>Ga0208014_1000057_pt1 | contig 81567 bp, 74 predicted proteins | sample 25_taG_FD_184099 | JGI IMG/M metagenome (GOLD analysis project Ga0208014, IMG submission 184099) | Marine viral communities from Cariaco Basin, Caribbean Sea - 25_WHOI_OMZ (SPAdes) (version 2) | ecosystem: Environmental > Aquatic > Marine > Oceanic | place: Caribbean Sea: Cariaco Basin...
GTTTTTTAAATGAAAGATTAAATTTAAATATCAGTTGGTACCGCAACCGTTCTTCCAATCAACTGGTGGGTTTGCCCTTGCCAGGGGTAACCGGTTTTAACAGCGTACAGGCCAACCTTCCGGCCACGGTAGAAAACCGCGGATGGGAACTGGAATTTACCAGCCTTAATTTTCAGAAAAAAGATTTCAGCTGGCGAACTTCAGTTAATCTAACTTTCCCCGAAAATGAATTGGTCAGTTATCCCAGTCTGGAAGAATCGCCCTACGCCAATACGTATCGTATTGGAGAACCTCTCAATATTGCCCTACTCTATCAATATGAAGGTATTAATCCCGAAACTGGTTTCTATGAGGTTGCCGATATAAACGGCGATGGTCGATTTGACTATGAAGATCAGGTAGTGGTACAAAACCAAAACCGTCAATATTATGGGGGAATACAAAACCAATTTACCTATAAAAATTTCTCCCTTCAGTTCTTATGGCAATTCGTTAAACAAGAAGGCAGGTTAACCTTATTTAATACAGGATCTTTGGGGAACTCGCGTGCGGTAGTGGCAGAAGCCTTAACCGATAATAGTACTTATCAAAGCATTTCTAATTCCTCTGAATCCAGAAGAGCTTATAATTATGCCAGTGCTTCGTCTTTGGGCTATACCGATGCTTCTTTTTTACGTTTAAAGACACTTGCTCTAAACTATAATCTTCCCAGCGCTCCATTACAAAAAATAGGAATGCGCGGTGCCAAACTATTTCTTACCGGCCAAAACCTCTTCACTTTTACCGATTACCAAGGAATGGATCCTGAAGTAACCAACGGCACGGGTGCCAGTTTTTCCAATCTAAGAACATACAGCCTTGGTATTCAACTTAACTTTTAAAATTAACATTATGAACCTCAATAAAATTTTTGCTCGTCCAATGATTTTTAGTCTTTGCATTCTGCTCTATGCCTGTGAAGACTTTGTAGAAGTCGATCCTCCTGCTCATAAACTGGTTAACCAACAGGTTTTTAATAATGATGAAATGGCAGAAAGCGCCTTGCAGGGAATTTATAACGAACTCTTTAGAATTGGTAATTTCAGCAACGGCGGGGCTAGCAGTGTAACTGCATTAGCGGGATTAAGTGCTCACCAAATTACAGCGTATGATCAAAGCGATTTGGAATATTTAGAATTTGAAGAAAATGAAATCCTTCCCAATAATCCTCCCAACCTAAGCCTTTGGAACAGTGCCTATAAAATTATTTACCAAGTAAATGCTTTACTGGAAGGAATGGAAAGTTCAACCCAAATCACAGCAAGCCTTCAAGAGAGAATTGAAGGGGAAGCAAGGTTTATTCGTGCTTTTACATATTTCTATTTGGTGAACCTATATGGGGAAGTTCCTTTGGCGTTAACTACCGATTATCGTGAAAATGCCACATTAATACGTGAGCCGGCAGCTGATATTTATGATCAGGTATTACTTGATTTACAGTTGGCTGCTGAAGTTTTACCGGAAGAATACCGGGATGGCGAGCGCATTTATGTGAATAAATATGTAGCAATGGCATTCCTGGCAAGAGTACACATCTATTTAGAAAATTGGGAACAAGCTGAGTATTACAGTACCCAGGTGATTAACCAATCGGGAATTTACTCCCTACTTTCAGATTTAGATGCAGTATTTCTTAAAAATAGTACAGAAGCAATTTGGCAACTATCCCCTGCCGGACGAGGTTCTGCAACATCAAACACCAATGAAGGCTACCTGTTTATTTCCAGTTTTCCGGTATTTACTCTTACCGATAATGTTCCTGAAAACTTTACAACAAATGACCTCCGCTATATTCACTGGATAGGATATGATGAGGAACGGGAAGCTTACTATCCTTTTAAATATAAAGATCCCAATAGTTCAAATAACATCACGGAATATTCGATGGTACTACGATTGGCTGAACAATATTTTATCCGTGCAGAAGCCCACGTTAAAAGTCAAAACATTTCCGGGGCGATTGCAGATATCAACCACATCCGCTCAAGAGCCGGTATCGATTTAATAAATAGCAACTCCAATATTACAGAAGAAGAGCTTATCGATCTTTTAATGGAAGAGCGACAGCGTGAACTTTTTACGGAATGGGGACATCGTTGGTTTGATCTTATCCGCTTCAACAAAGCTTCTACCATACTGGGGGCTAATAATGCTAATTGGGAATCTACCGATGTACGATTTCCCATTCCCGAACAAGAACGCATCAAAAACCCTAATCTGGGGCAAAATCCAGGATATTAAAACTCACAAATGATGAACTATTTATATTACTTACTAGTTTATATCTTACTGGCAGGGGCAAACAACCTTAATGCACAGGAGCCGGAAAATTTAAATAAAGAAGATTCTACGCTTACGTCTGCGGTTTACAGCAATCAATTGAATAATGGTTTAAACTATTACCTAAAACCCATTAAAGGAACAACTAATATTTCCTTAAACCTATGGCTACGTGCCGGATTTAATGAAGAAGCTTCTGACCAACAGGATATTTCACACGCGGTTGAACATTTGGCTTTCAGGTCTAGTGTTCATTTTCCTGAGGGTATTAAGAATACTCAAAAATTAGCGGCCTTAGGCATTGAGAAAAACGACGCTACGGCTGGGACCGCTTACCATTATACACGTTATACCATAAGTATCCCTAGTGAGAGTCAACGAGCTTTGCATAATGGCCTACTTTGGTTTAAAGATATTCTAAATGGTTTATTGTTAACTACGGAAGATATTAACATAGAACGAACAACATTACGGCAGGAATTTTTACATCGTGCCGGGAATGACCTTAGCAATCGTATCGTAAAGAGCCAAATCGATGCAAAACGTAATTCCTGTAAAAAATCACAAGAATTTTTTTTGGAAGATAACGCCAATTTTCCACCACAAGTAGTTAGGCAATTTTATAAAAAATGGTACCGTCCAGATTTAGCAGCGGTAAGCGTGATTGGAGATATCCCGAATTTAGAAATTATAAAAAAAGAAATCCATCAGCTCTTTTCAGACCTCCCTAAACCTTCAACACCAATTCGTAAATTAAATTGTGATGTCCTTTATTACGAACAGGAACCAAAATTTTATAAAGTGGAAAGACCGTCCAGTAAACCGGAAGAAGAATTATCTCAGGAAGTCGAAATTCATCTTGATTACCGGGATTCCCTGATGTATAAAGAAATCCAGAATGTAAAAGGACTGAAGAGGAGAATACTTTTCGAAACCATAAGCGCTATCCTCAATAAGCGATTTAAAGAACAGCAATCCATCTATTGCCCTAAGTTTAATTTTTGGATGAAGTATAAAGAAAATCCGTTTTTTCTAACGAGTCAAATATCCGTAACACCAGGCTATGAAAAATTAGCCTTGGAACGTTTTTTTGAATTGGTACATCAATTAAAAAAATATGGAATTACGGAAAAAGAATGGGCAACGGTGAAAAACGATAGGAAAACACAGAAAGCTAATCATAATAGGCATTGGGTGGAAGAAATTATAAAGTTTGATGTTTATGGAGAAGCTTTACCTAATGATAAAATAGAGAAGCTCAATGAATGGTGGCAGCATTTATCGCGATCAGAATTCAATAGCTACTTGCAAGAATTGATTCGGGAAATGCCGGAAGATATTGGAATTATTGCTCATAAAAATCAAAAGGCATTTAAGCTTAAAGAAAAAGAAGTACGCTCGTGGATTAAACAATCCTGGATAAGCGAGATTGATCCCTATAACCCCCCAAAAATCCCTGAACATTTGATGGATGGTAGTCATCTTGATAAAAATATCTCCAATAAAAAGTTGATGTATTCTTCTACTAAAATGGGAACAAAAGAGTTAACGCTGGAAAATGGTGTGAAAATTATCTTTTTACAGGACAGTAGTATTGCTCCTATAAAAAACCCTACTATTACCCTACACGGATTTGTACCTTACGGAGCTGCCAATTTTCCAAAGGAAGATTATCACTCGGTCATCAACGCTCCGTTTATTATTGAGAATTCAGGAGTGGGCAGTTTTGATAAGTTTCAGGTAAATCGATATCTTTCTCAATCGGAAGATCCAATTAATCTTCACTCCTACATTAACTATAGTGAGTCAGGCTTTACGGGGTATGCTAAACTTCATTCTTTTAATGATCTTTTACAGATGATTTACCTTTATACCACCCAACCGAGAAAAAATAAGTTGGCATTTAAAGACTGGAAAGAAAGGAAACGAAAAGAATACAGTAATCCTCCTTATGGATTAGGTAATGTGGATATGATAAATGAAATTAAAGCCATTTTAAAGGATAGTAGTTTTATAAATATGGGAACTTTTCAACACCAAGGATTATCTAACATAGATTTGAATAAAACCTATACTTCCTATCAAAATATCTTTGGCAATGCCGAAGCTTTTACTTTTATCCTATACGGAAATTATTCTATAGAGATGTTATTGCCCGATATACAGAAATATCTAGGAAACCTTCCGACTAATAAGGAGGGAATATTAGAAAAGAGCACCAATGATGTACCTTCCTTATTAAATGGTGGCCCTCTTTACAAAAAACTGAACTTAGGTTATCTAATGCAAAGTGATAATTACCAAATGTATTTTCTAAGTCGCAAGCCTGAAGTTTTTACGTGGAAAAAGAAGTTACAACTGGGAATATTGGGCAAGATTTTGGATCAGATGTTATTTCTAGATCTTAGGTATAAAAAAGGATATGGCATATATTCCCCACACGCCACTACAGAGTACAACATTAGTTTATCCCGTTTTATGACCTCTTTGCGAATAGAATGTGAACCATTTGAAAGTACCGCTATTCAAGATGATATCCATAAAATTATAAAAGACATACAAACAGGGAAGATTAGTAGTGATCACTTTGAAAATGCCAAAGCCAATGTTAGTAGCAATAATTCTTCAAGCCTATATAGACAGGAACAACGACTATTCGAATATTATAGGTATCAGATCCCTTGGATATCTAAAACAGATATTGATAGGGTAATCTCTGAAACAACTTTAAAAGACATCGTGGCACTTGCCAAAGAAGTTTTTAAGCCTAAAAATCAATATGAATTTTTGGTCCCTTCTAAAAACTCAGTTGTGAAGTAATAAGAATGATTTTTTGATTAAAATAAAGCCTCGGGATAGAATCCCCGAGGCTATTTTCAGGATGAAATGATTGATTACAATTCAACTTCTCCTTCAGATTCACCGGTACCCGGTTTAGCATCTCCAAAACTTTGAGAATCATACACTGTATAATCCAAGCCATCGGGATTTACGGTAACCTGACAATCACTTGCTCCAGAAACGCAAGATACTTCAGGTATCATATGCCAGTTTCCATTTCTAAAAATATAATCATTATCTGGATCTACAGCTGTTCTTGCTGTAGTAAAGGACATCGCGGTAGTAAAAATTACCGCTAACAACGGAATTAAAAATTTACTTTTCATAATTTAAAAATTTAAGATGAATAAAAATGCCTACTATTTTTTACAGGTGTTCAGCTTTCTCCTGGTTTTGTCGCGCAACAAAACGGTTTATCAGTATTTTTAAATCTTTCGTAATCTTAGTAAGAGTAGTGTTAGCACCAAACAGCTTAAGGTAAAATATAGGTGACCATACCATCCTAAAAATGGTAAGACCGTTCTACAGGTACAGGGAATACCATCTCCAAAAAAAAGTAGAATAACTAAATAAGCGGTATAAAGTAGCATAAGTCCAAAGCTGAATAACACACCTATCATTCTTCGTGTAAATAGCAGTAAAAATAACCCCGTAAGGATTTCAACTACTGGAATACCAATACTCCCCCACTCTGCAAAAACCTGACTTTCCAAATAAGGTGTACTCAGTAAAGTATGGTAAAATAAGTCACCTTCCCATACCTTTTTTAATCCAGCATAGAGAAATATAATTCCAAGTATTACTTGTAAAATTTTTATAATAAATCTCCTTATTCCCATAACTCTTAATTTTCATTGGGCTAAAATTAAAAGAGCGAAATGCTTGTTATTAGGAAAATGTACCCCTGAAGGTATTACGATTGTAAGAAAGTTATCGTTTCTAATTTTTATGGCTAATCATCTCCCTTCTTTCATTTACATTTTCCGAAGCTACATTCCACCTCTTCCAAATTCAAGCCATCGTTGTAAGCCATATATTAAATGACCTATAAAATTTGATTAAAGTTAAATGAACTATCTTAAAAATAAGAGGGTAAAAAGCACGTTTGTTGCGTGGAGAAACCACGTTTATAATTGAAGGTCGGTATTAGGAAAAGGTAGTTTATTTAAGTTATTTTAGATTCTCTAAGCTTAGCCTTTAGGAGATTTTCCAAGATTATAACTCACTCCTAAGTAAACCATTCGGGGAACGATTCCGTAGATATTTCTATCTATCTGAGTACTCGAAAATGTATCAAAAGAAAGTTGTTTAGTATCCAATAGGTTTCTTCCGGTAAGCTGAAAAGAAAAATTACTCTCTTCGGGTTCATAATTGATCTTAAAATCTATAAAATGAGAATTTAAGTTAGGCCAGAAAACCTGCTCATAAATTATTTCTGAGGAAAGCGTTTCTAAAGAATCCAATAATAAATTGAATTTGTTATTGTACACGGTGGTCTCAAAAGCAGTGTTGGTTAATTTATCTTTTAAGGTGGTAGTTCTAAAATTAGCTTCACATTTTAAATTCACAATTCCAGAGAAAGCTGTATAAATAAATAATCCTGCGCCGTGATTTATCACCGGATTTACCGCTATTACATTATTATCTTGAAATCTATTTATCTGTGTAGATGATAAAGATCCTTTTATACCTATTCGGCTTCTTAAGGGATAGAAAAATTTATTAACCTCGGCATTTGAATTGAAAAAATTGTTCGATAAGGGAGAAGGAAGATAATTTATATAATTAAGTAATTCATCCACATTCAAATCAACAATATAAGGTGACTTTTGGTTTCTATAGGATACATATAGAACTGCTCTTAAATAATTAGATGATGTAAAATAGGAGTACCTTAAGTTGTATTGAAAACTTTTTATGGTGTTGAGTAAATTCGTTTTATTCACTACCGAGCGATAATCAGAGAAAATAGGATTTTGGTACAAATCAGTAGGTGATGGGTTTGTATGCGTAAGGGTGGCACCTACTCTTATGTGATTGGCTTTTTTGATTTTAAATGATGTGGATACCGATGGATTGACGAAAAAGGTATTTTTTGAAATATCAGAATTCAATAACAAGCTTTCATAAATCACAGGAACACTTAATTTAATATCAAATTTTTCGGCCAGTGAAAAATTATCCTGTAAATGCAGTGCTAGTAAGTTTTGGCGGTAGCTAATATCGTTATTGAAATTTTCACTATCATAATCATTCAAACTTGAATTTAAATTTGAATTTAGATTTCTATAAATACCAGATACTTCAAATCGATGTACTTTTTTAGCACCCAGTAATTTTATAGCTAAAGAGGTATTCTTTTGAGAAAGATCGAATCTTTGAAATAATTCATCTGAATTAAAATTTTCCATTCTTTCATATCTGGGCGAGGATAATAAAAGATGCTGTGCATTATTATTAGACGTATAATTTAAATTTGTTTGGAGTGCATAAGAAGAAGAAAACCGTTGAATGTGTGATAGGTTTAAATAACTTAAATCGCTTGTTTGGTTATCCTTGGATAAAACAGAGTCAGAAGCCATCGTATTAGTCCTTATCGTTTGATTTAGACTTCCCGACGGAGAATCCCTAAAAAGAATACCGGTAAAGGAAATCGCAGAAAGGCTGTCCAGATCATAATCGAGCTTTATCCTAGCCATTTTCTCCCGCTTTCTTTTTAATACTTTACCATCCTCGGTAATAGTCAGCTGTTGCTCTTCATTTAAAAATGTTCTTTCCGATAAAAAGGGCATTGAATTTCTGTCGGCAAAATAGTAGCCATACATATTCAACTTTAATTTATCTGAAACGGATGTATTTAATTGTAAAGCCTGAAGTTTAGCTTCATTTTGTAAATAACGCCGCTTATCTATGTTTGGAATATAAATCTCTCCATTGGTAATGGGAAGGCTTATATCCCGTGAACTATTAGTTGAAGTGGATTGATTATCCAACAAACCTATATTAGACTGAAAATCTGTATCATTAATTACATCATTACCAATATTGTTTAGATTAGTTATCGATCCTATTTTTAAACCATTTATAAAAGAAAAAAGAGTCGCGTTTGTCGTATAGCGTTCCTTCACTCCTGCCCCAGCTTCTATGTTCCCAAACAATGATGCCCGAAAATTCTTTTTAAAGTTAAGGTTAAGAACAACATCATCGGATTTTTCAATACCACGTAATAATTTTTCATCGTTATGATGTTCAATGGCTTCTACACTTTTAATAAGTTCAGGGGTAATATTTTTAGAAAGTAATTGGTAATTTTCAGAAAAAAAATCGTCCCCTTCCACCATTATTTTTTTTATTCCTTTACCATTGAATGAAATAGTCCCTTTATCAGATACTGTAATGCCCGGTAGTTTTTTTAAGACATCTTCAAGATTTCTTTCGTTTCCTTCTGCAAAACTTTCAATAGCATACGCGGTAGTATCTTTTTTTATTCTAATAGGGGGAGTATTTTTAATAACAACTTCCTGAAGCTCTAGGGCTTTATCATATAATTTCACAATTATTCCCGATTGAACGGAATCAGCACTAATAAACCGCTTTTTAAACCCCAACTGGTTGATTTCTAAAATCAATCCCCGATTCTTAAGGATTAATTCAAATTCACCTAATTCGTTGGTTTGTGCAAATGCAGAAATAAGAGAATCATTCTTTACGTCAATTGCAAGAATATTTGCATAAGGAATAGGATCATTTGACTTTGCTGAAATAACGCTACCGTTTACTGGAAATTCTTGCGACCAACACCCTATTGGGAAAGCACAAAAAAGTAATAAACAAAAAAGTAGATTTTGCTTGATGATCATTTACTTTCGTGCTACTTTTCTATTTCTGGATAAAATTTAATATTTACGCTACCATCATTTTCCCTAGCAACGGTTTCCATATATTTTAAGTATTTATCCTTTTTTTGCTGATTGGTTTTTAAATATTCCTCTAAGCTTAGCATATTCTCCTCTTCCACAGGAAATTCAAATTTCTCTGATGGAATTTCTGCTGGAATTTTAAGTTCTTTTAATTTGAACATAAAATCGAGGTTTTCGCTATAAGCTTCTAATATTGCTCCTGGCAAGCCATAAAGTTTCCAAGGGCCTACCTGAAAAGGAATTTTAGGGGTAAACCATACAACCCAATTCCTACCCTTGTATGTAGCAGTTGCTTTTGTGCAATTATAATCACCAATATTTTTTTTCTCATTGGTTATATTCCAAGAAATCTTTTCTAAATCTTCTTTTACATTAACGTAACTTGATCTATTAAAATAAGTAACCCTGCTTAAAATATAGTTATTTGATTTATCTTTAAGATAAACCCATCCAATGGGATCCCAGTTATCTCTTGGGACTTCTGTCTTTTCGTAATTACCATCAGAATCGGTTTGTACACGGGTAACGTATTTATTTTGTAATTGTTGATAAACAGAACTTTTTGGATTAAAATAGAGGGTTCCTTCTTGGATAATATACTCATAAGGATAGCCATTCTCATTAGGTGGTGAAGCTACAGAAGACTTCCCTGAATAGGCAGTATATTTTATATAACCTTCATTGTTTTGCGAAAACAAGGAAAAATTCAAGCAAAATACAAGTAACGTGAGTACAAATCTAATATTCATTAGCTTTTGGATTTGATTTTATAAAAATAGTAAGGCATTTTTAAAATAAAAGGGCATCTTAAGAGAATGCCCTCTTATCGCTATTAAACTGATGGATTTAGCTGGTAGCTGCATCACAACCAGCACCAGCTATTTCTGCTGCTTTCTGGAAAGTGTCGGCGGTTCCCGATGCCGATGTACCATTACCACAATCTAAGGTAACTGTCTTTTTTTGTAGAACTGTTACATCAACTTCTGGATTTTCGGCTTCAATACTTGAGAATCCAGCTGTACTAAATAACAATGCAAACGCTGATAGGTAAACTAATTTTTTCATAATTAAAATTTTAAAGATTAATAATTAGCGGATATTTTCTCCGCGATACTCAAATTCTTGGCCAAGAACTTAACTAAAACTATTAATATTAATCCATAATCATCTTGCAAAAGACCACGTTTAGTGCGTGGTAAAACCACGTTCTTCTTAAAAATGCCACCTAAGCATTGTATTACTATGTATATTGTTTTACATTTGTAAAATGAATAAAAGTTTTGTTCTTCGTTGGCAATCTCAAGTTAAGAAAGGGACGCTTACATTTATCGTTCTTAATATCCTTGATAAGAAAGGAGAGCTTTATGGATATGAATTAATTGAAAATGTAAAGGATAAGACTTCTATTATTATTGCAGAGGGGACATTATACCCATTAATGAACAGACTTAAAAAAGAAAAGCTGGTCACTTCAAAATGGGTAGAGCAAGAATCAGGAATTCCTAGAAAGTATTACTCGCTTACAACGACAGGGCAAAATACTTTACTTGAAATGAAAGACTTTTGGAAGATGTTGGAAAAATCAATCAATACGATATCTAAATGAAAGAGATCACGTTTAAAAATAAAAGTTCAACTTTGATTTACAGGGATTATTTAAATCGTCTCAAGAAAAATTTAAAGCACTCTTCTGCTAAAGATCGTAAAAATATATTGATGGAGTTTAATAGCCATATTTTTGAAGGAATTCAAAGATATGAGCATACTGGAGTTAATGAGACTGAAAATTTAATGGAGGTGTTGAATAAATTGGGGGATCCCCAAGATGTTTTAAAACCAATGATCGCTGAAAAAAAATTAGAAGAGGCTACAAGGACTTTCAATCCTATTCACGTTTTTAAAGCATTGGTCTTAAATATTACTAATGGGGTTAAGTATATTTTCTTTGCGTTTCTTTATTTAGTGCTCATTGGCTTCTTATTCGTCATTGGTGCCAAAATCAGCAATCCAAAAGAGGTTGGCTTATATTTTAAGGACGGAGGATTTTATTTATTAGGAAAAATGAAGCCTCAATTAATGGAATCGATAAACGCAAAAGAAGTCCTGGGAAATTGGTTTATTCCATTTTTTCTTTTGCTAACAATACTTTTATACATCATCGTAACTTTTTTAATGCGAATTACTGCTAGGAGAAAGTAGAATCAAATAATATAGTAATCGTATGATATTTTTTGCTCATATACATAGTAATACAATGTACTATTTTATAAAATGCTTTAAACTGAGTTTATCAGTAACCTTCCTTATGGCTTCTACCACAATATTTGCTCAATCCAATCAAATTGAAGGGACTGTAAAAAACGAAAACAATCAGATTATAAACGGAGCTTCTATAGTTCTATATGATGGAAATAAAAATATTCTTGATTACTCTATTACTGATCAAGATGGAAAATATTCTATCAGCTCAAAGATTCAAGTTGATAACTATTTAGAAGTTTCTTACCTAGGCTATAAAAAGAAAATAGTTAAGCTTCTTTCAATTAATACTGATAAAGCTATTATCTCTTTGGATATCACCTTAACCGAAGAAAAAAATCATTTAGATGAAGTTGTATTACTAGTTAAAAAAGAAGAAAAGGATACTGTAAATTTTGATCTACAAAAATTGAATCTTCAGGATAATGATAAGCTAAAGGAAATACTAGAGAAACTACCAAATTTACAGGTAGGAGAAGATGGTGTTTTAATATATAAAGGAAATAATATCAATAAAATTCTGGTAAACAAAAAAGAGACTTTTGAAAATCAAAATAGTCTAGCCTTAGAAAATATTGAAAATAGACTTATTGAGGGCTTAAGTATAATTAATAATTACCAAGATGAATTTTCTGTTGATTTCGATTTACAAGAAGAAACCGTTTTGAATATCGAAACTAAAGAAGAATTTAAAAATGTTATTACAGGGGATTTACAGACGAAATATGGGCATAAAGATAAATATGAATTCAAGGGTTCTGGTTTTCTATTTTCTGAATCGCTCAATGCTTTTTCTACAGCAAATTTCAATAACATAGGCAAGACAGTGGTGAACTATAGGGAATTAGGAGCCGTATTCAACGAAAAGCAAAATTTTTCAATCTATTCACAAAGATCATTGCAAGCCTTATTTTCTACTAACGAAAATCTTAGGAAAGATGAATACAATAGTATCAACCTCACCCTTAAAAAAAATTCATCCAAATTCAAGTCAAGCTTGCTCCTCTACTATATATCTCCTAATAGGATAAACAGCACAACACAACAACTTTCATCTTTAGATGATACACCTCTATTGGAAGGAAATAGTGCTTTACAGGCAAAATCAAATTCCTACTTGGGCTATTTTAAAAGTCAATATAAAAAATCCAAAAATACCGTATTTACTATACAAGGTAATCTCAATTTCATTAACGCTGACGATAAAAATACAGAAAGAAATATTCTATATAACAATAATCAAACTACCGAAGAAAATAACCTCTTTTCAACTTACAATTCGAAAATTTTTTCAGGATTTGCTCAGCTTGCAGTAACCAGTAAATTATCAGATAAGATCATATGGAATTCAGAAGGAAGTCTATTTGTGGAAAAAAATAAGCTAGATGATGACATCTTCCTTAACGCTAATTTATATCAAACACAATATTTTGATTTTTCAAAATACAACTATAATATCCAATCCTCTTTATCATACAATCATAGTGACCAATTTACCCCTTCCATAATAATTGAATATAATGGTCAAAAAAGCCAACTCGACAATGATGATTTACCATCAATATTACGGAATGTTCATACTACGGATATTATTACAAAAATAGCAGGAAGAAATGTATTCGGTAAAATAAACTATTCTCTATCAACCGGAATCAGACTAAATCAGTTTGAATTAAACAACTCAAAATCAATTGAGGAGTTTTTAATCCCATTAAATATGGTTTCCGAATATGAAAGAGATGTATGGAGAATCGCTGCAAGTATAAAAAGAAGTTTTGAATTCAATGATCTTTATTATGGTCTAATAACCCTCCAACCCTTTAATCGGATCGTTCAGGGTGATATAGGCTTACTTGAAAATCTTCGTATTAAAAATAATTATCATTTAGGTTACTATTATAACAATATATTTGACGCTGAATCGTATTCAATTTCAACGAATTATAGTGATATAAAAAACCCTATTGAACTTCAATTTATTAATCAGGAGAATGGTATTTCAATTCTTAGGGCTTATAAAACTGATTACTCTAAAAAATTTAATATTAATGGTAAATATGCTAAGACCTTATTCCCTATCAATTTTCCTCTAAATACTAGTGTTGGTTTAAGTTATCTAAAAGAAAAATTTCCAGCTTTAATAGCGGATGGACAAGAAGTACTAAGTAAACAAAACGCTATTTCACCAAAATTTGAAATAGAAAGTCTAAATGATTTTCTCTTGAATGTACGGCTTTCATCTAGCCTAAAATACTCTAATAACAGAGTAGGCAATAATAATTATTATTCGAGATATAGCAGATCTACTGCATCGCTACTTCTTAAGAATAATAAATGGGATGGAAAGCTAAGTTTCATTTACGACGATAACCTGGTAGATAATCAAAAATTTCAAAGAAAGAATATAAATCTTGATCTTTCTTATACCTGGCAGAAGTTGACGTTTAGTTTGGAATCTAGACATCTATTTGAACTACTTAACATATTCCAGAATGAAGCTTACAATTTTGAAATTTATTCTAATGAAGGCGTTGTCACTACACTGATTAATAATGCCTCTCTCAACTATTTAATATTAGGACTTAAGTATAACTTTTAAAAAATGATCAAAATGAAAACAACAAAAATCTATCTATTTTTATTGACATTCACTATAAGTTTAGTGATGAAAGCTCAGGAGAGCAATGAAATTCTACAGGTAAAATATACTACGAATAGTGTATCCGAATTTTTAGTGAATATGCTTAAAAAGCAGATTCAAGATCCTGACGAATATAATAAAGTAATGCAACTAATGTCAGAGTATAAAAACTATAATACTTTATATTATGACAAAAAGAGTAAAGAATCATTATATGTTTTAGATTCTATCCATAAAATCCCTGGGGTAAGTGTATCCGGGTATACTGAGTTCATTAAAAAAGACGCTGATGGATCTTTAAAAGGCAAAGAGGTTTTTATGGAATCTGAATTTTCATTTACAGGAAATTCAAAAGACCTTAAATGGACGATAACGTCTGAAAAGAAAGACATTGAAGGATATAGTTGCACTAAAGCAATTTTAGAAAATATGCCCGGATTATACGTTTGGTTCACGACTGAAATTGCAATAGATGCTGGCCCCTATATTTTTTATGGTTTACCGGGCTTAGTGTTAGAGGCAAACAGTTTTTTTCAAAATGTTTCAGTTACTTCGGTTTCTTATACCCAAAAATCTGAGTTTGATTCAATGTTTGAAAAAGATAAATTCAATTTAAATGAAAAAGCTTATTCCCTCGAAGAGATTTTTGTTAGAAAAAAGAACTTTAAGAATAAAGTGGAAAAAGGAAAATAAACAATTCGTCAAAAGAAATATGATTAATATAAATTCCCTGGAAGAATTAATCTCTAGGGAATTTATTTTATTACCCCAATAAGGACTCTGATTTAAAACAGGTTTAGAACGAATAACCGTTGGGAGGCAAAAGCTATATCCTTATCAATTAATAAAGAATAAGCGGCTATTAAAACCTATATTTTACACTGAAAAAAATATAACGAGGAAGTAATCTGATATTTGATTCATACGTGGTGAATTCGTCAATTACTACCGTGCTAAAATTCTTTTCATTTCCCAAATTATTGAAAAATAATTTATACGAAAAATTAGAATCTGGCTGGAATTTTAAAGTACTGTTTAAAAAATAATAGGAACTATTTGGCATCTTATAATAATCATTCTTGATGTTCAAATTCCATTTTTCAGACAGTTTATAATTCAAAGCTAAAGAGTAATTGCTCCATTGAGTTTTTGATATTACATTGTTATAATCTGATTCGCTTAAATTTAAGTTGAATCGAAATCTAAAATTTAAGGGAATTTTAAAATAGGTTGTACCGGAAATCAAATAATTCGACGAATAGGTTTTTAAGTCATTAAAATCCTGTGAATTGGCCTGAATAGGTTGTATCCCCCAGTTTTGAGATGTTCTTAGATTTGTAGATAGGTTTAAATCATCAAAGAAAGAGGTAAAATCTAAATTAGCAGATATACGGTTAGAACCTTCAATAACTTGATAAGAGAAGAACCTAAGATTCTCTCCTATTTGATTTGTAGTCGAATAATTACCCTTAAAATCGTCGTATTTTATTCTAAAGGTAAGTGCTTGGGACTCTAACTCGTTAGCCCATTTATAATAGAATTTGTATACATCTTTTTCCACTAAATATATAGTATTAGTACCACGCACCAAAGAATTATAAGTATTTAATTGATAATTCTGAAACAATAAGTGAGAATCTGGAACAGCATAAGTATTTTCATAACCAAAAACAAAACGTCCTATTTTTAATTTTCGGAGATCTAAGTCTATTTGTGGATTAAAAATCCATTTCTCCTTTTCGTTAGAATCAGTGGTAAGGTCTAATCTTTCCATTGAAATCCCTAGTGTAAGTTTCGCTTTTTCTGAAAATTTATAACCGATACTTTCTTTTAAATTAAACGTTCTACGTTTATAATTTAAATCATTTTTTAGGCTATCTACTTCAAAATTTTCCGAGGGTGAACTTAACTTAGTTTGCCTATCTTCCTCAAAGATCTCATACCCTAAGGATAATCGATTAGTGAAATTTCCAAATTCTGAAAATAGATTGGTGTTAATTCCAAAAACATTTAGTTCATCTTTATTATTTTGATAAATTTTTGCCTTTTTGGTAAAATCAAAAAAATTGTTTAAGCCAAGAGAATTAATTGTTGCATCTTGGGAGAGTTGGGTTTGACCAACGTAGGTATAATTATGTAAAACTGTATTTTTCCCTAATGCATAGCTGTAGTTTAAGTGATTGTATAATGCGTATTCTTTCTTATTTAAATCTTGATTTACGCTATTATTATTGAAAATAAGTTGATTATCAAATTTTTCAGGTTGATTTTTATAAGAGAATAAATTTCTAAGGTACGAGCGCTCTCCTCCTGTATATTTTATTTCCAATTCTCCTGAACCAATACTATTTTTATGGTCAGTATCACTATCTTCAATATATTCCACAGGATTTTCTTCTACATTAAAAATAGATCGTGAATAAAAAAGTTGTCTTTGATTATCTTGAGCGAATGAGCCGGTAGCACGTATTTCAATATCCTTTTCAATTTTTGTTACTAATCCTATCGAATTCAAGAAAGCTTTATTAAAAATACTTTGATCGTCTTTTAATATTTGGCTTTCGTTCTTGTTGATCGAAAATACAGATTCTATTTCTGGTTCTATCTCTACTTCACGATATGCCGAAGTTAAATTTAGGGAAGATGGAGTGCCTTTTAATTGATCTACTGCCTTGTTTCCTAAATTATTGTAATCCCCCAGATAAAAGAATTTTATTTTTTTTCTCAACAAACCAATATTGGCAGTACCTCTAATCCTTTCTTCTAAACCAGCTCCCAAAGAAGCGTTTCCAAACCAGACGTTTTTAAATTCGTCCTTTAGTTCTAGGTTTAATGCAACATCATCAGAATCCAATACTCTTGCCAAAACAGGATTATCCTGAAAATTATCTATAATTTGTACTGCATCTAAGGTTTTCGCATCCAAATTTTTAGAAAGGACCTGATAATCATTAGCAAACATATCATCTCCATCGATCATAAGTTTCTTTATAAATTTACCGTGAGCTTTAATAGTTCCATCTTCGAGTACTTCTATCCCAGGTAGTTTTTTTAGAACATCTTCAACATTTTCTTCAGATTGATCTATAAATGGAGCGGTTTTTAATGTGGTAACATTACCATTTGTTGAGATTTTTTCATCCGGCTTTAGAACTACCTCATTTAAGTGTTCTATTTTATCTTGTAGAATAAAAGAAAGAGTATATCGCTTTTTATCAGTATTAAGAGCTACTTTTTGAATATGTTCTTCGAATCCGAGCAAATTAACAGCTATGTCATAGCTATCAGAAATTAAATTTGTTGGAGAGATATTGAATTTAAATTCCCCAGTATTGTCCGTATATAAATAATCTATGATTTCATTCTCAGAATTTGAAAGTACTATACTGGCATTTTCCAAAGGTTTATTACTCGAATCAGTAACTTTACCTTCAATAATAACTTGTGAGTTTACACTCCATAAAAGAAATAAAAAAAAAATAAAAAACAGAAGAAGTGTTCGGTACCCTTTTGCCATTATTCAAAAGACTCTATATAAATATCACTAAAAACTGGTTTTTTAGGCTTCTCAGATTCTTTTCGTTCAGCTCTTAAAACCATTCTATTATAGGCTCTTTCTATACTGTTACGCAGCATATTTTCAAAATCTTCAATGGTTTGCCATCCCTCGTCTTCTCCTTTTGGTCTTTGTACTTGAGAAATATGAGCTTCGTTTTCCGTGGGATATTCTAAGCTTTTAAAATAAATTAACATTTCGTCTCGTTCATCACTAGCTTCTAGTATTAATCCTGGCAATCCTTGTAATTTCCAGGGGCCATACGGTAAAGGAACCTCTAAAGTATACCAAGCAGTATAAGTACGCCCTCTAAATTCGCCTATGGCTTTATGCGCCTTGAAATCACCTATTTTCTTGGTCTCAGATTTTAACTTCCAATTTATAACCGGTTTTTTTTCTGCTATATAGATATTACCCCCAAAACGTTGGCTCCACCATAAACTATCTTTTTTTCGGTTAAAGAAAACCTGTTCTCCATATCTAAATGTTTTATTACCATTATAAGCCACCACTTGCTCCCCTTCTCCTCGATATATTGATTTATTTTGAGAAGTTGCTTCTTCCAGAGAATCTTTTGCAGTTACGTAATAAGATTTTTCCTTATTAAATACCAAATAAGCGTTTAAATCGGGACCGGCAGCACTTTTCATTCCCGGACTTTTTATTTGCCCATAATAAACAATACCTTTTTGACTTTGCATTTGTTGGGAAATGCAAAACAAAAAAATTGATAACATAAAATATTTCATAAATAAGATTCTTTATTTAAAAAAAGTGTACAATCTGAAAAATTTCAAATTGTACACCATTTAACTATAAGTTTTTATCACTTAAAATTAGTCACACATATCCCAGGCCTCTTGAATGGAATCTGCCTCCCCTGCATATACTCCATCACAATAGACAGGGAAAGAAGCAGCCTCTTGACGAACTTCTTTTTTGACTTCTGTTGGAGTAGATGCATACATTGATGAGAAAAATACACCCATTATTCCTAAAAATACTAACTTCTTCATTTTAATAAAATTTTCATTAACTCTACTCTCTTTATAGGATTTTCGAGATTCTCCCCTACACGCGTGCTAGTTATTTATACAAAACTATAAGAAGGTAGAAATAGTACCCTGATTTAAACCACATTTAGTATGTGGTAAAACCACGTTTAATAAAAATGAAAAAGCTGTTTGATTTATATATATCCACTTTCTCTCGCTTTTTCTAATAGCGCCTTATTTCCCTGCCCGCTAACTCCAAAAATTTCTTTTAGTTTTCGCTTTCTGTCTTCGACTGCCCTTAAAGAAAGATGTACATATTTCGTTAGGTCTTTAGTCTTTGTTCCCAAAGAAAGCTGATAAAGCATAATTCTATCTACTTCATCTATTAAGGAGGTATTCAGACTAATCTCTGAATGGAGTAATTTTGAAATTTTTGATCCATAATATGGTGGGGCAATAATAACTTTCGACAAACATCTTTTGAGCTCTTCTGAAGTGGTTTCCCCTTTCATAAGGAAACCGGCAGGATTAATATTCAGTAGTAAATTGTGAAGCCGAAACGGATCTGCCAAAACGGTTAGGATTATTATTTTTACTTCAGGAAGTTCTTTTTTTATTTTAATTCCCAAATCTTCACCTGATAGTATTTTATTATTCCCCTCAATAGGAAAGTTGATATCCAAAAAAACGATATCAAATTTCTTTCCCTTTAAAATTTCCCAAGCCGTATCACAATTATCAGCAGTTTCGACAAAAATATCATAATCTTCAGATTTTATTTTAGAAAGTACATTTTTATATCCTTCTAGGATCATATGATGGTCGTCAACGAGTAAAATATTTATCTCTTCCTTCTTCATAACAACACTGTGTTTCTATATTTTTACTACAAGCTTTATTAAAGTACCTTCAGAACTGGTGGTAATCGATAATTTACCTTTCATAGTTCGGCTTCGGTTTTTCATATTTTTAAGGCCTATCCCAACCGAAGAATGATCAGGATCAAAGCCTTTTCCATTATCTCTTATTTCAATAATCAGTCTGTTTTTTAATTTATTGATACCTACTTCTACCTTTGTTGCCTGCGAATGCCTAATCGTATTGGCAATGGCTTCCTGTATGATTCGGTAACTATTTATTTTTATATTATCCTCAATAGATTCCCAATCAATTGGATGGGGAATTTTTAACTGGACATTGATTCCCTCTGGTTGCTTACTTAAAAATTGTTCCAACAATAATGTAAAGTCTACATCAATTTGCGAATCTTTATTAAGTTGATGGGAAATCAACCTTATTTCTTCAGCAATTTTTTGAATTTCACGAATATATTCCACTCTTTTTTGCTTGCTTTCCTTATCATCATCGTCATTTAAAGAATCAAGGCTTATCCTCAATCCAAATAAACTTCCCAGAATTCCATCGTGTAATTCCCTCGATATACGCTGCTTTTCTCTTTCGCGTTCTTCTTCAATTATTTTTTGCTGCGATAATACCAAATTATATATCTCCTGGCCGGCTTTTTGTTTTTGCGAAATCAGCTTATTTTTTGATCGCTGATCATTAATGATATATAACAGTACAAAAATAAGAAAAACCGTTAAAGATATAATTGATATTCTGATCATTTGTTTATTCAGTCTTTCTGTCTCCGAAATATATTCATTGGTCTCGAAACGTATTCTTGCAAATTTATTTCTTACTGCCCTTTCCCTTTTTTGGAGGCTATCGTTAATCGCTATATAGCGTTTAGTATAAACTAATGCACTATCTTTTACTACCAAGGAAAGAAAGCTCAATGAAGCGAGTAGATCCCTGGTATTTTGACTATTCCTCGCAACTTTTTTTGCTGCTAGGGCATAATTAATGGCTTTGGCCGTATCTCCCCTTTGTAAAAAATAATCAGCTAAATGTAACTGGTTGACACTAATTCCGGCCTGTAAATCAATATCTTTCCTTATCTGTAAAGCCTTTACAAATTGTTTATAAATTCCCATCGTATCCCCTAAATGAAGTTTTGCATTAGCTTCATTATCAATGAGCATTGCATATAATTTAGGGTCTGAATTTTCTATATTTTCATCAAAGCTCAACGCTTTTCTAAAATATTCAATTGCTTTGGTATAATTGCCTTGATTATGATACACAAGGCCTAAATTATTCCATATGGAGGGCAGGTACCGGTTAGCTCTAGACTTTTGAATATACTCTATACCTTTTTCATAATAAAAAATAGCTTTATCATATTCTTCCAGTTCATTTGATACGATTCCAAGATTATTATTGGCTTGGTATAATAATTTAAATTTATCTAAAGGCTTTAAAAGCGTAATCGCATTGGTAGTAGTAACCTCACTACCTGTATAGTCCCTAATATTTTTCTGTATAATCGCCATATTTAATAACAGGCTTCCAGAATTGAGATCATCATCTAAACCTTCGTATATTTTATGAGCTTTATCGTAATAATAATAAGCACTATCTTCTCTATTATTGGTATGGTAAAATTGTGCCAAATCCCAATAGGTTCCGGCAGTGCCTATAGAATCTTTTAAAGAAATAGCTATATCCCTAGCTTGTTTATTAACTTTTAGAAACATTATCGAATCTTTTGACTTTAGATAGCGAAACGATAGGTCAAGAAACATTTTATTTTTTAAGCTATCCTTATCTTCTCTAATAGCTGTTTGATAGGCCTTATTCAAGTCGTTTTTTTGATCAGGGCGACTTTCTGTATTTTCAGTTTTTGATAGAGGATTTTTTTTTACTAAAATAGTTTCATTCTTATCATCCTTCTTGGTACAAGACGAAAAAAAGCCCAGGAGAACAACAGCTAATATGACAAGATAGGATTTCACAAATAAACCTCTAGAGATAAGAAAATGGTAAATTTACAAAAAATAATAGAAGACCTTGCTCATCACAAGGTCTTCACAAGAAATCTAACTTTTAAGATTAGTCTCCATCGTTTTCTTTTCTCTCTACGACTTCATCATCTTGATCTCCTGTACTAGCAGTAATTTTTTGGTTTTCACTTATCGAATTATCGGGTAATTCTTCCGGCTCACAGGAATAAGCTATCAAGATTAAAAAAGTAACACATAATAGGTTTTTGAAAGTTTTCATAGTTTGATGGTTTATGATTAAACAATAGTTTTGCGACCCTAAAGACCGCGGAATGGCTTAGTGTTTAATCACGCGTGATCGAAACCGGATAGATTGACCAGTTTCTTAAGAAGCTTCTTTCTTAAACCAAGAGAAAATTACTTCAAAGAATCAAGTAAAAATATTATATACCTCACCGTTTAGTAGAATGATAATTTCTGTGAGGTGTTGATAAGTATGTATGAGCAATTGAAGATTTATAAAAATCCTGAAGTTCAATTAAAAGAAATAGCCTTTTGTTCCAACAATTCTTCAATAGTCTGAAGGTTATGCCGGTAAGATCTTGAAAAAGGTAGGCTAATTTTATTATGATCTAAAAAACATTTCAACTTTCCAAAATTGATTCTGGAGATATGTTTTTTGTTGATGATATAGCTATGGTGAATTCTAACAAAACTATCGGGTAATATTTTTTCAAAGGATTTTAAAGTTTTAAAAGCACTGATTGTTTTTCCCTCTATCATTACAAAATCTGTAGCGTTATTATCGGCTTTTAAGAAAAGTATTTCTTCTACTTTTAAAAGCGTATAATCTTTATAGGATTTTAGGCATAAGGTATCGTTTAATGCATATTGTTCACTCTTTAGCAACTGAAGGATAATTTTACGAATTTCAAGTTCTTTCCCTGGCTTAAGAATATAATCATAGAATTTACCTTTTAAAGCTTGATATGCCTTAGATATATCCTTGGATAAAGCGATATATTTAGGTCTGCTAAAAATATATTCATTGATTTCTTTGCAATAAGAAAACACGTCTCCAATCTCTTTCTTAGGATAAGAATCTAGGTCAATAAATACAACTTCAGGGGCAAACTTCAATATAAAATTCATCCCCTTTTCGTAGTCATTAGTTATCCCTAAGCATATAAATTCAGGAAATTCTTTAAATCTCTCACAAAGGTTTTGTGATGTTATATCATCGCTATTTATTATATAATAGGAACCTCCCAACTTTTTTAGTTCAAAATTAGAAACACCTTACTCGAAATGATTTGGATTTGCCACATATTTTACGTGGTATACCCACGTAATTAAAAAACAAAAACGTGGAAAAACCACAGTAAGCCCGTGGCTATTAAGTTTTATATGGATAGGTGATGTAATAAATTGCTTACAAATATAAACTTCCCCTATTAGGGACATTAAAAGTGTTATCTAAAATGAATAAAAATTTCACCAATAAGTATAGCCATCAATTGATAATAATCTTGATATGTTGTCTTACTTCCTGCAAAGCCTTGGAATACGGACATAACTATCCTGCTACCAGTAAATTTAATGATATTGAAACCTTAACGTATAGCAAAGAGGATTTTATTACTACTTATGGTGAGCCTACCTGTAAGACCATAGAAACTTTAGATAATATTCCCAATGAAAAACTTTTCTATGTAGAAAAGCTCAAAAATGTCGTGGTCACTACTCAATTTATTTTTATTAATGATACAATTAAAAAAATGGAAATATTCAAAATTGAAGAAAATATTCAGCCCTATATGGATTCCCTAAGACGCGAAATCCGAATTAACAGACTCAAAGAATAAATAAAAACCAATATTATGAAAAACAAATTACAATTAGTTTTTTTATGCTTATTTTTAATAAGCATTTCGTGTACTACCGAAGACCCAACTGAAGACATTGAATCAAATGAAAAAATGTCTACTGAAATCAATACTCAACAAGAATTAAATTCTCAAATTCAAGTAGTTGATAGTATCATCCCGCTTAATGAAGAAGACTTCCCGAAAATTGCTGAAAATTCTCAGGCAATGGTTGCCAGTAGCACTTGGGATGAGTTATATCAATTAGATGGAGTGAAGTTTTTTCTTAGAACACAAGATAGTTATCTTGGAAAAAATTCGTTACAAACTCACGGTCCCGGTGCTGAAATAACTTTTGAACCTAACTCTGATTCATCTCCTGCACAGTTATTTTATCTTGAATTTTTGCCTGCATCTAGTGGGATCCAGTACCTATTGTATTCTTATCAAGAGAATAAACCAATTGGCATTGGTGCCTACGCAAGCGATCCTGACACTAAGGTACTCTATACTTCTTCTAGCGCTAATCCTAGCAGTTACTTTGGGTTTTCGTGGGATTTTATCAGTAGCAACGGAAAAGGTTACAAAATTGAAAATCGAGACATTATTTTCCAAGGATCTTCAGGAAGCTTTTGGGATATTTATTATGGGGTAATCACAAATAGTCAGGGAAATGTCACGCTTTCTAAAGATAATAATACGTTCTATCAAAAATTTAATATCATACCAGACGATGAATTCACTATACTTGATATGGATATGGATATTGACAATGCACAAATTGTTTCATCTGAACCAACTGTACTTTCTCAAAAATCAATCGAAAACCCAAGTGATAATACAGGCTCAAGAACCATTACTTTTACGGAAACGCAACAGGATCAATATAATTTTAAAGAATCTTCTAGTGTATCTTATCAATACACAGCAAATGTTAGTGCAGGGTTTAGCTTATTCAAAGTTATTGAAGCAAATACCTCATTCACGGTTACCACAGGTAATTCAACTACCTTGGAATATGGAAATAGTTCTACCAAAACAATCACTTTATCAGACAGCTATACGATCGCAGTTCCACCACACACTAGATCCCTATGTTCTTTTAGAGCAATGAAACACTCGGTGAGAGTTCCATATACAGCTACTTTAAAAGGCTTAGAACACCAAAGTTTGGTCACAATCACGGGATTCTTTGAGGCTGTTGATTATACAACTTCTACTTTAAGAGTTGACAATTACCCTCTAAACTCCATATCCCAACAAAGCCAATCATCCACTCCCACTAATACAATATACATAGAGGCTGATAATTAAAATTTATAAATAATTATTATAAAATTTTTAGGGTAGGGCTTATGCTCTACCCTTTTTATTTAACCATATTTAATCCAAAGTAAATGAATAATTTTTGCAAAAAGAAGCTTAATAATCTAGAAGAGCATCTTCACTTTCTGGAGATCGAAAACAATAACTGGCTTAATATTTCTCAAGAGGCGTTAGAAGTGATACTCGGGGTTTTAGAAAAAATTAAAAGGAAAGCCGTTCATCATCAATTTAAAAGTCAAAATGAAGAAATAGATTTCTTCAAAAAAACCAAGCCCAAATTTGTTTCGAAACTCATTTACTATAATGAGATTTATAAAATTGAAACTCGAAAACCATACGGAGGTGAACGTGTTCTCAGAAAATATTTGCAGAAGCAATTAAATAAACTAAAGCGCTTTTTCGACGATCAACTGGAATTTTATAAATATTATAGAACCGGAAGTACGTACCTAGACCACAAGTATTTTTTAAGAAAAAAACACGATATTAAACTTAATCTGAGTACTCGATATTTTGAAACCGATCATCGATTTTCTACTTCCCACGATTATATTGTTGCAAAAATTCTCGCTAATGATCTAATCGAAGTGTTTCTGGAAGATCAATTAAATAGTATTGACCGTGATGAAATTAAAACAGTCAAAATACCGAAATCAAAATTGAATTGGACCGGAAGTAAAACTTCATTAATAGAGCTTGTTTACGCACTCTATGCTTCTGGATACATAAATAATCATAATGCAGATATTAAACTTATTGCTGCTACTTTCGAAAAAATGTTCAATATAGATTTGGGTGACTATTATCGTAATTTTTTAGCGATAAGAATCCGTAAAAAAGGAAGAACTCAGTTTTTAGAAGAACTTCAACAAGAGCTTATAAAATATATGGACGCTCAAGATGAATAGAGAAAAATCACCAAGTTGGTGATTTTGTAATCATAAGTATTTGAAAAAGTAAAACAGTCTAGAATTTATGTCGTGTCCACTAAATTCAATTATTTCCCTCCTTTTTTTATGCTATAAAAAAATTGACCAACTTGGTACAATCTTGTAAAATAATTCCTTTCCCCTACTTCAACTTTGCAAAAGGAATGTCAAATCTAAGACTCACGTTCTATCGCTAGTTATAAAACTTGAAAATCGTGAGTTAAATCAAAAGGGGTTATTGTATTGATGTCAACCAACTTGATAGCCCCTTTTTAAAACAATAAGTTATGCCAACATCTATTATTACCACCGAAGATCTTCGGGAATTCAAAATGGAATTGCTCGAAGACATTAAAGAATTACTACAAAGCCAAAATGGTCAGCCTAACAAGAAATGGCTGAAATCCACGGATGTTCTCGAACTACTCAAAATCTCTCCGGGAACACTTCAGAACCTTCGTATTAATGGTACTATTCCATATACAAAAATAGGAGGAGTACTTTATTATGATTACGGAGACATAATGGAAGTACTGGAAAACAATCGCGTACATAATAAATTCTGATGTCAGTAGAAATTAATTACATCAAACACCTAAATGGAGTGTTTGAACATTTTTCTAAAGACAACCGATTGAACCCCACCCACATCAGCCTTTACGTTGCTTTATTTCAACTTTGGAACAGTAATTTTTTTCGACAGGAATTCTATATCAATCGGGAAGAAGTAATGGAGTATGCAAAAATTGGTTCTAAATCTACCTACCATAAATGCCTTAAAGAGTTGAGCTATTGGAGCTATATTGTGTATATCCCATCACATAACCCTTTTAAAGGAAGTAAAATCAAGATGTTCGATTTTGGGACAAGCTCTGGACAAGTAGTGAACCAAAGCTGTACCAATATCAAGACAAGTAATGGACAAGCAGTGGTACCTATAAATAAACATATACAAACTATAAAAAACGCTAAAAACAAAAACAAACAGCAGAATTTTAAAAATTCAAATTTTCAGGATTCAAATGGGAACAAACAAATCGCAACTGTCCCATATCAGGACAACCTCAAGACCAGTACCGATAAAAATTACGATGATCCGCTATGAATTATAAAGCTCCGCATATCATTACCGAAGGTGGCGTCGCCTACCAACTTGGGAAACTCCGTAACCAAGAGATCCGGTATGATTTTAAAAAAATGCTGATCTATTTGGAAGCTAAAGGGAAATTACTGTTTGGGAAGAAATTTAAAATTCACCCAGAAGACCGAAGAATTTTATATAAGCTTTGCTCCTATTTTATCAAAGACCGTGATAGTTGCGAGAAATTTGGTTTAGAGATTGAAAAAGGCCTCCTGATTTCGGGTCCGGTAGGCTGCGGAAAAACAAGCCTAATGAAATTGCTTAAGTATATGGTGCCGCATCAACGCCCATACGAAATGATTCCCTGCCGAAATGTAGTGTTTGGTTTTAATCATTTAGGCTATAAAACCATTGAGGATTATGGCAATTCCAGTTTTTTCTGTTTTGATGATCTGGGGGTGGAACCGCCTGGCCGCTTTTATGGAAAAGATTGCAATGTAATGGGTGAAGTCTTGTTATCTCGCTACGAGCTTTATATAGATACCCAACGTAAAATCAAAACCCACGCCACCACCAATCTTAATGCACAGGAACTGGAAGAACGTTATGGTAACCGCGTTCGTAGCCGTATGCGGGAGCTTTTTAATTTAGTGGCTTTTGATAAGGAAAGTAGGGATAAGAGGAAATAACTTTAATTTAATATTTATTTTTAATCTAAGTATGTTAAAGAACAAAGCGATAATGGTCAGTATTTATTATTCAACAAATATATAATATGATTAATAGTCATACTTTAATTAGAAATCAACTCTTATTAACAATAAAATTATCAAATTTCAGATTGTTATTCTTTGAAAACCAAATAATTATTCTATTTTTGTAAAATAATTACTCTTTTAAGGTAACTTTTTTTCAGATGGAGATAGATTTTAAAAGTAATAAATTAAGAAAGCAATTATCTAGCGCATCTGAAATTAAGCGCTATTTCGGTATTAATGCAAAACGTATAGCGAGTCGATTGGCAGATATGGAGGCAGCAGAAAATCTTGCTACATTAATTCAAATACCTGCTGCAAATTGCCATTCATTATCAGGAGATAGAAAAGAGCAATGGGCTGTTAACATTTCCCCAAATCATCGATTGATTTTTGAAATAAAAAATCATCCAATCCCAATGATTAGGGTTAATGAAATTAATTTGAAACTAGTAGATAGTATTCGTCTATTAAAAATCGAAGATTATCATTAGAATAAAAAAATTACTATGAGTAAGATACAAGATGAAATGGAATTGCTATCTCCCCCTGGAGACACAATCCTCGAAACAATAGAATTTTTAGGGATGAGTCAGGTAGAGCTAGCTGAACGTTTAGGCAAAACACCCCCAAAGGTTAATGATTTAATTAATGGTAAGGAAGTTATATCTCTTAATACTGCTTTGCAATTAGAAAAAGTTTTAGGAATCGAAGCTCAATTTTGGGTTAAAAGAGAATTAGTTTATCGAGAGAAATTATTGAAATTACAAGAAAAAGAAGATTTTGAAAAATATAAAGATTGGCTTGCAATGCAACCAATTAAAGTTCTAAAATCTCTCGGCTATCTCAAATCAAAGTCCAAAAGTCCTGAAATGGTTGAAGAATGTCTAAAATTCTATGGTGTAGCTTCACCATTTCAATGGGAGGCTGTTTATATCAACCAGTATTTATCAACTGATTTTAGAAAAAGTGAAGCCCATAAAACGTCATTAGGAGGTTTAGCTACGTTTTTAAGAATAGGAGAGATTGAAATGATGAATATGGAGTTAAATAAATATGATAAAAAAGTTTTTAAAGATTCATTTGTTGAAATAAAAAAAATTGTTCAATCACATCCAGCTGACTTTGCAGAAAGGCTTATAGAATTATGTGCCTCTGCTGGAGTTGCTCTGGTTTTCACTCCAAAAATTCCAAAAGCACCAATTAGTGGAGTTGCTCGATGGGTACGTGGTATTCCATTGATCCAATTAACCGATAGATACAAGTGGAATGATCACTTTTGGTTTTCATTTTTTCACGAAGCTGGACATATACTTCTTCACGGTAAAAAAGATATTTTCATTGAGAAAGAAGATGGTTCGAAAAACAATAATATTAAAGAAACTGAAGCAAATGATTTTGCTAGAAAAACCCTATTACCACCTAAGTTTATCGAAACCCTCCCACAAAATTTCACTGAAAAAGATTTGAGAAAAATTGCTCGATTTTATAAAACTCATCCAGCTATAGTGGTTGGGCAGCTGCAACATTTAAAAAAAATACCTTTTTCTTTTGGAAATAATTTAAAACTTAAAATTGATTTGTCAAGAGTAATTCAAAGAATGGAATAAAAAAGATAATTATGGATACAACTTTAAAATATGTTCCGGTTTTCCGTAGTAAGCAACAAGAAATAACTGTTCTAAAAACTTTTCAGTTCGATAATCAAATATATCCCTGTTTGGAGATAATAAAAGAGTTGGACAGAAAGCCAAGACATTCTAATTCGACTACACAAGTTTCTCTCTTTGGCAAGGAACACGGTAAAACTTTTGAATCTTGTTATTCATCTGTAATCAATTCCATTAGTGCGAAAAAGGTATTTATTGACTTACCAACACATCTTCGCCCATCACCAAATATGAAACCAGAGTCGTTGAAATTTTTAAGAAAGGTTATAACCAAACGAGATAAACGAACTGCTTACTTAATGAAATTAAATAGTCTTTCTGACAAAGTCATTCCAGTTATCTCATCCTTTCAACAAATTTCAGGGGAAGTAGAATCTATCTGTTTACAAGCTCAAGATTTGAAAAATAGCTTTCCTTCTTTGGCTTACAGAATAATGATTCCAACTTATGAGCAAGATATTCTTGAAATAAAAAAATGTATAAGAGAAAATGATTACATTTTTGTCGATTATGAAAATGATGAAATTGACGAAAATGACTGGGAAGTTATAGAAATTAAAAAGGCCATTGAAGAAATCAATGCACATAAAATTATCCATCGCTATCAGATACCTGATTCAATGACTATGACAGGTCTTGAACACAATGAACGTATCGAAACTATAGACAACAGCTTACCATTTATCTTTAAAAAGCTTGGAGGACATAGTTTTTCTGATTATGTGGGAATTAAAAAGGATAATATTACTGATGGGGGGGTGCAAAGTCCCGGATTCATATTTTATGATGCAGTTCAAAACTCCTTTTTTGGATATAGATATAGATATGGTGGTCATAAAAAAGGGGAAACAAAACCTAAACTCAGTGAGTTTGAAACTACTATAGTGCCTGCTGTATTAGATTCCAATGCAGTTGCAAGAATGAAAACTGCAAAGCAAAATTATCTAGATAATAAAAATTGGGGATGGAACATCCTTAATAAAATAGAGTCAGGTAAAGAAAATGGCAAAAATGCTGCTAAGTTTAAACGTATAAGTATGGAGCACTATCTTCATTGCATTCAGCAAAAACTTAGAGCTAAAGAATTGTAGATATAGTATTAATGATAGTAAATATCCATAGGATTGATATTAGTCTTAAAAAAAAACTGTATGTCTATTGGAAGGATATTATGTTGATTTTCAAGTAGAAAATTCCACTTTTTACTATATCTACTGTGCAACATATCTTTAAATATTTTATTAATTTGTTTTGAATCAAAACATTTTAAAATATATTGTTCGCTTTGAGAAGAAAATCCTTTGTAAAGTTCTTTTTTTGATAATAAACTTAATTGAACATTTGATTGAATATTATTATTCAATAGTGCTTTTCTAGACTGATAAAGATTTCCATTTCGAAAAGTTAATATTCCATAATATTCAGGAATAATTCTTTCCGCTTTTTTCTTATGCTTAATATCAAGAACCACATAATTATATTCAAATGCTTTTGAATAATCATTTATTTGTTTCTTCAGTTTAGAGAGATTATCGAACTCAGATTTTATTTCATAACTGGTAGTCCTACCGTTAATTGTAATGAAATCAACTCTGCTATCTGCAACAGGTATTTCAAATGCCCCTGTAAAATTTTTCTTATCCTCTAGTTTCTCAAAAAGCTTGAATTTTAAAACCTCTTCACTTCTATAATTATTAATAAACAAGTCATTAAATATCTTATGTAAGTCAAATTTTGCATAGTTCGTAAAATCTTTAGTGGGATATATTTTGCTTAATAAAGACATTAATTCACTTGAATATTCAAGTGGATTATACTTACGCAAAGTTGTACTAAAAGAATTTGTTTTACTACTATGACTTAAAATTGGTTCTAACATCGCTCAAAAATATTATTATTTTTTATCTTGAAAAACTTTATTCGGAATTCATTTATTTTATAATATAAAAAGTTCCCCTGACACCTTGAAAATGAGTAAACATCTATACTTTCAAGAGTTAAATGCTTTTTAATTTGGTGTTGTAATATGTAAACCAAACAGACTTATCAGAAATTCTGAGCAAGTTTCTCAAAAAGAAACATTCAATATCACATCTTTTTCTTTAATACCATTCATTCCGATTGCACTAAAATCTTTTCTACCTTATCTCACATCGATCAAGACTCAGTTTTGAGCTTCGGTTTCCTGCCCAAAAAAGATACAAATTTCCATAACCAAAACCACAAATCTGACGTTTTCAGGTACTCTTTTCATTTTCCTATTTCAAGTTATCAACAACCCTCCTTCCAAATTTTATAAAATTTGATGGCAAATAACACCAATGAAAATCAATTCCATACAAATAATATTTTATTCACAATAAATTGATTTTCAATTATTTAAAACCTTAAATCATTAATTTTCTCATAACGAAAACGAATCCAAAATTTAAAACGTTCCGTTATGAAAAAATCTATTTACCTGGCGACTTTACTTTCGCTACTATCCCCTTCCCTATTTGCTCAAATTGGCGGTATTGAAGATTCCGTTAATGATATTTCCGATACCATAAGGTCAATATTCCCCATTATCCTGGGAGTCATCTTTTTGGTCGGTTTCCTATTTAATGCCGGACATTTCTTCGGGGAAAATGCTGACCTCAAAAAAGGGATTACCCGTGTGCTGGTTTTTGTACTCATCGCCGGTGCTGTGGTGGGCATCTTTACTTATCTCATCGGAATAGTAGTGTAATGAAAGTATTCATACCTTATAAGAACATTCGAAGACGGGCAATGATTTTAGGGCTTCCCCTCTCTTCTTTTGCCCTGCAAATGATCTCGGTGATCACCTCCCTACTCCTCATCATCTTTTCCTTTAGTCTAGGGATGATCGCAATGATACTCTTATGGAATAGCTGCTTATATGTTTTGCTGAACAAACTTGTTCAGCATCCTGGACTTTTCTATTTCCAGAGAGTATTTCCACGAAATATCAGTAACAAAAAATTAAGCCTATGCTATGATGAAAAAGATTAACCTTTCGGCCTACCATCCCATCCTGGATATTCAGGATAATGTGGTTTTTGCATCCAATGGCAATGTGGTACTGGGATATCGGGTATCGCTGCCTGAAATCTATTCCCTCTCGGAAAAGGATTTTGAAGACCTGCACGCTAGTTGGTTTCAGGCCTTCAAATCACTGCCGGCTGGAACCGTTATCCAAAAACAGGATAGTTACCGGAAATCAACTTATACTGCCGAAGAACTTCCAAAAGATACCTTCCTGCAAAAAGCAACCCATCATTATTTTAAAAATCGGGAGTACTTACAGCACCAAAGCTATTTGTTTTTTGTGCTTCCCTTGGACAAGCATCTTAAAGCTTCCAAATATGTCAACCCTTTTCGGAAGACCGAAAAAGGCATTCATAAAAAGTTGGATCACCAGGTCAGGGAATTTATTGGGGCGGTGAACGATGCTGTATCCTTTATCAATAACAGTAGAAAAATAAATACTTTCCCCTTAGGTCAGGAGGCAATTTTGGAATACACCCACTCTTATTTCAATGGGTTCCATAAAGATGTGGATACAGATATCAGGCTAGATCAAAAAGGAATTGCTATTGGTGATCATCATTTTGATATGCTCGCAATCAATAGTGAACAGTGCTTTGGGGAAAGCCTACAAAGCAGCAAAGTCAATGAAAAATTCACTTCTGATCAATTCACTTTTCACCAGGGCTTTACCGACGGGTTGGGATTGGATCTGGAGGAAGACCATATCATTAACCACATCCTTTATCTGGATGATAAGCACAAATGGCGAAAAGTATTGGAAAAGAAAATCGAAGAGCTTTCCAAGAGCTCCAACTTCGGAACCCAGAACAAAGTCGTATTAAAGAAAATCCGTGAGATCGTGAACCGAATCAATGAAGATGATAGCTCACGGATTATCCGCGGCCATCTCAACATCATTTTTTGGTCTCAACAGGTAGAACAACTTGGTCGCATAGCTTCTAAAATCAAAACCGAATTCAAGGAGCTGGATATGCTGCCATATTATCCCAAAGGAGAAGAGCGTAAGCATTATTTTTTGAATTCTTATCCTTGTTTTGCCTCCAATTTCTCTAATGAAGATCTTTATGTAACCGATCTTAAGCACGCCCTATGCCTAAATATAAATAACACCAATTATCGCTCAGATCATACCGGGATTATTTTTAATGACCGCCAACATAATATCCCGGTTTTAAAGGATGTATGGGACGAAAAAAAGAAACGTATTAAGGCACGCAACTTTGCCATCTTCGCTCCCACGGGGGAAGGGAAATCTTTTTTAGCCAATAACATCCTTCGTCAATATTTCGAAAGCGGTGTCCGATTGGTCATTATCGACCTGGGCGGTTCCTATTCCAAATTCGCCAAACTCTATCCTGACGATCATATCATTTTACGCTATGAGCAGGGAAAAAACTTAGGAATTAATCCATTTTATATTTCCAATGACGCCGATATAACTCCCGAACGTTTGGAAGATCTGTCGGTATTCCTCCTGGAACTTCTGGCCGAAGGTCAAAAAGTATCCAAAGGCAAAGAAGTAGCAATGAAAAAGGTACTCTTAGAGTATTATCGGGAAATCCGTAAAAAGCATTCATTAGTTTCTTTATACCACTTTGTAGACGACAATAAAGATACCCTCATTGAGGGATTGGGAATCCGGGAAACGCATTTCAGTACCTATGATTTTCTGCATATCCTTTCGGAATATGTGGAGGGAGGCCTGTATAGCTTTTTATTTAACGAGGGCGCCGACCAAACCTATAAGATTGAAGACAAACGGATGATCGTTTTTGAATTGGATGAAGTCCGTGATAATAAGGAAATCCTGTCGGTAATGCTCAAACTGATTAAATCGGCCATCCAGCGAACCATCTGGCAAAACCGGTCGGAAAAAGGCATCATACTTTTTGATGAGTTTGCCAAGCAACTGAAGTTTGACAATGTTTTGGAAAGTGTGGAATTCTATTACCAGGCCATCCGAAAACAGAATGGGGCTATTGGGATCATCCTGCAATCCATCAATCAGTTACCCAACAATTCAACTTCGGCCAGTATTCTGGAAAACACACAGGTAATCTATAGCCTTCGTAATGAAAAAGGTTATGAAGAATTGCAGAAAAGGCTCAACCTCTCTGCACACGACCTGAACCAATTATATTCCATTCGGAATAACCTTACCGGGGAGCGTAAATACACCGAAATGTTTATCAAAATAGGGAAAGAAAGCAACGTTTTCCGATTGGAAGTCCCCCCAGAAGTCTATGCGGCCTATCTGACCGATGGTAGCGAGAACGAGATCATAATGGCCATTTATAATCAAACCAATGATATGGAAAAGGCCATTGCACTCTTCCTGAAAGAAAAAGAAAAAGTATAACCCAAAATCAACATCTTATGAAACATTCTATATATCGAAACATCAAAAAATTCTTGGTAACCACATCCCTTGCTCTCTTTTCATCAGGCCACATTGTGGCCCAGGGGATGCCGGTGTATGATAATACGAATTTTATCAGCCTGGCAAAACAATTAATCGAATCAGCCAAGCAAACCTCGAACTTACTGAAGACCGTCGAGTTTCTAAAACAACAGAAAGAACGGATCGAACAGGTAAGCAATGTGATTCAGCAATTGGATGCCGTAGGAAAACTGATTCAGAATAACCAGTACCTCTTTAATATGGTGCTGGACGATTTGCAAGAAATCCTCAACTCCCCGTATATCAAACCCGATGAAATCAACCGGGTTACAGCCTCCTTTGAGGAGATTATTGACCGTTCGATGGAGAGTGTGGATTATGTAAATAAAATCCTAACCAGTGATTATCTAAAAATGAGCGATGCGGAAAGAGCAACCGTATTAAAAGATTACGAAACAAGATCCAATGAGATGGTCGCCGAAGTGCATAACAAAACACGCCGGTACAAGGAAATTATTTCATTTCGGAAAATGCAGGACAATATCAATAATCGTGAAACGGAATTCTGATGGGAATGGGACTCGAATACGTAGACACGGTCTTTCAAACGATCAAAGACAGTGATTTTTCCCAGTATGCGATTACTGGGATGAAAACACTGGCTGTATTGTTTTTTCTGATCAATATCCTTAAAAAATATAATGAAGGTGTGGCTGCTACCGATGGACATACCTGGGGGTTAAACCCGACGGAACTTTTTAAAAACTTTGCCATTGTCCTACTAGTTATTTTCTCCACACAGGTATTGAACGTATTTGATAATATTCTCGTGGCTATAGAAGCCCAATATCGGGATACGGCCCCGGCACTCCTCCCCTTACAACTCAGTGATGTGGATATTGAACGGGATGTGGGTGCCCTGGAGGCCGCCAAAAAAGCAATGGCAATGTTATACGAAGCCTTGGTAACCCCTCTATATGGACTAAAAATTCTTGCCTTTATTATAGGAGTGATCTTGTGGCTCTTGGATCTATTTATCTATCCGCTCTTTTTGGCCGAGCGCTATTTTCTATTGGGAATAATGCAAGCTTTTTTTCCGCTGGTGATTAGCTTGGCCGTATTTGAAAAATTCCGTTCCCTGGCCTATACCTTTTTTAAGCTTTATGCCGGGGTGTATATGCTCGTACCGGCCTTCTTTCTGGTCAATATTTTTATCAATAACCTTTATACCGAAATCAACACCCATTTTTGGAGCGATCTCTTCGGAACGGACTGGGGAAGCGAGTTTTTTGCACCGGTCATCGAATGTGCCTCCATCGGGTTTATCGTCCTCCTTAAATTTAAGCTCTACCGCAAGGCCAGCACCTTTACCCTACGACTGTTTACCGGAGGCTAATATTTTTAAGAACCGTATAAATCAAACATAAAATGAAAATACCCTATCAAAATATTTACAAGGTTTTACGCACCAATCGTTTTATCGTCCTCTCCTCGGTAATTGGATCGGCCGTGGTCTGTATCATTTCCGTAGTAATGGTTATCAAACTCCATCGGGAATCCCAGAACAATGCTTTCGTAATTAATGAAGAAGGCAGTATCATTCCCCTCAAATTAGTAAAGCAGCGGGAAAACCTGAAAGTCGAAGCCCTAGCCCATCTGGAACTGTTCCATCGCTATTTTTATGGGCTTAATGCCAACAATTACAAAAACAATATCGAAAAGAGCCTGTGGCTGGGAAATAGTTCCGTATCCGACCTCTATCAGCAAAAACAGGCTGATGGGGTCTTTAACCGCCTATTGCAGTATTCCCTAATACAAAAGGTCATTAGTATTGATTCACAGGTTGACCTTCAAAATCAACCCTACCAATTTAGTACCACCACCATCTTTGAGATCAATCGTGGTTCGGTAACTGACCGCTATGAATTGAAAACGGCTGGACAACTGTTGCAGGTCGACCGCAATTTTCCGCACAACCCGCACGGACTGCTTATCACCGACTTTTTTGAAAATAGCCTTCGAAAAATTAATCCTGAATAATACTTATTACTAAATCCATACGTATGAAAATTCAAAAGAATAAAATCGTAATGATGCTGATTGTGGCCAGTCTCGTCCTGTTTATCGTTGCCTATTCCATCATCACTTTTGGCCAAGAAGAAGAAACTACTATCGATAACAATCAGGTCCCAATCCCGAAATTAGAAGGCGACCAAAAACAATATGAAACAAAAATGGAAGCCTTGGAAAACATCAAAGAGGAACGCGAGACCAATGCACCGAGCGTCTATGATGAAAAATTGCTGGATGCCACCGGGAATTATGATCCTGACTTAAGGGATAAAGAAAAAAGACGGATGATCGACAGTATTTATTCGCAAGGGAATATGGATTATGCTAACAGCACCTACCGGCAAGACCAATCAATTCCCCTCCCCTCTGCTCCACCCCAAAACGATACGTTGCCCAGTAAAATCGATAAAAAAGAACGGGAAGCGGCCGCCAAAGAAATGGGGTTGGAACATCAACTCTTTTTTGCCTCGGAACCAAAAGAGAATCTAAATACTATAGTACAAGACACGGATAGGCAATTGTATGTACAAGTCGATGGTACCCAGACCATCAAACAACATTACCGGCTTCGAATGCGCCTTATGAGAGCTGCAATGATCAATGGAAAGCAGACTCCCAAAAATACGCTTCTCTATGGTTTTGTCAGTTTTAAGCCCAATCGTACCCTACTTACTATCGAGCATATTGCAAGCGGACCGGTTTCCTTTGAGGCCTATGACCTGGCCGATGGCAGTGAAGGTATCTATATCGAGAACAGTTTCCGGGAGGAGGTGCGTCGTCAGGTATTAAGTGATGTTGTAGATGAAATCGAAGTGCCGGGAGTACCACAGGTGAGCGGTATAAAACAGCTTTTTAGAAGGAGTAACCGTCAGGTTAAAGTCACCGTACTAGACGGCTATCAATTACTATTAAAAATACCACAGAAGCATTCTTAAAATCAAATCTTATGAGAACATTTACCATTATATTATTACTGGCTGTGATAAGTCCAGTCAATGCCCAAAAGGCTTTAGACACCTTATATGCGAATGATAAAAAGAACGTAGCCTTGTTTTTTCCGAGTGCTATCCGACAGGGCATAACCGGAGCATCCAATTTTGTGTTTACATATAACCGCGAAAAACGGCAATATTTTGGATTATTACAGGCTCAACCCGGAGAAGAAAGTAACCTTTTAGTGGTCACCGATGACGGAAAGGTCTTTTCCTATATGCTGAAATATACCGAAGAACTTCCCAAGCTAAATTACTTTATTTCCACAGACGAAAGTATTGGAACGGAGATCCCGACCAAAGTAATTTCTAAGCCCTCAAAGGAAAAAAAGGATAGTCTGGAAAAGCGACAGGAATATTTTCAGCGGTTTTCAGAGTATCTGATGAAATCAGGAAAAAAACATTCCAAGACCAAACGTAAGAGAGGTATCAAGCTTCAGTTACAACGAATAGCCTACAATGCATCAGAAACCTATTTAGTAATGGAACTTACCAATACTTCGGGAATTACTTTTGAAATAGATTTTCTGAAGGTATACCGCTTTAGTGGCAACAAAAAAAGAAAATCTTCCTTTCAAAAACTGGAAATGAAACCGATCTATACCTACAAAATGCCTTCGAAGATCTATAACAGCCAATCGGTACGCTTGATATATGTGCTGCCCAAATTTGTATTAGGTAGTAAGGAGAAATTGCAATTGGAATTACGAGAGTTAAATGGAAGTAGAAAGGTATTACTGAAAAAATAATGCGTCACCAATCCATTTTAATTAAACCATAGAAAAATTTATACTTAAGAGATGCTAAGAATTAGATAATAATATTAACTCTTTATTTCCTATAGAAATCAAACAATCGGTTACAATCCTCTAAATAATATTTCGAAAAACATCAAACAATTTGGGTTTAAATCTAATATATTTTTGGGTACCTAAGAGGTAGGCCCATTCTATATTTTTGATTATCCCGTTTGATATTTTCGAAATGAATGCTATGCAATAAGCTTCCTTTTTAAGGATCCAGATGTTTACAACACAGTTAAACTATTCAAATTAAAGATTTTAATAGTTTAATATTTTCATTTTTTTGAGTGGTAAAATGTTTTCTCGCAAACGCTGTATAAAAATTATGTCTTTCTAAAAAATCGATATTCAGAAAAATCCATTCCCTATCCGAGAATTTTTGATTATTAAAAGCAGCCCACTCCTTACGAAGCTTTAAATTTTTAATTAAAAAATTCTTCTTACCTAAATGCGTTAAATCTGCATCGCAAATAACTTTTTGTGTAATGGTTTTAGGATTTTGTGGCATTTGAGTCGCTTCAATAATTTGGGTAATATGAATTATTCGATGGATAGAAAATCCTTGTTTAGAAAGAAAGTTCTGAGCAAATTTACAACTCACTCTTTCGTGATTGCTAAATTCTCTACTATTTCCTAGATCGTGGAAATATGAAGCAATAATCAATTCTTCAATAGTTTCGTTAGGAAGATGCTCACCTTTAGCGATAGTTTTTGAATTCTCAACAACTTCTTTAGTATGCTTCCAGTTATGAAAAGGTAAATATTGACACCTACTGGCTTCCATCATTTCTTTGCAATAAATCTTAGTTTTTTCTATTAATCCTAAATTTTCCATAATTGCATTATAGCATATGCTTAACCATTGATTTCCTTCAACATATTTCTTTTTTTCATCACTTTAATTGTAAGATAGATGATAGAGCTAGCGAGTGCTGCATAAAACCAAAAATTCAATTGAAAATTTAAAGCTTTAGCTTCTACCTGTGAACCAGACCAGTCAAATAACCAAAACAGCAGAAAGATGGCAGAAAAACCATTCTTCTCTTTTTTTAAGACTTTTATAATACAGAAACGATATTTGGGACGTATGTATTTTTTAAGATTCGGCAGAAATACAGGAGTATGAGAAGCCCATTTTAAGTAGTCATCACCGAATTTATTTATTAAAAAGCTTTCTTCAGCAAACATAATCCTTTCATAATACAACCAATACACGAAAATGAAAGCTACGGTAAACCAACTATTTTCAGTGAGCATTGCCACTCCTAACCACATCAAAAAATTACCTAAGTATAGAGGATGTCGAACCAAAGAATACATCCCGGTAGTATTTAATTCATTAGCAAGCTGACCTTCAGTCGTATTCCTTCCAGAGGTGTTTTTAGGAGTATAACCTACTGTAAAAATTCTTATGAAAAGACCTAAAAGGCTAAACGACAGACATACTAGTTCATAGTAATCTGTTTCTATTTTTTGATCGTGAAAAGGCTCAATATATTCTCCATACAAAAAAACAATTAGCCCTATACCTAAAAATAAAATCGGAAAATAACTTCGATTTCTAAAAAGAAAATCGCCTTGAGTTTTAAATTCTTTTTGTAGTGCCATAAATTAAAATTTATACCTGAAGCCTATTAGGTGATTCCCGTCAAAATTGTCATATGTAAGTTCCATATGTTCTTGGCTATATTCTGTCGTAAAAATCAAATTAGCCCCTAAGCCTATAGCTGCACCCGCAATAACATCTAATATATCGTGCTTTTTAGAGTCTATCCGACTGGCAGCGGTAAAACCTGCCAAAGCATAGGCTGGAATACTATACTTAAATCCATAGCGGCGATGAATATACCCAGCACTATGAAAAACCGTAGAAGTATGACCCGAAGGAAATGAGTTATCGTTACTCCTATCTGGACGTTGTTTATTAATACCAAGCTTCAGACCATAGGTTACACAGCTTCGGTCAACACTAATCCTTTAGTAAACTCCCAGGCTCCTTCATTATCTCCAATAATAAAGCTAGTACCTAAAGTTACAGCAGGTAGTGCTATTAATACAACATCCCCTATTTTCTGAACTGTACCTACATGCGGTGTTGTTTCACTAGTATCTTGCGCAAACGTATATTGTGAAAACAAAAGCAGGCATACAATGATAACTGCTACAATTGATGATTTTGATTTTATAGGTCGCAAATAATTGTACATTCAGTGTTATTAAAAATTAATTCTCATCCCATCGGCTCCGAGCCATAGTGACAAAGGTGATGTACTATTCTTTTTGAATGTTTAAGGAAATCTAAAGGGAATCTAAAGACACCTATTTTAGTTATAGTATAGTGTCCATTTTTCAAAATGTTTTTGATGATCAAAACTATCCTTAACGGCTTTAAATTTTTTATCTAAATCACGTTTATTTCTAACTAGAAGATAAGTTGATTGCTTTTTAGAAGTTTCCAACAGCTTATATAGCTCCGTTTTCTCATTTAAATCCCAAAGTCGTTCTTGATAAGCATTATTTTCTTCAAATTGAGTTTCCCTTTGGGTGGTGTTGCTTGAATATTTAAGGGTAATATGTTTATCATCTGTATAAAAAGGTATAGAACTAAGTAAATAATCATAGACGATAATAGTTTTGTCCTTTTCTTTAGAAACGTGGTCTATGAATTTCACCATATCCCTGGTGGAATTTATTATAGGAGTGTGATTTGTCATAAAAGAGGTCGAAATACTAATAATAACGCACCCAAAAACCGCAGCTAATACGGCCGGTTTATAATCCTTGGTAGTATCAATAGCGTAATAAATTACCCCAAAAACAATAAGAGAAATAAATGCAATTATTAGAGTTTTTACAGATATATATTCCATTTCCGATATATACACCCTACTAAAAAACAAACCTATTACTAGAGCTAAGATTAATCCGGCGTAGGTAATGTTGACTATATTTTTAGAAGCCTTGGAAATCTTGGGCAACATTGCTGCAATACTTATCGCTATCATCCAAAACACTGGTAAGATATACAGTATCAATTTGGTACTAAATGCAGAAAATAAAAAAACTAAAATGGTACTTGCATATATTAATACTTTGGTTTCCTTCTGCTTTGGAAAAAGAGATTTTAAATTTTTTAAATGAGGAAGTAGTGACAAACACCAAGGTAATAGTAGACCAAGCAAAATTGGCAAGTAATACCAGAATGGTTTCGACCTTTCACTATACGCATTTCCTGTGATTCTTCCCAGAATTTGTTTGTGAATAAAATAATCCCAAATTTTAGGATGCTCTACAATTATTGCTATATACCAACTTACACTTACCGAAAAACATAATAAAAAACCAATCATATGATGAAGAGTCATCTTTATGCTGCCTTTGTAGAGCAATTTTCTGATGATAATGTAGGTCAGAATAAACAATAAGGCTACAGGTCCCTTGGTCAATAATGCAATACCTATAAGTGTATAAAACAGATAAAGAAATCCTATTTTGGTTTTATCTTCATACACCTGCCAACAATATACAGAACCTATAACTAACGTAGTCAGAAACGCATCAGTAGTTAGGTTTCGACTTGAAATTAAAACTATTGGAAATGAAAAATAAATCAATCCGGCCATAAAAGCAATACGCTTATCCTTATAGAGTAAATTTGCTAGACGATAAACTAATACTAACTGAATAACTATAGCTATCTGGAGAAAAAAACGAGCACCAAACTCATTAACCCCAAAAATACGATAGCCCAACGTAGTAATGTAATAGGTAATGGGCGGTTTATGAAAATGGAATATACCGAGGAGTTTAGGATTTAAATAGTCTCCGCTTAAAAACATCTCACGACTTATTTCTGCATATCGTGCTTCACTGGTTTCAGCAAGGCCGTAATTCCCTAAGCCAACTATTAGAACAATCCAAACTATACATAGAAATAATAAATAATAGCGATCTATGATATTTTTTGACTTCACATTTTTATTTTATAAAAACAAATGTGAGAAGGAATTCTAATGAAATTTTTAATTGATTCTTAAGAAATTCTAAAGAAGCTTTTTTTCCTTTTTCAATAGCATAATATTTCTGGTGTAAAGAAAAATTCCCAAAAGGTGACCTGCCATTAATACCGGATCTTGACGAATCAATGCATATAGAAAGATAAGCATCGACCCCATCCAACTGAGTACCCAAAACCCTAAAGGTAAGACAGATTCTTTTCTTTTTTCACTATAAAACCACTGATATACAAAACGTAATGTAAATATAATCTGGGCGGTAATCCCAAGTACTAATAACCACAAGGGAATATTTTCATTATTAAATAACAAAAAGCGATCATAAATTTTGTTATTATAACCGATGTAAAGAACAATGAAAGGAAATACATATAAGAACCAACGTAAAATTTTAGGGAATTTAAACCACTGCTTTTGGAAATGCATATTACGTATGTAAATAAAATAGGTCAAAATCTGACCTAACATTATCGCAAAATCATTTCTTAAATAGCCATAAACAAATAATAGAAACGAGGCAATTAAACTTAATTGCCAAAAAAGTATTGGGGTTATTACGCGTTGATTCTTTTCAGATAGTGCCCATTGCAATATAGAACGTCCCGAAAATAAGATTTGAGCCGTAAATCCAATACCGTAGATCATCCAAACATTCACCCTTTATCCTCAGTTTTATATGAAATATAGTTAGATTTCATCCATAGATAAGCAAAGCAATCTATTAGAGGTCCGAACAATCGATTTCTTAAACCAAATTTTGCTTTTCCGGCAATACGTGGGAAATGTTGCACAGGTACTTGTTTGACTTTTCCATTAAGTAAAAGAACCATTGCAGGGAGAAAACGATGCAGTCCCTTAAACATTGGAATGCTTTTAGCATAATCCGCTTTAATGATTTTAAGCGGGCAGCCAGTATCATCCATACCATCTTTTGTAAAACTACGACGTATACTATTAGCGACTAAAGAGGAAACTTTTTTAAGTAAAGCATCTTTTCTGTCAGAACGCACGCCTGTTACTAAATCATATGTATCAATGTAATCCAGCAATAAATTAAAGTCCATCGGACTTGTTTGTAGGTCGGAATCAATATAGCCGATTAATGTGCTTCCCACAGCATCAAATCCAGCTTTCAAAGCGGTGCTTAAACCATAATTTCGATCTAAACTAATATAGTGAAATGCGGGATTTCTTGAACATATCTTCTTAATGATACTTAAGCTTAAATCTTGGGAACCATCATCAACAAATAATACGGCTGTAGGTACTTTTGCACAGTTAAAATATTCCTGAAGTTCCTTTTCAACCCGTCCTAGATTTTCTTGTTCATTATACACGGGAACTATAATGCTAAGTGTATTATTCATTATTCAACTTAAAAAATAGACTTTAATAATTTGCAATAATAAACAAGGATTCTAAAGCAATTATTAAGATTAGCCTGTTTTAAAAATATAGTCTCAAAGCCTTTTAAATCAAGGTTTTTATATGTTTTTTTGGAAATAAAATTAAATAAATGAAAATATTAATAACTGGTATTGCCGGTTTTATTGGTTCACATCTTGCAGATAGATTACATCTATTAGGACACGAAATTTTAGGTATCGATAATTTTTCTGCTTACTATAATATTGGCTTCAAAAAAGAAAATGCTCAACACTTAAAAAGTTTTGGTATACAAATTATAGAAGATGATTTACGCTCTGAGGATTTTAAAAGTAAACTGCCCTTAAACCTCGACTATATCTTTCACTGTGCTGCTCAACCAGGTATTGCAAAAACTTCTACTTTTGAAGACTATCTATCAAACAATATCGTCGCTACGAATAATCTTATAAGTTTTGCGGAGCAATGCCCGAACCTAAAGTTTTTTATAAATATTGGTACGTCTTCAATTTATGGAGCTGAAGTAAGCTGTAGCGAAAATAAAGTGACTAAGCCAATCTCCAACTATGGAATAACCAAATTAGCCGCAGAACAATTGGTTTTACTACAATCGCGACGAGGATTTTTTCAAGCCTGCTCGCTCCGCTTATATTCTGTATATGGTTCAAGAGAACGACCGGATAAGATGTTCAGCCAATTAATCGATTGTGCTATCAACAAAAAAGCTTTTCCATTATTTAAAGGAAGCCTTGAACATCAAAGAAGTTTTACTCATATTAAGGATATTATTGATGGTATCATTTCCGTCATTGGAAACGAAGAAAAATGTGATGGCCAGATCATTAACCTTGGAACTACTCAGGAATATTCAACGAAACAAGCAATAAAAATTGTTGAAGACTTATTATCAACCAGGATTCATATACAAGAGGAACCACCAAGACTTGGTGATCAGATACGAACGAAAGCAGTTATTGACAAAGCTCAATATTTATTGAATTATCATCCATCAATAGGACTTAGGGAAGGGGTATTAGAACAAATTAATTGGATGAAAAATAAAAACGACGAAAAAAAAATGTCCAAATAGTTTATTTGGACATTTCATTTCAATTTTAATAAAAATTAATCCCTCTCATCATCATCTTCTGATTCTTTATGGATGATCTTCCCATTAGAATCTATAGTTATCGCCATTTCACTCTTGCCTTTTTCTATTTCAAATTCGTAATTGATTCCGTGAACGGTCTCAGAAACTTCAGCCTCTTCAATTTTGTACCCAGAAAAACTAGCCTTAACTGAAGATATAATATGTTCCGGTATTTCATTCTCATCAACCTCATATTCAGTTTCCTGCCAGGTACCATCATCCAAAAAATTTGCTGAATATTCCTTCTTTTTGAGTTTAAATTCGGCTTCCCATTCATTTACTTCCTCCTTTTGCCAATTCACACGTTTCACTGTAGGAAACTTTTTCGAAAATGCATCTTTAACTACCGTTGGTACCTTATCTTTTTGAGTAGATGCAATACTGATTATACTTGTAAAAATCAATGTTATTCCTACAATCGCTTTTTTCATAATGATATCATTTTTAAGTTATACTATAAATGTATAGTAGGATTCTAAAGGTAGCTTTAAGGAATTCTAAGTATATTTATTTAAAAGCTTCTATGGTTTTTAATTTCATTATTTGTGAAAATATCCTTAGGTATAATTTTTTAAAAAATGAAAGACATAAATTAAATTTTCCAAATCATTCGATTATTTATAGTACTAAAATTTATAATTCAATCTTATCCTCACAATCTGTGTTTCATAATAGTTTTGATATAAGGCAGTAAAATCTTGTCCAATTACTTTTTGCCGTATCCCAAAACGGTTGAATAAATCTGTTGCGGATAAACTAAGCTCTCCTCTTTTACCCCATAGTGATTTTTTAATTCCTAAATCAATTGAAGATCTTGAAAGTTCAGTTCCTTGAGGTATATTTTTATCAGAATACCAAAGACCGGTAACTTGTGTTTCCATTTTCCAAGGCAAAATGAAAGTATTGGTAATCTTAAAATCACCGGCAATATCGGAAGATTCCTCAATAAAAAATGGACGTTTAAATGGAAAGAGCAGTGTACCTTGAAATGCATCTATTTGATTTCTATAGATATTGAAACTTGAAGTCAACTTCCAATAATTGGTAATATCCTGACTGAACAAAACCTCAACACCAGTATTGGTACTTTGACCTGTGTTTTGATAAATTCTATTGACAATATTATAATCCGGATTGCTATCGTCAATACTGTAAATACGTTTGTAGGCACCATTGATCTCTCGATGATATATCGCCGAAAATAATGAACCAGCACCCCAAGAATATCTATGAGCAACTTCAAAACTATGGGTAAACTGTGGGCGAAGATAAGGATTCCCCACTTTCAGTAGTTCAGGGTCATCATATTTAGGGAAAATTCTTAACTCTGGTTCGCCAGGCCTATCCACACGACGATTATAAAAAGTCGAAATTTTATTTTTATCATTTAATTTATAGGTGAATCGAATACTTGGATACAATTCAAAATAATCATAATTATCATTTGAATTATAATAAACATTTACCGGATCAAGTTTATAGGAAACTTCAGTTTCTTCCAATCGTAAACCTGCTTCAAGGTCATAAAATTCTTTTTCAAGTAGGTAATTTCCATAAGCTGCATATAAGTTCTCACTCCATTTTGAAAAATCACCTAGATTTGGATATATAATCGATTGTTCTCCGCGCATAATCGTATAATCTACCGGTAATCGCCTAAATCTCCCTTTTACTCCTAATTCTATTCGCCCATTACTCAATGCTTGGGTATAATCTGTTGCTATACTGGTTGTATGTTCAATAGCCTTAATATTTGTCATATCCCGCCCAACTCTAACTACAGAACTGTCATTTAAGAAATAACTTTCATCTTCCAGCCCACGTGTATATTGCAGATTCGCCGATAAAGAATGACCTGCCCTGTGGAAAAATTATGTTTATAGGCAACAGCAGTATTAATAGCGCTGGTCACTTCCTCTTCTTGCCAAGTGTACGACCTATTACGAAAATTGTCATTTAAATTAATAAAAGCCACTTGTGAGGTATCGATATGTTTTTCACGGTCTATCATCCCAGAAAAGGTAATGTGGTCGTTATCACTCATCTCATAATCTACTCCACCAGTAATAATACTTCTAAACTGTCTACGGTTTTCAGGGACTTGTGAAAGGATGGTACGACCATCATCATAAAATCGAGTTGTAAATTCGTTATTAGGCAACGCCTCTTGAATAATAAACTCTGTTTGAAGAAAATAATTAAGTTTTTCGGTTCTATAGTTGAAATTGAGACTTGGGATTAGTTTTGGATTTACGGAATAACTTCCAAAATCGGTAGGAGTGTCTTTCCTACGTTTAGAAAATGCCCCCAAACCAAATGATAATCCGGCATCACCATTAAAGCCTATCTCCTTTTCTTTTTTGTAAATGATATTTACAATCCCCGCAAATCCATTTGCATCATATTTAGCTGATGGATTGTTGATAATTTCAATGCGTTCGATGTTTGCCGCTGGAATGTTGGCTAAACCTTTTTGGTTACCAAAACCTGTAAAACTGGATTGCTTTCCATCAATAAGTACTACCACTTTGTCACTCCCACGGAGTACTACTTTTCCATCTTGGTCAAAAGCTACACCAGGCATCGTTTTCATCGCATCGAGTACAGAGCCACCCGACTGAGCAATAGTATTATTTAGGTTAAAAGATTTTTTATCAAGTCCAGAATTTACCGTAGCTCGCTCTGCGGTAATCATCACTTCCTGTAGGGATTCTGTTGTTTCTGACAATTGAATCTTTCCTAAATCAAAAATAGGATTTAGTCCACCGGCGATTATTTGCTTGGAATAGGTTTGAAAGCCCATAAATGATACTTCAACCTCATAATTTCCTATGGGTAATTCAGAAATAGCAAAAAATCCGGCTTCATCTGTAATGGTTCCCGTAATAGTTTTATGACTTTCTGAATCATTTACAGTAATCGTTACAAATGCTAAGGGCTGCTGTGCATCTCTATTTACAACTTGTCCGGTAATAGTTATTTTCTCCTGAGCGTTTGCAAATGAGCTGATAAGGACAAGAAATAAAAAATGTATAAGCTTGTTTTTAGATAGGTTCATTGTTAAGTTTTTTATAAAACTAATGAAGCTTTCTAAAGAAACTTTAAAGTAATTTCGTAGTGTTTTTAATCTTTATAAGCGGAAAAGTCTATCTGGAAGATATGTCTACCCCTGTTTTTTTTTGAATAATGTACGGTTTCAAAAGAATAGGTAGGTACAAAATGATAATAGTCGCAAATTTTCTTTACTATTGAAAGCCCTAACCCTGTTGATTCTTTTTGTCTGCTTTCTTTATAAAATCGCTCAAAAACCTGGTCTGGTCGAGACAACATTTCTTCTCCAGCATTGATTACCTGAAGCTTTCTATCAAAGATTTTTATATCTATACTTTGGTTATTGAAATTATGCTTTACTGCATTTGATAATAAATTATTGCAAAGTACCGTAGCTAATGAAAAATCCATTTTTACATTTATCGTAGCATTTTCTTCAATCAGGAAATCAATAGAGAAAAGTTCTTTGAAGTTTAAGACAGTATCATTAATCAGCTTATTGAGGGATATCACTTCATTGGTCGTAAACTGATCTTTTTCAATCTTAGCTAAGAGAATAAGTTTTTTATTAAGTTGTTTTAAACGTGAAATATCAGACTGTAAAGAAGAAAATTGTTGGAATTGTGTTTCATTAATTTCTCCATCATTGATAACAGTATCTATCTTAGCCTGCATAATAGCTAATGGAGTCTGCATTTCGTGAGAAACGTCTTCAGTAAATTGCTTTAAATTTTTATAATCTGTTTGAATTTTAGAGGTTAAAATCTTCAATTCTTTATGAAGTTCGTGAAATTCCAAGACTTCAGAATCTACCAATTGAAGTGGTTTGTCAGATCGAACGGAAAAATTTTTAAGTTTTGTGAGATTGGTAAAGAAAGGTTTCCAAAGTTTTTCATTACGAGATTTATTTAAATAGAAAAGGAAAATAAATGCTAGAAATATGATAGTGAAAAATGTAAATACAATAGCATATAAAATATCTTCTGATTCAATAATCATTGCACGAACAGTAATTTTGTAATTCGTACCATTAATTATCTTAGTCCCTGATAGTTGACGAAAAAGTTCAATTTCATTCTGGGATGGATCGTAAATTAACGTATCTTGAAGTTGTTCTGCTTCTTGATGTTGGACTTTCTTTACCTGTAATATAGATTCAAAATCAATAAATTCTCCCTCTTGAGCAAGAATACGTTCAATTCGAGCTTTATTGGAATAAAGCTCCTCCTCTATTTCTTTTTCCAACAATATTTTTGTGTAGAAATAGAGTGCTACCCCAGAAATCATCATTATGACCGTACTAGAGATTAGAAAAGTTTTCGACGCTTTTCTTAAAAGTGGGGTTTTATTTTCTACTGGTGAATTAATCTGCTATAAATTTATAACCGCTACCATAAGCAGTTTGGATATACTTGGCACCTTCCTTTGTTAATTTCTTTCGTAAATTATTGATATGAACATAAATGAAATCAAAATTATCAAGTAAGTCACTATCATCACCCCATAGATGTTCTGCTATAATAGCCTTAGAGAGAACGCGCCCCTGATTAGTGATAAAAAATAATAAGAGATCATATTCTTTGCGCGTGAGCGAAATAGGCTTATCGTTGACATAAGCACTACGAGCTAGTGTATCTAAACGAATTTCTTGAAAAGTGATTGAATCATCTCCCCCAAATTGGCCTCGACGCAATACCGCCTTAATCCGAGAATTGAGTTCCGCCAAATGAAAAGGTTTTGTAATATAATCATCCGCCCCTAAATCCAGTCCTTCCAGTTTATTATCTAATGAATTATTTGCTGATATAATAATTACCCCGCATTTTCGCTTCTGCTTTTTTAATCTTTTAAGTAAATCAAGGCCACTTCCAGTAACTAAATTAAGATCAAGTACCACTAAATCATACTCATAGAGCTCCAACTTTTCAGAAGCTTCCAAATAATCGGAAGCAGTTTCACAAATATTGGCATCACTGTTTAAATATTTAGCAATGGAAAATTGTAGATCTTTTTCGTCCTCTGCAATTAGATACTTCATATTTTAAAATTATAAATAAAAATAAAGCAAAATTCTAAAGAGATTTTAAAGTGTTTAAAAATTAATAACTTCATCATGAAGGCTTCCCTGTTTTTCATACAGTTTAAAAATCAACTATTTTTAAGTTATGAAGAAAAGCAGATTTACAGAAGCACAAATAATTGCAATGCTTCAACAGTACGAATCGGGAATGAAGGTTACCGACATTTGCCGAGACAAAGGAATTACCACGGCGGCCTTTTATAGCTGGAAGCGTAAATATGGTGGTATGGATGCTCAACAACTCAAAGAGCTTAAATCGCTCCAGGAAGAGAATCAGCGTCTAAAGCAGATGTATGCTGATTTGAGCCTTGACCACCGTATCCTTAAAGATATTATTGAAAAAAAGCTTTAAAGCCTTGTGAACGTAAGGAATTGGCCGATCAAGTAGTTAAGCAGGAGAAGCTGAGTATTGTGAGAGCTTGCGAGTTGGTTTGCTTAAGTCGCTCTATGTGGTATTATAAGACCAAGAGGGATGATTCTGAAGTAATAGACAAACTTACAGAAATGAGTGAGATCAAACCTAATCGAGGATTTGATTACTATTTCTACAGAATCCGATCACAAGGCTTTAAATGGAACCGGAAACGAGTCCTTCGGGTATACAGGCTTTTAGGCCTGCAATTGAGAAGGAAGAGTAAAAAGCGCCTTCCAGCTCGTGTTAAAACTCCTCTAGATCAACCTCAGGCACCAAGACAGGTGTGGAGTGCAGATTTTATGAGTGATGGCTTAATGACAGGAAGAAAGTTTAGAGTATTTAACCTTATTGATGATTATAACAGAGAAGCGCTATGTACCACTCCAGCACTATCAATGCCTGCCCTACGTGTTGTGGAATATCTAAGGCAGGCCATAGAGGTTTACGGCAAGCCTTTACAAATACGAGTGGATAACGGGCCAGAATTTATCTCGAAAATATTTATGTCCTACTGCGAAACTGAAGGAATCGAGATCAATTATATCCAACCAGGAAAACCATCGCAAAATGGATACATTGAAAGGTTCAATAAAACATTTAGAGAAGACGTTTTGGATGCTTACATCTTCCGAAATTTAGAAGAAGTACAACAGATAGCTGAGGACTTCAGAGAAGATTATAACAAATACCATCCACATAAATCAATGGGCAGAAAAAGCCCTAAACAGATCTATAAAGAATTTTCATTGGGTCTAGACCCAATGAAAAAAGAAAAATTGTGTAATTTAGAGCTGTCCGAAAACGGGTAAGTCTTCAATCAAGTGTATCATCCGCATCTCGGTGAATAAAATTAGCTTGATAATTCAAAGTATTCCAAATATTTGTCATTTTATGCTTTCATCCTGAATTTTTTATATACAAAATTATCTATTTTAATAATTTTAAATTTTTCATCTTAGTGTTGAATTTGCTTTGATCTAAATTTTAAATCAATTTACTGCAATGATTTTTTCTAATCATAGCAATATAATTCTCAACATTAGATTTAAAACACAAAAGCTTTTGCTATAAATCTTTAATTTAAATAAGAAATATTAATTACAAAATTCTTCGTGATAAGGGTATCACCTGCAAATTCAATAATCCTTCGTCGAGACGGTTACCATTAATTATTTTTTTGGTTTTTCATAATACAATCCCTTAATTGTATCGCCTGATATTAGAATGTGTTTGATTTTATAAACTTTTTTAATTTGAAACCCTTGGTTTGCTCAATGCTTTTGAATATTCCCTTTCAGCATAAAAAAATAGAGCAGAAAGGCAGCAATAACCAAGAGAACAAGGGCAATAATGCCTTTTGTTTTATCTTTTTTTGAGATTTTGTTCTTAGCTGGTTTTTGAACTTTTTTCTTCCTTCTATTTCTTCTACTTTGAGACATCCTGCTATACTATTTCCAATTCATTTTCTGTAAACGTATCGCATTTAGAATGGCCAAAAAGGCCACACCGACATCTGCAAATACGGCCTCCCACATAGTCGCCATTCCGAAAGCACCTAAGACCATAACGGCAATTTTAACACCAAATGCCAAAACGATATTCTGCCAGACGATTTTTCTTGTGGATCGGCCAATCTTAATGGCCCGGGCAATTTTAGAAGGCTGGTCGGTCTGGATAATCACATCTGCGGTCTCAATGGCCACATCACTTCCTAAGCCCCCCATCGCCATACCTACATCGCTGGTCGCCAGTACAGGGGCATCGTTGATACCATCGCCGATAAAAGCCACCGTAGTGCCGGTTTCTTTTTGAAGCCGTTCCACTTCGTTGAGCTTATCTTCGGGCAACAATCCACCCATAGCAGTATCCACGCCCATTTCCCTACCAACCTCTTTGGTAATGGAATCCTTGTCCCCAGAAAGCATTATGATTCTTGATATCCCTGCTTTACGGATTTGTTCGATTGCTTCGTGGGCATCTTCCTTCAATTCATCTGCAATGGTTACGTAGCCTGCAAATTGACCATCTATGGCAACTATTACAATAGATTCTACAATGCTTTCAGTTTCTTTGGGAACACTGATATTGTTTGATGTCATTAGTGCCTCATTACCCACTAAAACAGTTTTACCGTTTACGGTGCCTTTCAAGCCTTTTCCGGCAACCTCGGATACTTCGGAAGCTTCAAAATCCGCACCTTCGGCCTTATATTCCAATATCGCCTGGGCAATGGGATGGGTGGACTGTTCTTCCATCGTCATCAGATATTTCATAAATTCCGCTTCCGGGAAAGCATCATTATTGACAACATCCTTGATTTTAAACACGCCCTTAGTAACCGTTCCGGTCTTATCCATTACCACCGTGTTTACTTTAGTCATCGCATCAAGGAAAGATGCTCCCTTGAACAATATTCCATTTCGGGATGCGGCACCAAGGCCACCGAAATAGCCCAATGGAATTGAAACGACCAGGGCGCAGGGACAAGAAATAACAAGGAAAATCAAGGCACGGTACAACCAATCTTCAAAGATGTAATTACCGACAAATAGATAGGGTAAAAATGTCAGTCCAATTGCAAGGAATACCACGATGGGGGTGTACACCCTCGCAAACTTTCTGATGAACAGTTCCGTTTTTGATTTACGGGCAGTAGCGTTCTGTACCAGATCAAGGATACGGGCAATGGAACTGTCCTTGAATTCCTTGGTGGTCTCGATTTCAATAACGCCATCGAGGTTGATGCTTCCGGCAAAAACCTTATCTTCTTTTGTAATGGTATCGGGTTTGCTTTCGCCGGTTATGGCAGCAGTATTGAGCGAAGCTTTTTCGGACAACAATTTACCATCTAAAGGGATTTTCTCGCCCACACGTACCTGAATTTTTTCGCCGACCTTGACCGTTTCGGGGTTGACGGAAACAAAATCGTTTTTTCGATATACCAAAGTTTCATTGGGACGCACATCCAAAAGAGCCTTTATATTACCCTTCGCTTTTTTAACCGCAGCACTTTGGAAAAGTTCGCCGACAGCGTAAAAAAGCATCACGGCCACGCCCTCGGGATATTCGCCTATGGCAAATGCCCCTAATGTGGCGATGGACATTAATAGGAATTCGGTAAAATAATCGCCGTTTTTTATACTTTTCCAGCCTTCAATAATAACGGGAAACCCAACAGGAATATAGGCTACAACGTACCAAATTATTCGAACCCAACCCTTGAAAAATGGGAAGGCATCGAAAAAATCAACGGCAATACCCGCAATCAGCATTACAAAGCTGAAAATAGCGGAGAGGTAAGTTCTAAATTTTGATACCTTTTCCGTACTACTGTGGTTATGGCCATCATCGTGGCTGTGTTCGCCAGAATGTTTCCGAGTATCGATATCCCTAAGATTTTGTTTTTTCTTCATCTTGATTTTATTATTCCAGACCTTGATAGGGTTTATATTCTTTGTCCCCAAATTCTTTTTCGATTTGCAGGGTGGTATGTGTTATTTCATATTTTTCGTGCAATTGTTCCCGGATATCATAGATAAACTGATCCTCGTGCCCATCGGGAACGACCAGATGGGTAGAAAGTGCCGTTTCCGTGGTACTCATAGCCCAGATATGCAGATCGTGTACTTCTTCGACCCCTTCTATATCCATTAAGAACTTTTCCACTTCATCAATGTCGATGTTTTTGGGAACTGCATCGATGGCTATTTTTACGGAATCCCTAAGAAGTCCCCAGGCACTGTATAAAATGACCAGTACAATGACCAAGCTAAGCGCAGGGTCTATCCACGTTAAGCCCGTGTATTTAATGGCCAGACCGCCAAGCAGCACTCCTAAGGTTACCCCGGCATCGGCAGCCATATGTAAAAATGCCCCGCGAATGTTCAGATCGCCTTTTGAACCTTTCCAAAATAGGAAAGCGGTACCGGTGTTTACTACTAGGCCAATGGCCGCAACAATCATTACGAGATTGCCGGAAATTCCTGCCGGATCCTGAAATTTTTGGATGGCGTCCCACGCAATCAATCCGGCCGCGGCAATAATGATGACGCCATTGATCATCGAGGCTAGAATGGTCGTTTTTCGTAAGCCGTAGGTATATCGTTTTGAAGGCCTTTTTGTGGCTATTTTAATGGCCGCCCACGCCAGTATAAGGCTGAAAACATCGCTCGCGTTGTGGCCCGCATCCGCCAAGAGCGCGGAAGAATTTGCCACAAATCCGTAGTAGAGTTCGACTGCTACATAAATAGTGTTTAAGGCTATGCTTATCCCAAAGGCTTTTCCGTAGTTCTGTGAACCGTGTGAATGATGGTGTGCCATAATTAAATAAATCGAGTTATATGATTATAGTATTCAATATATTCTACTCCATATCTCTCTTTTAGCCAATCTTCTTCTGGAAAAGGCATAAGTAGGAAACCTATACAAGCCAAAATTGAAGGAACAAAAAGCATTGAGGAATTAATAAATAGTGTAGATCCCATAAGAATGAGAATATCACCGATATATTGGAGATTTAGACTATACCTGTAAGGACCTATGATTATAAATTTATTTTCTATTCCTAATGTATTACGTGCTCCCATTAAAGCAATGGCCCAACAGGTTATGCTAGTTCCTAAAATAAAATGTGGCAATCCCAAATAATAGCGTACTTTATTATTCAATATCCAAGAGTTAAAATCTTCAATTGCAATTAAGAATAGACCTATAAAAATTGTTATTATTACTAACCACGTGATCCAAAAATTAAAAGTTTTCCAGGATTTAGGAGGCCAGATCTTTTTTTTTTTGGAAAACCTATTGACCAGCTTAAAAGAACTAATACTCCCATCTCACAAAAGAGTGTTGTTTTTGAAATAATTTCTAAGTCCATAATGATATTTTTTAAATTTTTCATTTACTTTTTAGCCTCATCTTATTTTTAATTTTTCCTTAGATTTAAGTTTTTATTTTTTTTGTTATTAAAAAAATCAGCTTTGGCAATGTGACTAAATTTATTCTCCACTACATTTTTCACATATACCTTTAACGACCAAGTTGACATTTTCGGCCATATATCCTTCCGGCAAGTTGATATGTGGTATCTTATGATCGGTCAAGCAAACCGTCTCATCACAGTTGGTACAATGGAAATGAATGTGCAAATCCTGATCTAGCTCACAATTGCATCCGGTTTCACAAAGAGCATATTTGGGTATACCGGTACCATCATCTATTTGATGAACAATTCCATTGGTCTCGAACGTTTTTATGGTTCTGGATAGCGTAGCTCTATCCGATTTCACAAAGGCTTGCTCTATTTCGGTCAAGGCAATGGCCCTTTCTTTTTTGGCCATAAACTTATAAATCAGGATGCGTATCGCCGTAGGCCGCACATTATGCTTGATCAAAAGCGTTTCGATTTCACTCATATTTCAGTATTTTACTTCCAGGCTTGCTTTATAGATTTTCCGGTCTTGATCTGGAAAGCATCATCTACATTGGAAATGTAGATGATTCCATCACCGGGGGTAGGTGTTTTTCCATTTTCAATAATAATATCAATGGTATTTTTCGCTTCTTCGTTTTGACACACCAGTTCCAGTTTGATCACCGGACTATCTGTAACGTAAAAATTGAGAGACGGGGAGGTCCCTTTTGCCTTAAAAGCCCCTGTACCCTCACCTTGTGAGACCGTCATACTTTTAAATCCGGCATCGCTCAGTGCTTCAATGGTTTTCTGTACCCTATTGGGTTTTATAAATGCTGTTATCTCTTTCATTTTTTCTAAATTTATTTTCTTTTAAGAAAACAGGGCTTGCTAAAATATTAACTAACTAATTGTTAAACAGTATTTTACAGGTCAGACTCATAAAATTTTAGTGTCCGTGTTCTGTTTCTCCTTTTTTCATTTCTGAGATCAGGTAATAGGCCTTGTTCCACACTACCATTTGCCCTTTTCCCAGTGGCTGTAGCAACTTTATTTCTATCCAGCCGTCATCTGCCTGACCAGTTACGACTTTTAAGGGGCTCAACGCCCATTCTTCTTCGTCATTTTCGGTTACATTTTTAGCTGTAAAAATATAAGGCTCGCCATCCTCGGTAATCACAGCCTCTACGGGGAGCGCGGTTACCTTGTTTTTAGAAGTGGCTATTTTTGCCGTAAGGTACATCCCTGGAAAGAGGTTGCCCTCTCTGTTCTCGATCTCTGCGTGTACGTGTACCGCTTTGGGGTTCTGTTCAAATGTTTTTCCTACCGAATAGATTTTTGCGCTCAGATCGGATTCCGGAAGGGATTCTATATTGAATTCCACCGTTTGTCCTTCCTTTACTTTGCTCACATCCTTTTCATAAACCATTAGGTCGGCGTGTATATGTTCGGTATTTACGATCTCGAACATCTCAGTCTGTTGCTGCACAAACTGCCCGACTTTGATATTCACTTTTTCTACATAGCCGTTGATGGGACTAACTACGGGGACTTGATTATAGACCTTTCCGTTTCGCAACTGATCCAGATTTAAACGAAGTAATTGAAGTTGTGATTCCAGCCCGTTGACCATCCCCTTCATACTATTGTAATCCGATTCGGTTTCCTGGAATTTCCTGCCGGAAGCCACTTCTGCTTCATATAGGCGTTTTTGACGATTATATTCCTTTTCCAAAAAGTTCATCCTGTTGTAGGCCCTCGTGTAATCGGTCTGTAACTTGACCAGATCCGGGTGGCTCAAATATCCCAACACACTTCCTTTGCTTACCTTATCTCCCTCAATGACCTTTATGCTGGTTACATTTGCGCCAATGATCGCGGTAATTGCCGCCTCGTTTTGAGGCGGTACTTCTAACTGACCGTTGGCTTCCACCAGTCCGGTTAAGCTTTTGGTGGGCAGACTATCTACTTTCAATTCCATCGCCTCAAACTTTTGTTGCGATAGGTGCAGTTTTTTGCTCTCTAGGCCCGCGTTTCCTTCTTGGTGCTCGCCACCATTTTCGGCAGAAGCTGTTTCATTATGCTCTTCGTGCCCGCTTTCAGCAGTTTTTTCCTCTTTACAGGAACTTAAACTGAATATGACCAAGGCTGCGTAAAAAGTCGGTTTTATATAGAAATTCATAGCTTTAATATTTATTGTTTTGCGGAATTGAGGAAAAATTCCAGTTCGTATTTTGATCTCAGATAATTGTTAAGTGCATCCCAGGACTTGCTTTGGATGCCTATGGCGTCGCGTACTGTTTGCAGGAAAGTGGTATAATCGATACCGCCTTCCTTATAGGCGAAAACTGCCCCGTCCCGTTGCTCTTTGGCAAGCGGAAGGGCTTCCTGTTCATAGTATTGCCACGATTCAAGCCATTTTAGATAATCCTGTTGCAGGTCCTGGTATTCTGAATTGACCTGAAGCTGTTTTTCCTCGAAATTCTGCTCCGCGATCTGGGTCTGTATCTTCGCCGATTGCGCCTGCCCCAATTCAGGACCGAAAAAGAGCGGAATGGAAATCCCAACTTGAAAGTTGAAAAATCCGTTCTGTCCTGCAATTTTTTGTCGGCCGTATTGTGCGTTGAACTTTGGGAAAAACGCTTTGGTGCTGAGATTACGCTCCGCATCGGCAACCTCGATCTGCCGCTCATAGTATTGCAGCATTGGATGGCTCGTAATCGAATCTTTGCGCTGCAATATAGGCGTGTCCATTTCATCTACATCTGCATCCGCAACGGTGTAAGGCGTATCGCTTACTAACCAAAGGTTCAGTTTTTGCAGATTGCCCAAGTAATCCCGATAGACTTGCATTTTCTGAAGGCTTACCTGTCGGGCCTGATTCGTGGCCGCCAAATATCCCAGCTTTGACGAGGCCTCTGTCTCATAACGCAACCGTGCCGCCCGTTCATAATAGCTAAAAATAGAATCGAGTTCCACATACAATTGATACTTGCGTTTAGAGGTGTAGGCATCGCCCCAGGCTTTGCTCACTTCTCGTTCCACTTGAAGGGAGGTAAGATCGAGTGCCGTTTCGCTTAACGCAATTTTCTCATTTTGTACCCTATTTTTGGCTCCGATGCTGAAAATATCTATATTTTGCTGCTGCACCCCAATGGTGGTGTAAATACCTTCATTGCCATTGGGACTATCTGGCAACTCTTCGCCACCGGTAAAAACTTGGGTCGTTCCAAAATCCCAAGCGGTTTTTTTCAGAGCCTTCTGATTTTCGATTTCCAGTTGTGCCACTTTCAATTTAGGATAGTTGGCTTGCGCTTTTTTTACTGCATCCTTTAAAGAAATTGGGGTAAACCCTTGTTCAATTTTCAGGCTGTCCAGCCGGGGTGTATTTTGTTGGAGGTTATCCTGTGTTTGTGCAGTTGCACTTGCCGGGATGGCGATTGATCCAAGACCCAATAAAACGGTAATCAATGCAGGGTTTATGGCAACTTTGCCTGATTTTCCGTTATTGTTTTTCCCGGTTTTCTCCACAAAACTGTACAAAATGGGAACAACGATCAGCGTAAGCAAGGTTGCGGTTATCAATCCGCCAATAACCACCGTGGCCAAAGGTCGCTGTACCGAAGCACCCGCTCCGTGGGAAAGTGCCATCGGAAAAAAGCCCATTATCGCGGCCAAAGCCGTCAATAAAATGGGACGGATCCGTTCCTGTGTCCCTATTAAAATACGTTCCTGTATATCCATAACCCCTTCTTCTTTTAATGAATTCAACCTACTGATAAGTACCAGTCCGTTTAATACCGCAACGCCGAAAAGGACAATAAATCCAACTCCTGCCGAGATACTAAAGGGCATCCCACGGACGGCCAAGGCGAAAATGCCACCTATCGCCGCTAAGGGTACAGCCATATAAATCATTATAGATTGGGAGAAAGAGCCCAAGGCGAAGTACAGTAACATAAATATGAGGGCCAGCGCAATGGGAACTACAATTGTTAAACGATCTTTAGCGCGTTGCAGGTTTTCAAAAGCACCTCCATATTCAATATGGTAGCCTGGCGGCAGGTCTAATTGTGCGTCCATTTTGGTCTGGATATCATTTACCATTGATTCCACATCGCGACCCCGCACGTTTACCCCTACATATATTCTTCGGGAAGTATTGTCCCGGGAGATTTGCATCGGCCCTGGCTGATAACTGATATCGGCCACTTCCTTAATGGGAATCTGATTTCCGCCTGGCAAATCGATCAACAGGTTTCTCAGGTTATCAATATCCTGGCGGTGTTCTTCATCCAATCGCACCACCATATCAAAACGTTTTTCGCCTTCAAAAATTACGCCTGCGGTACCTCCCGCAAAAGCGGTACTTACGTACTGGTTAAGTTTTTGAATGTTCAGACCATATTGTGCAACCTTTCTTCGGTTAAACCGAACGGTCATTTGTGGTAATCCCGAGGTGGCCTCCAGGTTCATAACCCGGAGGTCCCGAGTTCAAATCTCGGTCTCGCTACAGTAATAACAAGGCTTTCGAGAAATCGAAAGCCTTTTGTTTTTTAATGGGTACAGAATAGGTACAGAATTTTAGCTTTTTCAAATAAATTAAAAAGAGTAGTTTAGAATAATCTTATTTAGTAGCAATTGAGATGAAATTTTAAGTTTATTTCCAAAAATTTAATCGAGAAAATAACTCTTACGTCATATTCTAAGTTTAGTACCTAAAATCTTTTTTAATTATTCCATTACTAAATGGCAGATTTCTAAATTTCTACCAAATTTTAAAGTTTTACTTTTCTTTTATGTGTTTAATCACATTAACCGCATAAATAGAGAACATAGTGCGACAGGATTCGAACCTTTCTTAAAAATCCTTTTCAGTCCCAAATCATCATTAAAGCTAAAATGAATTTACCATTATAGAACACGTTTTCTTATGCTTTTATACTTTATAGGTGAACAGAACTACTCTACAAAATATTAAAATGACTTCTTTTGGTTGATATTAAAAAATTATTCCTACATTCGCATACCAAACGTTCGGTTTTATGAAGGACTCTAAAGGACAAATATTAAAAACCTCATTACTTCTTTTTTTACAAAAAGGATTTAAAGAAGTGACGATGAAAGAAATTGTAAAAAGTTCAGGGTTTTCAAAAGGAGCTTTTTATCATTATTTCAGTAGTAAAGAAGAGGTCTTTAAAGAAGTGATAGACGTTTATTTCAGTCAAATGCTTCATCTCGATTACAATAATTTACCCTCCAATTCTTTACAATCATTTTATCAGGCTAATCTGGAAATTCTTCAAAAGCGGGATAATATATTGCAAAGTTGGTATAGGGAAACTTTCGAGGGAGATTTCCCCAATAATATGTATTACATTCTATTTGATGCCCTTCGCCTATTACCGGAAGTTAAAGAACAACAGACCAAGAGGATTCAGGAAGAATTGAAGGCCTGGGAAAAAGTCATCACCAATGCACTGACTACCGGAGAAATCAAAACTACGTTTTCACCTCAAAATTTGGCAAAGCAATTTGTATATAGTAGTGATGGAATTGCAATGCATATGATAATGATAAGTAGTTCTGAAAAACTTTTTAAGGAGGTAAAGGAAATCTGGAACAGTCTTTACGAAAGTGTAAGAGCTTAAAAAAATTTACAATAATACATACCGAATGGTCGGTTGAATCTATAAAATAATGACCTTTCATAAGAATGATTATTTTTTTAATTGTAAAACATACCGAACAGTCGGATTAAAAATAAATAAGATGATGAAATACAGAAAACTTTTACTCCTTTTCGGAGTACTCCTTACTTTTCTACAAGCGAATGCGCAGAAATCCAAGGAGCTATCTTTAAAAGAGACATTGAATTATGCACTTGTACATAAAGCGGATGCTAAAAAGGCAGCGTTGGATATCTCCAAAAGCGAATATCAAATTCAGGAAAAAAGGGCGGAAATATTGCCTACCATCGCATTGGATGGCAACCTGATTAATAATCCTATTCTTCAGGAAACCGCCTTACCCGGTGAAATTCTTGGAGAACCCGGCACCGTAGTAATGGCTCCTTTAGGTCAAAAATGGAACGCCGATGGGGGAATTAATTTAACACAGAAATTATTTGATCAATCGGTGTTTATCGGATTGAAAGCGGCAAAATCTAGCCGGGAGTTCTACCAAATCAATCAGCAACTTACCGAAGAAAATGTAATCGAAAAAGTGGCTTCACAATATTACCACACTCTCATTTTACAAGCCAATCTGACTGCGGTAGATACCACCTATATAAATACCGTAAAGATTCAGCAAATCATTAAAAGTCAATTTGAAAACGGACTGGCTAAAGGAATAGATGTAAAGCGTATTCAGGTAAAAGTGGCTAACCTTCAGGCGCAGCAACAAGAACTTCGGAACTCCATTCAAATCAGTAAAAACACCCTCAAGTTTTTAACCGGTTTACCTATGGAGATGATGATTACTTTAACGGAAGAGTCCTCTCCCCTCCTACCTCAAATTGAAAAAGAAACTTTTAACGTCAGCGCTCTCAACGCCTATCAATCGCTAACGAAAGAGAAAGAATTACGCAACTATGCGTTACAGGAAAGCAAGGCGGCCAATTATCCTACGCTTGGTCTTAGCGCTCAGTATCATTATCAGGGGTTAGGCGATACCTTCCCCATTGGAAAGGATGAAACCCAGCAGGTGTACTGGACGGATTATTCCAGTATCACCCTTAACCTGCACATCCCTATTTTTTCAGGATTGAAAACACGCGCTAAAATAAGACAGGCACAATTAGATGTAGAAACCCTTCAACTGGACATAGAAGATAAAAAACTATCGCTTCGGGCCGATTTCGAAAACGCGAAAAATCAAATTAGAAGTAGTGAGATTACCATAGAAAATCAGCAGCAAAATGTAGTACTGGCCAAAGAAGTCGTAGAAGATATTCAGAATAACTACACGAACGGGCTCGCTCCGTTAACCGATGTCCTGGATGCCGAAACTTCCCTCATCGAAGCACAAAATAATTATAACAAGGCGGTACTCGATTATCGCCTGGCGCAACTAGACTATTTAAAATCAAAAGGCGAATTACAAACCCTCTTAAAATAAGCAGAAAATGAAAAAAATAATATACAGCATACTCATTGGTGCCATAGTCCTTGGTGGGGCGATCTACGTCCTTGTTTCCAACAAAGCACAAAATCAGCAGGAAACCGCTTTGATTACTCAAAAGAACGATGCCATTAGCATTAAAGTAGATACGGTAAAACGCATCACCCCACAACTCAGCTACAGCAGTAACGGAACGTTTAAACCGGAACAGGAACTCATCGTCACCCCAGAAACTTCAGGCACCATTTTAAAAATTATGGTCAAAGAGGGCGATCAGGTACGGAAAGGCCAAACCCTGGCCTATCTCAAAAAAGATCAGGCCACTGTATCCTATCAGAATGCCAATGCCAATTACGAAAATGCCTTAGAGAATTATGAACGTTATCAACGGGCATACAAAACAGGCGGGGTAACCCAGGAGCAATTAGAACAAATGAAATTGCAGTTGGATAACGCAAAATCAAGTTTGGAAAATGCCAATTTGGATATTGAGGATACCCGCATTAAAGCTTCGATAAATGGTGTGATCAATAAAAAATTCGTAGAAACGGGAGCTGTTGTAAATACGGGTACATCCCTTTTTGAAATTGTAGATATCACGACTTTAAAACTTCGGGTGAGCGTCCCAGAACTACAGGTTTCTAATATTCGTGCAGGTCAGGAAGCGCAGATTCAATTAAACGTTTATCCCGATACCACATTTACCGGCAGCGTATCTTTTGTGGCCGCAAAAGCAGATGGTTCCCTTAATTTTCCGGTGGAAATCACCTTACAAAACAGCCAAGTCCATCCTATAAAAGCCGGGATGTACGCTACGGCCATTTTCAATTTTTCTTCCGAAGAAATACACCCGATAAGAGTTATTTCTCGCAATGCCTTTACCGAAGGTTTGGGAGAAAGTGATGTTTTTGTGGTAAAAAACAACCAAGTCCACCTGCAAAAAGTACGAACAGGTAGAAACCTTAATAATCAGGTAGAAATTCTTGATGGCTTACAAGTTGGAGACGTGGTTGTGACCAGCGGACAGATCAATTTAGAAAATCAATCTGCTATACAAATTATTCAATAAAAAAAGATATGAAACTAGCAGCAATACCTATCAAACGTCCTACAATTGTAGTGGTTCTTTTTACCATTCTTATTTTAGGCGGACTTTATAGCTACAGTAGGTTGGGCTATGAATTGTTACCAAAATTCAGCCTTAATTTAATTACTATTTCCACTCCATATCCAGGAGCTTCTTCCAGTGAAGTGGAAAATTCAGTAACGAAGAAAATCGAAGATGCCATCTCTTCGGTAGAAAATGTCAAAAAAATAGAATCGAAATCTTTCGAAGGACTTTCAACCGTAAGTTTAACCCTGACTTCCGATGCCGATGAGAATGAATCCTTAAATAATGCGCAGCGTAAAATAAATGCGATTGAAAAAGACTTACCAGACGATGTAGACCCCCCATCACTCAGCAAATTTTCGCTTAGTGATCTACCCATTATCACCATTGGTGCCACTGCCAATATGGAAGAAACCGCATTCTACGATTTACTGGATAAAAAAATAAAACCGGCACTTTCCAGCACTAAAGGCGTAGGCCAGGTCACTGTCATTGGAGGTTCCGAAAGGGAAATACAGGTAAATATTGATCCTGAAAAAGTAAATGGATTCAATTTAACATTGCCGCAGGTGGTCAGCATTATTTTGAGCTCCAATATTGATTATCCTACCGGAAATTTAAAGACCCGCCACAATCGGGTGCTGATCCGTTTATCCGGGAAGTATGAAAATGTGGAGGAGCTACGCAATTTGGTGGTGAGTTCCACCGATGGTATCCAGGTACGGGTAAGTGATATCGCTGAAGTAAGGGACACCCAACAAGAAGTTACTAAAATTGCCCGGATAAATGGCAAAGATGCTATTATAATGCAGGTAATGAAACAGTCGGATGCCAACGCTGTAGAAGTGAGTGAAGCCATTTACCGCAGTTTACAAGAAATGGAAGCGCAATATGCCGGCAATCAGGTGAAATTGCCTGTTGTAGATGACAGCAGTGAATTTACCTTACAGGCATCCGATGCTGTAATGCACGATTTGATTTTAGCAGTGGTATTGGTCGCCGTGGTAATGCTGTTTTTCCTGCATACCATACGTAATGCTTTTATTGTAATGGTTTCCATTCCCGCATCTCTTATCGCCACGTTTATCGGGATGTACCTCTTGGGATATACCCTAAACCTAATGAGTTTATTAGGACTTTCGCTGGTGGTGGGTATTCTGGTAGATGACGCCATTGTGGTACTGGAAAACATTTACCGCCATATGGAAATGGGGAAAAACCGGGTGCAAGCCGCTTATGACGGGATGATAGAAATCGGGTTTACCGTTTCAGCAATTACCCTGGTTATTGTGGTGGTATTTCTTCCCATCGCGATGAGTACCGGGTTGGTTTCTGATTTAATTGCACAATTCTGTGTTACCGTCATCCTGGCAACCTTATTTTCCTTGCTTTCTTCCTTTACCATTGTTCCCTGGCTTTCTTCACGGTTTGGGAAATTAGGAAAAATCACGGGTAAAAATTTCTTTGAAAGAATCATTTTAGGCTTTGAAAAAGGACTGGATAAATTCACCCATTTTGTAAGTGGTTTATTAAAATGGTCGTTGGTTCACAAAGGAAAAACCACCCTCATTGTGATGGTATTATTTATAGGTTCGTGTTCGCTTTTGGTAATGGGATTTATCGGTGGGGAATTCCTTCCTCCGGTAGATCGCGGACAGTTTGTGGTACAATTGGAACTCAACAAAGATGCCTCTTTGGAAACCACGAATCTGGCTACTCAAAAAGCGGAAAAAATACTGAGTCAACATCCTGAAGTTAACCGCTTAGTCACTACTGTGGGGCAAAGTAGTGACGGAACTGTGGGCACTCAGGAAACTCCTTTTAAATCTGAAATTACGGTAGCCTTAGTCGATAAAGCCAAGCGGAAAGATAAAACAACCGTATTTGCCGCCCAGGTGAAACGGGAATTACAACAAGCCCTGGTGGGGGTAAAAATTAAAACCGCTACAGTAAGTATTGTAGGAGGCGCTGATGACGCCCCGATATCCCTGACCATTACTGCTCCCAATTATACAGATGCCTTGGAATTTTCTAAAAAAGCGCTGGATTCTTTAGCCAAAGTTCCAGGGGCTACCCAAATAAAAAGCAGTGCAGAAAAGGGGAATCCTGAAGTACAGGTTTCCATAGATCGAGATAAAATGGCGGCTTTAGGGATTGGATTACAGGATGTGGGAATGGCCATGCAAACCGCTTTTAACGGCAATACCGATGGAAAATTTCGGGCTGGGGCTTATGAGTATGACATCAACATTAAATACAATGCAGGGCATCGGTTGTCTATTCAGGATGTGCGCGATATTTCTTTTGTGAATGCTGAAGGCAAAAGGGTGAAATTATCCCAATTTTCGACTATTACGGAAGGTACCGGGCCTAGTTTTCTGGAACGTCGGGACAAAAGTGCCGCAGTGACTATTTCTGCACAAGCGGCAGGAAGACCTTCCGGCGATATTGCCGCCGATTGGGAAGAAGCTTTTGCCAAGATTCCACGAGAAAATGGCGTAAGTTATATCTGGGGTGGCGATATGGAAAACCAGTCCGATAGCTTCGGGACTTTACTCGTTGCTTTATTAGCCGCTATTATACTGGTCTATCTTATTCTGGTGGTGTTATATGACAGTTATCTCTACCCATTCGTAGTGCTATTTTCCATTCCGCTTTCCTTTATTGGCGCTCTTTGGGCCTTGGCGCTTACCAATAATGCCCTGAACATATTTACCATTTTGGGAATCATTATGCTTATTGGCTTGGTGGCGAAAAATGCCATTCTTCTGGTCGATTTCACCAATCATCAGAAAGCCGAAGGGCTGGATACTTTTACCGCCCTTGTAAATGCCAATCACGCCCGGTTACGCCCTATTCTAATGACCACCATAGCAATGGTAATTGGTATGATTCCTATTGCACTGGCAAGTGGTGCCAGTGCTGAATTGAACAACGGACTGGCCTGGGTAATCATTGGCGGACTTATCAGTTCACTGCTGCTCACTTTGATTGTGGTACCGGTAGTTTATTCCGCTTTCGATAAACTGGCTATAAAATTCAAAGGAAAAAACCACAATGCAGAGGCCATCAATAATTTGATCACCTCGAAAAATTAAGGGGATGCCCACACGGCTTAAAGAAAAAAACGAAACGATAGGATAATCTGGTACAACGATGTATATCAACAACTATAAAGTAACCGAAATTGCTATCATTATATGTAGTTGGATGCTGGCGCTTCTTCTTTTTGCTTATTTAAAATTTGGGGATGTTAATGATGCCTTTTTAATTCAATGGTACGATAAACAACTATTTTTTAATAGGAATATTTATTGTGTTGCCTTGGCATACGGCCTCTTGTTGGGATCGCTTTTAAGCATTATACATTTATATGTTTATCCTAGAATTATCCAGACCCCTTCTTTTACCAAAAACATCATTGCGAGGAGCGTATCTTTTTTAGTGTGTTTTAAAACCGCTGATATTCTTATCAGCTTATTGTATAACGGACTTAATGATTTTCATTTAAGCTATTCCAACCAAAATAGCATTTTAAGAAGTTTATTCCTATACGCTGTAATTATCAATTTTCTAACTGATTTTTTCTTATTAATGCGAAAAAATTTAGGGCCAGATTACTTCTTTAACCTTATAAGGGGGAAATACCATAGGCCACGGGAAGAAAACAGAATCTTTATGTTTTTAGATTTAGCTTCTTCCACTACAATAGCGGAAAGAATAGGCCATATTGCTTATAGTTCCTTACTACAGGACTGCTTTAGAGAACTTACGCCATTACTACTTAAAAACAATGCCAGCATATACCAGTATGTAGGGGATGAAGCTGTGATCACCTGGAAAATCAATAAGCATACGAAAAGGAATCAATGTTTAGATTTATTTTTTTCTTTTCAGAAAAGATTACAGAAAAAGAAAGATTACTATTCGCAAACCTACCATACTGTACCCTTTTTTAGAGCATCTATTAATGAAGGCAGGATCGTAATGTCGACCGTGGGGGAACTAAAAACGGAAATCGTATATCACGGCGATGTTCTAAATACCGCGGCTAGAATACAGTCACTTTGCAAAACGTATGATACTGATCTTTTGATTTCTGAAAATTTCTATGAAAATATCAACGACAAAAAAATATTCCAATTCAAGTGCTTCAATAATATAGCTATTACAGGAAAAGATAAAAACATCAATATTTATAGTGTAAATCGTAACTAATAATGAAATATATAAAATGGCAAAATGGTGTGGCCATAGCCTGTGGAGTTTTTACAATTGTTTTTCTCTCCATTGCCTTCGCATTGCTGGAAAGTCAGATATATCCAGAATCCACTGAATTATTTGGAAAGATAAGTCTAAACATTCACGAGTGGTATTTACTTCTTTTAAAATTAAGTGCCAACCTTTTTAGTTGTTTTTTAGGCGGGTTGGTCATCGCTTTTATCAGTAAGAAAATCCAAAATATAATTTGGGGAAGTGCTTTTATCACCCTAATTATTATTTGGTTATGGTATAGCACAAAGAATCCTACGCTATTTTGGATTGTTTCAATTCTTGGGATTTTTCCCAGTATGTATTTGGGGCACCGTTTGATAAGAAAAACTGAGAGATTTTTATCTAATTAGATGGCATCGAAAAATCAATCGCCATTCAATTAGCAAGAGGGAATAAAGTTGTGCTGGCTACCCGAAGTAAGAAAAAATTAGTAATTCTTAAGCAGCAGATTCTGGAAGAAAATGGACAGGCAGCATATGTGGTCACGGATGTTACTAAAAAGAAAGATCTTAGGCAACTGGTCGATATTGCTGTCCGGATTTATTCTGCTACCATTGATAAATTCTTTTGCTGTCTTTCCTGGATTCTTAAGTATGCTTTTTACAGAGAATAGAAATCCTTTATTTGTTTGTAAGACCGTATTTTCCAATTCAGAAAATATGTATTTTCTATCGATCCTGCTAAACCTTTTTTGACCACAATTCCCACAGTAATTTTCTTCTATGGATTTTCCCCAATTTAAACAAGATTCAGCCATTTTATTATAGATTTCTTCTCTTAATTTCCGTTTTTGTTTTCATATAATCTCGCCCAGAACGAAATAAGAAAAATATAAAAACGAATAGCATAAAAATAAAAACTTTAGCTCCTTTATTTATGGTAATTATAATAGCACAAGTCACTAAAATAATAATCATCATAGCGTAAAAGCCTAAAATGATTTTTTTTGCTTTTAAATCTTTTAGTAATTTTTTATCTGATAGCTCTTGTATATTTATATTCATTATTAATCTTAATTACGCTTGTTGACAATTCTGCTAACTATAGCTAAAAATAGTATTTTTTTAGAACATTATTTTTATAGACTTTTAGGGTACTTTTTTTCCAATGCTTGGTTTTGGGGACTTCTGCCCTTAAAAACTCAGTGTTTTTCTTAAATTCCCCCTCGCCTAACGGCTACTATTAAAATGCTCAGCAAAAAGCTTTGTAAACTCATTCTTCACTTTCCGCTTTATACGAATTCAATTCAGTATTCTTATAAGTTGTTGTTACAATCATGTCGACTAGATTATAAACCTGTTTATTTTTGATTGGTTTTATATCAATCCTGAAGTAGCAGATCATTTTTCAATTTTTCCACTTTAGGATACGTTAAGGGTTTTATAATAAATGATTTCACTCGGGAGTGCTTATAGGAACGCCTTTTATCGCCCTCGGTTGGGGTTGAACTTACGATAATAACCTTAATGTTATCAAATCTTTCATGAGCATCCAGGTATGCCAGCACTTCCCAACCGTTTAAAACAGGCATGTTTAAGTCTAAAAACAATAGTATCTTCTCATTAACCATATTTTCGATACAAGATATTGCTTGTTTGGGATTGGTAAAAACATCAATACTATCTTCAGGAAAGAAACTGCTTACAACTTTTTGATTGATAATATTGGTGATAGGATCATCATCTAAGAGTATAATAGTCATGAATTTCTTCTTTAGTTTCTGAAATTTCACAAATTTTACGCACCAGCATATCTAGTTTTTTACTTTCTGTATCCATATAATGAATAAATTGAGTCACCTCCTCGTTTAATTTCTGATTACGCAAAATATGAATTATCCCAAGAATATTTGCTAAGGGGGCACGGACAATATGAGCTTGCGTCCATTTTATTTCATTAAGCTTACGGTATTGTGTCTCAAGAGCTTTTACTTTTTCCATCTTCTCAGTAATTTCCGTGGAAAAACCGGATACTCCAATTATTTGATCGCTATCTTCCTGGATTATAGGGTTAAGAGAAATTTCGTAATATCTAATTCGCTGAGATAATTTATCCATTTCACAATATTGAAAATTTATTTGTTCTCCCTGAAAAGCCTTTCTATACATTATAAGCCATTGCCAACGATTTTTTCTGGCCATTTGAGATAATAAACCGCTTTGGTCTTCCCCTGATTCCACAACTTTATAAAAATTACGAACATGATCATGAAACGCCGGATTAGACAGGATTAAATTATACTTCCTATCAACTACCCAGATACAATTCCTAGCACTTTGAATTACATAGCGCTGTAAATATTGAATTTTTTTGAACTGAAACTCCTGAAATTTAACTTCAGAGATATCCCTAAAGTAAACATAGCTATTCGTCGTGCTGTGGATAATGGTATATTCATACCATCTATTTTTCTGTCGATCATAAACCTGGCCTATAAGCGTTCGTTTTTTAGCCAGTTTTTTCTTTACTGTATTAAAAACCACACTGGCATAAGCGCCATTTTGGGCTAATTCTTGCATTGATTGCCCATAAAGACCATTATTTAAGCCTAACATTGTAATTAACGCTGCATTATACTGAACTATTTCTTCGTTATTGTTGAGTCTAAGAACACCTACATGAATGGTATCTAAAATCTCTTTTCTTTCATTCAACACTTCTAACAAGTATTTTCTACTTTCACGCTCAGGTGTAATATCTTCAAGAATACCGGAAATTTTAAAAGGAAGATTGTCTTTAAATATAATTTTAGCAATTGCCTTAAAATGACGGTTCCTACCTTTGCCGACCAATGCGTGAAATTCAAAAGATTGAATACTTGAATATGGATTTTTAAAAAGGGTATTAAATATTAGTTTACGATCATTTGCCGTAACAGCCATTTGCCAAATCATATTTTCAGCAATATGTTCAGGAGAATTAAACATCTTAAAGACATTCTTTGACCAGGAGATCTTTTTCGAGCTTACATCATACTCCCACTCTCCTATCATACGATTATATTGTAAGAGGCTGATCGTATTAGAAAACTCCTGCAACTTGTTGTTAGAAAATTCTAAATGTTTTTGAATACAGTTTTTTAAATGTCTTTTATCTAGCCAGTCGGTATATAATACGTCTGAATATCCTAAATCTTGTATCGTAGAAAAATTCTCTTCGACATCAGGATTCAAAATAAGGATGGCTGTATTGTTTGCTATCGGTTTTTTAGGAATGTCCTGATCTATAGAATTGTGATGAACAAATACAAAATCAACATTACTCGGTTTTACTGAAGACAATCCGATATCATCTATATTATTAAGCCCCAATTCCTTTAAAATAAGGGACAAATCTTTATAAAGTGAACTAGATGTTGTATCGATTTTAAAAAAAAGACAATGCATATTGTCCATAACTAGAGGTATTTATTAAATGCTTATCGCAACAACAATTTTTTATTTAAGAATTATCGAATATAAATCAATATTTCAATAAAATACGTTTTATATTAAGGTTTAATAATCAAGATAAATTTTTATCAGTAAATTAAAAAAAATGTCAATTTTCTCCTATTTTCGGAAAATAAATACTTAATCTGATAGAAAAATAGATTAAATCATTTTAACTAATGACATCTCAAAACGATATACAGTTTGAACATTTTTTCCTATGGTCTGCAGATTTACTTTGTATCGCGGGCTATGACGGATTTTTGCGGCAGGTTAATCCGGCTTTATGCAAACGCATGGGCTATTCCATGATGGAACTACAACATCGTCCTATCCTGGATTTTTTGCATCCTGAGGACTATGAGAAGACTAAACAGGCTCGTTTGAACCTGCAGAATAGTAGGCCACTGTATGATTTCGAAAATCGATATATAACAAAATCCGGAGAGACCATATGGTTATCCTGGACTTCTATTCCTATACCAGAGCGCCAGTTAATTTATGCGATTGCTAAGGATATCACCGCAAAAAAATTATTGGAAAATCATCGTAATGATATGATTCAAAATCTAAATCAACGCAACAAAGCGCTGCAAAAAGTGAACTATATGACTTCGCATGATTTACGATCTTGTGTGAGTAACTTGCAGAATTTATATTCATTATTGGATTTAGAAAATATTGATCCTGAAAACAGAGAGATTGTTGATCTTATAGCAGATGCCACAGAAGAATTAAAATTAACCCTTGGTGATTATATAGACGAGCTTAAAAGAAATTCAGAAGAAAAAATAAAAGCTGACAATATTTATCTTTATTCCATATTACAACGGGTTCTAGAAAATATTAAAACCCTACTGACGGCCATAAATGTTAAGCTGAAAATTGACTTTTCAGAAGCAGAGATGGTTTATTTCAGTAAAACCTACCTCTATAGTATTTTTTTAAATCTTATCTCGAACTCCATAAAATATGCAACGGCAAAGCCACAATTAATTATCGCTATGAAAAGTTCAGAAACCAATTCATTTATTCATTTAGAATATAAAGACAATGGAATTGGTTTTGATGCTGAAAAGTATAAGGAACGCATTTTCCAAGCCCACCAGCAAGCATTTCAGGAAAAAGTAGTGACAGAAAATATAACAAAAGATAGTAAAGGATTGGGACTTTACCTGCTCCAAAGTCATATGGATGAACTTGGAGGAAAAGTATCCATACATAGTCGCCCAGGCAATGGTATTAAGGTAGATCTTTATTTTCCGAAAGTCAAATAATCTAAATATAAGATCACTCTTTCAGTAATCCTGATTCCTTTACTTAATAACGCCACCTGTTAAACCTTTCTATAAAGCACATTAATCTTTCTCAACTTAATAATCTATCCTTGTGGATGTAAAGATACCACGTACGAATCCAAATCAATAAATAATCAATTCCATTATTTTAAGGCAAGATTGTAAAAAAACGCTTGGAATCATTCAAATAAATAAACTATTCAAGAAAATGAAATGATTTTAATTATATCTCCTGTGACTAATGGAACATTTGGAACTCAAGATAACATTAAATCAAATGAAAAAATTTTGGATAAAAACTATATATAATTTATTGCTCATTCGAGCTTAATTATATAATTCTACTCCAATTTTCTATTAGGTTTGTATTTGCTAAATTAGTTATTTAAACACTCGGATAATCATATACAGATATGTTAGCAGCAAGGTAAACAAACCAACTGCTTAAATACATTACCAAACTCATTATATAATTGGAATCTTTAGAAGAATTTTATAAGCATAAGTTTCAAACACCACCAAAAATCAAAAATCAGAAAAATGGGTTGTTTGACGTGTTTACTATTGAAGAAAACATGAAATATAATGTGAAGACCCCCGCTTATGTGCGGCGGGATTTTTATAAAATTCTGCTATTTGAGGGCGAAAATATTTTTCACTTTGGCGATGAAAGTATTCCGGTTTCAGGAAAAACACTTTTATTTTTCAACCCCAATACTCCATATACTTACGAAACATTAGCCCCAGGTACCAAAGGTTATTTTTGTGTTTTTAAAGAAGAATTTTTCAAGGATAGCCTTAGAATTCATCTGACTGACCTACCCCTGTTTAAACCTTTTTCAAAACCCATCTATCCACTTTCAGATGATTTATTTGCTGAAATACATCCACTTTTTGTCAAAATTAAAAATGAAATGGAAGGGGATTACAGCTATAAATATGAGCTGATTAAAAGTTATGTGTCAGCATTAATATTTAGTGCCCTTAAACTTTCGGTTAGTCCTGCAAAGCCTGAATCCACCAATGCCGCTACTAGGATTACGGCTGTATTTATGGAGGTATTGGATAGGCAATTCTCTATTGAAAACATCTCCCAAAAGATTACTTGCCGAAGCCCGGCCGATTTTGCAGACCAACTGGCCATCCATATCAATTACTTAAACCGGGTTTTAAAGAAAACGACAGGAAAAACCACCACTGAACTCATTAACGAACGCTTATTGAGTGAGGCAAAAGCATTACTTAAGCATAGCGACTGGAATATTGCTGAAATTAGTGAAGCACTTGGTTATAGAGATCAATCTCATTTTAGCTCATTTTTTAAAAGCCAAACCCAGTATGCTCCATCAGACTTCAGAAAGGTTTGATGATTACAAACTATGGTTTCTTTTCGGTAAATGTAAAGCCAGTGGTGCCGCTTAATTTTGTGGAAAATATGAAGTTATGCAAAATTCAAAAATTTGGTACATCACCGGAGCCTCTAAAGGGCTCGGATTATCACTAACAAAACAACTTTTACTGAAAGGCGAAAAAGTTGCCGCCACAAGCAGAAATGTAAAAACACTATCTAAGAAAGTAGGAAGTAAATATGCAGCTTCTTTTCTTCCGCTTGAAGTGGACCTCACCAAGGAGCAATCTATCAAAAATTCCATCGCATCGACCATCGACAGTTTTGGTAAAATTGATGTCGTAGTGAACAACGCGGGCTATGGTACCGGTGGCGCTTTAGAAGAACTAACCGAGGATGAAATTCAACAAAGTTTTGACGTTAATTTCTTTGCCGTAATTAAAGTCATACAACAAGCGCTTCCTTATATGCGAAAAGAGCAATCCGGTTATATCATCAATATTTCATCAATTGCCGGTTTTGCTCCTGGCACGGGTTGGTCGGTATATGGAGCAGCCAAATCAGCCATGAACGGACTTTCTGAAGCTTTAGCCCAAGAGTTGAAGCCATTCGGAATAAATGTTTCCATAATTTCTCCCGGTTGGTTTAGAACAAGTTTTGCCAAGGAAGAATCCATCGAGCTAAACCAAAACCAAATTTCAGCTTACGAGCATATTAGAACAGCGCATCAAAAGTTTAAATCAATAGATGGCCAACAAATCGGAAATCCCGATAAGGTGGCTGCTGTATTATTAAAACTTGTAAATGAACCCCATCCACCCATGAACCTATTTTTAGGCAGTGATGCTTACGATAGGGCTTTTTCTAAAATTGAAGAGTTAGAAGATTCGATGAAAAAGCGAAAAGAAGTATCCTTTTCAACAGATTTTGAGTAAATAGGTTCTCCTTATTATTGTAAAACGATTATCCTAGCATGACGCTTTTATTTTTCTATAAAATAGAATAAAGTATGGTACTAATAGAGTAAAAAGTCAGATGTTATATTGGCTTCATCACTAAAAAACTAAAGTAAAATTGATCATATTTTAATCTAAGTGCTACATGAAACCGTGGTAAAAGATGCTTTGGCCTAATATTTATTTTGGGGGCATTTATAAACTACCTCAGATCTAATAAAACTTTCTTTTAAATTTCACTTAATTATACAAATTAACTGCTAAATACTTTTATGTTAAACCGCGGTTATTAACCATTAAAATATCAATATTATCAAAGTTAATGATATCTTAAAGTCAATTTCAAACTTTAAAACTTACATTCGCATGCTACAACATACCGGTATTTTAAATCAATTTTAATCTATAAAACCACAAATCATTCTAACGATGAAGTTTAAATTCAGTAATTTTTTATTTTGTTTTCTTTTTATTTTTCTAATTTCTTGTAGTGAAAATGACGATATAACACTAAACCCTGACGAGGACACAGAGAATTCAGATAATCCCGATGAAGTTGGCGAAGAAAACGGCGATGTATTAAACCTTGATTTTACAATTCCCGAAGAAATCACAGATTACTATAGTGATGTATCTTTTGAGGTAAGTGTAGAAGAATTAAAAGAGGAATTAATTACCCTCACTTCAACACAGCATACTACAGTTTTGGAATACTGGCAACGTCACGATTACTTATATGACGCTACTGAAGATCCTAACAATCCCGATCATGTAGTTTTAGTATATTCTGGTGAAAGCAGACCTAAAGATCAATATGAATCGGGTAACAACGACAATAAAAATCAAACATTCAATACCGAACATGTTTATCCTAAATCTAAAATTAATGTTGAAATAGGTGAAGCTGATCTTCATAATTTTTATCCTGCAGATATTAGCATCAATTCAAACAGAGGAAACAGCCCATTTGTTTCTGGAGAAGGAACATTCTCCTCTAAGACTAACGGATGGTATCCTGGCGACGATTGGAGAGGCGATGTAGCAAGAATTGTAATGTATATGAGCATTCGCTATGACCAAAGCTTCGAGACCGTAGGAAATCTTGATTTATTTCTAGAATGGAATGCAGCAGATCCGGTATCTATTTTAGAGGTTCAAAAAAATAATGTAATTGCTGCAGCTCAGGGAAATCGTAACCCATTTATAGATAATCCATATTTAGCAACAGTGCTTTGGGGTGGTGATGATGAAGCTGTAAACACATGGACAACCGAATATAGTGGTCCAATTTCTGAAGAGTATACCGAAACTCCGGTGGAAGATAATGGTAATGACGGTGAAGGTGAAGAGGATGAAGATAACGCCAGTGGAGATAATGAAGGTAGTACGAATGCTGTTTTACTTTTTTCTGAGTATGTTGAAGGTGGCGGAAATAATAAAGCGCTCGAAATACTAAACATTTCTCAAGAAACTGCTAATCTATCCGGGTATAGCATTCAAAAACAGGTAAATGGTAACGGAGAATGGAGTAATGAGCTTTCGTTATCTGGAACCTTAGCCCCAGGGGAAGTTTTAGTTATTATCAATTCACAATCAGATTTACAAAAACTATTGGATGAAGCGGATATTAGTCAGGGCGGTGCCCCAATCGATTTTAATGGGAACGATCCGGTAGGTTTATTTAAAGACGGAACGCTTATCGATATAATTGGAACCTCAGGAGGTGATGATTTTGCAAAGGATGTAACGCTACGAAGAAAAGCTACGGTTACTGCTCCTTCAGCAACGTATAATAGTGACGAATGGGAATCATTCGAAAAAAATACAGTTGATAATATAGGAACCTATTAATTATAAGTTTTCTAAAATATATAAGCGTACCTAAATGGTACGCTTTTTCGTTAAATATAGTATTACGAACTAAAAAGAAAAGTGAGCTCCTCACCTTAATCATTAAACGCTAAAACACTTAAATATCTAGTAATCAGAAATATAAAACACCTCAATGATCTATTAAACGAAAAAGATAGAAAAGCCTTCCATAATTTAGCGGGAAGTTAAACGATATTATCGCCATTGGCAGGGCTAATAACTTTCAATATTCGGTTTAAAAAAGTAAATTTGCGCTTTCAACAACAACACAAAACTTCTTTAGGATGATCCTATTCTTCGGAACTCAAACCAATAAGGTTTATGCCGTGCAAACGGACAAACAGCTTTTAGCTGAAGATATTTCTAAATTAAACTGGCTTTTTGGAGGCGCGCAAAAATATAACGAATCTGCTTTGGCAGATTTTTTTGTTGGGCCACGTGCTGCGATGATCACTCCATGGAGTACCAACGCGGTAGAGATTACCCAAAATATGGGCATTGACGGTATTTTTAGAATTGAAGAATTCTATAAAATCGATGAGCTTTTTACCGATTTTGATCCTATGCTGTCTCAAAAATATTCTGAATTAAATCAGGATATTTTTAAAATTGACATTGAGCCTGAAGCTATTAAAGAAATTGAAGATATTGCAGCCTACAACCAGCAGGAAGGTTTAGCTTTAAATACTGAAGAAGTTGCCTATTTACAGGGACTAGCTGAGAAATTAGGTCGAAAATTAACCGACTCTGAGGTTTTTGGTTTTTCACAGGTAAATTCTGAACACTGTAGGCATAAAATCTTCAACGGAACTTTTGTTATTGATGGAGAAGAAAAACCTTCTTCCCTATTTAAAATGATCCGAAAAACTTCCGAAGAAAATCCTAACGAAATTGTTTCGGCTTATAAAGATAATGTGGCTTTTATAAAAGGTCCAAAATTAGAACAATTTGCACCAAAATCTGCCGATAAGCCAGACTACTATCAAAATACAGAATATGATTCTGTAATCTCTTTAAAAGCTGAAACGCATAATTTTCCTACTACAGTAGAGCCTTTTAACGGAGCGGCTACCGGTAGTGGTGGCGAAATCAGGGATCGTTTGGCCGGTGGTAAAGGTTCGCTGCCTTTAGCCGGAACTGCGGTATATATGACATCCTATAGCCGTTTAGCAGAAGACCGTCCATGGGAAAAAGCGATGGACGAGCGTAAATGGTTATATCAAACCCCAATGGATATTTTGATAAAAGCCTCTAATGGAGCTTCAGATTTTGGAAACAAGTTTGGCCAGCCACTAATTGTTGGATCTGTACTTACTTTTGAACATGAAGAGCACGGCAGAAAATTGGGATACGATAAAGTAATCATGCAAGCCGGTGGAGTTGGTTACGGTAAAGCAAGTCAGGCTAAAAAAGATATTCCAAAGAAAGGCGATAAAATCGTCATTTTGGGAGGTGAAAATTATAGAATCGGGATGGGTGGTGCCGCTGTTTCTTCTGCTGATACAGGAGAATTCAGTAGCGGAATCGAATTAAATGCCATTCAACGTTCGAATCCCGAAATGCAAAAACGTGCGGCTAATGCCGTACGTGGAATGGTGGAAGCTGAGGATAATCCAATTGTTTCTATTCATGATCATGGTGCCGGCGGACACTTAAACTGTTTAAGTGAATTAGTTGAGGATACCGGAGGTGATATTGATCTTGATAAGCTACCTGTGGGCGATCCAACCCTTTCTGCAAAAGAAGTTATTGGTAACGAATCCCAGGAACGTATGGGATTGGTGATAGGAGAGAAAGATATTGATACGCTTAGACGTGTTGCCGATAGAGAACGTTCACCAATGTATGATGTGGGTGATGTTACAGGTTCTCATCGTTTTACTTTTGAAGGTAAAGAGAGTGGTAAAAAACCAATGGATTTGGATCTTTCAGATATGTTTGGAAGTTCTCCAAAAACTATTATGAACGATAAAACGATTACCAGAAACTATGATAAACTGGTATACTCGTCTTCCAACATTCAGGAATATTTAAAGCAAGTTTTACAGTTGGAGGCCGTTGCTTGTAAAGACTGGTTAACCAACAAAGTAGATCGTTGCGTTTCAGGTAGGGTAGCAAAACAACAAACCGCAGGGCCTTTACAATTACCGTTAAACAATGTTGGGGTAATGGCATTGGATTATAAAGGTAAAGATGGAGTGGCAACTTCTATAGGCCACTCCCCTATATCGGCCTTGGTAGATCCTGTAGCTGGTTCTAAAAATTCTATTGCTGAAGCACTTACTAACATCGTTTGGGCTCCGCTTGAAAAGGGCTTAAAATCGGTTTCCTTATCCGCTAACTGGATGTGGCCTTGTAACAACGAAGGGGAAGATGCCAGACTTTATGAAGCGGTACAGGGTGTGTCGGATTTTGCCATCAGCTTAGGAATCAACGTTCCTACCGGTAAGGATTCGCTCTCGATGAAACAAAAATATAAAGATGGCGATGTCCTATCTCCGGGAACAGTGATTATCTCGGCAGCTGGTCACTGCGATGATATTTCTAAAGTCGTAGAGCCAGTTTTACAAAAAAATGCCGGCGCGATTTATTATATGAATTTATCACAGGATTCGTTGAAATTAGGAGGTTCTTCTTTTGCTCAGATCTTAAATAAAGTTGGAGACGAGGTCCCTACTATTAAAGATGATAAAAAATTCTCAGAGGCTTTTTACAATCTTCAGGGATTAATAAAGAAGGATATGATTGCTGCCGGTCATGATGTGGCTTCCGGTGGATTGATTACTACCTTGTTAGAAATGTGTTTTGCAGATCAGGAGTTAGGTGCTAACATCGATCTTTCAACTTTAGGCGAAAGCGATCTTGTAAAACTTTTATTCAACGAAAACAGTTCGGTTGTTTTTCAGGCATTCGACGATACTGCTGAAAAAGTTTTGGCAGAGAACGGAATCGAATACTTCAAAATTGGCGAAGTTTCAGAGAATGTTATCCTAACAATTAAAAATAGGGAAGAAACATTGAATTTTGATATTGCGGAATTACGTGATATCTGGTATAAATCTTCGTTTTTATTAGACCAAAAACAAAGCGGAAAAGAAAAAGCGGCAGAACGTTACAACAACTATAAAAATCAGCCACTTTCTTATAAATTCCCAACTAATTTTAGTGGAAAGCTTCCTGAAATAGATCAAAATAAGCCAAAAATCAAGGCGGCGATTATTCGTGAAAAGGGATCCAATTCTGAACGTGAAATGGCGCGTGCGATGCACCTTGCCGGTTTCGATGTAAAAGATGTGCATATGACCGACTTAATTAGCGGTCGTGAAACATTAGAAGACATTCAGTTTATTGCTGCAGTTGGAGGGTTCTCTAACTCTGATGTTTTAGGAAGTGCAAAAGGTTGGGCCGGTGCGTTTCTCTATAACGAAAAAGCTAAAACAGCTTTAGATAATTTTTTCAGAAGAGAAAATACCTTGTCGCTTGGAGTTTGTAACGGTTGCCAGTTATTTATCGAATTAGGATTAATAAATCCTGATCATGAAGAAAAACCGAAAATGCTACATAACGACTCGCATAAGTTTGAATGTAATTTTACTTCTGTAGAAATCGCTCAAAATAATTCGGTGATGCTGGGAAATCTTGCCGGTAGCAAATTAGGAATTTGGGCAGCACACGGGGAAGGTAAGTTTAGCTTTCCTTATCCCGAGGATAAATATAATATCGTTGGAAAATATGGGTTTGAAGGATATCCGGCTAATCCTAATGGATCAGATTTTAATACGGCAATGTTAACCGATGATTCTGGCAGACACCTGGTGATGATGCCGCATTTAGAACGTTCTACATTCTCATGGAACTGGGCATATTACCCAAAAGATCGTAAAGATGATAAAGTAACACCATGGCTTAGCGCATTTGAAAATGCAAGAAAATGGTTAGAAAATAAATAATCTTAGACTTAGAATTGTTAGTAAATATAAAAGGAGCTGATTTCTCAGCTCCTTTTTATTTAATACTAACTACAAAATCTTAGTTTGAGATAAAATAAATCAACTCAGTTTATTATTTTTTTGACTTATCCTGAAATAGAGGAAACTCACTAAAAATTTGATTTATAAGTTCTTCCTGCGCTTTAAGATTTGCTGCATTAACTATTGCTCCTGAAGTTTGCCCACTCCACACTAACTCTTTGGTTTTACTATCTACCAAATTAATATCAACAGCTCCTTCCTGATATTGATATGTATTTACATCGTAACCTGTAATTGGCCCGAAGTTAGCAAAACCGGGATAAAAGTAATTACTATATAGCGGACTTACCGCGGTCACCCCTGGGTCGTAAGGGTATGAAGCATACGCTGCATCAGATTGTTGATTTTGTTCAATACTTGTGGTCGAATTGATAAGAACAAGTAAGTCGGGATTTTCAGTATCTAATGCATACCCTGCATTTTTCATATTCCTATTTACCGTTTCCAGTACTACTTTATTAATATCTTGATTACTCTCCATTTTAGCAGTATTAAAACCGGTATTCGGCAAATAAGCATAAGTTCGATAATTAGCCAGATCTTTTCCCTTGGGATTGGTGGTTTTTACCTGGCTACCACAATAAACAAATAAAAGGCTAAAAACAACAAGCCCTAAAAATTGGTTGGTTTTCATAGTTTTTATAGCCAATCTAATGAAGTACATACAGGAAAAGAAACATATTTCTGCTTTTAAACATATTTTAACTAATCGCTTAAATTATTGATACATACAATAAATTATTCTTCTTATACTTTAAAATAATCATAAATCACCACTAAATTT
>Ga0208014_1000058_pt1 | contig 80904 bp, 69 predicted proteins | sample 25_taG_FD_184099 | JGI IMG/M metagenome (GOLD analysis project Ga0208014, IMG submission 184099) | Marine viral communities from Cariaco Basin, Caribbean Sea - 25_WHOI_OMZ (SPAdes) (version 2) | ecosystem: Environmental > Aquatic > Marine > Oceanic | place: Caribbean Sea: Cariaco Basin...
GGGCTTGCCAGATCGAAGCTCTTCGCCCATTTGTTTTATAAGAGCTTCCATATCTAAGTTACTTTCTGTATTTTTCATATGTCTAATTTATTAAATTATAAATTGACACACTTAATTGAATAGACTCCCCAATTGTCCTAGCCCTTACCTCCTACTGTTCTTTGTCCTTTCCGAAAAAACTAACCACCGCATACCTAATACTCTCCACCGCATCCCTCATTATCTCGAAATTCAATGTTTCCATGGTGTCTGTCGCTGTATGATAATTTGGATTGCCTTCCCCTCCAGTGCCAATAACCATTACTGCAGGAATATTCAATGACCAATAATTGCGATGATCGGAAGGGCCGTTGTTGAGGTAATCATCGGCAAAAGATAAACGTCGAGAGTCTATATTTCCATTGGCTTTTAGGAGCTGGGAAATTTTCTTGTTAAAGGCGTCGTACTTTTTAATCCCGGAAACTATCAATTGGTTTTTATAAATTGAATCATCTTTTTGATCCAACTTATCTTCGCGATAGTACCCTATCATTTCCAGAGCGATCATCCCTATATAATCCTTGCCATTATTTGCAATGGAATTGGCGTGTATATAGCTTCCCATTTTATCTGTTTTAAAAAAAGGTGGTTCCTCCAAACAGAAAAAGACGAAATCAATCCCGTAATCCAATTCCAATTCGGTTTGGGCCAGCATTCGCACTATTTCCAACAAGCCGGCCACACTACTCGCGTTGTCGTCTGCCCCTGCACTTTCTTTATATACGTCGTAATGCGCACCAATGATAAAACGCTTTGTTTTTTCGGGCTGATATTGCGCTATAATGTTTTCGTAGGTATTCCCTTTGGCTTCCCACTGTTGCCTGTTTGTGGGGAAACCAGTTTCCTTCAATTTCGCTTCAATATAGGTCGCTGCTTTTCGAAGACTTTCAATGTTTTTATAGTTCCGATATGGGTATATGGAAGTCAAGAAGGCTATATGTTTATATAAGTTTTCTATATTCACTTTCATTAAAAATTTCTTTTAAATAGCTCCCTAACCAATATTCAATTCTTATTCTTGCCCCATAGATCCTGGCTTAGTCGTGACTCTCGGCTCTTGGCTCGTGATTCAAGCCTCTCTTCTCCCTGTTCTCTGTTCTATTAAAACTAGGCTCTAGGCTCTAGACTATAGACTCTAGACTATAGACTCTAGACATTCGATATCAGATTCTAGCTTAGTCTCGGCTCTTGGCTCGTGATTCAAGCCTCTCTTCTCCCTGTTCTCTGTTCTATTAAAACTAGGCTCTAGGCTAGATTCTAGCCTCTAGATTCATCATTATAACCTGCATCCCATCCATCCGCACCCTCGCATTTTTAATAAGTGATGCTAATATTGTCTGTTCTTCAATTGCACTTTCAATTTCTGCGAGCCGAATATTCTTATTTTTCGTTTGAAGGGTTTTTAGTCTGTCTATTTCATGATTTAGGGTGAGGTTCATGGTTTGCAGTCCTTTTGCAATTTCTTTTGAACTCTGTTCTTTGGCAATTTTTGTGGCTGCCGAAATCATTTTAGGTAGGATATTATTTACTAAGGTCTCATTATCCAGCAATGGCTCTATATTGCCAGGCGTTAAATTCTGGTCCAATGATTCAACCGAATACTGATCTGTTACGTCCTTGCCATAGAGATCCACCACAATTCGCAAGGGAGTATTGGGAAGGAAACGGTCTATATATACTCCTTCTTTTCCAGAGGTTTCAAGAACAAAAAGTATCTCCAGTAAAAGTCCAGGAGTCTTGGCATTCCGCAGCACACCAAAACTGGCACTACCGGTGCCGGAGCTTAGCATCATGTCTATACATTCCGTTGTAAGGGGATGATCCCAAGTGAGGAAACTCACCTCTTCTCTCCTGAGTGCGTAATTTCTACTGAAGGTAACACTTATGCCCTTAAGCGGAATGGAGGGAAAAATCTCGGTGATTTCTGAAGCAGGATGTAGAAAGTAGGTTTGCGAGGCAAGGTCTTCCATTTCCACATTAAAATATTCAAACACTTTGGTGAAATAGGTCTCAAGCGTATCATCCCGATCTTCTTTCTGAATTTGTTCCACTATTTTTTCTGCTATCGCGGGTCGAAAGGAATTCATTTCCAGTAATCTATCGCGACCTTTGGCAAGGCTTTTTTGAAGCTCCTTTTGAAAGATGGAGGTTTCGGCAATCAAGCCTTCCAGTTGCGGATCAGCTTCTGTGGAAGCAAGAGATTTCAAAATATCAAGAAGGCGCTCCCCAAACAGTTGGAAAACCTTATAGCCGCCCTCAATATTTTTCTCAAAGGCATTCAGTCCCTCGTGATACCACCTCAGCAGTTTATGCTGTGGGCTTTGGGGAAGATATGGAATGTGTATGCAAATATCTTCCCTTTGGCCAATCCTATCCAAGCGGCCTATCCGTTGCTCCAACAATTCTGGATGCAGGGGTAGGTCGAATAAAACAAGATGATGCGCAAACTGAAAATTCCGTCCCTCACTTCCTATTTCCGAACAAAGGAGGATTTGAGCGCCATCCGATTCTGCAAACCATGCGGCATTTTTATCCCGTTGTACAATAGTGAGGTCTTCGTGAAAAACGCCGACTTTTAAATTGGCGCGCTTGGTTAAGGCCTCTTCCAATGCGAGAACTTTTTCTTTGCTCTTGCAGATGAGCAACACTTTCTCCGGATCTATTTTCTTCAACAAAGTTAATAGCCATTGAACACGCGGGTCTTCGTGGAACCAAAATTCCTGTTCCCTGGAAGCCTCCCCGGACTGTATATCGTTGAAAAATTCATTCGCCAACCGTTGAAGCCAAAGGTCAGGGTCTTTGGTTGCTTTTAAGGGAATAAGATGTGCTTTCCGCTTTGGGAAATTACTCATTGCTGACCTTGTGTTTCGGAATAAAACCCGCCCTGGGCCATGCTGATCAAGTATATCTTCTATCAGTTTATCCTTTGCACTACTGTCTCCCTTTTGTACGCCTTGAACACGTTCTTTAGGAAAAAGACCTTCCAGGATTTTGATGTCCTTGGAAAGCAACTTTTTTTCCAAGTGTAATTTCTCAACAATATTGGCAATGGTTTTATGGTCGGAAGTCTCATTTATAAAATCCTCGTAGCTGTTATATCTGTTTGGATCCAATAACCGCAGACGGGCAAAATGGCTTTCTTCCCCTAATTGCTCGGGGGTAGCGGTGAGAAGCAGCAATCCTTTTGCCACTTTGCTAAGTAGTTCCACTACAGCATACTCTGGGCTCACTTTTTCCACGGACCATTCCAGATGATGGGCTTCATCGACAACCAACATATCCCAACCGGCATTAATCGCTTGACTACTTCGTTTTTCGGAAGCTGCCAAAAACTCCGTACTGCAAAGTATCAATTGATTGGCAAGAAAGGGATTTCCATCGGGAGAACTATCATCTAGGGATGCACTTCGAGGTTCGTCGAAAATATGGAACCACATATTGAATTTGCGCAACAACTCCACAAACCATTGGTGGACCAACGACTCCGGAACGAGGATAAGCACTCTTGAAATCTGTCCTGTCAACAATAAGCGATGGATGATAAGGCAGGCTTCTATGGTTTTTCCTAGTCCCACCTGATCTGAAAGCAGCACCCGCGGGGCATAGCGCGAACTCACTTCGTGGGCAATATAGAGTTGGTGGGGAATGAGATCTATCCTTCCGCCGACAAACCCATGGATGGGAGATATTTTTCTTTCGTATTCGTGTTGCAAAGTTTCCCTGCGTAGGGCAAAGGCTTGAGGCGAATCCACATCGCCCATTAAGAGTCTGTCGTCAACCCCAAAATTTACTGTAACATTGCCGAGATCAGCTTCCGATATTTTTTGATCTTTTCCATAATAGATATATAATCCGTTCTCCAGTCCTACCCTCTCAATTTGCAATTTTCGTTTGTTTACATCTTCTATGGCATCGCCCGGTTTAAAAACAACGCGACGCAAGGGCGCACCTTCCATTGCGTACATTCTTGTTTCATTGGATAAGGGGAAATATATTTTTACCTGTCGGTTGTTGGTTTCCGTTAGAATGCCAATCCCCAGTTCGGGTTCTCCTTTGCTGGTGTAGCGTTGATTGGGATGGAAACCATGTGTGTTTTTCATTGAGGTAAGTGCGTATTAATTGGATAATTTGGAAAAGTTATGTGGATACAAATATCGGTAATCAAAGGCCATCAGACCTAACAGAGGTTTGGAAACATGTTAGCTCTTTTCAGGTAATAATATTGTCTCCTCTAGAAAATTCCCACGGTTTGAAATCGTTTTACAAACCCTACCAATGCCCAAATCTCTAGGCTTTTGTCTCAGAATATTGTTTGTATAATATTAAACTGCCAATGCCTACTGCCTACCGCCCACCATAACTACTTCCTTAGCACCTCCAACGGCGAACTCCTCAAAACCTCCCGAATATTGCTCAACCCAATCCCCAAAACCAAAAGAGAGATTCCCGGTAGGAAAACCAAGAATGGGATTGCCGAAGGCGTAAAGGCTTCTTCAAATACGAATACTGCCAAAAGCAAACTGCTGACCAGTGCCAAAAGGATTCCCAAAAGGCTACCGAGAATTCCCAGAAATAGATATTCCAGAGCCGTTATGGTGAGGATCTGTTTATTTTTTGCGCCCAAGGTCCGGAGTAAAACACTTTCTTTTATGCGCTGATATTTACTGGTACGCACGGAGCCTATCAAAACAATGATGCCGGTAAGGATACTGAAAAACGCCATAAAATTAATGACCCAAGAAACCTTGTTGAGGATGTCCTCCACCACAGTGTACATTTGACGTAAATCAATCACGGAAACATTTGGGAATTTACTTACCAAGTCGCGCTGCAGCTGTGCGGAACTGGCCTCTGTGGGAGCATATGTGGTAAGGACATTGAACTGGGGTGCGCTTTCCAAAACCCCGCTTGGAAAAAGAACGGTGAAGTTGGGTTGAAGGTTTGTCCAATCCACTTTCCGGATGCTTTTGACCACTGTGGGCATCAGTACCCCCTGAACATTAAAAACAATGGGATCGCCCACAGTCACATCGGCATCGCTCGCCAGGTTATCGGAAATGGAGATGGGAATTGTGTCGCCTTTGCGGTAAACTGGCACCCACTCCCCTGCAATTATTTCTTCGGAAGGGATAAGATGGCTGCGGTAGGTGGTTCTAAATTCGTGATTTAATACCCAGGTTTTTACTTGCGTGGTGCTATCGGTCCGCAACCGGTTTACCATTTCATTTTTTATGCTCTGCATCCGCATGGTCACCAATGGAATATCATCCAAAATAGGTAAATCATTCGCTTTAAAGGTGTTTTCCACCGCTTTTACTTGGTCCGGTTGCACATCTATCGCAATGATATTGGCACGCTCCGAGCTTTTGCCGATGGCGGTTTTATCCAGTAAAATATCCTTTGAAAAATAGAGGGTGCTTATCAAAAAAGTGCCCAAGCCTATTGCAACTAACAATACAATGGTTTGGTTGTTTGGACGGAACAAATTCAGCAGACTTTGCCTTGTAGTAAAACCTGCGTTTTTTGGAAAATAGGCTTTCACCAACTTCATAGTGAGGATGGCAATGCCTGACAATATGCCGAAAGTAATAAGAATGCCTACAATAAACGCCAAGGCATATAACAGATTATCAAGGAGCCAGTATGAAAACGCATAGAGGAATAAAACGATAACGCCAATGGTAATATAGCTGGCCGTTCTGGATTGATTTGAGGTATCACCGCTAAATCTTAGCACCTCCAATGGAGAAACATACCAAGTGCGCAAAAGCGGCAGTAGGGCAAACAAAACGGACATAAACAATCCCAACAAAATCCCTGTAATTATTGGCTGTATAGTGATGTTGATATTTAATTGGAAGGGCAAAAATTCCTTTAGAAGAACGGGAAAAAGTTCCTGCAGTCCTACCCCTATCGCCGTTCCGATAACACCTCCCAAAATTCCGATGCCCGCTATTTGGATGAGGAAAATCAAAAAGCTTTGTTTTCGTGAAGCCCCCAAACATTTCAGTACAGCAATGGCCTTAATTTTTTCCTTTATATAAACATTTACCGAGCTGGCAATCCCTACACATCCCAGCAATAAGGCTATAAAAGCGGTAAGATTAAGAAAAGAACCTACGTTTTCATATTGGCGGCCCAGTTGGGTACTGGCACTGGTATGTGTCTTTAAATCGGCATTTTCTTCTGTGAGGATGGGCTGGATGTGTTCTTCCAGATCGGCAAGATCGGTGTCAGGTTGTTTGTAGAAATATCGATACTGTTTTCGGCTTCCGAATTGCAACAAATTGGTTTTTCCAACAAGATTGAATGGAATAATCACCAAAGGCGCTACCGAAGTGGCCACGACCGTATTTCCGGGAATGGCATTTATAGCGCCGGATATGGGCAGAGTGATTTCTCCCACTTTTATCGAGTCGCCTGAATGAAGATTGTATTGCAACATCAAGGTAGCGTCCACCAGAACCCCACTTAAAGCTTGGTAAGAGGTTGCTGCGGTAACAGGCTCTGTTTCAAGGGAACCATAAAAAGGAAAATCTCCCTGTAATGCCCGAATACGCACCAATTTACTGTCGTTGGTTTTGGGGAAAGCCACCATAGAGACAAAATTCACTTCGGAAGCATTTGGTTCCAATGACTCAATAATACCTTGTACCCGTTCATTTGGAAGTTCGTCGCTTTGGATAATAAAATCGGCGCCCATCAAAGATTTGGATTGACGTTGAATATTATCGGTAAGGTTTTTACTGAACAGCTGTATGGAAACCACCGCGGCAATTCCCAGAATAATGGATGCCATAAACAACAGCAAGCGAACCCTGCTGGCCTTTGCATCGCGCCAAGCCATTTGGAATAGCCATAGAAGGTGGAGATTTGATTTTAACGGGGACTTGTTCAAGGTTGTATTGTTGTTTGATTCGTTACAATCTTGCCACCCTTCAATCTGAGGATTTTCTGTGTTCTTGCAGCTAAATCAAGATCGTGGGTAATGATCACGAGCGTAGTTCCCGCTTCTTCATTCAGGCTAAAAAGAAGTTGGATCACTTTTTCCCCGGTTTCTTCGTCAAGATTTCCGGTAGGTTCATCGGCAAAAAGAATGGATGGGCTATTTGCAAACGCTCGCGCTACCGCTACCCGCTGTTGCTCCCCACCGGATAATTGGGAGGGATAATGGTGCACGCGATCTTCGAGACCAACTTTCGTTAATAACTCTTTCGCTTTGCCAGCTGCGTGTTTAGTTCCTTGGAGTTCTAAAGGCACGCTTACGTTTTCAAGAGCCGTCAAGGTGGGCAGAAGTTGAAAATCCTGAAATATAAAACCCACTTCTTCATTACGAAGTTGTGCCCGCTGGTCTTCGTTGAGAGTATTTAGAATATGCCCGCATAATTCCACAGTACCGGCGTTGGGTGTGTCCAAACCAGCAGCCAAGCCCAACAAAGTGGTTTTTCCACTTCCCGAGGGGCCGACAATGGAAAATGTTTCGCCTTTCTCAACCTCAAAGGATACATTAATTAAGACTGTTAATTGTTTGGAGCCGCTTTTATAAGTCCGCTCTAGGCTGTTAATCTTTAATATCTTTGTCATTTAATTTTTAAATATAATCAGTAGATATCTTTCTTATTTGAATATCTTAAGTGATGTTAAGTTGTTCAGCCTGTCCTGAGCGCAGTCGAAGAACAGTCGGAGGGCCCGAACTGACATTTAAGATTTGATTTCAGCATTCGTTTTCGACTGCTCTCAAACTGACAGTAAGGATCCTTTTTATAATACTGACCAGGCAATAATTTTATAATAATAAATACCTTATGCCAAAAATCAAAATTACGCAAAGCCTTTTGAATAGTGCAGTTTCCGAAAATGGGAACCTCATAAAGTTTTGTTATTTACTCCTTGTTTTTGTGATGGTTTCCTGTGGGAATGAAACAAAATCCAAGGACATTGTAAATAGCAACGAGAATTCAGGTTCTGAGACTGGAGCTCCAGAAAAACCTACCACCAAGACCATCCTCTTTTTCGGCGACAGCATTACCGCTGGATTTGGTCTGGATGATACCAATGATGCTTTTCCGGGATTGATCCAATCCAAAATTGATTCCATGGGACTGCACTATACCGTAGTAAATTCTGGTGTGAGTGGGGAAACTTCAGCGGGCGGAAGAAGTAGGATTGAATGGATATTGAACCAGGATATTGATGTTTTTGTGTTGGAACTGGGCGCCAACGATGGTTTAAGAGGCTTGCCAATAACTGAAACTAAAGCCAATCTGCAAGCCATTATAGATGCGGTAAAGACTAAGAGTCCGAGTACCCATATCATTTTGGCAGGTATGCAGCTGCCACCAAATATGGGTCAGGATTATACCATTCAATTCAAGAATGTTTTCTCTGATCTGGCTTCTGAAAACGATATCGATTTTATTCCTTTTATTTTGAAAGATGTGGGAGGTTTAAAAAAATTAAATCAGGCAGATGGAATCCATCCAACCGCTGAGGGACATAGAATCGTTGCTAGAAACGTGTGGGAGGTGCTTTTGCCGGTGCTTAAGCGGGAGCAATAAATGGGAGACCAGTCCCCTGCGATGCTAGAGGCAAAATCGCTATACTTTTAGACTTCAATTGAATAGACTTGACTCGCAGTCCTTTAATACTTAGTATGAAAGAAATAGAGTTGGTTAAATGGAACACGGATAACGCGAATTATGCAGATTGTGCTGGCTAAAAATCCGTGTAGATCCGCTCGTTCCGTGGTAGTAGCAGTTCATTATTGAAAATCTTTGTGTAGATACTAGAACCAAGAGTCAAGAGCCAGAAGCCAATTTGTAAGTCGTTATTACAAAATAGGAACTGTATCGCTTTGCATCCTTGATTATTTCAATTGAAATTTTCTGTTATATTTATAATACGGAGTTTTTTCTTAGTAGGTGATGGTTCTTTTAGAAATACTTTAAAAGATGAATGCAAAAATCAAAATGAATAATGTCTGTACGCAGAACTGGGGTGAGATGAAAGCCTCGGAGCAGGCAAGATTCTGTGAAGTATGCCAAAAAAATGTTTATGATCTCACTGGATTGAGCCAAAAGAACATCTTAAATAAATTGAAAGTTGAGAAGGACTTATGTGGTCGTATAAAACATTCTCAAATAGAGGAGATAAATTCCTCTTCCCCTATCCAGGCTTTACCATCAAAATTGTTTTGGGCTGTCGGATTTACTTCTCTCCTATCCATTATGGGTCCAGCAATGGCACAGAGTAATCCGTCAAAAATAGAAGTTTTAGAGCCAAATGAAAAAGAGGCTACATATCCATTTCCTTCTCAACCAAAATTTGTTATTTCCGGTGTCGTTACCGACGATATTGGTTTGGAGCTGCCAGGTGTTGAGATTATATTAAAGAATTCCAACATTTCTACGAGCAGCGATTTTTATGGAAAATTTTCTATGGAAATCCCAACAGACTTAAACCATGCGGTTTTAATTTTTAAAACAATTTTATACTTGGATCAGGAAATCGAAATTACCGATGCCAATACTACTCTGAACGTATCGATGTTGGAAGATCCTGAAATGGAAGAGGTAATAATGGTGGGAGGAGTAACTTGGAAAAGGAATATATTTCAAAAAATTGGACACTTTTTTAAAAATTTGGTGGGAAACAAAAGCTGTGATCAGTAGCTTATAATGAACTCTCCGCAGAAGATTTCCTTATCTCTTCAATTTTAAAATCCACAAGCACTAACCTTTGGTATGTAAACCAGGAAGTACATTTACAAAGTAAGATTTCCCGCCAATTCCTTTAAGGTGATTTCGGAAAGTTTTGCTTCATAAACAGCATTACTGGAACGAACCACGGCATTGATATAGTTCAATTGAGCGGTCCGGAACTCGATGGTTGGGATTGTTCCGATTTTATATTTAGCCATGGTTATTTCAAGATTCTCCTTGGCGATTGCCTCATTGTTTACCTCCAGCTCCATCAATTGCAAATTGGTTTTATAGGTTTGGAAAGCTATGGAAAGTTGAGACAATAACTTTTCGGTTTGTTGTGCTATTAGAAGCTCTGTATTTTCAATTTGGATCCTGGCTATTTTTTCATTTCTGTTTTGGTTGAAGCCATCAAAGAGGTTCAGTCGTGCAGAAAATCCGTAATTAAGTCCTCGAGCTTCGTTATTGGTAGTAAACCCCAAACTTGATTCCGAATTATTGAACATATAACCCGCCTGTGCAGAAATCGTGGGAAAACGATCGCCCTTAATTTGTTTGAGTTGCAGTTCAACAATCCGCTTATTTATCAATTGTGCCTGTAACTGCGGATTCTGTGCCTTTGCTTCCTCTTCCAAAGCATTTAATTCCAGACTTCTGTCAATTGCAATCAATTCGATTACCCGGAAATCGGTTTTCACATCCCTTCCCATAATTTCGTTCAGACGGGTTTTGGTGTTCTTAAACAATTCCTCTTGCCTCAAATACTGGGTCTGGTCTGTGTTTTGGTCCACCTGTGCATTCAGGAATTCAAGCTTTGAAGCTTTTCCGATACTGAAACGGTTGTTGGCCAATTCCACCCGTTGTTCGGAGATTACCAATGTACTGTCCAAGGCATTAAGTTGTTGCTTTTGCTGCACCAAATCGAAATAAGTTATCATTACGTCGCTAACTGTTCCGAGAACAGCCTGCTGCAATTCGGCTTCGCCCAATTTCTTTACTTCCTGTAGCTGATCATATCGTGCAAACATCCGAAGACCGTCAAAAATAGTCCAATTCAGTTCCACACCATAATTCAGACTATTGCTTTTGGCATTATCCCTTGAAAGCTGGGTACCGTCGGAACGCGTTTGGGTAATATTCTGAAGGTTGTTATTGTTATCCACCACTCCGTTGATCCTTGGCAACATACCCGCAAAGCCCGGACTAATGGAGGTTTCATCTATTTGTAGGTCATTGGTCGCAATTTTTATCTGGAAATTGTTTTCCAATGCGATGGCAACCGCATCTTCAACCGTAAGCAGTTCTCTCTCTTGAGCTATCGTATTAATTCCAAGTAGGACGAAAAACAATAAAAGTATTTTAGGTAGCCTGCTGTGCATCATATTTTTCAATTTGATCAAATTCCGGTCGGTGTTTTTTCTCTCTGGACCACATATAATAAAGGGCGGGAATTACAAAAAGAGTGAGTATTAAAGAAAACATGGTCCCTCCAATAATCACTACTCCCATCCCAATCCTACTGGTTGACGCCTCTCCCAAGGACAATGCAATTGGCAAGGCCCCCAGAGCGATAGTTAAACTGGTCATCAAAATAGGGCGCAGTCGGGATTCTGAAGCTCTCATTATGGCCTTTCCTTTAGGCATCCCCTCTTCCCGCAGCTGATTTGCAAATTCCACAATCAATATACCATTCTTGGTTACCAAACCTATCAACATAATAGTTCCAATCTGGCTAAAAATATTCCATGTCTGTCCAAAAAGCCACAGCGAAAACACCGCTCCGGCTACGGCCATGGGCACGGTAAGAATAATAATTAGCGTATCAATAAAGCTTTCAAACTGGGCCGCCAATATCAGAAATATCAATATTAAAGCCAATCCGAAAGCAAAAAGGGTATTGCTGCTACTTTCCACAAAATCCCGCGATTCGCCTCCCAGGTCAGTGGTAAATGATTCGTCCAGAACTTTATCTTTTATACTTTCCATTGCATCAATTCCGTCGCTGATACTTTTTCCTGGGGCCAATGATGCCGAAACGGTGGCGCTCATATAGCGGTTATTGTGATACAATGTCGGCGGGCTACTATGCTCTTCTGTGGTAACCAGATTGTCCATCTGGATAAGCTCCCCTTTGTTGTTTTTCACATACATGGAAGTTAGGTCCATCGGGGCGCTGCGGTCTTTTTTGTCGAACTGCCCCATCACTTGGTATTGTTTTCCGTTCATCAGGAAATAACCAAACCGTTGACCACTAAGGGAAAGTTGCAAGGTTTGCGCAACGTCCAAAACCGACACGCCCAGACTCTCCGCTTTTTCCCGGTCAATGGTTACATAAACTTCTGGCTTGTTGAACTTTAAATTTACATCGCTGTTGGAAAAAGTGGGATCGTTCTCCACGGCCTCCATAAAAGGCGGAATCTTTTCCTGCAACTTTTCAAAATTCTGCGCTTGTATTATATATTGAATGGGCATTCCTCCCCTTCTATTCACCGCAATGGTAGGTGTTTCGGAGATGCTGACACGGGCATTGGTATATTTGCGGGTCCACTTGGTCAAGTCCTGGGCAATCTCCTGCTGTGTGCGTTCCCTATCCTTTGGTTCAACCAAAGAGATAATGGCACGACCGCTGTTCACGGAGGAGGCGCCCCAGCCCGGGGACGTAATTATTAGGTTTACTTTTTTCTCCGGTACCGAATCATTTATCAAAGTAGTGAGCTCGTTCATAAAACGATCCATATATTCATAGGAGGCACCTTCGGGAGCGGTTACGGATGCGCGAATATAACTGCGGTCATCATAAGGGGCGGTTTCCTTTTTCAGCAAACCGTAAAAAAGTCCGATCATCAGGATACACAAAAAGAGTACGGGAAAACTGAGCCATTTTCTTTTCATAAATCGCTCGAGGTATTCGGCATACCCCGCATTCATTTTTTCAAAATACCGCTCGGTAACCCTATAGAATTTCCCTTGCTTTTGTTTCCCCGGACGCATCAAATAGGCATTGAGCATGGGCGTTAAGGTAAGCGAAACAAAGGCGGAGACCATAACCGCTGTTGCCAGCACCACTCCGAACTCACGGAAAAGTCGTCCCACAAAGCCTTCCAGAAAGATTACCGGAAGAAACACCGCAGCGAGGGTAACGGAAATGGAAATTACCGCAAAAAATATTTCCTTGGACCCTTTTACCGCCGCTTCAATGGGGGACATCCCCTCCTCTACTTTCTTATAAATATTTTCCGTAACCACAATTCCATCATCAACCACCAATCCAGTGGCAAGAACAATGGCCAAAAGGGTCAACACGTTGATGCTGTAGCCAAAAAGCCACATAATAAAAAAAGTGGCAATCAGGGAAACAGGAATATCAATGAGCGGTCGCAGGGCCATGGACCAATTTCGGAAGAAAAGATAGATCACCAAAATAACAAGGATAATTGCTATCCCCAAGGTTTCTACCACTTCAGCAACTGCACGTTTTATAAAAACGGTATTGTCCCGGGCAATGTTCAGCTTAAAATCTGCGGGCAGGTCCTTTTTGAGTTTTTCATATTCTACATAAAAAGCATCGGCAATATCCACATAATTTGTTCCCGGTTGCGGAATGATCGCCATGGCAACCATTGGCTGTCCGCTGTCGCTTAGCTTGGTTTCCATGTTTTCGGCTTCCAGGACAGCCCTTCCCACATCGCTCATCTTCACTGTCTTTGCCCCATCGGCGAAGATGATGATATTGTTGAATTCCTCCTCGGTGCTTAGATTCCCAATGGTTTTTACGGTAAGTTCGGTATTGGCTCCGGTTAATTTACCTGATGGTAGTTCCACATTTTGGGCGAGCAGGGCTTTTCTCACATCGGCCACGGTAACGCCATAGGAAGCAAGTTTTACGGGGTCAATCCATAGACGCATGGCATATTTTCGATGTCCCCAGATTTGCACACTACTAACCCCGGGAATAGTTTGAAGTCGCGGTGCGATTACGTTATCGGCATAGTCGGAAAGTTCCAAAACGTTTTTGTCGTCGCTTTGAACCGTCATAGAAATGATGGCTTCAGAATCGGCATCGGCCTTTGAAACCACGGGAGGTGCGTCAATATCCTCTGGCAGACTCCGAATGGCTTGAGACACTTTATCCCGAACATCATTGGCGGCAGATTCCAAATCTTTGTCCAAGTTGAATTCGATATTAATACTGCTGGACCCCTGATTGCTGGAAGAGGTAATATTCCGGATTCCATCTATGGAATTGATGGCCTTTTCCAAGGGTTCGGTAATCTGGGATTCAATAATATCAGAATTCGCCCCTGAATAATTGGTCCTAACCGAAATCTGGGCGGGATCAATGGACGGAAATTCGCGAACTCCCAAATAGGTATAGCCAATAATTCCGAAGAGAACAATGGCAAGGTTCATTACAATGGTAAGAACCGGACGTTTTATACTTAAAGTTGAAAGGTTCATCGTGCGCCGCTTGTTTTGGAAGAGTTTTCAATATCGACATTTACGGGAACCCCGTCCTTTAGCGACATAACGCCGGAAGTTAAAATGGTATCCCCAGGTTTTAAGCCCGAAATTACCCGCACGGAACGATCGGTTCGGGAGCCGGTTTCCACTTTTACCTGTTTGGCCTTTCCATTGTCCATAATAAAAATAACCTTCCCGTTTTGAATGGGGATTAAAGCTTCTGTAGGAACCATAATGGCATCGTTCACGATTTCCAATGGCAGTTTTACGCTGGCAAAAGTTCCCGGATAGAGTTTTCCATCGGAATTTTCGGTGATGGCCCGCATTTTCAAGGTTCTTGTAGCCAGGTCCACCATGGGTTCAACAGCGTAGATTTTGGCCTTATACTCTTCGTCAGAACCAGAAACGGTAAAGGAAAGCTCACTGTTCACTTTCATTCTGCCCGCGTACTTTTGGGGAATGCTGAAGGTGATTTTTAATTGCTTTGTATTTACCAAAGTAGCAATGGGCGTGGTGGGAGTCACGTAAGTCCCCACGGAAATATAGCGCAAACCGATAGTTCCCGAAAATGGGGCTCGGATTGTCGCTTTTCCCAATTGGGCGTTAATGAGCTGGTTTTCGGCTTTTGAACTTTTAAAATCGGCGCTGGCCATGTCGTATTCCTCTTGGCTTATGGCCTGTTTTTCCAACAGCAGTTTTGCCCTGCGTTCGTTTTCAGAAGCGAGTTGTTGGGCGGTTGCCGCTTTGGAAAGCTGAGCGCGCATTTCCAAATCGTTTATTCTAACCAGCACCTGTCCCTTGGAAACTTCGCTACCTTCCTTAAAATTGATGACCTCAACAACCCCGTTAACTTCACTGCGGATTTCTACTTGCTCATTGGCTTCCAGGGTTCCGGACAGCGATAGGTTGTCGGCAAATTTCTCTGGGGTTGCTATTATCCCAGTGACCCTGGCCACTGGGGATCCACCTTTTTGAGGGCCCGCATTTTCTTCTTTGTTCTGTGTGATTCTATAAATTATCAAGGAGACCAGTCCAATAATTAAAAGCGAATAAATGATGTATTTGGTCTTCATATATTTTTTGTGGAAAAATTGTCGCGGAAGGCGACAAATTAGAGTTTGGCAAATTTAATTTATATGGGTCAGAAAAGAACCATGTTAGGGTGACAAATTTTTTGTTCCAATTACTAACTTGGACTATAATAGGAGGCGAAGGTTTAAGTGCTGTCAAAAAATAGCTGGAAACCGATGCTCCCTGCAATTACAAAGTCTAAATTGCACCGTGGATTTCGATCCCAACACAAAAAGAAGCCTTTCTCTTGTATGTCCTCTGTACGGAGTATCTTTGCAAAACTATGCTTAAAAATCACCGCTATTTAAATTAATATGCCATTCAAAAAATTACATAGAGATATACAGGACGTTCTTTTATCAAAAGAAATAACTACTCCTACTCCCTTTGAAAGCAAAAGTATTCCCGTGATAAAAAGCGGGGCAAATGTTTATTGTATAGCTCCCGAAGACAGTGGAAAGACCACTGCCCTTATTCTTACCACTTTGCAGAAATTGAAATTTAGGGCTATTGGGAATGTCCCCAGGGCTGTGGCCTTAGTGGAAAATAAAGAGAAGGCGCAAGAGCTCTACGACCTTTTCCAGGGATATTCCCGGAAGAGTGATCTGCGGATCTATTTGGCCACAGAAGACGTTCATCTCGATATCCAAAAGTCTGAAATCGCTATGGGGATAGATATTTTGGTTTCCACGCCGCTTTCTATGAACAAACTGTTTTTGTCCAATGGTATAAACACTTCCGAATTAACGATTTTTAGTGTGGACGATGCCGAATTCTTGATTCAGAAATCGAATTACTCCGCTATCATGCTGTTGACAAGAAGTATTACCAAATGCCAGTATGTTTTGTATTTGGAAAAAATGGAACCCATGCTGAAGCGGTTTAAAGAGTATTTTATGGAGTTTGCGAAGACGGTGTCTTTTGGCGTTAGTCGGTAGTCTTTAGTCGGTAGGTGATGGAAATTAGAATAGAGAACAGAGAAACAGAGAGGACAGAAATCAAGATTCTAGATTCTAGATAAAGATGAAGCAAAAAAACCTGAAGCAAGAAACATGAAACCCAGATTATGATACCCAAATTACATTACATTTCCCAGGGCAGTTCGCCCAAAGAACATCTTGAAAATATTCAGAAGGCTTGTACGGCAGGGGCGGAGCTGGTACAATTGCGGGTAAAGGGGGTGTCAGAAAAGAAACTTCTGAAACTTGCCCAAGAGGCCCGGGAAATCACTTCCCATTTTCAAACGAGATTGATAATTAATGATTTTTATAAAATTGCATTGGAAACAAAGGCTGATGGTGTTCATTTGGGAAAAACCGATACCAATATTGTCAATGCCCGCAAACATTTATTCTCCTGGCAGATTATTGGCGGCACTGCCCATACTCTCGAGGATAGTGAAAAATTGATTAAAAATGAAGTGGATTATATTAGTCTAGGTCCATTTAGATTTACAACCACTAAGGATAATCTACCTCCCATTTTGGGCTTAAACGGGTACGCTGCAATTTTGGATGTTCTGAAAACAGATACACCCATCCTTGCCGTTGGTGGCGTAACTACCGCTGATGTTGTCGATCTCTTAAAGACAGGAATTTCAGGGCTGGCAGTTTCAGAAGATATTACCCGCGATTTCAATAACATAAAAATATTCCATCAGTTGTTGAATGCTTCTACCACAGCGGAACAACGATTTACTTTCAAAAAGTTATAGGAAATTAAAGGAGTTTGGATTCTTGAGTCTATATTCTAGATGCGAGACTGGAAATTAAAATATAAAAATTATGCTTTACCGAACCATTATATTTCTGGTACTGAATTTTGCCTCCATTGGACTTGGAAGCCTACTTGCGGGCAAAGGTCCTAGGTCCCAATGGTATGCAGCACTTGACAAAGCATCATGGACCCCTCCGGGATGGGCCTTTGGGGTTTCGTGGACTGTAATTATGGTTTGTTTCAGCATTTATATGGCATATTTATGGCCTCTAGCCGAGAATAGAAAATTACTAATCGGGATTTTAATTCTTCATTATATCCTAAATTTGGCCTGGAATCCTACCTTTTTTTATTATCATCAAATGTTGGCGGGATTGATTGTAATCACCGCACTTACCTTGGTTGTCGGATTTTTACTATTCCATTATTGGCCGTATTTGCAACTTAAATCCTTGCTAGTTGCCCCTTACCTAATCTGGTTGGTTATTGCTACGTCGTTGAATGCATATATATTAATAAAAAACTGATGATGTTTTTTTGAGGTATAGTGCATTTCAAAAAATAAGCATGATTGTAAATCTTTTGGTTTATTGAGAGACAATTTTATACTGCCAGCGATTTTAAGCCTATTCATCTTCTTTCGATTTTAAGGGGTTCCTTGGAAATTGGTCCAATTATAAATCAAGAATTAATAGGTAAAAAAGCTATTGGCGATTTTCACTTCTTGATTGGAGCCGAGTGGTCTAAATTCAAGGATTTGCAGGATAAGCTGTAGCTTTTAGTCCTTAAATTGATATATCTGAACGAATCATCCATTGTTAATTGTTAATTATTAATTATTCATTATAACTTGTTTTTCAATCCATATGAAACTCATGATCCTCCCGGAAGTCCTAGTTTTCCGATAAATTTATTCCATCGGGGATCGCCCCACAGGTTTTTCATTTCCGGGAAACTGAGAATTTGTAAAAGTGAGGCATCCTTTTTTTCAAAAGCCATGTCCAACCATTCAAAAGCCTTATCCTTTTCACCTCTAAATGCATAGACATAGGCAATATTGGGCCACGCTATATCTCCCCAATTTGCAATTAGCTTTTGTAATAGTTCATCGGCTTCCTTCCTATCCCCTTTGGCATAAACTGCCATAGTTCGTAGATATAGATTCCACGAAGGATCCGTTTGTTTTTCTATATATTCTAGCGCCTTATCCGGATGCCCCAAACTTAATTGGATCTGTCCCATAGTACCGTTGCTCCATTGCGACTCGGGGTGTAAATCCAAATCTTTGCTTATCACTTCTTCTGCTTTCAGGAACTCACCGTTCATCCAATAGTTATCGGCTAGAAAATTATAGAAACTTTCATCCAAGGGATTTAGCTTAATTTGTTCTAGGGTTAGTTTAATGGCCAATTTTATATTTCCCGTTTCCGATGCAAATTGGGATCGAAAAGCAATAATGCCATGACTTTTTGGATCTATGCTTTCGGCTTTGTCCAATAAATCACTGGCAACTTTAAAGCGCCAGGAATTCTTTTCCCAACGCGCCAGTATTAAATATCCCCATACATCATCGGGATCCATTGCTATAGCCATTTTCGCAGCTTCCTTACCCTTTTCCATGGCTTCCTTCATTGGCACACTTGTATAAATAAATCCCGCATCAAAATATAGATAGCTTAAAAAGTACCAAGCTCGGGAATAGGTATTATCAATTGCAATGGATTCATTGACCAGTTTAAAAGCGATGCTGTCCTTTTCCCGCGATCCATGATTGAACATTAATTCCCCTGCCTTTAACAATAACAGATAAGCATCGGGATCCACTCTTTGTGAAACCAATTCCTTGCCCAAAAGAGAAATTTCTAATTGCTTAGTTACTTTTGTAGCAATTTCATCCTGGATCATAAAGATATCCTGCATACTTCGATCGTAGGTTTCCGACCAAATATGGACGCCAGTGATAGCGTCGATCAGCTGTGCCGTAATCCGGAACGTATTCCCGGATTTCCGGATGCTACCTTCAAGAATATGGCTCACATTAAGTTCCTTTCCAATAGTTTTAATGTTGATTTCCTTGCCTTTATAAGAAAAGGACGAGGTTCGGCTTATCACCATTAACTCCGGTACCTTCGTTAACAAGTTTAATATCTCCTCGCTTATACCGTCACTAAAATACTCTTGGTCCTTTTTTGGACTCATATCGGTAAAGGCCAAAACAGCAATGGATTTTTCCCGTTCACTCTTGGCTAAAGTGTTCTCAGTTACCGGACCTGTGGGGGAATAAATGGCGTTTCGAATTAAAACCCCGGTAACAATAACCAAGCCGGCCAGAATGATATAATTTAACCGATTATTGGTCCTGTATGCAATGGAATCCTCGGGAAAAACGTTTTTCGTCTTTTGAATGCCATCGGGAGTAATTTCATATATCCAGGAAAAGACAAGCCAAAATGGCAAGCAAATAGAGAGCACGATGATGGAAGTTCGCAACAACGAACCCGGCAATTCAAAGGCGGGAATAATGATAGCAAGTACCTGGGTTAACAACCAAGCCACAACCAAATATGCCAAAGCCGATTTTATTACATTCCGCCGCTGCAACTCCTTAAAAAATCGTTTGAACATAGCTGACGGTTAATTGGTTAGTCCTATAAATGTAATTATTTAATAATAATTTGGAATAGGAATAATTAGTTTAATTTCCAAACTTTATATTCTAATGAGTAATGACTATAGAATAATCCGTAACGGCAAATTTGTGTGCAAAAATTCAATATTGCTAAGAAGATAATGGTTTAATAGGTTTGTGTTATATACAATAAAATTTAGATGGGTTTAGAAAAGGATATTCCTGAATTAATAAAAGCTGGGATTATAACTCCAGAGGTTGCGGAAGGGATACAACAATACTATAAAAACAGAAATGGCTCCTCCACCAGTAGGTTGTTTCTTGCTTTTGGAATACTTGGCGCTATTTTGGTAGGCTTGGGAATTATTCTCATTATTGCCCACAATTGGGATCAACTTTCAAAGCCGACAAAAACTGTTTTTGCCTTTTTTCCCTTGATAGTCGCTCAAGTAATTTCGGCATATGTTCTACTGAAAAGAATGAGCAATAAAACCTGGATTGAAAGCACTTCCACATTTTTGATTTTTGCCGTTGGCGCATGTTTATCGCTCGTGAGCCAGATTTATCATATTTCCGGTAATCTCCAGTCCTTTCTTCTCATCTGGATGCTGTTGATTCTTCCTGTTATTTATCTGATGAATTCCTCAATGGCTGCCATTTTATACCTGTGTGGCATAACTCTTTATGCGGTAGAATCGGGTTATAATTACCCTTTTGATTCCAACATCTATTTTTATTGGTTATTGCTCTTGGCCATATTCCCACATTATTATCTACTACTTAAAAACAACCGGCAAAGCAATTTTCTAAATATTGAGAATTGGCTGATCCCGTTATCAATAACACTGGTCTTGGGAACTATTGTTTCAACAGCTCAATCCCTTTTATTTGTAGCGTACTTTAGCCTGTTCGGTCTCTTTTATAGTATAGGCAATACTCCCCTTTTTAAAGAAAGGAATCTAAGGAACAATCCCTACAAAGTTGTTGGAGAACTGGGGATATTGATACTTTTATATATAACCAGTTTCGATGGATTTTGGAAAGAAATGCAAATGGATTCCCCCAGGCTTAGGAATTATTTCACTGCCCCGGAATTTTGGGCAAGTATTATAATTACCACTCTTACTTTACTGTTGTTTTATCAACAACAAAAACTCAAACCGCTCTGGAAAGTTCCACCTCTCTCTCCTATTTTTATTTTATTTATACTCGTCTTTGCATTGGGATATTTTACGACAATTTCCGTTATTCTGATCAACCTGATTATCTTGGCCGTAGGAATTATAACCATTTTCCAAGGTGCCGAAAAAGAACATTTGGGAATCCTGAATTTTGGACTTTCCATTATCACTGTGTGGATCATAATCCGCTTCCTCAATACCGATTTGAGTTTTGTAATCCGAGGACTCATACTAATAATCATCGGCATCGGATTTTTTATGGCGAACTATCTTATGCTTAAAAAAAGAAGAAAGGATGGGAAATAGAAAACTTTTGGTTACGCTATTTGTAATTGTTGCCGCTATCCAACTGGCAGTACCGGGAAAAATGATATGGGACCGGGAGCGTATTCTTGAAACGGGAAAAGAATTTAAATTTGAAACCGCCCCTATTGATCCTACGGATCCATTCCGCGGAAAATATATCGTCCTCTCATATAAAGAAAATGCCGTTAAAATCAGTTCCCAGGATCAATTTGCAGACGGAGAAAATATTTTTGTCATTTTAAAAAAGGACCAAAATGGATTTGCCATTATAAAAGCGATTTCCAAGGAAATGCCGAAAGATGGTGTTGATTTCGTTAAGGCCCAGGTAGGATCCGTTTCCGGCTTTCCTGCCACGACTCTCACCGTTTCATATCCTTTTACCCGGTTTTATATGGAGGAATCCAAAGCATACGAGGCAGAACAGGCCTTTTTAAAATCACAAAGGGATTCCACCAAAACTACCTATGCCTTGGTAAATATTAAAAATGGGAAGGCGGTCCTAAAAGATGTTTTGATTGATGGAGTATCTGTTGTGGATTTGGAAAAAGAACAGAGAACGGGGAATGGAGAACAGAGATTAGAGACTAGAGAATAGAGACACTAGAGACTAGAGACTAGAGAAGAGAGAATGAGAGGCAGCCGGGGTTTTCTTTTAAAGGATTCAAAATCTATTTTTTAGCTGAATTTAGCGCATATATAGCAAAGCTGCCCAGCCAATGGCCGCCCTCATAGGTATCGCCAACGAGATTGGGATAGGAATACGCCAGATGTTCATGGGCTAGGTTTTTTAGATGTGTATATTGGGGAAACTGATTTGCCAGACCATAAAAAACCCAAGCCCTGCTGAAGTTGAGACCATCAAGATGCACAAGTTTTCCATCCGTACGGTCACTCACTTCCCCGACTTTCAAATGATAATTTTTATCGGCCAACTGTGGCAAAAAACCATTCATCCATTCAATAAATTCTGCTGGAGGCAAGACTCTTCGCATTATATCTACCTCTTCCAAGCAAGGGGAAAGAAAATCATATCCACCGGGTTCCCACGTGATAGGACAATTTTTATCGGCCAAGTAGAAATCCCGGGCTCTTTTTTCTATGAGTTCCTTAAGCTCCGTGTCTGAGGTAGTTACTGCATAATCGTAGGCAAGCGACAAACCAAATGCAGTATTGGGATGCTCTCCCACCCGGATTGGATAATTTAATTTAGGAAGAAAATCCTTATACCGCTGAACCATTATAGCTGCCAACGGTTGGAGATTTTCATAAAGTTCCTTGGCCAATGGATCATCCCAATTATGAAGTGCTTCCGACAATTTTAAAACCCAGGCCCAACCATAGGTGCGTTCAAACGATTTATTTATCGGCTTTTGGAAAAAGGCTACTTCCGTGGCAACATTTTCGGGAGTTATTCTGCTTTTAAGAATCTGAGATATCTCCTCCGCCCTGTCCATCTCAGGAAATTGCTGAAGTAAGGAAACCAGGGACCAATATCCATGAACGGAACTGTGCCAATCAAAACACCCAAAAAATATAGGATGAACGGCAATGGGTTCCACAAGATCGGCTTTGCTTTCCAAAGTATGTTGACTTTTATAAGGATAAGGAGTAGAAAGACATTTCAAGGGCAGTTCAACTAATTTATTTGCCTGAAGAACCGTAAACTCCGGCTCGGGAAAAATTTGAACCACAGTTTCTTCCGGTAAGGTATTGGCCGGCTTATCCGCTTGATTTTTACATCCACAAACAGTAAAAAGGGAGATAAATAATAAATTCCATTTATTCACAGGTCCAAAATTTTTATAAATATAGGAAAGTGAACGCTGCCAATTTAAAAAATAGAAATAGAGATAGGAAATAAATTTATTAGTGAAAAATTCTACAGTCATTTATTGTGATCCGTTTAATATAATCTTATTGGTGTTTCAACACATTTAAATTTATTTGAATATGCAATTTATATTTTTAAAGGAAAAGTAGTTTTAGGAACCGAAGGAGTTGGATTTGGGTCCCTTACGTTGCAAATAGTAATATTTTCTGTACATTTTTATATTGAGATTTATTGAACATTAGGAAGGTTTTTCATAATTGTCCGATTTTTAACAGAATATTACACATCCTTTTTAATTTGGCCTTGATTGTAATATCTTTATAACCCCTCTTAGTCATAAATTAAAAATAAACGGTTTTGGAAACACTATTGGGGAAACATATTGTCGATCTGGTCCAGGCGGGACTGGCAGGAGAATCAGGTAAAGTAGAATTGATTGCTAACGACATTGCGCGCAGCATAAAATTGGAAAATCCTGAAATCTCCGAAAATATAGAAAAGTTGATCGGCTCTTATTATACAGGTGACACTTTATCTGCTTATAACGATTCCTCCATTTTGGTAGATGGCCGGGTTGATCTTAAAATGGCCACCATTATCAAGCCCAATGCACTTAAGAATATCTCTCCCATTTTAGACGAAAACCTATCCAACCGAATTTCTATTTTTCTAGATGAAAGAAATAGAATGCAATTCCTCCTGGAGAAGAATCTAAAACCTTCCACTAGTCTATTGCTTACGGGGCAACCTGGAAACGGGAAGAAAATGCTGGCAAAATACATTGCCTCTATATTGGATAAGGAATTAGTTATCATAGACCTCTCCACCAGCATTGCAGGATTCTTGGACAAAAAAGAAATGAATCTTTTTAGGGTCCTCAATTATGCAAAGAAAAATGCTGCCGTACTTTATTTTGAAAAATTCCACTTGTTGTCCAAACAGAGCGACGACGTTTCTGAAATGGAGGATATCCAAAACATGGTTGAAGTTATAATGTCTGAACTGGATTCTTGGCCGGTTTCTTCTATATTTATCGCCTCCTGTGAACATTTCAAAATGCTACGGGATGATGTATGGAAACGATTTGATCATTTAATTTCCATACCCCAACCTCAGGAAAAAGAACGATTGTTGATCCTTGAAAAGGAATTATCAGAGTTTTTAGAGGAAAAAAGAACGGACGCTTCCATTTTAAAACCTATATCCGAACTTTTTAAAGGCAAGAGCGCCGAAGATATTTGCAAATATGCGAACAAAGTAAAACGAAGAAACCTTTTGACCGATGAAGGTGTGTTTATTTCTCTTTTTGAAGAAATTGAAGGCTTTAAGGACAATAGAAAAACCACAGCCGAATTCTGCGTATATGCCAAAGAGATTGTAGGCGATAAATTGACTGTTGAGGATATTTCAAAAATTACCGGTCTTAGCCAGGCTGGCGTGCAATTTTATATAACCAAATCATAGTTTTATGGAAAGAAAAATCGTTCTTGAGGATAAATTTACCGGCCGTCAAAAATGGTGGGCCTGTGCCGCAGTAATATTACCTATGAGCCCAATTCTCTATTTGGGTCTTTCCTTAAATCTTCTTTCGGAGGGATACGGATTTACATTAACCCTAGCTGCAATAATTACCGTGATCGTTCTTATTTGGTTTTTAAAAATCGGATATATTACAATAGGAGATAAACTCTATTCCGCCTATTTTATTTTTGGGATTTTAATTCGCAAAAAACTGCTGGATAATTCCGAAACCCCTTGGTGTCAGCACTGATATCGATTATAAGATAATAGGTAGCTCTCATTTACGGATCACAGTGTGGTTGGTAACTTCGGCCTACCTCCAATTTTAAGAAAAGTAGGTGTTAACCTATCCCCGCTTTATTCCTCACCCACAAAATAAATTTCTTTAATCTTACTATCCTTTTTTATTCTTTCCATTTCTGTTTGATACATTGAAAAAGAAATACCCCTTTCTTAACACTGGCCTAATAATAAATTAAGATGCCGATCTTTTTATTAACCTTAGGCCTTTAAACAAAATCGATAAATATCAATTGAGACGAAAAATCGTCATCAATACTGCATTAAAAATTATATTTTTGGATGGACAAATGGAAGTAAATTCTCATGCTAAAAGCACGATTGTTTACCAATCCTGTCCTAAATAAATTGTGTTATCCATTATAAATTTTTTAATTTTTTCGACCTCTTTTCTTTTTTGCATCGCCCAAAAAGGAAACAAGCCCGCCTGCCGGACGGTGTTTTAAAGAGATTGGTAAAAATGTTTAGGACGCTATTGATTGTTTACATTTTTTCAAATACAGTTACATTCATTAATTAAAGTGGCATAAAGTCTTGCGAAAAAGTTATTCTTTTCCCCTACTCCTTTTGTTTGCATTTTTACTCTATCAAGGAAATGTTTATTCGCAACGCACTTTATTGCAAGGAAAGATAAGTGCTCCCACTGATATTGATGTAGAGGGAATCAACATTTACAATGTAACGAGAAATCAAGGTACCATTTCCAATTCATTAGGTGAATTTGCCATTTCCGCCGCACTTCATGACACAATTTCTATTTCCGCTGTACAAATTGAAAGCGCCACTATTATAATTGATGAAGAACAACTGTCTTCAAAAAAGTTATTTATAAGTCTAAATGGGAAAATGAACCAATTGCCCACCGTAACCATCCGCAAACCACTTACGGGTTATATTGGAACGGATGCATCCCTAATTAAAACCGAGGATCCCATAACCGCATCTTCCTTAGGACTACCGAATGCAGATCTTAAAAAACTTACCAAAACGGAACGGTCATTATACGCGGCCAATTCTGGGCCTGTGGATGCTTTGGCCAATCTAATTTCGGGTAGAACAAAAATGTTGAAAAAAAGAAAGGAATTCGAGAAAACCTATTCCCTCACCTTGGCCTTGGCGGATAAATTCCCTGAAACTTTTTTTATCAATGCCTTGGGAATCCCTCGATTTAAAGTCTATTCCTTTTTATTTTATTGTGAAGAGGACCCAGAATACACCGAAGTTATGAAAGAGGACACCATGACCATAATCGAATTTTTAAGGAAAAAAAGCAGAGAATATTTGATTAGACTTGAGCAAAATTAATAAAAGGAAAAAGCTGTCCCATAACCAATTCGGTTTTTTCGAGCCAGCCGAGAACTATCAGTTGCTGATTATCCATAAGGTTTGGACTGTGCGCAATCTGGCAAATCGACAAAATCTTGTTTTGAGACAGCTTCTTTCAGATTATAAACAGCAATTAATCTCGCTTTTCCTGTAGTACTTTTCCATTTGAATCATAGGTAAGTTTCCATTCCTCACTTCCATTTTTCAATTCAACCTTATAGCTTGTGCTTTTATTTTCCCAGTGTTGTTCCACATCATCTATGCGATAACCGGCATATTTTGACTTGATGGCATCACGAACCGCTAATGGCAAATCCGATTCCATTATGTCCCTTTCCTTTTTGACCACCTTTCCAGAAGGGGAATAATATACCTCGTGTTCCATTTTCTCGTTATTGAATTCCACCTTATACAGGTCCATCTTTTTCTCCCATTCTATTTTATTGGCTTGGGGATATTCCTTGGCGAAGGCACTGGTTACTTCTTTTGGAACATCAGATTCCTTTAGATCCTGCGCCACAACAATCGCTGTAGAAAAAAACAGCAACAAAAACAATTTGTATATTTTCATAATACCGAATTTAAAAATGAGTAACCAAATTACTTAATAACAGAAAAAAGTTCCGCCAATACTACGTTAATATTGAATGATTTATGCTTTGAATATTTAATCTTTTTCATAAACTTCCCTAGAAATCCATCAATTCCCTTTCCCACTTTATTTAAATAAGTAAATTTGGTTCATATTTGTTAAAATATTTAACTAAACCAACTTGTGTTAACCCCTTAACCAAATTTTTTATGAAGAAAGCTTCTATACTTGCACTTTCACTAATGCTTTTGTTTTCCTGCAAAGAGAAATCCAAAGATCAGGACCAAGTTAGCGGGACTGAACAATCAAATGCTACTCTTTATTATGGCGGTGATATCCTTACCATGGAAGGAGATTCTCCTCAATATGTCGAAGCTATTGTCCAAAAAGACGGAAAAATAGTTTTTATTGGGTCCAAAGCGGATGCTTTAAAATCTTTTGATCACAAAATTACGGAGGTAGATTTAAAGGGAAAGACCTTGATGCCGGCATTTTTGGATGGCCATGGCCACTTTTTCAATGTGGGCTTCTTTTCCATGTGCGCGAACTTGCTTCCGGCACCGGACGGTCCCGGAAATAGTATTGCCGGTATAGTGGAAACGATGAATGGCTACAAAAATTCAGAAAATGGAAAATATCTGATTGATAAAATGGGCTGGATTTTGGGTAGCGGTTATGACGACTCGCAATTGGAAGAAAAAAACCATCCAAAAGCTACCGATCTTGATAAAATCAGTACAGAGTTTCCAGTAATGATCACGCATCAATCGGGACATTTGGCCGTATTAAACACCAAAGCGTTGAAACTTTTAAATTTATCCAAAGACAGCAAAGATCCACAAGGAGGAATAATAAGAAGGGACAAAAATGGAAATCCCAATGGGGTCCTGGAGGAAGCGGCATTTTTTCAGGCTATATTCCCAATATTGGGCAAAATGGACGAAGAAATCTCTATGGAGTGTATCAAAAGAGGTCAGGAGGAATATGCCTCCAATGGATACTTAACTGCTCAGGACGGTCGAACTACTCCAGATCAACTTACTTCATTATCCACGGCAGCAAAAAAAGACCTATATTATATTGATGTTGTTGCGTATCCGGATATTGCCTTAGGCACCGATTATATTTCCCAAACGGATTATGGTCCTTCCCCTGAGTATAAAGACAACTTCAGAATTGGCGGTGTAAAACTTACCTTGGATGGTTCTCCACAAGGAAAAACAGCATGGCTATCCAAGTGCTATCACGTAAATCCGGAAGGAAGAACGGGATGTTATGAAGGGTATCCAGTAATGCCCGATTCGGTTGCAACCAAATTGGTTAAAACTGCCTTTGAAAATAAATGGCAAATTATCTGCCACAGTAATGGTGATGCGGCAATTGATCAATACATCAGTGCTGTGGAAGCAGCCGAAAAGGAATTTGGTTATCCCGATCACCGAACTGTGCTTATTCACGGACAGACCCTCAGAAAAGACCAAATACCCGATTTGGTCCGATTGAATATGTATGCTTCCTTATTTCCTATGCATACCTTTTATTGGGGCGACTGGCACTTGGAATCTGTGTTGGGAGAACCCCGTGCTTCCTATATATCTCCCACTCGGGACGTACTGGATGCAGGGATAAACCTTACCTCCCACCACGATGCGCCGGTTACCTTGCCAAAATCCATGCGCGTTTTGGATGCTACTATAAACAGGATTACCCGCAGCGGTAAAATATTAGGTCCAGATCAGAGATTAACACCATATGAAGGGTTGAAAACATTGACTTCCTACGCAGCCAAACAGTATTTTGAAGAAAATAAAAAAGGTACACTTTCCAATGGAAAACTTGCGGACTTTGTAATTCTCGATAAAAATCCTTTAAAGATTGATCCCCTGGATATCCACGACATCAAAATAATGGAATCGATAAAAGAAGGTAAAACTGTATATACCCATAAATTATGAGGAAATCCTTATCAAATAAAGCTTTTAAACTCTAAAAAACAATCGGGGTCCTGTAATTGACTTGGAAATTTCAGGACCACGATTTTTTATGGAAGTAGCGAAAAATATTATTCAATAATTTCATATTGAATAGGTTTAAACGTACCTCCATTACTATCTTCTGCAGAACAGGCAGTAAGTGCCACGATCAAATCGATCTGAGCTTCCATTAAAACATAATCTCCTGCTTTGCTCAAAGGGGGAAGAACACTCAATTTTCCATCTGAAGCGAACTGGACATTCATAAATAGATTGAAAGCGGTCGGCACGTCATCAGGCTGAATCCCATACGGTTCCAGATTGGTATAAAGATTTTCAAAACAACTGGGATGATACCCTTGGTGCGAGTACATAATTTCAAAGGTTTCGGGACTACAGGGCGCCAATAAAAAATCGTTCCTTCCGTTGGTATCCTCAAGTATTTTCATCAGTTTTTGGCTTCTGTTGCTCCATAAAAAATGACCGGTTGTAATCAATAGGGTCTCTTCAAAATCCAGGGTTTTTCCCGATGATATCTTTTCCCGGGTATCCTCGGCATTAAACAAAACCATATCACTAACCTGCCCACCCTTGGGATCTATTACTTTTAACTTTTGCCCTCTTTTTATCTTAAACGCAGTTCCGCTTTGTTTTTCAATTGTATATAACATAGTTCTTATTAATATTTGATAATCCTTGTTGTCTGATTAAAATTTAATCAACCCCTAAAAAAACTTAACCACTAAAGCCTTTTTAGAAGTTCCTTAAAATCTAGTTTCTTTTCCGATTAGTTTAGGAATAATACTTGGATAATACAATTTCGTCCTCCTTAAAATTATAAGAAACCCATTTTCAAAACTTAACATTTTAGTCTTGACTACCACCACTGCGCGCAGGTTAGGCTCTTTTAGCGGAGCGGTCTATTTTCTTTTCCGGACAATACTGTTCGATAATCTAATCTCCATTAGATAAAATCCAATATTTTTATTTATTATGTTTTCTGTGTATCTGGTCAGCCAACTGTGACATTGGACAACTTCCCATAATTCTCAATTTTTCGGTGATCCTGGTAATATCTGTTGGGTTAAAACCTTGGTGCAGTTTTTCAATACCCAAACATTCAAGGGGTTCTAACCAAAACCCCGTGATTTCGCGAAAGTTTTCATCCCATATATCTTTTGGAATATCCTCTGGGCGAAGGGGGTTTTGCGAGTTACTTTCAAAATGTAAAATTAGTTTTTGCAGTGAATCACATAGCTCTATATCCGATTGTATCTTAATTCTGGCATTAATATGAACTGCCGCATAATCCCAAGTAGGTATATCCGGAGCAGCATACCACGAAGAAGATACATACGCATCGGGACCTTTAAAAATCAGAAGCATTTCCTTACGATCCTGTATGTAAGGCAGCATGGAATTATGATTGGCAATATGTGCAAACAATCGGAATCCATTTTCATTGTTTTCAACCAATACAGGCACGTGTGTGCCCAATAATTTCTCACCTTGGAGGACAATTGTTGCAAATGGGTACTTTTGAATAAACGCGTATATAAAGGGCGAAGTGTTGTTCTTATACTTTTGAGGCTGATACATTGCAAAGAGTTATTTAAAGACATACATAGTTGAACAATTTTTGTAAAATGCCCATATGATACCTTTGAGCCAAAAAGAAATTATTTTGTGGAATGAAATGGACACTTCCACTTTTCTGATACGTTCCGTCCACTATATTGACGCGCCTCGCTACTATCGCCAAAATCGGCAAGAACAGGATTGATATTTCCCTGAAGGGCAGTGTCGCGTTCCCTAATTTTATCTCTTACTTTATGATAAGCACCCATTTCCCTTAATTTCTCAAATTGCCAATGCAAGTTAAATACCAAAGTTGTGAATGGCGCCTGACGTGCCATCCGGGAACTTTTTGGATGCATTCCAATTACGTAAAATGCACGTCCTCCAATGCTAAAACTAAAATCGTTGCTTTTTGGGTCTTGACTAACTCTATGATCCCATTCCACTGGATCGACATCATGAATAAACTGAAGTTGCCGCCATAGTAAATTTTCAAATTCAATCTCCGTTGCCACCTCCGTATTCGGAAAAACAGCAATAAAGGTCTTAAACTTATTATCCGAGAAATTGTAATTGGCAATATAAGTTTGTAAGTCTTCAAATAGGCTTTTGGCAGTGCTTTTGGTTCCAAAAGTATTATAGGAATGAATCTCGTAATCATTCATTGCCATTACCGTATTGGCCATAATACATGGATGTTTCTTCTCAATTACAAATTCCTTGAAATCCTCTTCTAGAGACGAGTCTAATGCATTTATTGGTTTACGTAAAGTTGCCATATGAAAATCTTTTTTGCTAAAAGTAATTTATAGACTTTCCGAAATCAACTCTTTTAGGACAGCTTTTATATTGATTTAATAGGATATTAACTTTTATATCAATTTGGCTGAAGGCCAGTCCATCGTTTTTTAAATCATTAAATAGGCTTAAGAAATCAGGTAAAAGATGCAAGGCCTCCAATTTCTGAATCCTTTTTTCCAACAAAAACATCTGGGATATTTAAAGTGTCTGTATAAATGGATATCCAACTGTGTACTTATTACACACTTTTTGATTAGGCCCAGCGCTCAAAATCGGTATAAACCCTTTAAATATGCAATGGCACGGGAGTTGCCAATGGCTTGCAGACAGATCTAGTAAAAAAAGCAAACTATATATAATACATTTACAATGGACAACTACCCTGATACATTGAATCTAACCGAAACTGACCTTTTAAATGATAATCAAATCCCTTCCCCTAAATCCCTTAATTCCGATACTCCTTCCGAGCAGGCTTCACCCTTAAAAAGGCCCAAAGCAAACACCAATCCTTGGGGAATCTTTGTTTTAGGAAGCACTTTTTTATTAATGCTGGTGGCGTCCTATCTCTTCTTTTATTTGGACAATGACTTCACCTCCTTTCATGAAGAACGTCTTAATTCCTCTTGGGGATTTCCTTTTCTTGTTCTAGCTGTAGGATTGTTGATATTTAAGTCGGCGTTTTTTGTTTACACTTTATACCGCTATTTCCGTTATAAGCCAATTGCTTCTGTTACTGATGATGAATTACCAACCTGTACCGTAATTGTACCCGCTTATAACGAAGGGAAGCAAGTTTGGGAAACCTTAAAAAGTTTGGCAAACAGCGATTATCCAGAAGGAAAGCTGCAGTTGCTTGCTATTGACGATGGAAGTAAAGATGATACTTGGTATTGGATGCAGGAAGCAAAAAGATTATTGGGCGATCGGGTGACAATTTTCCAACAACCAAAAAACCAAGGTAAGCGGCACGCGCTTTACAGAGGTTTTAATTTGGGAACTGGGGAAGTATTTGTGACTGTAGATAGCGATTCGGTGGTAAACCCAAATACACTCCGAAATCTTGTTAGTCCATTTGTAGTGGACAAAAATTGTGGCGCTGTGGCCGGTAATATCAGGGTTTTAAACAATAAAAAGGCCCTTTTGCCAAAAATGCTCGATGTAAGTTTTGTATTGAGTTTCGAGTTTGTGCGATCCGCAGAGAGTAGTTTAAATTCAGTTCTTTGTACTCCGGGTGCTCTAGCTGCCTATAGAAGATCGGCCGTATTTGCCTGTCTTCCGGAATGGATCAACCAAACCTTTATGGGTAAGCCATCGGATATTGGGGAAGATCGCGCTATGACGAATATGATTTTAAAGCAAGGCCATAAAGTACTTTTCCAACGCAATGCCTACGCTTATACCAATGTACCCGAAAATTACACCGGACTTTATAAAATGTTTATCCGATGGGGCCGAAGCAATGTTCGTGAGAATATCGAAATGTCCAAATATGTATTTACCAATTTCCGTGAAGGTGCCAAAAGCGGAACGCGTTTGCTTTTTTTAAGTCAGTCTCTGAAAATCATTATGAGCTATCCTTTTATCTTGTTTATGCTCTTCTTTATTGTAACCCATCCCATTCTGTTTTTCAGTTCAACCTTGTTCGGAATTCTGATATTTTCAAGTTTTCCTGTATTGTTTTACGCGAAACGATATAATTTTTCAGAATCAATTTGGGCATATTCCTATAGTATTCTTTATACATTTTCACTCTTTTGGATTACCCCTTATGCCATTGCTACGGCAAGCAAAAGAGGATGGTTAACAAGAGGATAATAACACTCTCCTAAACCCCCGGGCCAGCACTCATCCCCGTTTAAGTGTTGGCCTTTTTTTTGTACCAAAAAATTGCAAATCACTAATAATGACAAGGGCTTTTCTTTGCATCCACGCGAGACAAAAATTACCCCATCTTTTAAAGAATTCTTAGTAAATTCAATCCATCAGAGGTATTAATCTTTGTTACCTTTGCCCCTTAAAAGTTTTTGGGTGCTGAAAAAAATTAAGATAGATCGTTTTGTTCTTGCAATTCTGATCAGTGTACTACTAGCCTATCTGTTTCCACAGCTGGGGTCGAAAAACAGCCCCATTCCTCTGGAACTTATAGGCAGCATCGGAATATCAATGATTTTCTTTTTTTATGGGCTCACATTGAACAATCAGGCGCTCAAAAACGGTCTTAAAAACTGGAAGCTCCATGTTACCGTACAAGCTTGTACCTTCATTTTATTCCCAATTCTTATTATTCTCTTTTATCCGCTTATAAAGGATACTGACCACGAGCTTATGTGGTTATCCTTTTTGTTTTTGGCCGCACTTCCTTCCACCGTTTCCTCCTCAGTAGTAATGGTTTCTATGGCCAAAGGAAATTTGCCCGGCGCTATTTTCAATGCGAGTATATCTGGAATACTCGGGATAGTGTTTACTCCTTTCTGGATAATGCTATTTATAAAAGAGACAGAAGTAGTAATGGATTTTAGCACTATTTATCTCCAATTGCTCACGGAAATTGTACTCCCGTTGGCAGCAGGACTCCTAATGAGAAAATATTTATCTACCTGGGCCCAAAAAAACAAGCCAACTTTAAATCTCTTTGATAAGTCAATCATCTTACTGATTATTTATAAAAGTTTCGTGCACTCCTTTGAAGATGGTATTTTTGGAAATCTCGACTTTTCCGATCTCATTCTTATAACTGCTCTGGTGATTGTATTATTCATAATAGTATATAAACTGACGGGGTGGCTTGGCAAGAAATTGGGATTCAATCATGCCGATCAGATCACCAATCAGTTTTGTGGCACCAAAAAATCATTGGTACATGGAACGGTTTTCTCCGAGGCACTTTTTGCAGGAAGTGGAATTATTGGAATAATCCTATTGCCCCTGATGATCTATCACGCGCTGCAAATATTGATAATAAGCGTATTTGCCCGAAAAATAGGCAGTGCCGACGCGATTCCTGCAAATACTGGAAATTGAATTCTGGAGCCTAAACTCATTTATTACATACTGATGATGGAAGACAATTATTTTGAAGATCGCATTTTTAAAAAACTATCAAACGGAATAGATTCGCTTGAAAAGGGCGAATATGAAAATTGCCAATTTATGGATTGTGATCTTTCCAATCTAAATCTTACCGGTTATGTATTCTCGAATTGTTGTTTTGAGAGGTGCAATCTTAGTTTGGCACAATTGGCCGGCACTGCTATCCGGGATGTATATTTTAAGGACTGCAAAATGATGGGAATGCGCTTTGATCAATGCGACACTTTTGGAATTTCCCTGAAGTTTTTGAATTGTTCCCTAAACCATTCGTCATTCTATAAATTAAAATTGAAGAAAATAAGTTTCATTGAATGTCAGCTGCAAGATGTGGATTTTGTGGAAACTGTTTTGCTTTCGGCCACTTTTCAAGGATGTGATTTGGGCGGCGCTATATTCAACAAAACCAATTTGGAAAAAGCGGATTTCCGGACTTCCCATAATTTCAGCATAGATCCGGAAGAAAATAGCATCCGTGGGGCCAAATTCTCACAGGCGTCCCTTTCTGGACTTTTGAAAAAATATAAGCTGATTATAGATCCATTACAATAAACATATATTGCTGAAGCAAAAAAGCCATCCCGATTGAGGATGGCTTTGATTTTTGAAATTATTCTAACCTATAGAACAATCAACTTTTTAAAGGAGGATCCTTCATCGGTTTTTACCTGAACAATATAGGTTCCCGAGGATAGATTATGTTCCATTTCGGAAACTCCTGCATCTCGGGCTTCAGAATATAAAAGTCGGCCGTTGATATCGATTATACTTACCTCCCCTGCTTTTGGCAGTTTTAGATTAAATCTGCCTTTAGAAGGATTGGGGTAAAGTACAAAATCCATCTTTTCGGTATCAGAAACATTTAATAGAATGATTTCAACTTCTGATCTTTCAGATACACCTGTTTCATATACTGCTTCAACTTCGGCCAAATGAGAACCCGCGGTAAGACCATTTAATTGGAAAGTAGTTTCCATTATATTATCCGAAACCAATACTCCGTCTAAATAAACATTATAGGATAACGCGTGGGAATACTTCTTTTCAAAGGTAATATCATCTATTTTCAAGATATAGGTATCATTCCCAACATAATTGATGGCCACAAACTTAGTATCTTCAGGCGCATCAAATGTATATTCTGTCCATTCTGCGGGCACAGAAATCACATCTCCAAAGGCGGTAAAATCGGATGTCTCATTTCCTGTAGTTGAATACCAAACCTTAATTTTTTCCTGGGCGGTTTGCACCAGAGATGCTGCCATAAAGCTAAATGAACCTTCTCCTGCAGGAATGATCAACCAATCATTATTTGGTCCATCAGGGCCGGCAAAACCACTTAGAAATCTTCTACCGGAAAAAGGATCTATGTCTACTGGTGGTGTGGTGGTAAATGGATTGAAAATCATAAATGACATCGGGACACCGGAATTGGGCCAATCAAAATTGTTGTAGGTATATGTCCCTAGCCCATCCAAGTCACGTAAAATATAATCCCCAATATTGTTGCGTTCAAAATCGGGATATCGTTCCATTTTATCCGTAAAGGTGCTATTAAGGGTCCAATCCAATCGCGCCGAAGCATTGCCTTCAATGGTTGCGATTAAATTAGATGGCTGTACTTTTAAAAGATTCAGCGGAACGGTAATAGTTCCGTTATCTTCTACCATCACATTATCGAGTTCTACAACCTCATAATTTTCAAGTTCCACACGCAAGTGGTAATCACCGCGCATCAGGTGCTCAAAGGTTACGGACGTATTACCGGAAATAAAAGCTTCGGCAAAATTATCATCATTCCAGATTGAAACGTAGGCACCATCGGCACTTCCGTAGTCTGTATCAACTTCAAGACTAAAATCGAAAAACAGGTTGTTTTCTATTTCATTGGAAATACCCTTTTCCGACACCAAGTCATCACCATACAATGCAGTAATTCCGTATTTATACATATCCGGTGCCGCGCTGCTCAAAGAAGTATCCTCAAAAGAGAGTGCCGTAATAGGATCTGCTGTAAGCTCGGTCCAGGTATTGGCAGATGCCGGACTTCTGTACACTTTATAGCCAGAAGGATCAGCAGCTAGCGTATTATTGACAATTCCATAGACATTCCAGTTTTTACCGGTAAGGTTCAGTCCTCTCCAAGTGCCATTTTCATAGAACATAGCGCCTTTGTTACCAGCGGCATGCGGACCATCATCCAATCCCATTGGATATGCACCATATTGTCCTTCCAAAAATTCGATACCTATCCATAGTTCTTTTGTTGGGTCTATGGTTATCGCTTGGTTCAGTTCAAAAACATACCAACCTTCATCCTGAATGGAAGCCGCCTGTGAGAGAATTAAATCCTGAGCATTTGCACCTTCAAAAACCTTAATGTTTATCTCTGCATTATTAGCGATGTAAGCCTTAACGTGGGTAAGCTCTGCTCCTGGACTCACCTGGTCTACAATATCTGCTGGCTCAAAACGTATTGCTGAGATAAAGTGATCATTCCCATTTCCATAGGAATCCCCTGCAGTAAAGAAACTACCCCAGCCTATTTCTGTCTCGTTATAAGTACCCATTGGTATTCTCCAGGTAACCTCACCTATTCCATCGTTGTTTACAGCTACAACGTTTCCAGGTTTAATAGCCAAAAGAGAAAGAGTGATCGGTTCAATCGTAAAGTCTGCATCTTCACTGGTAAAGGAAATAGCTTCCGAACCGTATAGGGGATGAGTTGCTTCTAGATCATATTCTTTTTCGGCAAAGGCCTCTAGAACAAAATCTCCATTTGTATCGCTTACCGCCGAAAATTCTGAAAATCCCGTAAGATTTAAGGTTACTCCAGCTATGCCAGCTCCTGCTGTATCTTTCACCGTGCCCGAAATAAGAATTGGCAAGGAGTTGTCCAACACAACATCCAAAGTAAGTGGCGTACTTTCTTCAACCACAATATCCATTTCCAAGGTATTATATCCGTTTTTAGTAAACTTTGCCACATAATTTCCGGGCAAAAGTGCGGGGATAGCATAAAGGCCGTTTTCATCCGTTAGCGCAGTTTCGGTTTGATACGCACCAGCATCAGATGGGGTTATGGTAACCATAACATTCTCAAGAACACTATTATCGGCAAATTGAGTGACGGTTCCTGAAACGCTACCATAATCCATTCTTTTCGCTACCACTATACTGGGAACGGTTGGCACTTCGTCAGTGGACCAAACAGGAGGTTGGGTGGTGGAAAGACTCATATCCACGGTATAACCGGTGGCAAAATAAGTTCGCATCCCTTCTACCGAAGTATTAAAGAAATCCCGAGGAGATACGGAAGGTGGATTGGCTATTAAGGGCTTAACTATGGAAATTATCACATTTTGGTTTGACGCCGCATCATAAAAGAAAGGCTGATCCAATTCAATTGTAATTCCATTTCTTCCTGCAGGAAATGTAATGGTCCCGTCATACACCAGTTTTTGGTCCCCAAAATATTCCCATACGGCGTTACTTAGGGAAGTTCCAAAAACCTCGCGATCGCTAAGACTCATATAAATCTTATAACGTGAAGAACTGGTATTGCCCAAATTTCCAAAATAGGAAATGGAAGTAATCATTCCTGTGGAACCAATTTCCTGGGCGGTATAAATACTTTGGGAAAGAATAGAAGTTTCACTAAGTTCAAAGGGCTGCTCCGATACCTGCTTTCCACTGGTTACAGATTCCTGATTTGAATCCATTCCCGAATATTCGGATACTACTGCTGGGATACCTAGGTTGCTAGGACTTGTTTGTGCTTGTATGGTATAGGTATATAAATTGAAGGTAGGAATATCTGCCTCTGTGAAAGTTGTTCCAGGATGCATTTCGGCCAGGGTTTCTGTAGTGGTCCCAAGAGTTCTCTGTATTTTGTAACCAACTACAGGATCTTGAAGTACTCCCCCATTTTCACCATAGTCCACGGCATCCCACGAGATAACCGTATGCAGATTTGCATCTTGGGAAAAAGTAATATTGTGGGGCGCTCCGGGAACCGTTTCAAAACCGTAAAAAGTATAGGGGGTAGTATAAGCTTTTCCTTTCCCAGAAGAATTATAGGGCACAAATCGGTGGTAATAGGATCCGCCTTCCGGAAGAACATCAACATAGGTCATAGCCTCTCCAGCTCCAGAAGGCAGGTCGGCAATTTCTACCAAAGCCATCGGATGGGTACCACGATAAACCTTAACACCAGTCATATCCGTCAATGTGTTGCCGGCAAAATCAATACTAGGGTTTGTCCAATTAAAGCTAACCTGCGTAACGGTTCCTATTTCTAAGGAAGCTACCAAATTGGTTATAGAATTTGGGGCTAAAGGGGCAACATTTGGCACAAACTGAATGTCGTCAACCAGCATCATTACTGCATAGGAGACGCAGTTTATAGCCAAATGTTTTGCACCAACGGGGATATCATATTCAAACTTTGTCCAATTAGTGGATGGAGAAGTTGTATTGCCATTGTTAAAAAGAATGAAATCATCTGGACTTGATCCAGTAGTGGAATACCCCACCTTAAACTCATCGGGTCCGGAATAGTCATACGAACTTTTTGCATAAAAAGATAATTTCCCGCCAGAATGGGCTGCCAACTCGTCGGAAATAAGCCAATCGTTCGATGGACCGTCGTAGGAAGAAACACTGGCAAAGTATTTAATTCCCGAATGCGCTATATACGCATCAAGAGTATTTACCGGGGTAGTTTCATAGGGATTATAAACTATAAACCCCAAAGGCCCACCTTTCCCAGGAAAACTCTGAAATGGTCCGGCAGTATTTAAGCCATCAAGATCCAGAGAGGTCCAGCCTATTAAATTAACTTGTGAAAAATCGGGTTGTTGCTCTACATCGTCCAAAAAAGGCTGGAGGTTTCCCTGGGACCAACCGGAAAAGGCAAAAAGTAAAGTCATTAAAAAAACAGTGTACGTTTTTCTCATCATATTTATATTATAAAAAGGGTTATGCATTTCGAATTGATTGAATGCAGACAAAAAATTTTGTGGAAGCAAACTAAACATTTTGAAGCTTTAAATGCAATTTATATAGCTCCTTTTAGTCCCAAACAGATAAAATACTCAAAAAAAATACTGGCAGTCAATCACTTAGTAGTCCCTGCATTTTTGCGATAAACAGCAGGGGTAACCCCTTCCATCTCTTTAAAAAACCTATAGAAAACGGACATCGACTTAAATCCTGATTCCGCCGCAATACCCTCTATGGTGTAGTTCAAAAGATCGGGATTGGAAAGAAGTCGTTTACTTTCTTCAATCCGCTGTTCATTGATATAATTGTAAAATGTTTGTTTCAAATTATTGTTGAGCAAATGTGAAAGCGAGTTACGGCTTTCGGATAAAGCCGCAGCGAGATCATTTAGGCTAAAATTCGGGTTTTTATAAAGTTTTTGCTCCTGCATCAGCGTTTCCAATTTTAAAATTATATTTTTTTCTTTTAAATTTTCATTAAATGACCCTAGAGACGATTCCGCTAAAGGAGGTACGGTAACTTCATTCTCAATTGACTCCGATTCTTTATAGATTTCCTGTAGACTTGTTGAGCTCTGGAATACCAGTGGATATTTATAGATCATCAAAGTGATATAAAATAAACTTATGGCAATAACGCCGTGATATGCCATATAAAGAACATAAGGATCCAGATACGTGATGCGTACCAAGGTTGAAATACCACCTATAACAAAAACCAGCGCAAAACTGTAATTGATGAGCTGGAACCAACCCAACCGCCGGCTTTCGATTTCAGAATATTGCTCCTTGAGCAGTTGGTGGCGCTGTTTCAATATTTTATTGGTCAGAAAAAAATACAGTGGTCCCTGTACAGTAGCAATATATCCACTGATAATTGTTCTGTCGTGGTACCATGGATGGCTTCGCATATTGGGAATGGAGAAACCGCTTGCTATAAAAAGATATAGGGTAAAAAGTATGAATAAATAAACTGGCACAAAATGAATATGGTCCTTCTTAGGAAAATGATCAAAATGATAAAAAAGATATTTAACGTACAGAAATATTGGAGGAAATAGCACCAACGCCAACAGCGGACCAATAAAAGTGGTAACGGGAACACTAAAGAATGGTCCCTTATGGATATAGGCAAAAAACCAATAACAGGAAAAACCCCAAATAAGCAGTAAAAGTGCCAACATATTATTGGCGAAAGGTCTTTTTCTATCCTTTAAAAGCAGATAAATACCCGTAACTGCTTGGGAGGCACCAAACAACATCAACACCGAAAAATACAATTCCAGATCGCGAAACATTAAGGAAAATAAGGTGGGGATGGTGCAAACTTAATTAAATATCCATTCCCATTTGCTCAAAATAAATCCTAAATTTAAGATCGCTTTCATCTGGAACTATAAAAATAAAAGTTCGGAGATGATATGCTTAAAACAAAAAAATCCCGCAAAATAAGACTGATCTCAGTTACGGGATTTTTGGATGCTTGGTGATGCCTTTTCCTAATTAATATTCGAGCCGCTCCAAACGATTTTCTACCAACTGACCCTTATTGATTTTTGTTACCAGAATATATCCAGGTTTGGCAGGCAAAATATTTAGATGCTCATTTTTCCATGAGTTGGTTTCATATTTTAATTTGTTACTGGAAAATTTGCCGTCTTTATAAACCACCATTCCTCTTGAAAATTCACTGTTGGAAAAAAATCGGCTCTTTTCCACATTAAAATAGAAAAAGCTTAAACCTCCACTCTCCTCAAGTTCGTTGGCAAAACGGTAATCAAAATAATTATAATCTTTAAGAATCTTGCCATAATCCCTGGAACCGCCCATTTTTATACCACCAAGACTTAAAACGGACTTGTTGGTGGGAACTTCAAATACCTGCGATAAATTAAAGTTTTCATCAAAATCCATAAACACCATATCCTTTACAGTGACCGAGCTTAGACCGCCTTTAATATATTCGCCAACCACTACAGTATGGTTGGTCTCTGGGTCCAGTGCATAATGATGGGTATATATATAGCCATTTTTCTTTACAAATCCCCCTTCCTTTATATCCAACTTTGACTGGAGGGCGGCCCAAACAGCGTTTTTCTTATGAAGCACATTTCCTTCCAAATCCATAACCGCTTTAAACATGCCGGCCGTTTTTCCGGAATTCAGCTCCTTTTTCGGGGTGTAGGTATCTCCGAAAGCATAGATCCTATCTCCTATTATCTGAATGTTGTACAAATCTACCTTGTAATCATCCTCGTCAAAACTTACTTCCTTGATATTTTTACCGGTTACTGCGTCGGTCAATAAAACCGTGGTCCGCGGATCCGAGCTTTTGGATTTTGGATATTTTCTGCTGATGCTTGCCAGAAGACCACTTTGAACATCCCCAACATCAATATTCTCCCATCCCTTTTTCTTTTTAGGATTCCCATATGGTTTAGTATGATATATTGGTTTATTGTTATCGTCAAAGGCTTGAAATTCGTTCACATGAGTTTTGATACTACGGGAAATAACACCAAAGCCCTTGCCGTGGATAGCATAGCTTCCTCTCACAACAGTCTTTTTATCCGGATTTGGAAGTTCGTAGCGAGAGGAAATCTTATTGTCTTTTAAATCGTAAATACGATAGGAAAAAACAGTTGTAGGAACAAACGTTTCGCTCACATTTGTGGGGATTACTTCAAAATAAATGTTGTTCCCGTTGTACAGGGTATTACCCACTTTAATGTCATCTATATCGGTAAAAGCTGCTTGCGATACACGGTTGAGGTTTATATCCAATAAAGTGGCCATATAACTGTTGGTTTTTCGATCTACCTTTTCTACTTTTTGGAATACCACATAACCGAACAGTACATTGGACTGGGAGTCTTTTATAGGAATAATTTGAGAAAACATATTGATGCTGACCAGCATCAGTATAATTAGAATTGTAATTTTTTTCATTTCGTTATTGGTTGGAAGGGTTATTTATATTCGATATTTATTGGAGAGTTCCGAAAGTTGGGACGAGCGCATGTTGTCCAGAATTGTCAGGAAGAGAATGTATTCCTGTGAGTAGTTTATAAAGTCCACATCATCTACATATTTCTTAAACTCATAGATTTTTCTGGCTTCGGCAAGTTTTTCATAGAACAGGCCGAGCATATGGGAATAGAACTGTTTTTCCGTATCGCTTAATTCCCTTGCCTGTTGAATCTGAAGGATCAAATAAATTCCCCTACCATATTCTTGGAGACAATAGTGGGCATAAACATCCTCCATTGCCAATTTCTCCTTTAGGATTTTTAGGCCGTCAACTTTTTTAATTGGAGTGGCTCCAGTGATATTTATCAATTTGCTCAATTTCGAAATCCGTTCCTGCTTTTCCGGATGGCTTCTCATGGAATCCTTGCTGATCCCGAAGATATCAACCTTGCCACGTTGATAGTTATATTTGGAAAAATCGTACCCATTTGCCCATTCGTCTTCAAATGGCATATTATCTGATGAAAAATGTTCCTTTAAAAAATTGAGGTCTATTTTGTACAATTCTGAGGGTGAGAGCGTGTCCAACTTTTCCAAGGCGGTAAGTATGTTAGCAGGATCTGCCACGATATTCTTAACATAGGCATACCCAGTTGCATCGGCCTCCAATTCTTTTTTTCTTCCCTCGGCACGGTCATCGTAAACAAATTCGCGGTACAGAGCTACACTAGTAGTAAACTTTCTATACTTTGTTTTTTTGAGCATTTTCTCCCGCGCCTTATACTCATCGGAATCGGATAATTCCATTTTTGAAATCATCTGTTTTTCAAAATGTTTCAATTGATAGTGGGCCAGTTCATGCCCCATTATAAAATAAAGTTCATCCTCATTTTCCAAACGGTTAAGAAGCGAAATGTTGAAAACAAAATTGCCATCGCCCATACTAAAGGCATTGGGTTGGGTATCGCGGGATAAAAAAACCTTGAGCAATCGGGAATCCAGGCCGTTGGCATCGGCCAGTTTTGTAAGGACGCTATTCAAATAGTCTTCCAGCTCGGCATCGTAAACCAAAGTGGAACCTGAAGTTAATTCCTCCAGCATTTCCTTTCGGCTCTTTGCAAATTTCTTAATTATTTTCTTGTTGCTGGATGGCAGCCCATGCAACTTCTTCTCTACCTCCTGGGTCCGTCCAGTTAAATAACGCAACACTTCCTTTCTTTTGATATTATTGGTATCGATGGGAGTGTAAACAGACAAGGATTGAGAATAAAGGGTTCCGCAAAGGAGGAATAAACTATAGAAAAAAAATTTCATAAAGGCATTTTTTAGTCGGTAATTAGTTTTTCTATTACTAAATCGAGATGAATGCTGAAGCCTATTTGGATTTTAGTTAAACCAATGAATTATCATATCTCGCCAACAAAATCGAACGCAACTTAACAAATTATTATGAATTTTTAAATAAAGTTTTAACAAAATATTTGTTCCCTACTTTCTTACGGAATTCTCTTATTAATTGAAAAATATTTCTGGCTCACCCATAGTTAGGAAGATTCCCATTTTCCTTATTTCCTAGAAACTATCCGGAAATTTCCTAACAACATCCAGAGCTTGGATTGCAGCAAGAACTTGGCTTTTCGGCATAAACCGTGATACTACGGATAACAGTTGCCTGTGATTTATATTCGGCTATTTCTTCGGCATTGAGATAATCCTTAAGAATATCATCAGGAACAATAATAGGTTTATCCTTCTGAACCGTTAGGTTGACAAAACCAGCCTTTCCGATATAATTTAAATACTCTTCTTTATCAATGGCACTTGCCACACAACCGGCATACATTTCGGCAGCATTTTTTATTTTATCAGGTAAAAGGCCCGTCAAGACGATGTCCGAAATGCTAAAATGCCCGCCTGGTTTTAATACCCGAAAAATCTCTAAAAACACCGCCTGTTTATTGGGTACAAGGTTTAGCACACAATTGCTCACCACAACATCGGCAATGTTAGCGGATACCGGCATTTTTTCAATATCTCCTTGTCGGAACTCAACATTATTAAAACCCAATTTTTCTGCATTTATCCTGGCTTTTTCAATCATTGCCTCGGAAAAATCTATACCCATCACTCTACCTGAATCCCCAGTTTCGGCACGGGCCACAAAGCAATCATTTCCCGCACCACTGCCTAGGTCAATAACGGTGTTCCCTTTTTCTATTTTTGCAAATTGCGTGGGCAGACCACAACCCAAGCCTAAATCGGCATCGGAACTATAACCTTCCAAATTGTTGTATTCCTCGCTCATAATATTGTAGACTTCGGTACTGCAGCTGCCTGCACCGCAGCAGGAAGAAGCATTGGTTTCTTTATCCTGTAAGGCTATTTGGTTATATTTTTGCCTTACCATTTCCTTGATTTCTTTCTCTGATTCCATACTTTTTTTATTTTAATAGTTGAATGACTAGCAACAATTTTGATGAACTACCTTAATGGCAATATTTTTAAAATAATCTGCCAACAATTCAAAAGTTGATTCGTTAATACAATAGCAGATTGCATTTCCCTCAATAGTTCCCTTAATCAGGTTTGCATCTCTCAGGACTTTGAGATGCTGGGAAATTGTGGGCTGGGCCAAAGGAATTTCTTCCAGGATATCATTTCCTATACAGGCATTCACCTTTAAGATATGGTCAATGATTGCCACTCGGGCTGGATGTCCCAAGGCTTTAATGATAATGGAAATCTTATTCTGCTGATCCGAAAAATAGTCTGTTTTGGAAGTTCCCATAATAATGTTTATTTGCATATTGCAATATTACGATATAGATTTACTCCAGACAACTCTTTGGTTTAAAAAAATCAGTATTGTCCGGAAAAAGAAAAAGACCCCGGCACTGTAAGAGTGAAGCCAACCCGCTGTGGTGGGAGCCAAGATACAAGAACCGAGAGCTAAGTGGCAAAAGCCGGACTTAAAGTTAAAGGAATGAAAGTGCAGTGCCTAAAATTTTAAAGAAGACCAAAGTATTATCCCGGTCTATTCGTGAACAAATTGAAGAAGAAGGTTATTTTAAGGAACTCACATGTTCTCTGTTATAACCAAAAAACGATTGATACCATTTGGAACTTGTATCCCAATCCCGGACTGCAATAATGGGTCAATTTTTATCATATTTTATCAATAGTGTCCGGTCAAAAACAATCAATTTAAATTAATCTTCAGACTATTAAGAAATAAGTCTTACATCTTTCAGCTCAGCAGTCCTTCATCTTAGTCGGACACGAAAAATTTTTTATATTTATTCGTGATAATCCTTTTCTACAAGTCTTTTTGAAATCCACCAATAGTTTCCGCTCGGATCGATTATCCCCGATTGTCTGTCCCCATAATCCATATCGGCGGGTTCAAATTCTACTTTTGCCCCATTTTTGATTGCTCTTTTATGGATTTTATCTACGTCATCCACATATAAATAAAAAGAGGTCCGCATATTCAAAAACTGTCCCCTTGCCTGACTTATCATAAAGCAGGAAGTTCCGATTTTCAAAATTGCGTTGGCAATTTCACCGTTCTTTGGATTGGTGGAACGGTTTATCTCTTCGGCATAAAATGAATTCTTCAGGAAATCAATAAGTTCTTCTGGATTTTCTGCAAATAAATATGCGTTTACAGTCCCAAATCCATCCGGCCTGTAGGTGTCAAAAATCTTGTTCATAATGTGATGAATTATATTAGTAAATTCTTTGTCAAGCCTGATAACCCATAAAAATTGCTATTGCCTGTATTTCCGTGCGGTACACAGTTTTTGATTTTTTGCTCCAACGAGTTCAAATGGGATTTGAAATCCGGAAATTCATTGAACGAATTTTCTATTTTTAAATACAATCTATTTGCCTTACCGCACTCTTTTTATTAATAAATATTGTTGCTAACGTGTATTCAACGATTGCAGCCTGCATATGTCATCAGTTTTTGATATTGTAAACTCCAAAATTTCTTTTGCTTCATTTGGATTTATATCCTTTTCTATTTTCAAATCTATTCAACTTCTTTTAGATTTTCGTCCCTATATCTTAATTTAATAATGGTAGTTCACATAAATTAATAATGGAAAGCTCAATTTTCATTGGGTTTAGCACTTACTTTCCCTATTTTTTTATATAGTGTTGACGGTAGTTATTTACTTATTGGTATTAGGATTTTCTTCTCGAACTTCTCTTTCACCTTGTCAGAGTCCGCATTAATCTCGTAAACAACTTTATTCGTTTTTTCATTTGTTAGCCCAATTAAAGATAATTTTATATGCTCATCTTTGAAAAAGGTTCTGACAACCTTAAATTTCAACAGATATTTATCTTTAGTTTTTTTGTCTACAATATTGAAGGAATAATTGTATTCGCTTTCGAGGTCAATTCCAGTTATCAGTAAAAGTCACTATATATTCATCCTTCGCTTCTATTCCTTTTAACTTATCTTCAAATTGTAGTTTTGAGTTTTTCAGCTTATAAGTCTCAATTGGAGGATAAGTTGAGCTAATTTGACTGGCCAAGTAAATTCCTATTCCAAGTATTGAAATAATTATAATGGCTGTAATAACAACAATGTATTTAAGAATTTTCCTTTTTTTAAATTACAGCAACCTGTACATATCTCCCTACCGCGTCGATATTTTAAAGTAAGATACTTTAAAAATCATTGTTAATAATAATCAGATATTGAATTCCTCCTATGGTTTTTGAAATACTCTTTTCTTTTAAAATATGCAGCGTGGGAAAATCCTGCTCCACTCCTAACTAAATCGCCTACCCTACAAGTTAAAAATTATTTCATTCATATTTTATCTGGTTTAGAAAGTGCTTTATTATACTCTAAAACAAGATTTTAAAAAGAATGGTCAATCTCTTTGTTTTTATTTGTTCTAAATAAGAATAGTTCTTAGTTTTGTCGCATAATCCTGTCGTGACTATTTTCTGCAAAATTCCGGAAATAAACACCTTTTAGAAATACGGATTCAAAAATTTAAGAACTAAACAATCAATATGAATTTTATAAAAATTACTCTCCTAACCGTCTTATCTCTATATGCACAAGGCGGCTTTTCACAAAAACAAAATGTTTTTCACGATCGGGTTTTCTGGTCCGAAAAGCCAACGCTCGCTACCGTAAAACAAAAAGTTGCCCAGGGTAATGATCCTGTACAGTTTAATGACAACGGTTTTGATGCTACTACCAATGCTTTAATAACCAACAACAGCGTGGACGTTATTGAATACTTGTTGTCTTTTAAAGAAAATCCTGTGGACAAACGTACTCACGACAGTCGTATCTACTTACATTGGGCGGCGTTTTCAGGTAATCCCAATAACGTAAAGTTGTTGCTTAGCCGGAAGTCGGCCCTGGATGCAAAAGACAGTCGCGGCAATACGCCTCTCACCTTTGCCGCCAATGGAGGATTGACCAATCCAGAAGTGTATGATATGTTCAAAGCCCAGGGCGCAGAACTGGCCAAAGAAAAAAGTCCTCAAGGTGCAAACCTTTTATTGTTGGCCTCCCCTTTTTTAAGAAATGAAAAGGAATTGGCATATTTTACCGATAATGGTCTTCCTTTGGATAGTGTGGACAATGAAGGTAACGGTATCTTCAATTATGCCTCACGACGGGGAAATATAGATTTCCTTAAAATGCTTGTAGCCATGGGTGTGGATTATCAGAGACCAAACAAAAATGGGGGAAATGCCTACTTTTTTGCCGCCCAAGGCACCCGCGGCTTTACCAATTCTTTGGAAGTTTATAATTTTCTGAATGAATTGGGCCTAAAACCTAATCTGATCACCCAGGATGGCAATACTGCCCTGCACAGCATTGCTTTGAGCAAAGCAGATAAAAGTATTTTCGAATTCTTTTTAAAACACCACGCCAATGTGGATCAAGAAGATGCTGATAGGAACACGCCTTTTTTAAATGCAAGCGCTCGTAACTCTGTCGAAATCGTAAAACTATTGGCTAAAAATTCCAAAAATGTAAGCCAGAGCAATAACAAAGGTCAAACGGCTTTAATGCTGGCCGTAGAAAATAATACTCCCGAGGTCACGGAATTTCTTTTGGATCTAGGGCTGGATGCCACGGCCGTGGATAAAAGTGGCAATTCCGTAGCTTATTATTTAGTTGAATCCTTTTCTTCCAAAAACCCCGAATCCTTTGATAAAAAGCTACAAATGCTTCAGGCAAAGGGAATGAAAATGAATGTTGATCAAGCAGAAGGTAATACTCTTTATCATTTTGCCGCAAACAAGGATGATGTAGCACTTGTAAAACGCCTGTCAGAATTCAAGATTCCTGTTAATAAGGTAAATGCCGAAGGAAATACCGCACTTCAATTGGCTGCACTTAAGGCCAAGGATACATTGGTAATGGAATATCTCGTTTCCTTGGGAGCCGACAAAAAAGCGGTAACGGAATTTGGAGAAACAGCTTATGATCTTGCCAGCGAAAATGAAATCCTTAACCAGAAAAAAGTAGAATTGAAATTTTTAAAATAATATGAAGAATATCTTTAAAATAACTGCCCTACTCATACTTTTCGGTTTTATTGCCAGTGGTTTTAAGTCCACGGAATCCAAACCGGTAAAATGTATGATACAGATGACCAACTATACTGGTGAGGGTGCCTATGTGGTTATCTCCTTGATAAATGCAAAAGGAGAATACGAACAAACTTTATATGTACAGGGAAAAGATCCCGAATGGTATAGCGAAATTTCCGAATGGTGGAAATTTTATGGCAAGCGTAAAAGCAATATTGATGCCATTGCAGGCGAAACCATCAAAGGGGGCGCAAGAACCGTAAGTATTTTACAAATCCCTTTGGACAAAATCGATAAAGGATATAGCCTTCGATTTGAAACTGCTGTAGAGGATAAGGAATATTACAAAACTGATCTTCAGTTTCCGCTAACTTCACAAAACCTTGCTAGCAAACAGGATGGAACAGGTTATATCCGCTATGTAAGAATGTTGGCGAAATAATCCTTTTTGAATATGGAAATGGACGCAGCTCTATTATAAATTTTAAATAGCACTGCGTCCTTTTTTTAGATAATAGTAACAATTCTATAATCTACAAGCTAAGTAAAACCATGAGTATTTCCATTTGGCGCTATTGCCATTTAATTCTGGCAATTGTTTCCTCCTTATTCCTTTTGATCGCCTCCGTTACAGGGGTTATTTTGGCTGTTGAGCCCATTGCACATCAGGCAAAGGGATATGCTGTAGGGAGTTTGGATGATGTAAACCTTGCCCAGACCGCAAAAGTGCTAAAGGACAATTTTGAAGAAGTTTTCTCCTTGGAAGTGGAATCCTCGGGCTTCGTCAAGGCTTCAGTGCTAACGGATGATTTTGAAACGCGCGAAATCTACATAAATCCAAAAACGGGAGAAGAACTGGGAACGGTAACACCCAGACCTGTTATTTACAGTTTTGCAACCAACCTGCACCGCTCCCTGTTTTTAAAAGGAATTGGCCGTTTTTTTGTGGGTTTGGTCTCCTTCCTGCTTTTTATCATCACAGTTACTGGAATTATTTTAATCGCGAAAAGACAAGGTGGTTTTTTCCGGATTTTTTCAAAAGTTAAGAAGGAATACTTTGAAATGCGCTATCACGTGATCATCGGAAGATGGATTTTTATTCCCGTTATCATTCTTTCGTTGACGGGTGTATATCTATCGGCAGAAAAATTTGATCTCCTCCCCTCCTATGCTCCAAATATAACGGAAAATCAACACCTCGGATCCACTTCGACCTATGATTCCCTTGGAGAGATTCCTTTGTTCCAAAAAACAAAACTCTCTGAAATCAGAAAAGTAGATTTTCCTTTTTCAGATGAGCCTGAGGATTATTTTCATATCGCCCTGCAGGACCGAGAAATAAAAGTGAATCAAAAAACCGGTGCCATTGTTTCCTCGGCAGTTTATCCTTTAGTAAAAGTGGCATCGCAAATGAGCTTGCTGCTGCATACAGGAGAAGGGAATGTTCTATGGTCCTTGGTGCTGCTGATTGCCAGTGCCTCTTTGATTTTCTTTATGTATTCGGGTTTTTTTATGACCATAAAAAGACGCAAAAAATCCAGCGCACCCAAAATTACCAAAGCTCTGCATTCAGCGGAAGAAAGCGAGTATATTATTCTGGTGGGCTCGGAAAATGGCAACACCTATGATTATGCAGAGCGTTTCTTTACGGCCCTTATTAGCGCTGGAAAAAAAGCGTATATCACCGAACTTAATTTTTTTCAGGATTTTCCGGAAGCTAAACATCTTATTGTGCTTACTTCCACCTACGGCGATGGCGAGGCGCCAACAAATGCACGTAAGTTCCTGGAATTATTTTCCCGTTTTCAAACTAGTGTTTCCATTACATATTCTGTAGTGGGCTTTGGCTCCCTGGAATATCCAGACTATTGTGCTTTTGCCATTGAGGTGGATAAAATATTTCAGCTATCGCCAAATTACAAGCCAGACCTGCCGCTGTTCAAAATAAATGATGGCAGTTATACCGCTTTCGAAAAATGGGTTGCGAAATGGAGCAATAAAATGGAGATCGATTTAAAATTACAGGCGCCCCAAAAAAAGAAAAAGAAATTAAGACATTTTCCTTTTGAGGTGGTGGAACGGACGGAGATGAATGCGGATTACACATTTTTATTGCGATTACGACCCAGAAAAAAATCAAAATTCTCCTCTGGCGATCTTATTTCCATCCTTCCTCCAGGCAGTGATATTCCAAGACAGTATTCCATTGCCAAAGTTGGAGATGAAATTTTGCTGAGTATTAAAAAACATCGGTTTGGTAAGGCTTCCAACTATTTATATGGACTGCAAAAGGGAGCCGTTCTTCCGGCCGCTCTGGAAATAAATCCTCACTTTCATTTTCCCAAAAAATCCGAATCCGCGATTTTTATTGCCAATGGTACTGGCATCGCTCCCTTCCTTGGGATGATAGATGAAAATGAAGATTCCAAACTAAAGGTGCTTTGGGGTATGCGCAGCCTTAAATCCTCTGCTATTTACGATTGTGTCGTGGATACCAAACAGTGTTATCTCTTGGCACACGGGAAGAAAAACCTTACCATCAATAGATGTTATTCGAGGGAGCCTTATGACAATAGATATGTGCAGGATCTCGTAAAAGAGCAGGCAGAGGCCATTGTGACCAACTTCGAGAACAACGGCACTTGTATGATCTGCGGTTCATTATCTATGCAAAACGACGTGCTGGATGAGATTGAAAAAATCCTTCAGGAAAAATCAAACATTACCATGGATGTCCTTATCCAAAAAGGACAACTAAAAATGGATTGCTATTAAGACCTGCCAGAAAAATCTATGTCGCCGCTGGATATTAGCCTAAATATCTTCACGGAATTTTTCACTTTTTGGGATTGAGGCTATGCTAATTTTCGGGCACGCCAATGGCCACCGTACCACTTCCCATTATTTGCTTCGGAAGGGGATTATTGCCCATATACATATCAAAGTGGCCTGAAAATTCAAATCTGAAATTGGCCTTTTTCTCCGGTTCGGCAGTATTTTCCACAGTTAGTTCGGAAATGGAAACCATTCCAAAATTTGCTTTAAAAACTCTTTGGTTTTCGGTATCGTGAAATTCCAATAAAGAAGCTTGAAAGTCGGGGAATTTTTCATGATCCAGCATTAACGGATACCCGTCCGCTGCCATTATAAAAACACCATTTATTTTAAAGCCTTGGTGATTAAGATAAACTGTCAACGCACCATGGTCTCCAATGTTTTCCTTAAAGATTCCAGTTTTGTCACTACGCCCACTCCCGCCGGAATAGTCAAATTTTTTAAAATCGCCTTCCAAGGATTGCAGAAATGCCGCTTCATAGGAATATTGACCCATCGGCGGAAGCTCCCAGGAATCATCATTTTTACTGCAGGAAACGGATAACACAAAAAAACAAACAACCAAAACGCCGTAAATACAGGGGATGGCGGTTTTTATTATAATTGGTTTTAACAAGTTAGTTGGAGGAAATAAGCAAGAAAATTTACAAATAGTGAGGAAAGTGTTGTTGTATTATGGAAGTTAAATACTCCTCACTTAAAGGCTTACTGTAATATCCACGAACCGACGAATATTTGCCTGCTTTTTCCTGATCGCGCACATCTATGGAATTACTGAGCATGGTAAGTACGATTTCCCCCTGTTGGGCCACTTCAAGTTTTTCATATTCTTCCAGAAATTCCCAACCGTTCATACCGGGCATATTGATGTCCAAAAAGATAAGTGTGGGCTGGGGGTGAATGCCCTCCAATTCGCTCTTTAAATAATCCAGAGCTTCCGCGCCACTATAGGCAATGTGAATATTATCGGTTATTCCCATTTTGCGGATCTTTCGAGCGTGGTAAAAATTGTCACTCTCCGAGTCGTCGATCAATAATACGTTCTTTAATTTTTGCTTCATTATTTTTTGATGGTAAAATGAACGGTACTTCCTCTTCCAAATTCAGAAGTAACCCAAATATTTCCGTGGTGCAATTCTACGATTTTTTTGCAAAATGCCAAACCTATTCCTTGACCTTCATAATCCTTAGCGCTATGGAGGCGGCTAAACATATCAAATATTTTTAGGTAATCCTTATCCGGAATACCAATTCCGTTGTCCTTAATGTGAAAATTATAGTAATTATCCAATTCGTCAAAAGAAATTTCGATATGAGGAATATTTGCTGGATCGGTAAACTTTATGGCGTTGGAAATCAGATTTTGAAACAATTGTTTAATCTCTATATTATGCCCATTGATTATAGGCAAAACATCACTTTTAATTTCAATATCCCGTTCCTCGATAATGGCGGAAAAATCTTCCTTTATCTTTTCTAGGGTGGCATTTAAATCTATTTGTTCTATCGCTCCACTTGTTCCTATTCTAGAAAAAGAAAGCAGTCCGCTAATTAAATTTCGCATTCTGTCCACGGCACTGTTTATAAATTCGAAATACATAGTGGCCTCGCCTTCCAACCGCTCGGGAAAATCTTCCTGAAATATTTCCAGATAATTGGAAACCGTCCTTAAAGGTTCCTGCAGATCGTGGGATGCTACGTATGCAAAGTGATCCAGTTGCTGGTTTTTAACGCTCAGTGAATCGTTCAACATTTCGGTTTCCCTTATCGCCTTTTCCTTGGCTTTTATCATCAATTCTTTTTCCTTATTGGATTTATTAAGTTCCTGCAGCGTTACGTTCAAGGATTTATTGGATGCCTCTAGATGGTCCTTTGTTTCCAATAATTCCTCCACCAAGGGCCGGATTTTGTTGATAAGCCGATAAAGACTGATTGCCACGATTACGGTAGCGGTAACGATGCCTACGATAATGAGGAACATCCATATATCATAGCTCTTGTTCTCCTCTGCCAAAACCTCATTTTCTATATCGGCCATTTCTTCCAGGTACGCCTTAATTTTTTCGGCATAGAACATTTCGCCAGCTCCTTCTTCCAAAATAGCAGATTTCGTGGTTCCGGATGCCAAAAGAACCTCCCCGAATTCGGAGAACTCTTCTTCCATTACTTTATCCACTTCATGTAAGAGTTCCATTTGTCTGGGATTGGAGCCAATTAGATCTTCCAAAGAGGTGCGCAACGAATCGTATTCGTGCTGGGAGGCAGCAAATGCATGTTTGTATTTTAATTGGCGGGTATAAACGTAAGCCAATTTGCGACTTTCCATAGTTGCCATGGCTGCGGACATGCGTCTAATATTGTTTTTTATTTGCCAACTGTCTGCAATTCGGGATGCCGACTCCGCATTTTTGGTAAAGGAGAATGCGATCAGGATGATAACTAAAATCAAGGAAGAAGTAAGGATGATAAAATTGGTAAGCCCAATCTTTCGGATTCTTTTCATAACAATTTTGGTAGTTTTGAATTATCAGCTAAATTTATATTTTCTTAAGGAATAGCAAAAGAAAATTAAGTATATTCCGAGTCTATTTGCAACCAACAACCTAACACGTTTCACTCATGGAATTTCCCGCCGGCCTCAATTTTCTTCTCGTTGAAGATATGGTCTCCGATTCATTTTTACTTCAACGGCAACTTAAAAAAATAAGCGAAAATCCCGAGATTCGTTTCGTAGAAACGGAATTGAGCTTAGTCAATGCACTAAAAACCTTTATCCCTGATATCCTCATAACCGATTTCAGTTTAGTAGGGATGGATGCTTTTGATGTAATCCGTATTGCCAAAGATGTGAATCCAAAAATTCCCGTTGTGGTAATTACCGGAAATCTTAAAAACGAAGCCGACAAAGAACGGCTATTGGAAAAAGGAGCTTCTGGATTCTTTTTAAAGGAGCCCATCAATACCCTGAACGATCGGTTAGGGCCGCTCTTTCATTCTATTTTGATTGAAAAGCAGGAAGACCTCGAGACTCTGGATCGCGAACGAAAACGATATAAAGCCCGGAAATCCCACAGCGACTTTTTACGAGCACACGATTATGAAGATGAAGCAGAAAATAACCAAAAGAATGAAAGCCTGGGATTCTGGAAATCATTAAGCAACATGCTAGGGTTTAAAGGAAGTAGAAAAGAGATATAAATTCGCTGTTTAGTAGTTGAAATTTTAATTCGCAATTCCTCTAAACTGGAATAACTATTTAAAAAAAACGCAGTCGTAATTTGGGTTTGATACCCGTATTCACGACTGCGTTTCTACAATTAGGAAATTGAAATTTTTATAATCTACCTTAAAAAATCATCCAATTATTGCTTACCGGCATTATCCCTTACCCATTGTTGATAGTTACTGAATTGTTTTTCATCCAGAATATCTCTTAAAATCTTATCTTGATATTCGGTTCTTTCGTAATTGTTCATGGTCTTGTCCCCGTTATTATTTGTCCAATCCTCACTGGTTCGTTTCCATTGGGCCTCAAAGGCCGCAATCTGTTTCGGGGTCATATCCAGTTTTTTATACATTTGATTGTAATCCATCGTATCTTCATTTACCACATTCCTGGTGGCAGCAACGGTTTTACTGGCCTCCGTTGTGGCATTTCGGCCGTTTGGGTTCATACTATTGGTCCTTGAGGATTTGGCATTGGAGATTGACCGGGAAGAAGATGTGGTTTCCACATTGCTGCTGCCCCGATTTTGGCTTACATCCTTTGTGGTAGTATCTTTTGAGGATCCACAAGAAACAAGAAGGGCTGTAAATCCAATTGCGATTAATGTATTTAGAGTTTTCATATCAAAGAATTTAATTTTCATCTAAAATACGAAGTAGTGTAATTGGAGGAATATACTTTAAGAAAACATTGATATTATTCTTTTTTAAAGCATGTTGAGGATAATTATATATTAAAAGTATTAATCTTATATAAATACTTTAGGGTATTTTCAGGAATATAGGGAAATCACAATTCGATTTCAAGTTTAATAGGACAATGGTCGGAACCCAAGTATTGCGATAAAATTTCCACTTTTTTTATCCTCTGTAAAATTGAATTGCTTACTATAAAATAATCCAAGCGCCATCCCGAATTCCGTTCTCTAGCCCGAAATTTGTAACTCCAATACGTATAGGCCACTTCATCGGGATGGAAATACCGAAAGGAATCCACAAATCCGGATTGGAGCAAATTGTCCATTCCATCAATTTCTATCTGCGTATAGCCAGCGGTTTTATTGTAATTTGCTTTATCATTCTTTAAATCGATGGGGCGATGGGAAACATTTAAATCTCCACAAAGCACCACGGGTTTATTTTCTTCCAAGGCCTTTAGATATGCCAAAAAATCACGGTCCCATTGCTGCCTATAATCCAACCGTTCCAATTTCTGCCCGGAATTGGGAACGTACACATTTACCAAATAAAAATTTTCATACTCGGCACACAGTATTCTGCCTTCATTATCATGTTCCGTTATACCCATATCCGGGGTAACGGCAATAGGTTTTTTCTTGCTTAAAATGGCAACTCCGGAGTAACCTTTTCGTGAAGCAGCATTGTAATAATGATGATAACCAGTCATTTTTAATATTGCCTCAGCTACTTCACTATGTTGTGCTTTTATTTCCTGAAGACAGAGAACATCGGGATCCATTTTTTCGATGTCCTCAAAAAAATCCTTTTTTACAATTGATCGGATCCCATTGACATTCCAAGATATAATTTTCATTCCAAAATAATTTTATACTGCGTAAAGGTCTTAAAGGCTTTCAAACTTTCCTAAAATTAAAAGTAAAAAGACTTTCCAACATAATTTAATGTCGGAAAAGCGGTCCAGAATCCACAAAATCATAAAGTTTTTTTAAATAGGAAAATCCATCTATTCAATTATTTATCTTTAATATCTAACTAAAAAAAATCACAACATGAATAAGTCAAAATATCAAAGTGTTTTGGACCTGAGCAAAAAGTTGGGTATGGAACGAATGGAAGTAAGTGAAGAAGACAACAAGCTTAAAATTTGGGGAACAGTAAAAAACCAGTACGAGAAAAACCAAATTCTCGATGAGATAAAAAAAGTTGGGGGCGAAAATCCTTCCGATTTTGAAGCGGATATAAAGGTATCCGATACTTCGGCTCTTGCCCATCACACTGTTAAAAGCGGGGAAAGCTTGAGTAAAATTTCAAAACAATATTATGGCGACGCAAACAAGTATAATAAAATATTTGAAGCCAACCGTGATAAATTGAAATCAGCAGATCTTATTCACCCTGGGGATGAACTTGTTATACCCAATCTTTGATTCAACTTTATATGGAAGCATAAAACGCAATCGGCTTACTCCAAATTCGATTGCGTTTTTATTTAAACCTTTTTTTTCACTGTTTTCCGACAATTATAAGATGAACCTGCTAAAACCAAGACCAACAAAAAACCTTTGAGGAGTTGCTTAAAAAAACTTTCCTTTTAAATTTATGCAAGAATAGACGGAGAAATCAGAATACTTACATCTTCCTTAAATTTTAAGCACAACACTTTCATTCCTTTGCCTTTTCACTCTCGGCTCCCGGCTTTTCGTTCTTGGTTCTTAGGCTCTTGAAGCAGGCAGGCTTGGCTCTTGTAGTGGTCTTGTTCCTTCCTCGGACATACTGATTTTTATTGTGCCTTTCCCAAGGTCAATTACAGATCCCGGATATAACTGCCATATAGATCCCTAAAATGAAGCCCATTCCCCAAACTGAATTTGCTCAATTTTTTGTTTTGTGCCAAAGCCCAAAGCACCACCTCTTTTAAAAAGTAACTATCCTCTTTGGTGACATCTGGGTGGTACTTATCGATTAAATTTTGGAGTGGCCGTATACTGTCCAACTTCTTTTTATACTCGGTATCACTGAAGGTATCCAATAGTTCGAAATCACTTTCCTCAAAAAACCAGGTTACTATATCTCCATAAGGATCCTTGTCCCCCGCCTTTACCAGCTTCTCTATTTTTGGAAATTTCTGGAAAAACATAGTGCTTACGGCGTCGTCTATCAATTGCTGGGCAACTTGTGATACTCCTTCCTGTTCTCCTTCATAAACCAATTCCACTTTCCCTGTAATAGCAGGAATAATACCCACAAAATCGCCTAAACGAACAGTGGTTTTTTCTTCGCCATTCTGCAAGCTCCTACGTTCTGCCGTACTCAATAGATTTTCGAAGGCAGTAATGCTCATTCGTGCGCTCACCCCACTCTTTCGGTCGATAAAATCACTTTCCCGGGCCTCAAAACTTATCTGCTCCAATATATCCTTTGCCAAATCCGGCACATATATATTGGATTTATTCTCCATCGCTTCGGCAGTTTCCTGCATGGTAATTGCCCTTGCGGTTTCAATATCCTCGGGGTAATGCGTTAATATCTGGGAGCCTATTCTATCTTTTAAAGGAGTAACAATACTTCCACGGTTGGTATAATCTTCGGGGTTAGCCGTAAATACAAATTGGATATCCAAAGGTAGGCGCACGGCAAATCCTCGAATCTGTACATCCCCTTCCTGAAGTATATTGAACAATGCAACCTGAATCCTTGGTTGAAGATCGGGAAGTTCATTAATTACAAAAATGCAGCGGTTACTTCTTGGGATCATCCCAAAATGGATAACCCTTTCGTCGGCGTAACTTAGTTTTAAATTGGAAGCCTTTATGGGATCCACGTCGCCAATAATATCGGCTACGGTAACATCAGGTGTAGCCAGTTTTTCCGAAAATCTGTCATTGCGGTGTAGCCACGCTATGGGCATATCATCACCTTTTTCGGCCAATAGGTTTTTTGCGTACCGGGAAATGGGTGCAAAAGGATCATCATTGATCTCGCTGCCTTCCACAATGGGTATATATTCATCGAGCAAACCCACCATTTGCCTTGCCAACCGCGTTTTTGCCTGCCCACGGAGGCCTAAAAGATTAATATTATGCTTGGACAAAATTGCCCGTTCCAGTTCAGGGATCACCGAAAGATTGTATCCATGAATCCCCACAAAGGAAGGTTCCTGCCTCATCATTTTTTGCAGTAGGTTTCTGCGCAGTTCTTCTTTTATTGATTTAGGTTGATATCCCGAATTCTTTAATTCGCCAAAAGTTTTGATATTTTGTATTTCCATTTTTCTTTCTCTATATTATATACTTCCTGTTCACACTATTAAAAATGATAAAAATTATCTTATTCGTTTTTTTCTGTTTGTTTCATAATCGCTAAATATCATTTCTCCCAAGCCTTTAATTCCTGTATAGAAGGCCTTTCCTTTGTTGACTGCAGTAAATTGTTCTATAAACTGCATTAAGTAAGGATCCTCTGCAATCATAAAAGTTGTAATGGGAATATGGAGCTTTCGTGCTTGGGCGGCCATGGCATAACATTTCTCCACAATTTGAGTGTCCAGTCCCATACTGTTTTTATAATATTGACCGTCGGGAAGCCGAATACAACTGGGCTTGCCATCAGTTACCATAAAAATTTGCTTGTTCGTATTTTTTTTACGTCTCAATAAATCCATGGCAAGTTGCAATCCGGCAACGGTATTGGTATGATATGGACCAACCTTTAAATAAGGTAAATCCTTAACCGAAATGGGCCAGGCATCATTTCCAAAAACCAGGATATCCAATGTATCTTTAGGATATCGGGTGGAGATAAATTCCGAGAGAGCCATCGCCACTTTTTTTGCCGGGGTAATGCGATCCTCTCCATAAAGTATCATGCTATGACTTATATCTATCATTAGGACCGTGCTCATCTGGGTTTTATACATGGTCTCCTCCACTACCAGATCATTTTCCGATAGGGTAAAATCCCCATATCCATGATTTATTTGGGCGTTCTTTAAACTTTCAGTTATGGATATTTGCTCTAAAGTATCGCCAAAACGATAGTTCCTAAATTCCCCAGCCTGTTCATCGCCCGTACCTGTAAATTTTGTACGATGATTACCCGCCCCACTTTTTCGGAGTTTTCCAAAAATCTGTTCCAAGGCTTTTTTCCTTAACGCTCTTTCGGTTTTTTCGGTGATGGAAAGACCATTTTTACCGTCGGTTTGGATTTCCTCGCGGAGATAACCTTTCTTTTTTAAATCTTCCACAAAATCATCCAAGGTATAATCGTCATTTGTGAGATTATATTCTTGGTCCAGCTCTTTCATCCAATCCATGGCTTCGTCAAAATCACCCGATGTGTGTGTAATAATTTCCTGAAAAATATCCAGTAACTTATCAAAAAGAGACTGCTCCTTTGGGACGTGTTTGGTAAACACAAATCCACTTCTGTTTGATGTATAGTCCATTTTTTAAAATTAATATAAAGGAGATTGATAAAGAAGAGGCATACGTTAAACTACTACCAAAACTGAGACCAGTGCTTTTAGGAATTTTTGAATACAGGTTCTTTCACCCAAAATTTTTATAAGGAACATCCTGTTCCTCGGAATCACTGCATAATTTCGGAATTTGACAATTTATTAACGCAATCATTAACAAAGAATTAGGTGAAGTAAACTTTAGCTTTACTTAATTTTATGCAAATAATTAAATCAACCTTAAAAATCACACGTTATGGCAGAAATTAAAATTGAAAAGAAAAAACCAATCTGGCCCTGGGTCATTGTGGTGCTGATTATTCTAGCGGCCATATATTTCTTTTGGTACTACAACGATAGGGATTATGTAATGGATGAAAACTTAATTCCTTTGGATACCGTTTCCCAAAATGATAACGCCTACAGAGATGATACCAATAGAACCACAGAGGAAACGCTGTACACGGGAATGTATGGGACTGTGACCAAAGAGCATGATTTGGCCGACTATTTTACTTTTGTTGACAATAAAGAGAACAAATCGGTAGATAGCACCTTTTATAGGACTGCATTTTTTAAGCTAATTACGGCTACTAAACGTCAGGCAGAGATCGAAAATGTGGATGTAAGCAACAACATTTCATCTGCAATGCAAAATGCCACAAACCTTACCAATGATCCCGCCAAAGATACCAAGGCCGATAATGCCAAAAAAGCTGCAAGCGATGTCGCCAGGGCTTTGAATATCCTCATCGATAAAGATCCGGATAACCTTTCCTCCGCAATGAAGGAAGTGGACAGTACAGTGTCAGGAATAGATGGTTCCCAAACACTGGAATCACAATCCAACAACATTGATGCGTTTTTTGATAAAAGTGCCAGACTTTTACAAAAAATGTATGATTACGATAATAACCATTAAAAAATCAGATTATGGGAAAAGTAGAAAAAAAATTATATAATTTGGATGAATTGACAGATTACAAAGTTGCCAGTGACGACCCCGATGTAACCAATTGGGAAGTTCGGGATGCAGACAATCGCGTCATTGGAAAAGTTGATAATCTTATTGTCAACAAACGTGCGATGAGGGTGGTTTACTTGGATGTAGAGGTGGATCGTTCAATCATTGATGAAAACCACGATCCTTATGGACGGCCGGAGCACGTGGATATTAAGGAGTTTATAAATAAAGATGGCGAAAACCATGTGATAATACCTATTGGGATGGCTACATTGGATGTGGATCATAAAATTGTTAGAACCGCGGGAATCAACCATCGCACTTTCTCTGAGACAAAACGTTTTGGCCCCACTTATAATATCGATAGAGAATACGAAAACAGTGTTCTTCGTTCCTATACACGAAATGATCCACCACCATCAGCAGAATATGAAGACGATGCCTTTTATGAAAGAGATGAGTTTGATCGGGATCGTTATTATAGAAAAAGAAATCTATAGTAAATACCTAAAGGGGGAAGTTAAATCTTCCCTCTTTTTTTTTAGGTGATGCCAATCTTTTCCGAGTGTGCAATAGCCACGCTGCTCTTTTTAAAATAACAGGTTGCCACCCCCATTGATTCCACGTTTTTGAGGACCTTCAAAACTTTTTGCTTTTTTTCACGCGAAGTTTGGCGGATATAAATAGCAAGTATATTTTGTGGAAAAATTTTTACTACTCTCTCATATAGATATGGATCTTTTTGTGAATCATCGCCCAGGAGAACGTATGTAAGATTGGGATAAAAACTAATCACATCCTTAATTTTTTCAAATTTATGGTCATGGCTTCCTCTCCCCGTGAACAAAAAATCGGATATTCCTGTTTTGATTTTCTTCAATTTCAGTACACCTTTAGGCAGTTCATGGATTCTGATAAAAGAATCGATAAACTCATAAAGATTCCACTCACTACTGGAAACATAAAAAAAGGAATTTGAAGCCTCCTCGCTTTCTTGCCCCGCCCTACTCAGTGCTTGGTAATGAGGTACAACATCTTCAAATATCTTCCGTTTATTGATATTTTTCAATAAAAGAACATACAGTTTTTTAAAGAAATTACCGCTGTGCGATACCAGAAAAGTGTCGTCTATATCCGAGATAACCCCTACTTTACTCTCAAAAGGCTTTAAAAGTTCGGAATGTTCCACAATCCCGTAATCATAAAGGTCACACACTACATTATAGGGATGCCAGCCTGGCGCCAGATATTCATGGAACGGGACCGTAAAACGAAAATAACCGTCATCCAGAGTATTTGTCGTTACTTCCATCGATTTGAAATGAAGGGTAACGGGAACGTTGCTTAGAGGTTTTATTCGGAACATATGGATAATGGACACGGCATGCCTTATTCCCTTTCTGTCCATTCTATAACTATCTGGGGCCCAAGAGCGAAATACATGTCCGAAGACCACCAGCTCCCCTTTGTTTACATAACCTCGATATAGCTTTAAGTCCAGTTTTACCAATTGACAAATTGTTAACGGTTTCTAGTTTTCAATTTACTTAAATTTAAAAACAAAATCTTACTAATGACCTCACAAATTTCGGTCCTATTAATCGTCAATCCCATCTCGGGTGATATCGATAAAGAAAATATCGTTCAACAGATTAAAGAAAAAGCACACTTGGAAAATTTTCTGCTTAACATTCATGAGACAACTGGGAAAAATGATGTCAAGACAATTTCAAAATTAATAGAGCAGCTTAAGCCCACCCGGGCTTGGGTAATGGGTGGAGATGGCACGGTTTCCCTAGTTGCCCAATGTCTATTGGAAACGGATATAATTTTAGGAATTCTACCTTCCGGTTCTGCCAATGGACTGGCCTATAATATTGGCCTTCCAAATGAAATTGAGGGACAGGTTAAGGTGGCGCTCTCTCCACATATACTGAAAATAGATGTGGTGTTCATAAATGGTTATCCCTGCCTACACATTGCTGATATCGGTATTAATGCAGAATTGGTGAAGAACTACGAAAACTCCAACATACGTGGCAAACTCGGTTATTTATTACAAAGTATTCCAACTATTTTCCAATCCGATTCTCCCTATAATTTTACAATTGAGACTTCTGAAGGCGTGGTAGAAGAAACGGGAATACTATTGGCAATTGCCAATGCAAAAAAGTTTGGCACAGGCGCTAATATCAATCCCACCGGGGAAATAAATGATGGGTTATTTGAAATTTTGGTTTTTAAAAACCTCGATTTTATCGAAATTCTAAAAACCGTAAGGGACCAACCGGAAATGTCATCAGATTTTGTTAGTTTAATATCAACCGATAAGGCAAAGGTCACAACTAAGACAAAGGCATGCTTTCAAATAGACGGGGAATTTATGGGTGAAATACAATCAGCGGACATATCCATTAAAAAACAAGTATTGAATTTAACAGTGCCAAAGGACTTCCTTGATCGGCATTAAAATAATAAGAAGATGACAAACGAGACGAACCAGGCACTTAATAAAATTACGGCCAGTCTAGATCGCACTAACAAATTTACAACCTATCTAAATATGGGAAATCACCAAGCTATTGCTGATGAACCTCGGGAAGTAGGCGGGAAGGATTTGGGTCCCACCCCTTATCAATTTGTTGGAGGAGGACTTGCCGCCTGTACTGCGTTGACTATTCAGATGTATGCCAAACGCAAAAATTGGGAGTTGACAAATGTTACGGTACATGTTGACTATTCGCGCAACTACATCATTGATTGCGAGGATTGTGAAAACCCAAGTGCAAAGATAGAAACTTTTCTTTTGGAAGTGAAATTAGAGGGAAACCTTACGACCCTTCAAAAAGAACGATTGATGCAAATTGGAGAAAAATGTCCTGTCCACAAAACGCTTCAAAATGAAGTGCAAATTTTATCCACCCTAGTTCTGTAAGCAAATAAAAAGGTAAATTATAAACGGTTTTTAAGCGCTAACAATGCTAAGATTTTAATAAAATTTTGTTGCAGAATTGTTGAGGTATTATCTTTAATGCTTAAAAACCAACATTAACTAGAAAAATTTACCACTTATGAAAAAAATTGGACTTTTATTTGCATCTACTGTATTACTTGCCTTTGTGGGCTGTAAGGACGGTAAGAAGGAAGTAGACAATGTAAATACTGTAAATGACTCGATAGACATGGATAATATGTCTGATCGTGATGTCAACGAAACAGAAAAAACCATAACCGTAATGATGGAGCCAAAAAGTGACAGTAATGTCAAAGGTGAAGTTGTATTTACCCAAGAGGATGGAAAGGTAAAAATGGAAGGGACGTTTACAGGATTAAAACCAGGAACGCATGCCATTCATCTTCATGAGAAATCAGACTGTAGCGCTGCCGATGGTAGTTCAGCAGGAGGGCATTGGAACCCAACCCACGAAAAGCATGGAAAATGGGGAGATTCCGACGGCTTTCACAAAGGCGATATTGGTAACTTCGATGCCGATAAGGACGGAAATGGTAAAATCACCTTCGATACCGACATGTGGTGCATTGGTTGTGGCGATGAAAATAAAGACATTTTAGGGAAATCAGTGATAGTGCACGAAGCCGAGGATGACTTTAAAAGCCAACCTACAGGAAACGCCGGAGGTCGCGTAGCCTGCGGTGGCGTTATTGAATAAGTAACGATTAAAAATTTATTTTGAAGACGCTGTTCCAGAAAATTGGGACAGCGTTTTTTTTATATTTCCTTTTAGTCCTTTCCGACTATGATGTAATACCATTGCGCTAAAAGACCTAAGAAATAAGACCTGCTCCTTAATAGCCTGATAAGTAAGTTAGATTGATTAAGCATGCTTTTTACCTATTAAATTTCGATGGTAAACTAAATAGCATACAGGAATTTTCGTTACCCAATTTATTCAGTTATAGCATTCAATTTTTAGGTAAAACAATATCAAAATGTTCAGGGCAATTCAAAAAAAACTTCCAAAAAAAAGCCCCAATTTCTAGGGGCAAATTTTTGGAATATAATATTATTAGTGTTCAATACATTTATCAGTTCCTAACCAACTATTGGACTTCCTCCTTCTTGGTTGAACAGGATTAATAAATAATACTGTTGTCCATCAAGCAATAGATGAGTCTCTTAAGTTAGAACGCTTCTCCGCAAGGATTAAAACGGTAAAAACATTAAATATGTAGAGGCCTATTTTCCGTGGCTGCGAGTGCGGCCTCTTTTACTGCCTCGGCATATGTTGGATGTGCATGGCTCATTCGAGCTATATCTTCGGCACTCGCGCGATATTCCATGGCCACCACTGCTTCTGCGATCAAATCTGCAACCCTTGCTCCTACCATATGAACGCCCAAAACTTCATCTGTTTTTTTATCGGAAAGAATTTTTACAAATCCATCCAGATCGCCACTCGCCCGGCTTCTGCCTAAAGCTCGCATCGGGAACTGGCCACTTTTATACTCAATGTTGTCGGCTTTTAATTGCTCTTCCGTTTTTCCAACCGAGGCAACTTCGGGCCATGTATAAACCACCCCAGGAATAAGGTTATAATTGATATGGGGTTTTTGCCCAGCGATAATTTCAGCAACCAAAACTCCTTCTTCCGAGGCTTTATGTGCTAACATGGCGCCGCGCACCACATCGCCTATCGCATAAATATTCGGAATATTTGTCTGCATTTGGTCATTCACATCAATCATTCCCCGTTCGGTAATCTGTACGCCTGCGTTTTCAGCCTTTAAGCCTTGAGTATAAGGTCTTCTGCCCACAGAAACCAAACAGTAATCACCCGTGATGGTTACTTCTTTATCATTTTTATCCGTGGCGGTAACAGTAACCTCATCTCCTTTTCTGGTTACCCCTGAAACCTTATGCGAAAGATAAAATTTCATTCCTTGTTTTTTAAGAACTTTCATAAGCTCTTTACTTTGGGCTCCATCCATTGTGGGGATAATTCTATCCATATATTCAACTACGGAAACATCTGCACCCAATCTTAAATATACCTGTCCAAGTTCAAGCCCTATCACTCCTCCACCAATAATTACAAGATGTTTGGGAACATCGGTCAGGCTCAGGGCCTCGGTGGAAGTAATAACACGTTCTTTATCCAACTCTATAAAAGGCAAAACACTTGGCTTACTTCCTGTGGCAATAATGGTGTTTTTTGCCTCAATGGTTTCCTCTTTTTCACCATTGATAGTGATATGGGTTGCATCCTTAAAAGAACCCGTACCAGTATAAACATCGATTTTATTCTTTTCCATCAAAAAGTCGATCCCCTTTGTAGTCTGGTCAACCACTGCCGCCTTACGCTCAATCATCTTCTTGAAATTCAATTTTAAATCACCGGAAATTTCAATTCCATGCTCCTCAAAATGCTTTATAGCATCTTCATAATGATGCGAGGAGTCCAAAAGAGCTTTACTGGGAATACAGCCTACATTTAAACAGGTGCCACCCAAAACATTATATTTTTCGATTATAGCGGTTTTTAGACCCAATTGTGCACATCTGATTGCGGCAACATATCCTCCAGGGCCGGACCCTATAACTGCAACATCATATTTTGACATTTTTTTCTTATTTAAAATGAAGTGGCAAAGGTACAAATACTGCCTATTAGTGTGAAAGTTTAAAGGTCTAATTTGACAATAAGTTCAAGTTATAATTATTTCGTATTTAAATTACCCTTGCTTTCGATATCCTTTAATATCCATTGCAATTCAGGATCGGTTTTGGCTTCTCTGTCATCCCGTGAAGGGACGATTTCCTTGTCGACCGTCACCCCGAAACCATCAGGCGCTACCTTATAATAAGTTTCTATCTGCATCATACCAATACGCATTACAATTTTGGAATTAGGCAGTTCATAGCCCTTGAATATTCCTGCAACAGTACCGTTATATGCACCTCCAGTTTCCTGACCCACAAAAATAGCTCTGTTGCTTCCCTTTAATTGCGCAGAAAGAATGGAAGACGCCGAAAAAGAATTTCCATTCACTAAAACATATAATTTTCCTTTATAATTATTTGGTTTGGGCGTCTGTTCTTTGGAAGATCTAAATCTGTAAAAAACCGTATCATCAATCTTTTGTGTTTTTAATAGGTTATGAGTTATAATGACAGGGCTGAAGAGAACGGCCAAGCCCTGAAAAATTCCCGGACTTGTATTATTTATAAAATATGGTAGAAAAGGTGTCCTGGTTTTTACCTCACTTGGCTTTACCAATTTGTAAGGTATATCAGTTAAATAGGAATATAGATCGTCAATTTCTGTCAAGCTTCCCCCACCATTGTTACGAAGATCCAGAATCAAATTATCGATCCCCAAAGAATCAATGACCCCAAAACTTTCTTCATAAAAGACCTCAGGATTTCCATTGGAAAAACCTTTAATCTTAATGTAGGCAATTAAGCTATCGGCACCTAACAAGGAAAAGGTACGGGTATATTCCTTTTTGCTTTCTATATAGCCACGCTTACTGTTGTATTTGCGTTTTCTTTTCGCCACAAGCTTCTTTTCCTTTCGGTTTTCTTTTGTCAATTTTTTTTGAACAACTTTTGGAACACTATCAGCTTTAGGCGAATCTTTATTTCCCGTGGCTATTTCCTTTTTATCTATCCAGCGAATTGTATGGGTAAACAGGGAATCGGAATTTTTGAACGTAATATGAATACTATCCTGAAAGCCTTTATTTTTTACATAGAAACTAGGAAACCGGGAACCGACAAAGCCATCATACAAAGTTTTATTAAAACCATCACTCGCAATCAACAAGTTGTATTTTTCTATAAGCTCTTTAGGTGATTTTTTCTCCACTGCCACAACCTCGCTTCCAATTAAAACGGTATCCCGGCCCACTGCGTTTATAAGCCAAAGTTTTTCATCCAGATACTCAAAATCCATGGAGTAGAATGAAAATGCTTTGTCCTTATAGGCTTTCCTTTCTTTACGGGTGCGTTTAATATTTGGTGGGCTAATCACTAAATGACCTTGTCTTACGCTCGCAATTACAGGAGACAGTTTTTCGTAAAATTCCCGGCTGGACAATGGACTATTAAAAGATTTCTTTAAGCTATCGAATTTAAAATCCATCTCCTCTTGTGGGGTATACTGGTACAATTTGGGATGATATTTTTTTAATTGACTGTAAGCTTTGTCCACATCCTTCCGCAGCTCATCAGGAGAATGTAATTTGGTTATTTGCTGGTTATATTTCTTTTCACTGCTGCAGGAGCAGAAAATTATAAAGGCTGAAAAAATAAGAAATTTAAATTTCATCTATAATTTACGTGTAGATTAATTGTTTTTTTAAAAGAAAAAATCCGCAATAGAAAGGCTAATTGAGGTGACATAATTACAATTTTAAATTAAATAATTATTGTTGTCCGATTAAAATTACATGAGCCTTCCGATAGGCTAATCCCATAAAAGCTTTCCCCTATTGGTTTAAAATAAATAATTAAAGTGCAATGTTTTTATATCCCTATCAATTTTTGCAAATTTGCCAAAACCAAAAAAAAACAACTATGGCTTTTAAACCAGCAGATAAAATTCAGGATTTGCAATATTTCGGAGAATTTGGAGGAGTTAATCCATCCATATCCGATTCCTCAACATATACTTTCCTTTCCGCAAAAACAATGTTTGACACCTTTGAAGGCAATGCCGAAGGCTGTTATTTATATTCTCGGCATTCAACTCCCTCCAACCTGTATTTGGGCCAAGCCTTGGCTGCAATGGAAGGAACGGAAACCGCACACGTGGCAGCTACGGGTATGGGTTCCATAACTCCGGCAATCTTGCAGTTGTGCAAAGCTGGAGATCACATAGTTTCCAGTAGAACTATTTATGGGGGAACGTATGCCTTCCTAAAGAATTTTGCCCCACGACTTAACATCGCAACAAGTTTTGTTGATATTACCAATTTGGAACAGGTGGAACAGGCAATTACCAAAAACACCAAGATATTATACTGCGAATCTGTAAGCAATCCGCTTTTGGAAATTGCCGATTTGGAAGAACTGTCTAAAATTGCCAAAAAACACAACCTGAAATTATTGGTGGACAATACATTTTCGCCATTAAGCATTTCCCCGGCCGAACTCGGTGCGGATATAGTGCTGCACAGTTTAACTAAATTTATCAATGGCAGTAGCGATACTATGGGCGGAGTTACCTGTGGAACACAGGAATTTATCGATAGTTTGCGAAATGTCAACGATGGTGCCAATATGCTTTTAGGTCCAGCCATGGACAGTTTGAGAGCGGCATCTATTCTTAAAAACTTAAGAACCCTACATATCCGAATCAAACAACACAGCGCCAATGCAATGTACTTGGCCGAAAAGTTTGAAAAAGATGGTTTAAGAACCGTATATCCCGGACTGGAATCGCATTCCGGACACAAACTTTTCAAAAAAATGATGAACAAGGAATACGGATTTGGAGGAATGCTGACCTTGGATGTGGGTGGTTTGGACAAAGCAAATGAATTGATGGAGCTGATGCAAGAGCGCAACCTCGGTTATTTAGCCGTAAGTCTTGGTTTTTACAAAACCCTATTCAGTGCTCCCGGCTCTTCCACCTCTTCCGAAATTCCTGAGGAAGAGCAAAGAGAAATGGGTCTTAGTGATGGCCTAATCCGATTTAGCATCGGTTTGGACAACGATATTGAACGCACCTATATTTTGATGCGGGAATGCATGGTGGATGTGGGGGTTCTTTCATAAACTATGATCGTTCGTGAAGAAAATGATAAATTTATTCTGACGCGGCAAAATGACCACGCCCATTTATCTGGGGATATTGCACAACAGTTTAAACATTTCTTTATACAAGACTACCGGTTTGGGGATGCTCTTTTCGCCATACGCGAGCATGACAGAAGTTGGATATTACCTGATGCCGCACCCAAATGGAATTTGGAGAAACAGCGCCCTTTTGATTTTATCGATTATCCCCTTCAGGATAAACTGGATTATTACCGACTAGGCCTTGATACAACCGAAAATCTCAATCCCTATGCCGGGCTACTGTGCAGTATGCACTATACTTCCTTTATTCATATGGATAATGCGGATAAAAAGAGCAAAAATTTTTTGACCGTCGAATATAAACGTCAGCAACAGTTACGCAATACTCTGGAAATTATCGATGAAAGGTTGCTCAATAAGCATTTTCAATTATTGCAACTTTGCGATAATCTTTCGCTCTATATCTGTTTAAATCACCCAGGAACCAATAAGGTTGAGGAACATTATTTTTTTAAAAATGGTTTTAAAAATTCCTCAACCTTTAATCCTGTTGACCAAAATAATTTAAATGCCAAATGGCCCACAAAAAATGAGGTGAATATCATTCCATTTCCTTTTGAAGATTCCTTTAAAGTAAGCATTGATCAAATTCATCTTTACAAAGATGAAATCCAAAAAAATGGACTTGAAAGCAGCTATCTCCACGGTCACCTAAAAAAACTTAGTTTGCGTTTTTTAAGAGATAATGAAAAAGGAGATTAAGCGAACTATTATCCGATTTTAATTTATTTATAAAAAAAGCCCCGGCTAGATTCAAAAAATCCACCGGAGCTTAAAACTACTACTCCCCAATAGCAGTTTTTAATTTGTGAGGTTGTTTATTCTTTAACAAGCAATTTCGAAAGTTTTCCGGTTTCGCTCTCCATTACTACCATATAGGTAGCTGGGGTAAGATTGGAAACATCTAGTGTTAAATTAGAGCTCGACTCTTTTAGGTCTATTGCTTTTATCAATCTACCGGTGATATCATATATAGATATTTTTTCCAATACAATGTTTTCGGGATTGGCAATATTCAATTTATTCCCCATAGGATTGGGATAAAAACTTAGGTCCAAATTTGAAGTATTATCATTTACGCTCAACCGATCGGCAACACGAATCGAAAATCTATCGCTTGCCTTGCTTTCTGGATTATTGGAATCAATACTAAAATCAAAGGCGTTCAGTCCTGCTTCAATCAAATTACTTGTTCCAGTAAACCTATCATCCAAATAAAACGCTGTTTCCTCTAGACCATTCAATTCAAAGGTAATCACATACCGATCGTTTGTAAAACCATTAGTGTAAAGATTAAAAGTTTCGCCGGCTTGGGGCAGGGCTCTACTTTCAAGGCTTAAATAAGTCCCCTCATGATCCACACATAGGTTTTCATAAAAATTCATTGGTTTTACAGCATCCATAGGGGTAATTGCATTATCGTTTTCTTCAGCAAACAAAATGGCAAATCCATCGTGAACCGGACCGCCATTATTATAATTTTCTTCAGTGTATAATTGGCCCATCAACATCCCATCAATAGAATTGGTATTGCCATTTGCATTCGTAGAAGTAAACTGTCCCGGCGCTTTATCAATTTCCAGAAAGTCCAAACCAACCAATCCTGCTGATAATGTGGCCACTTGCGCTCCCTGCCCTGGTTGTAAATATTTGTTGGCATTTGAGGCAGGTAGATTTACGGGATTTGTAAGTCCAACCGTTACATATGCCCCATGAGCACCCAAGCTGGGATCATAGATATAATAATGATTCTTATTTACATTTGCCGAGTTAGCCAATACAGAAGTCATATCCACAGCGCTTTGATAAGGATTTCCGAACATAACAAAAGCACCAGCATAAGGAACTGCATACTTTAAATGCTTTTTCCCCCAAATCGGCTTTCCGGTAGCACGCAGGGTGGTTTCTCCCAAGGAATTATTGTTGTTAAGATCTATACTGCGGTCTCCTCTAACCATCATTAAGTACGCTTCCCCAACGGTCAATTTATTTACATCAGTATTGCTAACTGCTTGAAACTGTTGATTAGCCACGTTTACCTTGAACATAGAGGGTGCTCCCGTGCCTGATGCATCAAAACCATTGGCTCCACTGTTACTTCCGGTAATATGGGTACCAAACCCAGGATTGGGGTTTTGATTATTTGAATACGGCAAACTGGTATTGTGTACCCCTTCCTGCCAATTATGCATAATGCTGGTGGAGGTGTTAACCGCAGAACTTACCATTCTATACGACCGTTTTTCCTTCATATAGCGTTGCACGGTTGCCTTTCCCACAATTGCAGCCTTTTGGCCCAAAATACCTAATTCACCATTTCCCATTTCGTCACTCTCAAAAACTAGATCTCCATTTATAGCAAGGTCCCTTTGCACCCTTATTGTTGTTGCAGGAGAAACTGTAAGGGTAAACCCAGGATTTATTTGGATTGAGCAGGCATTTATACTACCCGACAGGGAAGTGTTATAGTCACCGTTTATTATAGCTTTTTGATTTTGGCTTGGCGCATTGCCTCCCGTCCATGTTGTACCATTCCAAGTGGTGGTACTTGTGCAGCTTCCAGAACAATTGGCACCACCATCCCAAATTGTCCATCCCTTATTTAAAATGATTGTCTTGGCGGCTTCCGCATTACAATATTGTAATGTTGGCTCGTTAAAAGTTAAGCTATTGGGTAAGGCAAGGGTGCTCCATCCGTTTAATAATGCATCATAATTAGCAGGTGAAAGTGCCGAGCCGTTGCCATTGAACATATTAAACATGGTAGTTACATTGTTAATATTCCAACGACCTAAATCCTGGTTAAATACTTGATTTTCTGCGAACATACTAGCCATTGTGGTGACCTTGCTTACATCCCAATTACCAATGTCTTGATTAAAAGCCGTTTTTTCAAACATATGTGCCATATCCGTAACATTACCCACATTCCAGGTACTTATATCCTGATTGAACTGTTCACATTGAAAGAACATCTTATGCATATTAATTACATTGCTTACGTCCCAACCGCTCAAATCGCCATTAAAAGCACCCGATTGAAAAAACATTTCGGACATATCGGTTACTTGGGATAAGTCGGGATTGTCAACTGTATTGATGGCCATATTTTGAACTGTCTTAAAAGACCTTGCCATGGATTTCCATTGAATATTTCCCCATTGTTCAACCGATAATAAAGATGTATTCCATACGCCGTTATTATAAAATTGTGGAAAATCCCCACTAATCTTTACCGTAAAAACGCCACCCGATGGTCCATAATCATGAATGGCGTCCCCAGTATATGTAGTTACAGGAGTTCCATCTCCCCAATCCACAGTATAATTATAGGTATATATTGGATTTGTCGGGATTTTGATCATTTGATAATCTGCAACATTCCATTTTGTTATAAAATAATCCTCTGGTTGTTGCGCATTCATCTGAAGTGCGAATAAGATAAAAATAATAAAAGGTAATACTTTTTTCATTATTGACGTATTAAAAAAATTGAAACTTGTTTTTCGGTTTTCTAGTGCCGATGGTTTAAAAGCAATGGATTTTTATAGATTATTTTGTTTTTTTTCGTCTTAATTTATTGAATGGTTTTTTTCTCAATAATATTTGGATCGGGAACATTAGTTAATTCTGATTTCATCGGGATGGAATCTCTTTCAAATGCCTGAAGGATTTTTTTCAAGCCATTCTTTAAATTGTTATTATCCTGAAGCAATCTGTCTATGGAATTTTTATCTTTCCCTGCCCCTTTTTTTTCCATATTTAGATACTCAATTAAATACGGGGCGAAATTACTGTTTACACAAATTCCTCCACAAAATAATACCCCTACTAAAACACTCAATAGGGAAAAAAATACACTGAATCAGCACTCATTATAGTTTATATTATTGATTATAGGGTAATTATAATTTACATTATAGGGTTTGGAATTATCCAAATTTGGATAGGTAACTATTCAATTCGGTTTGGGAATTGGTTATTTTCAGTTTTTTCCGAAGCCTTGTTCTGGCATTTTCCACGGATTTGGGGGGTTGACCAATGATCTGTGCAATTTCCTTGGAAGTGAGGTTAAGTTTTAAAAGAGCACAAAGGCGCTTGTCCTTGGCACTGAGTTCCGGATGCGCCTGCTCAAGATTTTTATAAAAGGATTCGTGCACCTGTTCAAAGCGGACTTCAAATTCCTTCCAAACATCCGTGGGAGTATCGCGTTTTAACCGGTTGGCAATATAGTCAATGGCTTTTTGGGTTTCTTTTTTATCGGTCTTCAACTTAATGGCCTTTAAATCTTTTAGGATATCCTCAATAATTTCAGTTCGATGTACTTCAACCATTGCTTTACCTATAAGCTTCTTGTTCTTTAATTCCAAATCGCTTTTAAGTTCCTTTTGTTTTGCCGTAACCAATTGTTTTTCAAGTTGTGCGCGTTTTAGCTTGTTTCGATAATGATACAGAAAAGTGGCCAGAATTAACAAAATTGCCAAAAGTCCTATGATTAGCATAAGAAAGTTCGTTTTGCTTTCACGTTCCTCCAAATGACGGATTTTCTCCTTATTTCGATATTCTTCTGCTAACAATATCTTCTGAACATTCAGCTTCCTTTCCTCAAGATTTAAACTATCGGATATAGAAAGGAATTTTTCAAAATTTAGGGTGGCATTTTTAAAATCCCCGTGTTTAATATAGGATTTGTACAATACTTTTAGTGCCTGCAATTGTTCCACTCCATAGGGCGCAAGACTGTCCAATATATTTACGGAATTTTTTGAGTAATAAATAGCGGAGTCCAGTATTTCGGTCTTTAAAAATAATTCGGAAAATTCACCATATACCCAAGCCAGATTTTCATTGGGATTTTTAGTATTCAATTGATTAATAGCCTTATGAAAATAATGTTTGGCAGCCTCCGTATTATTTTTTAACGTGGAACTTTTCCCAAGGTTCGTAAATAAAAACATCTTTAAATCGGGGTTTTCAATGTTTTTTATTAACGACAAGGACTTGTTAAAATAAAACATGGAGGAGTCTAAATCTTTGTGCATCCACACCAGCCCAATATTATTTGAGATGGAGGCTAAATTCAGTGGATTTTTCTGGGTATGCTCATAATCATACATTTTATGGAAAAACTCCAAGGCCTTCCCATAGTTTTCCGTTTCCGCATAAGCAATGGCCAGATCGTTTTCCAACCTATACCGGTATTTAAGAGGTTGACTTTTATAGAAGTCGTACGCTCTCACTAGGTTTTGCAAGGCAATATCCCAGGTTCCTTTTGAACTGTAGATTTCCGCCTCGGCGATATGAAAGTCGGCAATGGTTTTAGCAGAGTTGGATTTTTCGGCGCTTTTGCTGGCTTCACCCATATAATAAAGGGCTCTTTCCCAGTTATCATTGGCTAATTCCTTGGCAATAACCATATTTAATCTTGCCTTTTCCGCGTGGGAGTTGCTTTGTGCCAGGCTATCCAATATACTGGAAATCTGTTCCTGGCTTTTTACCGAAACAAATGAAATAACAGTTATAAAAAGGAGTATACGGAAGCGCATTAGTTTCTAAAAAATGAAGGTCTTCTTAATCCCCTTGGAATAGAAATCCTTTATAAATGCAAATATCCGATAATTATGAAAGCGGAAAGGGGAATTTCTTTTTAAAGAGGAGCCTTCTAATATGTTATCCAATCCTGTTTTTGAAAAGGATTTTAATTGGGTTAGTCACCATCGGCCGACAATAATTGCTGTACTGCAGCTTTAAGTTCATTTATTTGGTGTTGCTGATCGGCTATTAATTCCTGTAGCCTTTCTATGTCTTCAGTGGTTGCCATATTTTCTGGACGAGGGGCCGTATCATTATCTGGTTGCCAAGTTACAACTCCGCGCCCATCAGTTTTTAATACATAATTGGCGGTTCCGTCCGTATTAGGAAGAGTATATGCTCCTATAGTCATTTTTCCAGAAGTTTTAACCGTGGTAACACTTGAATTCCCCAATACAATTTGGTTGGCAGCAGATGTAGCCGCACCATTTCCGAGAGCCATACTATTTGCTCCGTTTGCAATTGCACTATTTCCAATAGCTATAGCTTCATTACCACTTGCATATCCATCTTTTCCAATTACAACATTGTTTTGGCTTGAACCAATGGCACCAGAACCTAGTACAATGGCATCATTAGCATTTGCAGTTGCGCCTTTTCCTATTACAACAGTGTTTTGATTTGAAGCAATAGCACCAGAACCAAGTACAATTGCATCATTTGCATTTGCCTTGGCATTTAATCCAATAGCTATATTTTGGTAATTGGATTGAGCACCATATCCTATTGCAACAGATTCATTACCATTATTCTTTGCAGTCAAGCCAATCGCCAATGCTCTATAAGCAGATTCGGCTCCCTTACCAATTGCAACCGATTCGTTGTCATTGTTCTTTGCATTTCTTCCAACGGCTACAGCATCCTGTTTTGCTGTTGCCTCATATCCCAATGCTAAGGATTGATTACCAGATGCATTTGCACTTCTACCAATTGCCACAGCATCCTGTGCTGAAGAAGAACCAATACTAAACGCTACCCCTCCATTAGTTTGAAATTGCCCCATTACGGCACTATTGGCCTTCAGAACAAGAGGCTGCCAGTTAGTAGTTCCCAAAAAATTAGTAGGGTTCACCGAATTACCGTTTAGCGTCCAGCCGCCAACACTTCCGCCGCCAGGTGCTACTTCTAGAGACTTCCAGGCTAATCCTGTCCAATAATAAAATCCCTTTGTAACATCATTTGCAATATTGTTATTATAAACCAGTAAACTTTCTGCGGGAGTTCCAGTTATGGGACCTTTATTTGTTGTACTTGTGAGATTAACTCTTGGAATCAGCAAGCCTTTTTTACTGGAATTAATGTCGAGAACTGCAGTTGCATTCGGAGAAGTTCCAATTCCAACCCTTGCGCTGTCATTTCCTAATATAATCGTATTAGAATCCGTAGCAGTTGCACCAAAGCCCAAGGCTGTAGAGTTGTTTGCAGATGCGGAAGAACCCTTCCCCAAGGCTGTGGAATTCAATCCCGATGCTGAGGAACCATTGCCCAAAGCTAAACCGCCGTTCGGATCAAATTTTCCAAAATCTCTTCCATCTATTATAAATTTAAGAGCCTTTGCATTGGTAGTCCCAAGGACATCTGTGTCCCCTACTTCATTACCCAATAAACTCCAATTATTTCCTCCAACTGTCCCGGTAGTAGTTAAAGCTTTCCATAAACCATTACCTATCCCGCCCCCGATTACAGGCCCGTCAACTGCCCAATAATAAAACCCTGGAGTTACATCCGCAGTGGTTTTAGTATTATAAACCAACAGACCCTCTACCGGATCTGCCACAGGATTTTTCCTTGTCGTGGCCTCAAGTTCAACTCTTGGTATCAACAATCCCTTATTAGTAGATTGTACATCCAGAACACTGGAAGGATCAGGGTTTGTAGTCCCAATTCCCACTTGGGAATACCCGGAAGCAATAAAAAACGAAAAAAATAGGGGTAAAATAATGCGTTTCATCTTGGAGGATTTGAAATTTTTTGATGATTAATTACATTAAATTTCTTTCAAATCGACCATATCCAAAAGAAGGATTTATCTTATTAAAAGATATTTAACTTCATTTGATTGGTAAGGGGATCGAAATTCCCAATCAGGGGTGTGGGGATTGTTCGCCTTATTTATCCGATGGATATTTTTGGCGACGCGAAAATAGGCATTGTTTAACATAAATCCAAAAAAAAATATTATACTTCAAAAAACTTTATTCTAGGATACATTAATGCATTAACACTTATTAGACTATATACCCTTTGGAAGGATAATACTCATTCATTTTACCTGAAATTTTTACAGCTGAAACAAATTCCGAATAATTGAGGACTTCCAATGTTTTCCGAAGCAGAAACTCAGGTCTCAATAAAATTTGTCCCCCACTTGGCATTCCCGTAACATATCCAAACTCACCCTATATTGCGCTTCACTACTGTAATTAACTCTTCCCTATACAACTTTTAATTTGCAGAAGTTTTTACAAAATCGTAACATTACAACCCATTCCAAAATTCGCAAATGCAGAGCCACAATATTAAGCCCGAGGATCCCAAAAACGAACGTATTGTTGAAAATAAAGAACTCAGTATTTGGGAGGCGCTTATACCTGTAATTGCACTGGTTGGTATGCTCTTCTACAATGTGTTCTATGCTTTTGGGGATGATGCCCTTAGTGGCAGTAACCAATTTATACTACTAATGGGCGCCGCAGTTGCCGCCGTGGTCGGTTTTTTCAACCGTGTAAGCTTTGACCAAATGCTGGAAGAAGTGGCGCAGAATATCAAATCCACCGCGGGAGCTATTTTAATCTTGCTGATGGTGGGCGCCCTGGCAGGAACCTGGCTCATCAGCGGCATTATTCCCACAATGATCTATTATGGACTGCAGGTTCTTAATCCGACTATATTTTTGGCATCGTGCGTTATAATCTGTTCCATTATTTCGGTCGCTACTGGTAGTAGTTGGACTACCTCCGCCACTGTGGGGATAGCACTTATAGGAATTGCAAATGCACTGGATGTTCCGCTTGGGATGACCGCTGGAGCTATACTTTCCGGCGCATATTTTGGAGACAAGATTTCACCTTTGAGCGATACAACCAATCTAGCACCTGCAATGGCTGGCACGGATCTTTTTACGCATATCCGCTATATGCTTTACACTACATTGCCCACGATGACCATTACCTTAATTGTCTTTATAATCATGGGCTTAAATATCGAAACCAAAGGCACAGCAGACACCCATTTAATCTTGGAAGCGGTGAAAGAATCCATCCATATAAGTCCGTGGCTGTTTCTGGTTCCAATTATTGTGGTGGTACTTATCATTAAGAAAACCCCTCCCCTTATTGCATTATTGATCGGAACTTTAATGGCGGCAATTGCTGCACTGATATTTCAGCCAAACATTGTAGCTGCAATGGGTGGTTCGTCCGCCCTTACTTTTGAATCGGGATATAAGGGGATTATGAATGCCATTACGGTACAAACAAATATCCCTACCGAAAACGCCGCTCTCACCGATCTTTTCTCCTCTGGAGGAATGACCGGAATGCTGAATACTATCTGGCTTATTCTGTGTGCGATGACCTTTGGGGGAATTATGGATGCCATTGGTGCTCTCGCCGCCATTAGTAAAGCCCTATTGAAATTGTTCCACACTACCTTTGGCCTTTTTGCAAGTACCGTAGTCAGTTGCCTCGCCTTGAACGTAACTGCCAGCGATCAATATCTAGCTATTGTAATTCCAGGTAAAATGTACGCCAAAGCTTTTAGGGACAAAGGGCTGGCACCAGAAAATCTATCCCGGACTTTGGAAGATAGTGGAACGGTAACTTCGGTATTAGTGCCATGGAATACCTGCGGCGCCTATCATAGTGGAGTGCTGGGAGTAGATACGTTACACTATGCGGGCTATGCGATTTTCAATTGGGTCAGCCCCTTTATGACACTTCTTTTTGCTGCCTTCCGTATAAAAATCAAACAACTTGCCCGGCCTATTTCTGCATAGGTTTATATTATTTTTGATTTTAGTCACTATCGATAAATCCTATCGGTCAATAAATTAATACATTTAAATGCCCTACCTGCACACAGGTAATAATAGTATTTTTGTATCAGAAAATAATAACCCTTTAAAACTATAAAATATGTCATTAGTAGGAAGAAAATTCCCAAACATTACAGTAGATGCAATGAATGAAATGGGAGACACTTTTAAATTGAACATTTTGGAAGAAGCCAAGAAAAACAACAAAAAAGTATTGCTTTTCTGGTATCCAAAAGATTTTACTTATGTATGTCCAACAGAGATTCTTTCTTTTCAGGAATCCCTATCAAAATTTGAAGACCGAAATACTATTGTTATCGGCGCTTCCTGTGATACCCCTGAGGTTCATTTTGCTTGGCTTAATACCCCGCGCGACAATGGTGGGATTGAAGGTGTAACTTATCCACTTTTGGCAGACACCAACAGAAACCTTTCACAAGCCCTTGGAATTTTGGACATTACCCCAATGGAATATGATGACGATCAAGAGCATTACTTGGTTGAAGGAAGCAATGTAACGTACCGTGCAACTTATTTAATTGATGAGGAAGGAAAAATCTTCCACGAGAGTGTAAACGATATGCCTCTTGGCCGAAACGTAAATGAATATTTGAGACTGGTTGATGCCTATACCCACGTTCAGCAAAAAGGTGAAGTTTGTCCTGCAAACTGGGAAGAAGGAAAAGAAGCAATGGTTGCATCACGTGAAGGTGTAGCTAGCTACTTACAGCACTAATAAAATCCTTTGGTTAATGCTTTTTTTAACCAATTCAAGAAAACAGCTATGACCATAGGGCGTGGGAAATCAATAAACATTATTGAAACTAAAAGTTTAATCTTTACGTCCTATGTATCATATTCCAAGTTATTTATACTTAAATAAGATATTAAAAACAAAATCCATGATGTTAGAATTAAAAGATGATACGCTACAGCAGTTTATCGAGGAAGAGCAGAACGTAATCGTTCAATTTTCTGCCGGGTGGTGCGGTAATTGCCGTTTGATGAAACCCAAATTCAAAAAAATGGCATCGGAGACGGAAGGTTTTAAATTTATAATGGTTGATGCCGAGAAATTTCCTGAAAGCCGCAAAATGGCAACTGTGGACAACCTCCCAACCTTTGCAACATTTAAAAACGGAAAACTGGTAAACCAGGTTCAAACAAATAAAGTAGAACTCTTAAAGGAATTAGTAGATGAAGTTGCCAGTAATTAGACATATCCAACGAAACAACTCTCCCGTACAAATCCAAAATTGCATAGAAGTTTTGGAATCGTATTGCGAATATAACCGCATTACGGATGAAGAACTGGACATGGTTGGGGAATTGATCACCAATTTATGTGGGGCAGCCGAAGTACATCAAATGATTGCAGACGGAATGCCTGAACGAGATGCTGCCAATGCCTTTTCCCAAAAGGTTTTAGGCTCAATAGATCGGTAAGATTTACCCCTTTTCTTGCTGTATAGAGGCTGTCTAAAAAGGGCAGCCTTTTTTCATGGTAAATCGGCAAAGATTTTGTATCTTCATGCTATGAAAGCAAGCCCTGTTTGGAAGACCAACAGCCAGAACCAATTGAGTCTTCTTCCTCCC
>Ga0208014_1000059_pt1 | contig 80058 bp, 70 predicted proteins | sample 25_taG_FD_184099 | JGI IMG/M metagenome (GOLD analysis project Ga0208014, IMG submission 184099) | Marine viral communities from Cariaco Basin, Caribbean Sea - 25_WHOI_OMZ (SPAdes) (version 2) | ecosystem: Environmental > Aquatic > Marine > Oceanic | place: Caribbean Sea: Cariaco Basin...
AGACCCAGTCCAGGTTATGCTGGATAACCCGGCTGTTGATCAGGCCGCGAGCGTGGAACACCACGCCTGCCCTGAGCAGTTCGATGGGCTCGCCGACTTCCGACGGCTGGGCAAAACTGTGCAGTTTTCCCAGCAGTGCAATCGGATCGAGAAAGCCGTGACGATGGGCCATGCGTTTGACCAGGTACCGCCATGGCAACCACTTCATCCAGCTCATTCACTTGCCTCCTGTTCCGTTGGCTCGGTCTCGACTTTGTAGCGGGCCAATGCCCGCCGGGCCAGACGGTTGAGAAATACCACCGCCAGTACCGTGCCTACGAAACCGGCTCCATAAATGGCCCACTCCAGCGGTGTGCGACCGGACTCCCGAACGCCCATCGTGGACAGGTCGGCCGCCAGCGAGCCCAGGTAGACGTTGTGAAGCGAGAAAGGAATCACGCCCAAAAACGTTCCGGCCACAAAACCGCCGAATGAGAAATTGGTGAGACCGAACAGAAAATTGGACAGTTTCCCGGGGAAAAACGGAATCAGACGGGTCAGCAGCACGATTTTCCAGCCATGGGGTGCCATCTCATTGGTCACCACGGACAGCCGCGCCCGACTGCGGATATACACGTGGGCATGCTCGCCGAGAAAATGACGGGCGATCAGAAAGGCCAGAGCCGCGCCTATCGTGGTTCCGATCACCACGTAAGTGGTTCCCTCGATCACACCAAACACGAATCCGGCACCGGTGGTCAGCAGCACTCCCGGGAGCAGGAGCACCATGGCAAGCACCATGATGGCGATGAACAGCACCGCCGCCCACACGCCCTGGGTGTCAAACCACCGCAGGAGCTCAACAACCTGTTGATGGACACCAAAGGCATAGAGCAGACCAACAATCAGCCCGACTCCGGCGATACTGCCCGCCATCCAGAGGGCAGGTGATTTCTTCCAGTTACTCATGAGCTAACCCTAACGCGGGAAGGCACCGGGTCTCAAAGTGCTGGGCGGGCCCCCGCTCAGGGATTACTCAGAATCGACTGGAGTTTCTGGGTAAGCTCTACGGCCTCTGCTCCCAAAGGGGTGAGATAGCCACCATCTTTCTGGCTGATCAGCCCCTTGGAATACAGATTCTCGGCCGCCCGAACCGTTTCCGGTGCCGCCGAATGGGCATGCACCTTGAGCCCCTCCTGGTTGGAGGTGGACGGGAACTGGCCCAGGAGATTGAGTTCCGCAAGGTGATCAACAGAGAATGGCATGGCATTTCCTCGTATTATGGTCAGGGTTTACATTCAGCATAGCCGATTCACACCATGAAGCTTTCACGAATTCTCAGCAACCGTAATGGCATCAGTCGCAAGCAGGCCAATCGGCTGATTGCCTCGGGCCGCGTGAGCGTGGATGAAATCACCTGCAGAGAACCGGCGGTTGACGTGGACCGGTTTTCCAGTGTACGGCTCGACGGCGAACCGCTTCAGGTTGCCGAACCCTGCCATTACCTCATGCTTCACAAACCCGCAGGCTTTCTGAGCGCCACCTGCGATGGCACCCACAGAACCGTGATGGAACTGATCGCCCCGGAACTGCGACCGAACCTGCACATTGCCGGACGGCTTGATCGGGCCAGCACCGGCCTGCTGATCCTTACCAATGATGGCCGCTGGTCACGCCGGCTCACCGAGCCCCGAATCAAAATTCCGAAGGTGTACCGGGTGACGACCGCCAACCCGATCGCCCCGGACACCGGTCAACAATTCGCTGACGGTATCTGGTTTGAATTCGAGCAGCTGACCACCTCTCCGGCACACCTGGACATTCTGGCCCCCTGCGAAGCGAGAGTGACTATCTACGAAGGCCGATACCATCAGGTCAAGCGGATGTTTCATGCCGTCGGCAACCGGGTGACTGCCCTGCACCGGGAGCGGATGGGGACTATCCGGCTGGACAGCGGTCTTGGTGAAGGTGATTATCGGGCCCTGACCCGGGAGGAAATCCGGTTCACCCGCGATTGATCTGGCTCAGGGCGCCAACTCAGGCATCGACTATGCTGTTCCTCAGGCACTCACCAAAAGCAGGGATGTTTTAAGGCCATGGCAAACCAGGCTAGCGATTTTTACCCTCGGCCACTGCGTCATCTCAGCAGCTACCTGTCCGGCCTTGTCCAGGGCAAGCTCTGGCTGAAAGTATTGATCGGCATGTTTCTCGGGCTGGTAACAGGGACGCTGTTGGGCCCATCTGTCGGCCTTGTGGAACCGGCAACCGGTACGTTGATCGGTAACTGGCTCGCCTTCCCGGGGCAATTGTTCCTGGCCACTATTCAGATGATTGTGATCCCTCTGGTGATTGCCTCGGTGGTTCGCGGACTGGCCGCCAGCGAAGACCTCGAACAACTGCGCAAGCTGGGGCTGAGGGTCACAGGCTTCTTTGTCATCACCACCGCCATGGCAGCATCGATAGGCCTCTGGATCGGCGATCTGTTCAATCCCGGCCAGATGATGGCGGGCCTGGGTACTCCCGTCGCCGCCGGAGAAAACAGCGTCCCGGTTGCCAGCATGCCCGCTGTGGACGAGCTTCCGAAAACCCTGATCGGGCTATTGCCCGGCAACCCGCTGGACGCCATGGTTGAGGGCCAGATGCTTCAGGTGGTGATCTTTTCGATCATCGTCGGTATTGCCCTGGTGAGCATGGCACCGGAAAAATCCCGCCCGATGCTGGATTTACTCGACTCCCTCCAGCAAATCTGCATGACCGTTGTGCGCTGGGCCATGCGGCTGGCGCCGATTGCGGTGTTTGGCCTCATGGCCCAACTGACAACCACCCTGGGGTTCCGGGCAATGCTGGGCATGGCCTCCTATGTAGCAACCGTCATTGCCGGGCTGATTGTGCTGCTGGGCGTGTACATGCTGATCCTGAAATTCCTGGCAGGCCAATCGCCCGTGCATTTTATGAAAGGCAGCCGGGACGTGTTACTGCTTGCCTTTTCAACCTCCAGCTCTGCGGCGGTAATGCCTCTGTCCATCCGCACCGCGGAAGACAAGCTGGGCGTCCGGCCGTCTGTCTCCCAGTTCGTCATTCCGCTGGGCGCCACCATCAACATGAATGGCACAGCACTCTATCAGGCGGTTGCCACCATTTTCCTGGCACAGGTCTACGGGATAGACCTCAGCATGGGCAGCATGGCCCTGGTGGTGGCCATGGCAGTGGGTGCCTCCATCGGCTCCCCGGCCACGCCCGGTGTGGGCATCGTCATTCTGGCCATGGTGCTGCAAACCGTCGGCATTCCGCCCAGCGGTATTGCGCTGATCATGGGCGTGGATCGGATTCTGGATATGTGCCGGACAGCCATCAACGTCACGGGCGATCTGGTCACCTGCCGTCTGATGGAGAACTGGTCGGGAAAGAGGCTTCCCGACATCGAACCACCCAACCCGGAAGCCTCATGACCGGCGTGGAAAACGCCACGGCTATTGAATACTGAGGGACACCTCAGTCCTGCTGGATTTCTTCGGCCCGCACCGGGCGGCTGAAGTAGTAGCCCTGCATCCGGGAACAACCAAGCTTCTGCAACGCTTGCATCTGCTCTGCTGTTTCTACGCCCTCGGCAACGATTTCATGGCCCAGTTCCGCACCCATGGCAATGATCGCCCTGACCAGCACGTCACCAGCGCGTTCCTCCGTCACCGCACTGGTGAAAAGCCGGTCAATTTTCAGCGTGTCGAAAACAAAGTGTCTGAGGTAGGCCAGATTGGAATATCCGGTGCCGAAATCGTCCAGGGCCAGTTTTACCCCGGTGTTCCGAATCGCCTGCAGGGTTCTCTGATTATCCTGAACCCGAGCTACCAGCATGCTTTCCGTCACCTCGATTTCCAGCAGCGAGGCCGGCAGGCCACACTTGGCGAGGGTGTCCTGAACCCGGCAGGCAAACCCGCTTTCTTCCAACTGAGCGGCGCTGATATTAACCGCAACACGCAAGGGTTTGCCCGCCTGCAACCACTGGCCAGCCTGGCAACATGCACTGGCGAGTATCCAGTCGCCCAGTTCCGGCATCAGGCCGGCACTTTCAGCAATCGGAATAAACCGGTCAGGCGGCACCATTCCGAGGGTTGGTGACTGCCACCTCAGCAGTGCTTCAACGGCAAAGGTTTCGCCGGTTTTCACGCAGACCTGGGGTTGATACACCAGGAAAAATTCCTCCCGCTCCAACGCTCCCACCAGTGCCGACCGGATCTCCGCCTGGCTGGCGAGATTGTCATGCAGCGTCTCTGAATAGAAGGCCTGGTTACCCACCCTGGCACTGCGCAGAGCCAGTTCGGCATTGCGTAGAAGCTGATCGGCCACCGCCGCATCATCGGGCATCAGGCTCACTCCGGCGGTGCAGTTGATAAAAAGCGCACCGGCGCCGAAATCCATGGGCGATGACACCCTGGAAATCAGTTCCTCGACCTGATCGACCAGAGCGGTTTTATGGAGCTGCGTCCGGAGAAAGACCAAAAAATGACCACCCCCAAGACGACCGACAAAATGCCCTTCTGACAGACAGGACTCGATCCGTTCCATCACCGTTTCAATGACCTGGTCCCCGGTCTCATAACCGTGCCAGTGGTTGATCTCGGTGAGGTCGCTCACCTTCAGGACGATGACAGCGGCATTCAAGTCCTGCGCATGGGCCGCAGATACTGCCGCCGAGAGATTCTCCCGGACCGGCAGGTTGGTGATCGGACCGGTCAGGCTACAACATGAACCATTCATGGCTTTGGTGTTTCCCCAGGAAAACTTGCCGGGCACCCCCTTCACGAGGGTAAGCCCTTTGGCCGAAATCCCGGAATCAAGCCGGGGTTCAGGATGGTGTGCTGATTTCATGACCTGCACCTGTTTCCGCATTTCATCTAAAGTGCATGAATTCACGACACAAAACCATCAGGGAGGACTGAAATCGGATAGGGAACGCCCTACCCGGATCTACAAGAGATCCTGGGAGAGCGCGTAGCGGACCAGATCGGAGATGCTGCTGGCATTCAGCTTTTCCATCAACCTGGCCTTGTGAGTACTGACCGTTTTCGAGCTCACGTTCAGTTTTTCTGCGATATCGCCCACGTTCATGCCACGGGCCAGGTCGAGGAAGACCTCATACTCACGTTTAGTCATCCGGGCATGGGGCTCGTCATCCGGTTTCCCTGTCAAGGCATCCTGCGCAAGCCTGTCTGCCAGCTCCCGGCTAACATAGAGCTGCCCAAGCGCTACTGTACGAAGAGCTTCCAGGAGTTCTGCCGGAGGCCGCGTTTTGGTGATAAAACCCCGGGCACCGGCACGAATTGTCCGGGTGGCGTAAAGATCTTCACGGTGCATGCTCAACACCAGAATCCGGGTTTCGGGAGCCCGTCTACGAACCCGTTCAATCAGTTCCAAACCGGAACATCCCGGCATCGACATATCCATCAGAAACACGGCCGGTTTCTTATTCGGTATCTGCCTGAGGGCTTCGTCGCCGTCCGCTGCTTCCCCGACCACCTCCATATCGGGTGCCGAGGCAATCAGTGAACGAATGCCTTCGCGCACGATACTGTGATCATCGGCTATGTAGACACTAATCATTCAGATTTTTCTCCAGGGGCAGTTCCACCCGTATCCTGACACCTTTACCGCTGGCGGATTCCACCGACAGGTTCCCGCCAAGCATTGCCGCTCGCTCGCGGATACCTACAAGGCCTGACCCATAGTGCCCTGCCACGGCCGGGTCAAAGCCTGCGCCATCATCACGCACCTCGAGACTGGCCGAGGTTTCGTTCTCACGGTAATGAATGGTCACAACTGAGGCTTCAGAATGACGGCTGACATTGGTCATGCATTCTTGCAGGATGCGATACAGGGCAGTGGCCACCTCGCCCCTGACCACACCGTCGTCGGCAGGCTCGGAATGCCATTTCACATCCAGGCCGTCGCGGCCAGCCCATCGTGACAGCAACCACTCGGCGGCCGCTTCGAACCCCAGGTCATCCAATATGGGCGGTCGCAGATTGGAGGAAATTTCCCGGACCTTTTCGACCGCATCGTCAACGGACTCAATGGTGCTCTCCAGATGCTGGCGGTGTTCGCCAGTCAGCTCGCCCATCTGATCGACCGCCAGATTCAGATTGAGTTTCAGCGCTGTCAGGGTCTGGCCAAGCTCATCGTGCAGATCCCGCGCTATTCGCCGCCTCTCCTGTTCCAGCACCCCTTCCTGGGCGCGGGTCAGCTGCCGGAGCTCCTCCCGGGAGTGCCTGAGCTCAGCTTCCCTGCGCTTGGTCTGAGTAATATCGCGCTGGACCGCAGCGAAATAGGACCGGCCGCCGACGCCGGGTGAGGGGATGGGAACTATCTCAATTTCATTCCAGAACGGCACGCCGTCCTTGCAGTAGTTAACCAGCACCTCCTTAATCGGCTCCCGCCGCTCCAGAGCTTTCCGGATCCGCCGCAGAGCCGCTCTGTCCGTGTCCGGCCCCTGGAACATTCGAGGTGTATTGCCGAGGACCTCGTCCGGACGATAGCCCGTCATCCGTTCCACACCCTCGTTCACATAAACAATTCTTGGGCCGGGCGGGTCCAGCGGATCGGTCTCGGTAATGATAATCACATCATGAATCTGCGCCATACAGGCCTGCAGCAGCCGGCGGCTCTCTTTCAGCCGGTATCTTTCGGTTCTGTCCCGAGCCACGCCGAACACGCCAGTCACTCTTCCGTTGACCACAATCGGAATATAGGTCACCTGAACCAGGGCTTTTCGACCGCTGCGGCTTCGCACTCTGCACCGGTAACTGCAGGGATTACCCTGAAGCGCTGCCTCGAAGCTTTCCTTTGCCGCTTTCCGGTCCCGCTCATCCACCAGATTATCCCAGTGGTAATCACACAACTGTTGCTCGGGGTAGCCGGTCAATTCTTCCGTGCAGCGATTGGCCTCCACCAGACGACCCTGCAAATCCATGCTGCAGACAGCGTCTGGATTCTGTGAAAACAGGGAGCGAAAACGCTGTTCATTGACAGCAATGCGTTCAGACAGGCGTCGATAATCGGTAATATCCGCCAGCTGGACAATACGTGAACCGTCGGGAAATGCACTTCGCGCAAGGGTGAGCCGATAAAGGCGCTCCCGGACCGTCGCCTCCAGTTCGCAGGCTTCTTGCGGAAGCGTGTCGGCATAGGCCAGTCGCCAAACCAATTCGGCCCTGGCCGCCTCATCCAGGTAGTCAGCCAACAGTGTATTGCGCTGAAAGCCGGCGCTGAGCTTCTTTGCGATATTATTCAGATCTGCAACGCGGCCATCGGGTGCAATCTGCAGAACCGCCCCCGGAAAGGCACCTATCGCGATCACACTCTGTGGCCCCATCTACCTCTCCTGAACGTTTATTACACTTGCCTGTTTACTCTAGCACGCTATCGATCAGATCTCAGGTCCGCGGCCGGTCTCAGGAAGCCGCCACTTTCCCCGGGTAACGCCCGACAATCGCTTCTGCCATCTCGCCCAAGGGCAGCACCTCCATGGCGGCGCCAATCTCGATCGCCTCCCGGGGCATGCCGAACACCACGGAGCTTTCCCGATCCTGGGCTATGGTGTAGGCGCCGGCCTGGCGCATGGCCAGCAATCCCTGGGCGCCGTCGTCGCCCATGCCCGTCATGATAATGCCCAGGGCATTGCGCCCGGCGGTATTGGCAACGGAACGGAACAGGACATCCACCGACGGTTTGTGCCGGTTTACCGGGGGGCCATCGGCCACACCGACGCGGTACTGGGCGCCACTGCGACGCAGCTGCATGTGCCGGCCGCCAGGGGCAACCAGAACAAGCCCGGGGATCACCCGGTCGCCGTCCACCGCCTCGCGCACCTCGCAGCGGCACAGCTGGTTCAGGCGATGGGCAAAAGCCGCGGTGAACTTTTCGGGCATGTGCTGCACCACGACAATGCCAGGGCAATTGGCGGGCAACCGGGTCAACACGGCCTCAAGCGCCTGAGTCCCCCCGGTGGACGTGCCCAGTGCAACAACCTGGTCGGTGGTTCGCGACATGGCCACCGGCGCCGACGACTTCTGCGCGCTGACGGCTACAGGACGCTGGGCACGGACAATCCCGGACTTTGCCCGGGCCGCCGCTTTCAGCACCTGCACCATGTGCCGGCCGCCCGATTCCAGAAAATCCCTCAAACCGATCTTCGGCTTGGTGATGATATCCACGGCACCGGCAGACAGGGCCTGAAGCGTGGTGTCCGCGCCTTTCTCCGTCAGCGTGGAACAGATCACCACCGGGGTCGGCCGTTCCTTCATCAGCTTACGGAGGAAAGTAATCCCGTCCATCCGGGGCATTTCAACGTCCAGGATGATGACATCCGGCCAGTCCTTCTGCATTTTCTGCAACGCAAAGATCGGATCGGGCGCGACACCGGAAACCCGGATTCCGGGATCCTCGGTCAGTAACTGGGTGAGTACCTGGCGGACAACCGCAGAGTCATCAACAATGAACACAGAAACCGGTGCACTCATGCCACACCTCCTGAGCGGGTCGGGCAGACGATAGCAGCCCGGCCATCGCCCTGGCGGACCCAGACATCGCCATCGGCAATATTGAAGGACAGCTGGCGGTAGCCGGTTCCGCCCAGGCTCCGGGCGCCCACCCGCAAGCCATGGCGGACCACCAGTGCCTCGGCCGCCGCAACGTTTCGCCTTGCCACAGAACTGCCCTGGGGGCCTACGTCGAACATGCTCGCCCCCCCAAACAACTTTGCCTCGTACTCACCGGCCCGGGTGTCATGCTGCCTGATTTCCGAGATAAGCAGGTCAAGGGCGTCGTCGCCGTAGCGGGCATTGAGTTCACCGCCCTCTTCCGCCCGGCCCGGCAACATGTAGTGGCACATACCGCCCAGCTTCCGGCCCGGGTGCCAGACCGTGACAGCAATACAGCTGCCGAGAGTGGTGCGAATGCGGGTGTGCCTGTCCCCGAAGTACCACTCGCCGGGATGCAGAAAGATATCGATCCCGGAACCCAGTTCTGTTGTCATTTTTTCTTCCGGTAAACTGACGGCATTACCGACTCAAGACCATCCTGAAACCCGTTCAGGGTCTCCGAATGGCCGATGATCAGGTACCCGCCGGGTCTGAGACAGGCCTGCAACCGGGCAACAATCTGCTGCTTGGTGTCGGCATTGAAATAGATCATCACGTTGCGCAGGAAGATCACATCAAACAGCCCTACCTCCGGCAATCTTGTGTTCAGATTGATCTGCCGGAAATCCACTTTTGCCCGCAAGGGCGGGTCCACCATGAGGGTACCCGCCGCCTCGTCAACGCCTTTCAGGCAATAGCGCTTGAGACTCTCCGGCGGAATCCGGTCGGTCCGTGCCATCGGGTATTTCCCTGAGCGGGCCTTCTGCAATACCTGGGTGCTGATATCCGAGGCCAGTATTTCCCAGCCGCTATCCCCCAGGGCGTCAGAAAGCACCATGGCAGCGGAATAGGCTTCCTCGCCGCTGGAGCAGGCGGCGCTCCACAACCGGAACCGCTGGCCCCGGGAACGTTCCGGCAGAATCCGGTCCCGGAGAAAGTCGAAGTGCCTGGGTTCCCGAAAGAAATAGGTTTCGTTGGTGGTCAGCAGATCGACGGCCGTCTGCTTCTCAGCCGCATTACGTCGCAGGTAGTTCCAATACTCGCCATAGCTGCCGAGCGCCAGCTCCTTGAGTCGCTTCGACAGCCGTCCGGCAACCATGGTTCGTTTGCTGTCGGGCATGTGAATGCCGGCCACGGCAAAGATCATTTGCTGGAAATCCCGGAACTCAGCTTCGCTAAGCACCGGAGCGGCGTTCACCGCAAATGCGGGTCGTGCTTCAGCTGTCGAGACCATGGCCGGTAACATCCCCAATCGCGGCCAGTTCGGCCATTTCCCGGGTATTCAGTGCCTGCTGGACATCCAGCAGGATCACGAACTGGCCCTGGACCTTGCCCATGCCGGCGATGAAATCTGCACGGATCCGGGCACCAAAGCTCGGTGCCGGCTCTATGTCCGCCGGCTGGATTTCCAATACTTCTGACACCGCGTCGACGATCACGCCAATCTCCTGCAGCGTCTCTTCCCCCGACGCTTTGCCCTCCACTTCGAGGATGACAATGCAGCTGCGCCGGTTGATATCACTCTCGCCCCGCCCGAATCGGGCGGAAAGGTCGATCACCGGTACCACACTGCCACGCAGGTTGATCACACCCCGCACGAAATCCGGCATCATGGGCACGGTGGTAAGACTGCCGTATTCGATGATCTCCCGGATATGCAGGATACCCACCGCGAACATTTCGCGGCCAATCTGAAAGGTCAGGTACTGATTCTGGTCTCCGGAGGCGTCCGCAATGCGGACCACCTCTTCATGTCTTTGTGGCTGACTCATAACACCTCCGGTCAGAACCGCACGTAAGCGGACGCGTCAAACTCTTCGTTGCCACGGCCCGGATTGGCGACATTCCGCTCCTTGCCTGAAGCTTTTTCCTGGCGGGGCTTTGCCGGCGGCTGTGCTGCAAAGCCGCTGTCATTGACCCGGAAGAAGGCCATGGCCTGCTGCAGCTGTTCAGCCTGGGATGACATCTCCTCGGATGTGGCCGCCAGCTCTTCCGAAGCGGACGCATTCTGCTGGGTAATCTGGTTGAGTTGCTCCATGGCGCCGTTGATCTGCTCAACGCCCGCGGACTGCTCGCTGGAAGCGGCTGCAATTTCCTGGACCAGATCCGAGGTCTTCTGAATCGAGGGCACCATTTCCGTCAGCAGGCGACCGGCACGCTCGGCCAGCTCCACCGACGACCCGGCCACTTCGCCGATTTCCTGAGCGGCCACCTGGCTGCGCTCGGCCAGCTTACGAACCTCAGCAGCCACAACCGCAAACCCCTTGCCGTGCTCCCCGGCCCGGGCTGCTTCGATGGCAGCGTTCAGGGCGAGCAGGTTGGTTTGATAGGCAATGTCGTCAATGATCGAGATCTTCTCGGCGATGCTCTTCATGGCGGTAACCGTCTGCCCGACAGCTTCGCCGCCTTCGACTGCTTCCTTGGCCGCCTTGCTCGCCATACCATCGGTGATGGAGGCGTTCTCAGTGTTCTGGCTGATGGATGCGGTCATCTGCTCCATGGAGGCGCTGGTTTCCTCCACGCTTGACGCCTGCTCGCTGGACGCCTGCGACAGAGACTGGCTGGTGGCGCTTACCTCCTCGGAGGCGGACGCCAGGTTATCGGCACCGGAGCGCACTTCGGAAATGACCTGTGAAAGCTTGGTGACCATACGCTGCATGGTGTCCATCATCTGGCCGATTTCGTCACGACCGCGAGACTGCACTTTCACAGTGAGATCACCATCCGCAAGACTGGTAGCCGCCGACATCGCCTCTCTGATGGCACCGGTAATGCTGCGTGCGATGAGAAACGCCAGGCCCAGACCGATAAGAATGCTGACGGTCAGCAGGACGATCACGGCAATCTGGGCCGCGGAATAGGCTTCACTGGCCGCGTCACTGGCGGCTTTACCCATCTCCACGTTCCATTCGACGTTACTGTCGAGTATTTCGCTGATGGTGTTGTACGCTGTGCGCGAGTCGCCCCGATAAAACGCCAGTGCCTGCTCGGTATTGTTGCTACGCGAAATCTCCAGCAGCTTGTCGTGCTCGGCCTGATAGCCGGCCCAGGCAGCCTGGTACCGCTCGAACAGAGCCTTTTCCTCCGGCAGCGCCAGCAGTGCCGCAAAGGTTGCAGTCACTGTGCCGAGCCTGGAACTGATCGCTTCCATGCGCTTCTCGTTATTTGTCATCTCCTGAGCAGACTGGGAAATGATGTGTTCAAGTTCATACCGGCGAAAATCACCAATCAGTGAATCCATGGTCTGGGCGGAGTCCACCGCAACCATCCAGTTATCCGCCAGCTCGTTGGCGGAATCGTTCATGGTAGACATCTGCATCAGCGCATAAACGCCGGTGGCAAGGAACAGCACCAGGACGATCCCAAAGGCGCCCATCAGCTTGGTAAAGATTCGGAGGTTATTTAACAGACTCATTGGGTTCGATCCCCTGTGGAAGACAACGTCATAATTGGTTGAGGCGCATTCCATGCGATTTCAGTGATACCTGTTCCCGAAGACTTATCTGGGAAATCAGGGCCGGTACATCCAGAATCAAAGCTACCTGCCCGCTCCCCAGAATGGTGGAACCGGACAGGCCTTTCAGATGAGAGAAAATGCCGCTCAGGGGTTTGATCACGGTCTGGTGTTCCCCCAGCAGTTGGTCCACGATCAGGCCGGCCTTCTGGCCTGAATGCCGGACCACAATGATGTTCTGGCGCCGGCCGGGCGCACCCGGAACGCTGAACTGATCACGCAGCCGGATCAGGGGAAGCACCTCCTGGCGCAGGTTGATGTAATCCTGATCAGCGCTGAGCCTCTGCTGCTCCGCGCTGAGTTCGGTGCACTCGACAACCATCTCCAGCGGAACCACGTAGGTGGCATCGCCCACCCTGGCCAGGAAACCGTCGATAATCGCCAGGGTCAGCGGCAGCCGGATCCGGAAGGTAGTACCACCGGCAACCCCCGGAGACACCAGTTCCACCATGCCACGGAGACCCTCGATATTGCGGCGCACCACGTCCATACCCACGCCACGGCCGGACAGGTTGGTGACCTGCTCAACCGTGGAGAAGCCGGGCTCGAAAATAAGGTTGAACACCTCCTGATCGGTCAGGTTGGCATCCGCCTTGACCAGTTCCCGCTCCACCGCCTTGGCTAGCAGTCTGTCCCGATTCAGGCCGCTGCCATCATCACTGACCTCAATCACCACGGCGCCGGATTCGTGGTAAGCATTCAGATGAACACGGCCCCGGGCGGGCTTGCCCTTTTCAAGGCGAATACCGGGCATCTCGACGCCGTGGTCGCAGGCGTTTCGAACCAGATGAGTCAGGGGATCGGCAATTTTCTCAACCACCGTTTTATCCAGCTCGGTCTCGGCGCCGGTGATAACCAGCTCTATGTCCTTCCCGAGCTCCGAAGAGACATCGCGAACCACGCGCTGGAAGCGCTGGAAGGTTTCGCCAATCGGCACCATACGAAGGTCGAGGGAACTGTCGCGGATTTCTTCAACGAGAAGATTCAGGTTGGCCGCGGACTCCCGGGCGGAGGCGTCGCCGGAGCGGTGCGCGTCCATCGACACGGTCGCCGAGGCAATGACCAGCTCGCCCACCAGGTTAATCAGGTTATCGAGCTTGTCAGCCTGGATCCGAAGGTGCTGGACCGATTTCTTCCGGCGGCCCTGTTGCGGATCGAGAGGTTCTTCAAGAGGCGCGGCGTCGCTCCGTCCACCGTTCCGGGCCGGCTTTTCCGGTTTCCCGGGGGACGTCGGATCCGGCGCAGAGGAAAAATCAGCCTCCTCAATCCGGAGTTGATAGAGGTCCCCGGCGAATTCAAATACATCTTCAATGGCCGTGCGGTCGGCAGAGCTTCGGAGGGCGAGGTCAAACCCCAGGTAGCAGGCTTCCGGATCAAACACATCCGGTGCTGGCAGGGCCTTATCCAGGACGGTGACCTGCTCCAGCTCCCCCAGTGTGCCCAGGAAGCGGATAAACCCGAGTGGATCCATGCCATGGCGCAGCGCGTCGGCATGGACCCGGATCTGAATTCGCCATAACCCACCGTCATTGGAAGGTGCGGCTGCGACCCGGGTTATTTGCTCGTCCTGATTCGGCACGAGCGACTGGAAGGGTTCCAACTCGGCCAGAAGTGCAGCGCCTGCCGGTTCGAACTGAATGGCATCGGCGGGCGCGGGCACTTCCACCAGCAGGCTGATATGGTCCCGGCAACGGAGAAGGAGGTTGGCCAGATCCCGGCTCAGGTCAATTTCACCCGCCCTCAGCCGGTCAAGAACGTTTTCCACCACGTGGGTAAAGTTCACCACATGATCCAGACCAAACATACCGGCGGAACCCTTGACGGTATGCACGCAACGGAACAACGCATTCTGCAGTTCGGCTTCGCCCGGCCGGGTCTCAAGCTCCAACAGAATGTGCTCCATATCCGACAACAGCTCGCGGCTCTCATCCAGGAAGGTTTGCAAGGCCAGATCCATGTTCATTGCGCAGGCTCCAATCCGGCCAGTCCCAGCACCTCGCGGACTGCGTCGCTGTGATTCACCAGAGCCACAGGCTCATTGGCAGGAGTGCGCAACCGCCTGGCGAGCAACAGGATCTGTAAGCCGGCGGTATCCAGCTCGGTGACCCCGGCCAGATCAACGTTCCGGAGCTCGCCGGTGCCAAACGCCCGGCAGAGATTCTCGGAAGCGGCGTTGGCCTCATAGATGGTCAGCTCACCCTGAAACGACAGGCAACCCGTCTCGGCATTGAAGTTCAGAAAAGCGCTCATGGACCCACCAGCTTGTTGACTGCCGCCAGCATTTGCTGGGGCTGGAAAGGCTTGACCATCCAGGCCTTGGCACCGCCGGCCTGGCCCTGCATTTTCTTGTCCTCGGCGGACTCGGTGGTGAGCATGATCACCGGGGTGAACTTGTACTCCGGCCGGGACTTGACCTCCCTCAGGAAGGTCAGGCCATCCATGTTGGGCATGTTCACATCCGAGATCATCAGATGAACCCGCTGGCCAACGAGTTTGCTGAGGGCATCGCGCCCGTCGCAGGCCTCAATTACGTCAAAACCAGCTCCTTTGAGGGTGAGTGACACCACCTGCCGGATGGAGGCCGAGTCATCAACAATCAGAATACTTTTAGCCATAACTTGGAATCCGCTATCTGTCGGGCTTTCTCCGGCCTCGGAGCCGGGTCCGGATTGATTCAAAAAAAGGTGATTTCACCACTCGCTGCCGCCGGCTGGGCTGTCTTTTTACGGCCGTGATTGTTCCGTTCTTCTGCCATGGCGTAGGAGGCCTCCATGTCTTTCATCAGGAAATCAACATCCAGGGTGTCGCCAGAAACCATCTGATCCCCTGCCTTGGAAATACTGGCGTGAACGTGGGCCAGTATCTGGCTGGTTCGGTCCTGGAACTGGAGCTGAATGAGCGCATTGTCGACTTGTGACTGAATACCGACATTGGTGCGCCGCAGGGACTCGGCTGAGTCCACCAGTCGGGTGCCCAGCCCTTTAAAATCAGCGAGCACACGTTCGATAGTTGTCTCCGAGGAGCGGACGGACTCGCCATCCCGGCCACTGGACTCCTGAGCCGCACTGACGGCAGAGCGTATGGAGTCACCGATGTAACCCACCTTGGTGCTGATACGCTCGCCAGTCTCGGCAGAAAGCCGCGACAACTTGCGGACTTCATCGGCGACCACCGCAAACCCACGCCCGTGCTCACCGGCCCGGGCCGCCTCGATGGCGGCATTCAAAGCAAGCAGATTGGTCTGGCCGGCGATCGTGGCAACGTCCTGGGCCATGCTGTCCAGTTCGTCCACAAAGGTATCCAGACCATTGATCTGGCGCAGCAGGCCGTCCCGATCGTCCAAGGCGCCCCGCAGGGTATTTACCACCGACTGGAGCTCATTCCCGGCCTTGCCGAAGGCACTGCCCATCCCGCCCTCGAGGGAATCGGCCACCTCCGAGGACATCGCGGTGGCACTGTGCAATTCCTGGGCAAGATGGCTGAAGCAGGAGGTCAGGTCGGTAATGGCGGTTTCTGTTTGTCCGCGGGCGGTTTCAATCTGCTGATTCCAGACAGGAAGAAGCTGTTTACCCAGCTGGATCTGACCGTTGCGGAACGGTTTCTGCGCCCCTGAAGCGGCGGAGACCTGCTCGTCCATATTCGCGTGGACGCTCTGGAACCAGCGGCGGACCATGGTTCTGGCCGACAGACTTGTCGCAAGGGTAAGCAATACGACGGAGACGGCCAGAGCAACGCCGCCGGGCGTCGGCATCAGAAACAGCGTAAACACCGCTGCAAGCACACCGGGCGCGGCGGTGACTGCCATTAGCAGAGATTCCGGAAAACGATGAATATTGGTCACGACTGGCTCCCATTTCGATGGGGGTTATCGTGCTATCGACACCAGCAAGTGAACAATCGGCGCAGCCCCCGATATTCAATAGGGCTGAGGTACTGTGGAGGTAGGGAATGGACTACGGCGTGATAGGGCTGACAAACCAGGGCACGGCCACCGCAACGGCCGATGTCCGGGGGTAGCTACCGGGCCGGGTGTGACTGAAGCGCCAGGACGATCGCTTCGCACACCTCATCCTGATGCCGGCCCTCACCACTGATCGTCAGGTCGGCGTAGCGGGCGTAGAGCTCGGAGCGCTCCTCAAACAGCGCCTCCAGTGACTGCTCCGGCCGGCGGGAAATGCCCCGGGCACTGTGATCGCCGATGCGGGCAAGAACCAGAGGAAAAGGTATCTCCAGAAACACCACCACGCCGTTTGCCTTGAGATGGTCCATGGCTGCCGCACTGTAGACCGCGCTGCCGCCGGTACTGATGACCTTGTGCCGGACATTCAGTGCCAAAAGCACCTCCTCCTCGATACGGCGAAGCGTCTGGTAGCCATCATGATCCACGATATCCTGCAAGGTACGCCCTGCTCGTTCCTGGATCAGCAGGTCGGTATCCACAAACCCCATTCCCAGCCTCTTGGCCAGCAGGACCCCGACGGTACTCTTGCCGCTGCCGGGCATACCAATCAGAATGATGTTCGAGGTGTCAGTCTGGGAATCCATGAAGCCTCCGGCAAATGAGAACTGGCAAACACTCCTGGAAACGTAACAGTTTTCCGACAAATTGTGCGGTTTTCCGACAGGTTTAAGGCCGTATAATCCGGGTATCGCCAACGCACTCCATGAATGCCAACCGGAACCCCATGGACACAGAATGAGAACAGGCCAGTCCTATCGTGCTCTTTATCTCGCCTCGCTGACTTTCGCAGGTCTGATGGTTGCTACCTTCCCGAGCCTGGCAGACAGCGTCAAGCGCATTGTCCATCCCGACGGCACGGTCGAGTTCACCAACGTGAAAGGCAGCAACCGGCCCAGGGCCTCGACCGGTAATGACACGGTCTACCGGTACACCGATCAGAACGGTGTCGTCGCCTATAGCAGCGTGCAGCCGGCAGGTACGGAATTCGATGTTATCCGGTTCCATTGCTACGCCTGCAATCCGGAGTCCACCGTGGACTGGCGCAAAACGCCCCTTTTCACAACGCCTTACCGACACGAAATCAGAACCGCTGCGCAGCAATACGGTGTCGACCCGGCCCTGGTTCGGGCGGTGATCCATGCCGAATCAGCCTTCAACGCCAAGGCCATTTCACCGGTGGGAGCCCAGGGGCTGATGCAATTGATGCCGGGAACGGCTAAAGAAGTGGGGGTTGCCAATGCCCTGGTGGCCGCCGACAACATTCGGGGCGGCGTGACCTATCTGGCGAAAATGCTTGAGCGCTTTGACGGCGATATCCGGCTGGCCACCGCCGCCTATAACGCCGGCCCCGGTGCCGTCGGCCGGTATGGGGGCGTGCCTCCTTACGCCGAAACCAGAGCCTACGTCGAGCGGGTGGGCATCCTTCACGAACGCTACGCAGCCCGGTAACAACCGCACCAACCGGGCGCGACTGTTACCCGAAAGTGGACTGCAGCCCTATTCGGAGGCTGCAATCAGGCTCGCGTTACCACCGGCGGCTGTGGTGTCCACACACAGGTGGCGTTCGATCACATAGCGCTGATCCAGGGTATGCTCGGCAATCACCGGCAGCAGTGCCCCGTCCCGCTTGGCAAGCGCCTCACGGTACTGTTTCAGCAAAGCCTGCCCGGCGCAGCTCACCGCCGCCTCAAAGCCATTGACGGTTGCCAGCGCTTCCGGCTCCAGCAGCCCTTCCGCACCGGCAATCGGCAGACTGGCCCTGGCGGCGGTGTCGACAGTTTCCTGAACGCCCGGGGCAATAACCACCACCTTGTTACCCTGGGACAAGGCGGTACCGGCCTGTTCCAGAGCGGTTTCCTTGTCTGGCCCCAGGCAGAGCACCACCCCACGGGCATGATTGGACAGGCGGTTGGTTTCACCCGTTGGTCCTGGCAGCGCTTCCACATGGGCGTCCAGCGGCTCCGGTAAATCTCCGAAGATCGGCTTGAGCACCTCAATCCGGGATTCCGGCCTGGGCGCGGCCAGTTTGTCGAGCTGACCAATCAGCTTCTGGAGCTGTTTGGCGTCGACCTTTTTGGCGCCTGGATCCGCCTCGCGCTCGACCGTTTTACCTTTCAGGAAACGGCGCACGTACTGGGGACCACCGGCTTTGGGGCCAGTCCCGGACAGGCCTTCGCCACCAAAGGGCTGGGAGCCCACGATAGCGCCGATCTGGTTGCGGTTCACATAGGTGTTACCGACCTTGATCCGGCTGCTGATTCGCTCCACCCGACGGTCAACCCGGCTGTGAATACCGAAGGTCAGCCCGTAGCCTTTAGCGTTGATCGAGTCCACTACCTTGTCGATGTTCTTCGCTTCGAAGGTGGCAACGTGAAGTACCGGTCCGAAGATTTCCTCTTCCATCTCTTCGATGCCACTTACACTCAGCACCGCCGGCGACACAAACAGGCCCTTTTCGGGAACCGGGAGTTTCTTCAGGAGCTTGCCGTTGCGTTCGAATTTTTCACAGTGATCGACAATCTTCTTGCGGGCATTTTCGTCAATGACCGGGCCCACGTCGGTGGACAGCAGCCATGGATCGCCAATACCAAGCTCTTCCATGGCGCCATACAGCATTTCCAGAAGGCCGTCGGCAATATCCTTCTGCACGTAAAGCATCCGCAGCGCCGAACAGCGCTGGCCGGCGCTCTGGAATGAGGACGCCAGTACATCCCGGACAACCTGCTCCGGCAACGCGGTGGAATCCACAATCATGGCGTTTAGGCCACCGGTTTCCGCCACCAGTGGCGCGTCTGGTGCCATGTTTTCGGTCATCACCTTGTTGATCCGCTGCGCGGTTGCGGTGGAGCCGGTAAAGCACACGCCACTGACCCGTGAATCGGAGGTCAGCGCCGCACCCACGGTTGCCCCGGTACCCGGCAGCAACTGGATGACATCGGTCGGAATACCGGCCTCATGCATCAGTTCCACGGCGCGGATTGCCAACAGGGATGTCTGCTCGGCCGGTTTGGCCACCACGGTGTTGCCCGCTGCCAGGTTAGCCATGATCTGGCCGGTGAAAATCGCCAGTGGGAAGTTCCAGGGCGAGATACAACACATCACGCCGCGGGCCTCGCCGCTGTCTTTGTATCGTATGGCCTCATTGGCATAGTACTGAGAGAAGTCGACCGCCTCACGGACTTCGGCAACGGCATCCAGCAGAGACTTGCCGGCCTCCCGGGTGGTCAGTGCAAACAGCTCGTCGACATTCTCCTCATAGAGATCACCAACCTTTCGTACGCAGGCTGCGCGCTCCTCTACGGACTTCTGCGACCAGCTCTTGAAGGCTTCCGCAGCGGCGGCGATGGCGGTGTCCACGTCGGCATCAGAGGCCTGGGTTACATGCCCGACCAGATCATCCGGATCGGCCGGATTGCGAACCACCTGTACCTCTGTGCCGGAGACCTCACCGGCAATCACCGGGCCGCCCTTCCAGCGGTAGTCCTTGTAGGCGCCACGACCCTTCTCGATTTCGTTCACCGTAACCGGATCGGTGATATCCCAACCCTTGGAGTTGCGACGCTGATCGCCGAACAGATTGAACGGGTGCACGATCGCCTTGCTGGAGATGTTATCGCCCATCTCCTCAACGCTGACAATCGGATCCTTGGCAATTTCCTCGGGGGTAATGCTGGTGTCCACGATCTGGTTTACGAAGGAGCTATTGGCCCCGTTTTCAAGAAGACGACGCACCAGGTACGCCAACAGATCCTTGTGGGGGCCCACCGGCGCATAAATGCGGCAGGGTACGCCACTGACCTTCAGCACTTCATTGTGCAGCGACTCACCCATGCCGTGCAGGCGCTGGAATTCGTAATTATTCACGCCTTTGGTCTTGGCCATTTCCAGAATGGCGGAGACCGAGTGGGCGTTGTGGGTGGCGAACTGCGGGTAGATGCGGTTCGTCATGTTCAGCAGTTTGGTGGCGCAGGAGAGGAACGAGACATCACTGCAGGCCTTACGGGTGAAAACTGGAAAACCATTCAGCCCCATGACCTGGGCCCGCTTGATTTCCGCATCCCAGTAAGCACCCTTGACCAGACGCACCATGAACTTGCGGTCGTGCTTCTCGGCCAGCCCATAAAGCCAGTCGATCACGAATGAGGAACGCTTGCCATAGGCCTGAACCACCACGCCGAAGCCATCCCAACCGGCCAGCTCGGGATCGGCAACCAGTGCTTCGATCACATCCAGAGACAGATCAAGACGATCCTGCTCTTCCGCATCGATGTTGAAGCCCATATTGGCAGCCGCTGCTTTCTTCACCAGCTCGCGGGCACGGGGCAGCAGTTCGTTCATGACCCGCTCTTTATTGCCGTACTCGTAACGGGCCAGCAGCGCAGACAGCTTCACGGAAATGCCCGGATTCTTGCGCACATCCCCTTTGCTCGCCTTGGCGATACTGTCGATCGCGTTGGCATAGGCATCGTAGTAGCGCTTGGCATCGTCGTCGGTACGGGCCGCCTCACCCAGCATGTCGTAGGAATAGGTGTAGCCCTTGTCCATGTACTCTTTGGCTTCGTCCTGGGCTTCCTCGATATCGCGGCCGAGGACAAACTGACGGCCCATTTCCTTCATGGCCTGGCCGGCAACGGTACGGATAACCGGCTCGCCAAAGCGCTTGAGCAGCTTGCGCAGGGTTTCGCCCACGGTGTTACGCTCGGAGTCTTTCAGCAGGTTGCTGGTCATCAGCAGGGCAACAGTGGCGGTATTGATGAGCGAGGAAGATGCCTTGCCCACGTGGCTGCCCCAGGCACCGGAGGTGATCTTGTCTTCGATCAGCTCGTGAATCGTGGTGTTGTCCGGCACACGCAGCAGCGCCTCAGCCAGGCACATCAGGGCGACGCCTTCTTTGGTTGTCAGGCCATACTCCGCCAGGAATTTTTCCATGATGGTGGATTTGGCACTCTTACGGACATTCCGGACCAGGTCGGCCGCGCGGGCAGAAATGGCATCCCGCTCGGTCTGGGACAACTGAGCGCCAGCAATCATCTCGTGGATCACCTTGTGCTCATCAGCAAGAATGTAGTCACGGATCGCCTGCCGGCTATCGACAAGCTCCGGCGTCTCTGATTGCTGCGGTCTCATAGTTGTACCCTCTTAGTTGTTTGTCTCTCCGGCATTCTACCTAGATGGACAAAGACTATTTCTCTGTAAAAAACAGAAAAGCGTATTGTTACGTCTTTTTTACCTTTTCAAAAATTAATATTTTCCTCAGAAAACCTTAACCTTCAGGCGTTTTACCTGCCTTGTTTATGCTAACCCGCCTTCAAAGCCAGCTCCCTGAGCATTCCATGGGCCACCGAGAAAACGGCACAGTCCACATCACTGGCGGCTTGCATATCGTTCAGCATTCGCTTCCATCTTCCCAGCAGCGCCTGTTTGTCACCGCGCCAGGCATCAAGGCGCTGTTCCGGCGAGCTGTCATCGGCCACCGGCTCGGAAAACACGCTCAGGGTGAGATTCCGCAGCTGGTGGTCGAGCTCATCCCGGAAATGAATGGTCGCCAGTACCTGCCAGTGGCCATTGGCCCGGAAGGCCCGCATCTGCCGGTCCAACCAGGTCAGATTCAGACTTTCACCAAGTCGGAAATACACCCAGGCCACCGATTCCAGTGGCTGGCCCAGCTGACGGGAAATCTCAATCATATCCATCAGCCAGTAGCGGCTTTCGGCGGAAGCGCACCAGGCTGACAAATCCTCGGGAACCTTGCGCTTACAATATTCAGCATAGCGTTCCTGCCACCGACTTGCAGGAATCACCGATTCCAGACGTTCCTTCGAGGCCAGGACATCGGCCAGGGGTGCCCGGTAATGATCGATGCAGGCCTCCGGATCCAACGCCTGGCGACGATTCTGCAACAACCAACTGGTGCTTCGGGTCGCCAGACGGATGGCGTCGGCAAACAATTCTGCCTGCACCTCCGCACTGATTTTTCCGTCCAGCGATTCTATGGCCTCCCAATGGGCGTCTACGTCATGGATTCGCAGAGAGATCAGGTAGGCTTCGGCAATCCGGCCGATATCCGCACCTGTGGCACTGCGGATCCGGTCAAACCACGTAATGCCCATACGATTCACCAGGTCATTGGCGATCTGGGTTGCCGATATTTCCGCTCGCAGCGGGTGAGCGTTCACCGCATCCGGAAAAGCCGCCAGCAAAGAGGCCGGAAATGCGGAGTGCAAGGCAGAATTAAAGCGCGGGTCATGAACGATCGGCGCTGCCACCAATACCTGCTTCAGCTCAATCTTGGCGTAGGACAGTAGCACGGCCAGCTCCGGCCGGGTCAGGCCAGCCCCCCGGTCCCGTCGAGCCTGCAGCTCTTCGTCGGTGGGAAGAAACTCAAGGCTCCGGTCCAGCTTGCCCTCAGCCTCCAGGCGCCGCATCAGTCGCTCATACTGGTCCGCGCTGGCCACAGCGTTATTTTGCGCCAGGCTTAACGCCATGGCCTGGCGGTAATTGTTCCTCAGGACCAGATCGGCCACTTCCGGGGTCATGGCCCGAAGCATCCCGTTGCGCTCGGGCAGCGTCATCCGCTGCCGATGCACCAAGTCGTTGAGCAGAATCTTGATATTGACCTCATGGTCGGAGCAGTCCACGCCACCGGCATTATCAATAAAGTCACTGTTGGCCGCCCCACCGAGGCGGGCGAAGTCGATACGCGCCCGCTGGGTGACACCAAGGTTCCCGCCTTCTCCAAGCACCTTGCAGCGCAGCTGGTTGCTGTCGATTCTCAGGGCATCGTTGGCCTTGTCGCCGACGTCTTCGTGGGACTCGGAGGGCGCCTTCACGTAGGTGCCAATACCCCCATTCCACAGCATGTCCACCGGTGCTTTCAGCAAGGCGGTGATCAGGTCGGCAGGCGGCAGGGTTCGCGCCTTGATGCCCAATGCCCCTCGCATTTGCGCCGACACCGGAATGGACTTCATGGCACGCGAAAAGACACCGCCGCCCTCACTGATCAGGGCGGCATCGTAATCCTCCCAGGTGGATCCCGGCGTGTCGAAAAGCCGCTGGCGCTCGCGGAATGAGGCTGCGGCATCCGGCTTGGGATCAATAAAGATGTGCTGATGATTGAACGCACCAATCAGGCGAATCCGGTCCGACAACAGCATGCCATTACCGAACACATCGCCGGCCATATCGCCAATCCCCACCACGGTAAACTCCTCCGCCTGGGTATCGGTGCCTTTCTCCAGGAAATGCCGTTTCACCGACTCCCAGGCGCCGCGGGCGGTGATGCCCATCTTCTTGTGGTCATAGCCCTCGCTGCCGCCGGAGGCGAAAGCGTCTCCCAGCCAGAACCCGTATTCCGCCGCGAGCATATTGGCAATGTCGGAAAATGTCGCCGTGCCCTTGTCCGCCGCAACCACCAGATAGGTGTCATCGCCGTCATAGCGGACCACGTTTTCCGGAGGTACAACCCGGCCATCGTCCAGATTGTCAGTGATATCCAGAAGCCCTCTGACAAAGGTCTGGTAACAGGCAACCCCCTCCTCCCGGAGCGCGCCCCTGGACGCGTCCTGAGGTGGCTGTTTGACCACAAAGCCGCCCTTGGCACCGGCCGGCACAATCACCGAGTTCTTGACCTGCTGGGCCTTCACCAGGCCAAGTATTTCGGTGCGGTAGTCCTCAATCCGGTCAGACCAACGGAGGCCGCCACGCGCGACCGGCCCCGAGCGCAGGTGCACACCCTCAACCCGGGGCGAATAGACAAAGATCTCGAATTTCGGCCGCGGGCGGGGAATGTCCGGAATGGAGGACGGATCAAGCTTCAGGGAGAGGTAGCCCCGGAAACCGCCATCCTCGTGGCGCTGGAAATAATTGGTCCTGAGCGTGGCCCGGATCAGCACGAAGAAGCGCCGCAGAATCCGGTCATCGTCAAGGCTCTCGACCGCTTCCAGTGCCGCAAGGATTTCCGCCTCGGCCTTGCTGGCAGCTCCCCGGCTGTTTTTCCTGCCCTGCAACTGCGGATCGAACCGTTTCTGAAAGAAGGTAAACAGCATTGAGGTGATGTCGGGGTGGCGCGCCAGAGTCTCGGCAATGAAGGGCTGGCTGAAGCCGAAGCGCAGCTGCTTGATGTAACGGGCGTAGGCCCGAAGCAGCGCCACCTCACGCCAGCCCAGGCCGCACAACATGATCAACTGGTTGAAATCGTCATTTTCCGCAAAGCCATTCCAGATCTCCCGGAAGGCCGACTGAATCAGCGGTCTGGCAGCATCCAGATCGGCGCTGCGACAGCGGGCATGAACCTCAACGGTAAAGTCACTGACGCCGAAGGTTTCACCATCCCGCCGCTGCACACGGTACGGATGCTCCCCGAGCACCCGCATGCCCAGGTTTTCCAGAATCGGGATCACGTCGGAAAGAATAACCGGCTGGCCTTCGCTGTACAGTTTGAAGTGGAACCCGGTTTCAGCGGTGTCGCGGGGCTGATAGAAGCGCATGGGCACATCGGTACTGACCGCGATCGTCTGGATCTGTTCGATATCGGCCAGTGCCTCCGCGACCGGAAACCTGGCCCGGTAAGTCGAGGGAAATCCGCCACTGAACACCTGGGCGTAGCGGCCACCAAGGGAGTCGCCAAAAACCCGGACCAGTTCTGCGTGCAGATCATCATCCCAGGACCGGGATTCCTGCACCATCCGGGCAACAATCTCGCGCAATTCAACTGAATCGTCGTTCTCAGTGGACTGGCTCTGAAGGACATCCGCAAGCTGTTCCAGCAGGGTTTGTTTTTGTATTGCGCGGGAATCGGTCATCGAAATCTCCGGACTTTTTATTCGTTCTGTCGGTAATAGCTTAGCTGACAGTATACGCAACGCCGGAAAGTCGCTTTGCCCATATAGTTTCGAAATTGAGGAGTTTTGATTATATTTACGGCACAATTTAGCCGTTAATCCAGCCTGGAACCGACCGCATGGCCGATTTGGATAGAATTGATCAATCGATTATTCGTGAGTTGCAGAAGAATTCCCGGATCACTGTTACCGAACTCGCCTCCCGGGTGGGCCTGTCCAAGACGCCTTGCCAGGTACGAATGCGCCGGCTGGAAGAGCAGGGCTATATCACCGGTTACACCGCCCTGGTGAACCAGACCAAGCTGGGCCTCAGCCACATTGCCTTTGCTCAGGTTACCCTCAACGACACCAGCAGCGGTGCCCTGGCGGCGTTCAACAAGGCCGTGAAGCAGATATCCGCGGTGGAGCAATGCCACATGATCGCCGGCAACTTCGATTACCTGCTGAAGGTGAGAACCCGGAACATGCAGGAGTACCGTCAGGTCCTGGGCGAAGAGATTTCCGCCCTGCCCCATGTGCTGCAGACCAGCACCTTTGTGGTGATGGAAAACGTAAAGGATGCCGGATTATAAGAGCATTGCTGTCATAACCCGGCTGGGGCGATCACTCGGATTGCTCGTACTTCGGCTTGTAACCACCGGCATCCACCCGAGCCCGGTCCTGGTCGGCTTCCGCCAGCGGCTGGACTTCCTCAAGACTCGCCAGCGACCGAAGGGTCAGTCTCTGATATTCCTCGGTTCCCTTTTTCTTCCAGGCGATTTCCTTGTCGCTGAGCATCCGCATGACCTTTGCCGGTGAGCCAACGATCAGCGAGCCTGGCTCACAGGTAAACTTGGCTTTTACGAAGGCGCAGGCGCCAACGATGGAACGGGGCGCGATGTGGGCCTCATCCATCACCACGGCATTCATACCTACCATGGCATCCTCGCCGACAATGCAGCCGTGAAGAATTGCTCCATGCCCGACATGCCCATTCTTCTCGACAACCGTGTCCATCCCCGGGAAGGCATGCATCACACAGGTGTCCTGCACATTGGATCCCTGCTTGAGAACGATCCGCCCGAAATCGGCCCGCAACGAGGCGGCCGGACCCACATAGCAATTCGGCCCGATCCAGACATCGCCGATCAGAACGGCGGTGGGATGCACATAGGCGGACGGGTGAACGACGGGAACAACGCCTTCTATACTGTAGCTGGGCATAGCGATCTCCTGGGCAGCCGGGCCTGACATTGATCAGCCATACACCCGACTGAAACGTGGGACCCGAAAAATCATTGGGATTCATTTTCTGTATCACATTATCGTTTTCCGGGAGATTTTTCATGCCCTGGGAGCTGTTTTTGCCGTAAAAACCACGGTCGCCATGGTGCCGGCGTCACGGTTAAATAAATTTTTTTCTGGTTTTTCAGCGATATAAGCTCGCCAGTTTATCACAACCGACTAAAGTGATACAGAACCAGACCAGCACAATCCTTGACGAGTATCAATTCTAAGATATACTCATTTTCCACAATCGATAGCACCGTGCCGGTCCAAGACACCTTTCGCGCTATCCCCCGACAACAAACAACAGGACAAGAACGCCATGACTCAGCCGAGCATTCTTCTTGAAATCGATCAGGGCGTGGCTCTGCTTACCCTGAACCGTCCGGACAACCTGAACAGTTTCAATGTCGAAATGCACGAACGCATGCGCGATGCCATCAGCACCGTGCGCAAGGATGAGTCTGTCCGTGTACTGGTCATCACCGGCTCCGGCCGGGGCTTTTGCGCAGGGCAGGACCTTTCTGACCGCAGCGTCTCCCCGGATCAGGAAATGCCAGACCTGGGCGCTTCCCTGGAAAACTACTACAACCCGCTGATGCGTAGCCTGCGGGATCTGCCGATGCCCGTATTGTGTGCCGTAAACGGTGTGGCGGCCGGCGCCGGCGCCAATATCGCCCTGGCCTGCGACATCACTCTCGCAGCCCGCTCCGCCAATTTCGTACAGGCCTTCTGCAAGCTGGGCCTGGTGCCCGATTCCGGCGGCACCTGGACTCTGCCCCGCGTGGCCGGAATGGCCCGGGCCAAAGGCATGGCACTCCTGGGCGACAAGATCAGCGCCGAGCAGGCCGAAGACTGGGGCATGATCTGGCGCTGTGTTGATAACGAGCAGCTCATGGAAGAAACCATGAAACTTGCCCGTCATTTCGCGACCCAACCCACCAAGGGCCTTGCACTTATCAAGCGGGCGCTGCACGCCAGCGCCAGCAACACCTTTGAAGAGCAGATCAATCTGGAGCGCGATCTTCAGCGCACTGCCGGGCAGACCGAGGACTACCGCGAGGGCGTTGCCGCTTTCATGGAAAAACGCACGCCGAACTTCAAGGGGAAATAAGCCATGCCGGCACTGGACACCCAAATCAAAGTTGCCGTCGTCGGCGCCGGAGCCATGGGCTCTGGCATTGCCCAGGTGGCCGCACAGGCTGGCCACCAGGTTTACCTGCACGACCAGAGAGAGGGCGCGGCGGAAGCCGGCCGTGACGGCATTGCCAAACAGCTTCAGCGACGCGTCGACAAAGGCAAGATGCCGCAGCAGGAGCTGAACGCGGTTATTGGCCGAATTCACCCGGTCGCGAACCTGGATGACGTCGCCGATGCCGGACTGGTGATCGAGGCCATCATTGAGGATCTCCAGATCAAACGTCAGCTGCTGGCGAACCTTGAGAACCTGTGTGCCGGGGATGCGATCCTCGCCACCAACACCTCCTCTATCTCGGTCACCGCCCTCGGCGCTGAAATGAACAAACCCGAGCGCCTGGTAGGCATGCACTTCTTCAACCCGGCGCCCCTCATGGCCCTGGTCGAAGTCGTCATGGGGCTGGCGACCAGCCAGGCCGTCGCCGATACCGTTCATGCCACGGCCACTGCCTGGGGCAAGAAACCGGTTTACGCGACCTCGACTCCCGGCTTTATCGTCAACCGCGTGGCCCGTCCGTTTTACGCGGAAAGCCTGCGCCTGCTGCAGGAACAGGCCACCGATGCCGCCACGCTGGATGCCATCATCCGCGAAGCCGGCCAGTTCCGGATGGGTGCCTTTGAGCTGACCGATCTGATCGGCCACGACGTCAACTACGCCGTGACCAACTCGGTCTTCAATTCCTATTACCAGGACCCGCGCTTTCTGCCGTCACTGATCCAGAAAGAACTGGTGGAAGCTGGTCGACTGGGTCGCAAGAATGGCCAGGGTTTCTACCCCTATGGCGAGGGCATTGAAAAGCCTCAGCCCCAGACCGAGCCGGCCCAGAAATTGGATGAGTCCGTGGTTATTGCCGAAGGCAATCCAGGCGTCGCCGCCCCGCTGCTGGACCGATTGAAGGCTGCCGGCCTGACCGTTATCGAGCGCGACGGGCCGGGCCAGATCCGCTTTGGCGATGCCGTACTGGCACTCACCGACGGCCGAATGGCGACCGAGCGAGCTGCCAGCGATGGCGTCTCCAATTTAGTGCTGTTTGACCTGGCCTTCGACTACAGCAAAGCCTCCAGGCTTGCCCTGGCGCCAGCCGACCAGGCTTCCGAGGCAGCGGTTTCCTGCGCCTGCGCTTTACTGCAAAAAGCGGGCATTGCCGTCAGCCTGATCGCCGACCGTCCCGGTCTGGTGATCATGCGCACCGTTGCCATGCTGGCCAATGAAGCCGCCGATGCTGCCCTGCACGGTGTAGCGACCATCGCGGATATCGATCTGGCCATGAAAGCCGGCCTGAACTATCCCGAGGGCCCCCTGAGCTGGAGCGACCGGCTTGGCGCGGGGCACGTTTTCAAGGTGCTCACCAATATCCAGAACAGCTACGCAGAAGACCGCTATCGCCCTGCCCTGCTGCTCCGGAAGAACGCATTTGCACAGAAGGGGTTTTATTCATGAGCGAGATGGACCCGCAAGTACTCGCCGAAGAATGCGCCAAAGCCATGTTCGCGCGGGACCGCGCCAGCCAGAAGCTGGGCATGAAAATCGAATTTGTCGCGCCCGGCAAGGCGGTCATCACCATGACCGTGACAGAGGATATGATCCAGGGCCACGGCTCCTGCCACGGCGGCTACCTGTTCACCCTGGCCGATTCGGCATTTGCCTTTGCCTGTAACAGCTATGACCGGGCCACCGTGGCCTCCGGTTGCAGCATTGATTACATGTACGGCGCCAAAGAGGGCGACCGGCTGACCGCCACCGCCGAGGAGCAGGCCCGCGGCGGCCGCACCGGCGTTTACGACATCACATTAACCAATCAGGACGGCCGCAAGGTTGCCCTGTTCCGGGGCCGTTCCTACGAGGTTCGTGGCACCGTACGCAATTCGGAGGAAACTGCATGAGCACCGACAATTCCCTTAAAGACGCTTACATCGTCGATGCCATTCGCACCCCCATCGGTCGTTACGGCGGTGCTCTGTCCGCGGTGCGCGCCGATGACCTGGGCGCCATTCCGATCAAGGCCCTGACCGAACGCCATCCGGATCTGGACTGGTCGAAAGTTGACGACGTTCTATACGGCTGCGCCAATCAAGCCGGTGAAGACAATCGCGACGTTGCCCGCATGTCCCTTCTGCTGGCAGGCCTGCCGGTAGACGTCCCGGGCAGCACCATCAACCGTCTGTGCGGTTCCGGTATGGACGCGATTGGCAGTGCAGCCCGGGCCATCCGCACTGGCGAGACCCAGCTGATGATTGCCGGCGGCGTTGAATCCATGTCACGGGCACCCTTCGTTATGGGCAAGGCCGAGTCTGCATTCAGCCGCAAGGCGGAGATTTTTGACACCACCATCGGCTGGCGCTTCGTAAACCCGGTACTGAAAAAGCAGTACGGCATCGATTCCATGCCCGAGACCGCCGAGAACGTCGCGGCCGATTTCGGCGTCTCCCGGGAAGATCAGGATGCGTTCGCCCTGCGCAGTCAGCAACGCACCGCGGCTGCCCAGAAAGAAGGCCGGCTGGCCGCTGAAATCACGCCGGTGACGATTCCCCGTCGCAAGCAGGACCCGCTGGTGGTGGATACCGATGAGCACCCCCGTGAAACCAGCCTGGAAAAGCTGGCCTCGCTGCCAACGCCATTCCGTGAAAACGGCACGGTCACGGCCGGCAATGCGTCCGGTGTAAACGACGGTGCCTGCGCCCTGCTGCTGGCCGGAGCCGACGCCCTCAAACAGTACAACCTCAAGCCCCGCGCCCGGATTGTTGCCATGTCAACCGCCGGTGTGGAGCCACGGATCATGGGCTTTGGCCCGGCACCGGCCACCCGCAAGGTTCTGGCCACTGCCGGCCTGGAGCTGGCCGATATGGATGTGATTGAGCTGAATGAAGCCTTCGCAGCCCAGGCCCTGGCGGTAACCCGGGACCTCGGTCTGCCGGATGACGCCGAGCACGTAAACCCCAACGGTGGCGCCATTGCCCTGGGCCATCCCCTGGGCATGAGCGGAGCCCGGCTGGTAACCACCGCCCTGAACGAACTGGAGCGCCGCCACGCTGCGGGCCAGAAAGCCCGGTATGCCCTGTGCACCATGTGCATCGGCGTTGGCCAGGGCATCGCCCTGATCATTGAGCGGACGGATACGGTAGCCTGAGGCCACCGTGCAGAACTGAACAAAGACCATTACTCGACAAGAACAACGCAGGACAGAATCATGACCTTACCACTGCAAAAACTTGGCAAACTTGACCGCATGGAAACCGCCAGCATTGATGAGCTGCGCCATGAACAGCTGCAGCGCCTGCGCTGGAGTGTTGTCCATGCCTACACCAACGTGCCCTTCTATCGCAAAGCCTTTGACGACATCGGCCTGAAGCCGATGGACATCAATTCCCTGGATGACCTGGGCAAGGTGCCCTTTACCACCAAGGCAGACCTGCGCGACAACTACCCGTTTGGCATGTTTGCCACCCCCATGTCCGACGTGGTCCGGGTTCATGCGTCCAGCGGCACCACCGGCAAGCCAACCGTCGTCGGCTACACCCAGAGTGACATCCACACCTGGGCCGACATCGTGGCGCGCTCCATCCGGGCCGGTGGCGGCTCACGGGGTGACAAGGTTCATGTGGCCTACGGCTACGGCCTGTTCACCGGCGGTCTGGGCGCCCACTACGGCGCCGAACGCCTCGGTTGTACTGTTATCCCCATGTCCGGCGGCCAGACCGAGAAGCAGGTCCAGCTGATCAAGGACTTCGAGCCGGACATCATCATGGTCACGCCGTCCTACATGCTGAACATTGCCGACGAGATGGAGCGCCAGGGCATTGATCCCCACAAACTACCCCTTCGACTGGGTATTTTCGGTGCGGAGCCCTGGACCAATGCCATGCGTAGCGAGATTGAGGAGCGTCTTGGTATCGAGGCCCTGGATATTTATGGCCTGTCGGAAGTCATGGGCCCCGGCGTGGGCATGGAGTGCATTGAAACGAAGGATGGCCCCACCATCTGGGAAGACCACTTCTATCCGGAAATCATCAACCCGGATACCGGCGAAGTACTGCCGGACGGCGAATACGGCGAACTGGTGTTCACGTCCCTGACCAAAGTGGCCCTGCCGATTCTGCGTTACCGCACCCGGGATCTCACCCGCCTGCTGCCAGGCACCGCGCGCCCGATGCGCCGGATCGACAAGATTACCGGCCGCAGCGATGACATGCTGATTATCCGTGGGGTGAACGTGTTCCCGAGCCAGATCGAGGAGCAGGTGCTGAAGTGCGAGGCCCTGGCCCCGCACTACGAAATTGAAGTCTACAAAGACGGCAACCTGGACTGCGTGGATATTCGGGCCGAATTGAAACCCGGCGCCACCGACACCCCCGAAAGTCGTGTCGCGGCGGCCAAAGAGCTGGCCCACCACATCAAGTCCTACATCGGCATCAGCACCCGTGTCGAGGTGGTGGAAACCAATCGTCTGCCACGCTCCGAAGGTAAAGCCAAGCGCGTGTTTGACCGTCGGAAACAGTAAGTCTGCATAACCGGCCAAGGGTCGGCCCGCAAGCATTGCGGCCCGACCCTTGGCCTATTCCCGCCAGTGACGCCGCAAAATCGCCGATTTAAATTTACTTTCCTTTCGCCAATCTCAATAGCATTTAGGTGCGTATCATATTTTTTGTTATTAATATCAGAACTATAAGATGCTTTCAGGAAGCTTTTAGATATAACATGACACACAAAGACAGTTCTTGATATTTATTCAGTATCATATAATATGGAGTCAATGACCTTCAGTCCTGACTGAGGGATCGCTGTTCACGGACAACAGAACAACAAGCCCGATCCGGAGGTATTTGTTTATGTACGCCCAGCTCGTTGAAACCGGCGCCAAGCGCCTGAAGACCAAAGAGGAAATGTCGCCTGAAGAACGCGACTTTCAGGAAAAGGTTGACGCCGAAACCAAGATCGAACCCAAGAACTGGATGCCGGAAGGCTACCGGAAGACCTTGGTTCGCCAGATTTCCCAGCACGCCCACTCCGAAGTGGTCGGCATGCTGCCGGAAGGCAACTGGGTAACCCGCGCACCGACGCTCAAGCGCAAACTCCAGTTGATGGCCAAGATTCAGGACGAAGCGGGCCACGGCCTGTACCTGTACAGCGCCATGGAAACCCTGGGTGCTGACCGTGATGAAGAAATCGAGAAGCTGCACCAGGGCAAAGCCAAGTACTCAAGCATCTTCAACTACCCGACCCTGAACTGGGCGGATATGGGTGCCGTTGGCTGGCTGGTGGATGGTGCTGCCATCGTGAACCAGGTCGTGCTTCAGCGTACCTCCTATGGCCCTTACTCCCGCGCCATGATCCGCATCTGTAAGGAAGAGAGCTTCCACCAGCGCCAGGGTTACCAGATCCTGCTGGACATGATGCGTGAGGGCACCGAGGAGCAGAAAGCCATGGTCCAGGACGCCATTAACCGTCTGTGGTGGCCGGCCCTGATGATGTTCGGTCCGCACGATGACGAGTCCCCGAACTCCCAGCAGTCCATGGCCTGGAAGATCAAGCGCAAGAGCAACGACGAACTGCGTCAGATGTTCATCGACCAGACCGTACCCCAGCTCGAGTTCCTGGGTTGCACTGCGCCGGATCCAGACCTGAAGTACAACGAAGAAACCGGCCACTATGATTTCGGTGAAATCAACTGGCAGGAATTCTACGACGTTCTCAAGGGCAATGGTCCCTGTAACCGCGAGCGCATCAAAACTCGCAAGAACGCAATTGACGAAGGCGCCTGGGTCCGTGAAGCGGCCGTCGCCTATGCCGAAAAACAAAAACAGCGCGCACAAGCCGCCTGATACCGGAGGAATACGACATGTCTGAATGGCGCCTTTACGAAGTCTTTGTACGGTCCAAGCACGGCCTGAACCACAAACACGTGGGCAGCGTGCATGCCTCTGACGCCGAGATGGCCATGGAGAACGCCCGCGATCTGTACACACGCCGCAACGAAGGCGTGAGCATCTGGGTGGTTCCCTCCGACACCATCACGGCCTCCGCGTCCGACGAGAAAGAAGTACTTTTCGACCCGTCGGAAGACAAGGTTTACCGGCACGCTTCCTTCTACAAGCTGCCCGATGAAGTCGGACACATGTAAGGAGCGGTACCCATGACACAAGCAGAAGCATTACAGGAATACCTGCTGCGCCTGGCAGATTCCGACATGATCCTGGGCCAGCGGCTGTGCGAACTGTGCGGCAAGGCCCCGGCACTCGAGGAAGAAATGGCACTGATGAACGTTGCCCTCGACCTCGTCGGCCAGGCCCGCAACTGGTACGAGTACGCCGCCGAGCTGATTGACGATGGCCGGGATGCCGACAAGCTGGCATTCCGCCGCGATGCGCACGACTATCGCAACCTGTTGATGACCGAGCAGCCCAATGAGGATTACGCGGTCACCATGGCTCGTCAGTTCTTCTTCGACGTGTGGCACTACTTCACGCTCAAGAGCCTGACCGAGTCCAGCGACGAGCGTGTTGCCGGTATCGCCGCCAAGGCTCTGAAAGAGGCGACCTATCATTTGCGCCGCTCCTCGGAGTGGGTGAAGCGTCTGGGCGATGGCACTGAAGAAAGCCACCGCCGCATGCAGGATGCTGTCGATATCCTCTGGCGCTTTACCGGTGAGCTGATCACTCCGGACGACACCGATCGTGTGATGGCCGAGGCGGGCATTGGCCCGGATCCTGACCAGCTGGCCAAAGACTGGCGCGGCATGGTCAACGAGGTGCTCACCCAGGCAACCCTGACTCCCGGCGCAGAAGACGCCTGGATGTACATGGGTGGCAAGCACGGCGAGCACACCGAACACCTTGGTTTCATCCTGGCAGAAATGCAGTTCCTGCAGAGGGCCTATCCCGATGCCACAACATGGTGATACAGACAGCCGGTCAGCTGTCGACATTCTGATTGCCAGTGATCGGGTGCCGGCAAACGCCCGCCCCGATCTGCTGACAGAAGACGACATCTGGGCACTGCTTGAAGAGGTCAAAGACCCTGAAGTGCCGGCAGTCAGTGTCGTGGAGCTCGGCATTGTCCGGGCGGTTCACTGGGACGGCAAAGAGCTGTCCATCGAGGTGACCCCGACCTACTCCGGTTGCCCAGCCACCGAACTGATTGAGGAACTGATTGCCGAGGCCCTAAGGGCCGCAGGCTTTCGGGATCCGAAAATCAATCAGGTGCTGACCCCTGCCTGGACCACCGACTGGATCACAGACGAAGGCAAAGAGAAGCTTCGGGCATTCGGAATCGCGCCACCCGTGGGCAGCTCAAGCAAGATGAGCCTGCTCGGGGAATCGGAAGTCCTTACCTGCCCTCACTGCGGCAGCCAGGACACCGAACGGGTGAGCGAGTTCGGGTCCACCGCCTGCAAAGCCCTTTACCGTTGCAAGGAATGCCTCGAGCCCTTCGACTATTTCAAATGCATCTAGAGCCGATACGATCATGAACAAATTCTACTCACTGACCCTGAAAGAGGTCAGACCTGAAACAAGAAACGCCGTATCACTTGCTTTTGACGTGCCGGAAGATCTGGCAGACAAGTTTCATTACCAGCAGGGCCAGCATCTGATCGTGCGGACCAAACTGGATGGCGAGGAAGTGCGCCGCTCCTATTCGATCTGCCGTAGTGTCGACGATCAGGAATTGCGCATTGCTGTCAAACAGGTTCCCGGCGGTCGCTTCTCCACGTTTGCCAACGAGCAGCTCAAGCCCGGTCAGACCCTGGAAGTCATGCCTCCGCAGGGCCATTTCTCCATTGATCTGGACCCGGAACGTGAAGGCAACTATCTGGCCGTTGCGGCCGGCAGTGGCATCACTCCGATCCTGTCGATCGTGAAGACCACACTGGAGACCGAGCCCAAGAGTGAAGTTACCCTGTTCTACGGCAACAAGGCCACCAGCAGCACCATGTTCCGGGACGAACTGCAGGACCTGAAGAACGAGTACATGTCCCGCCTGAACCTGGTGTACATCTTCACCCGTGAAGAGCAGGACATTGACCTGTACAACGGCCGCATTGACCACGAGAAGTGCGACAGGCTGTTCGATCACTGGATTAATGCCAAAGAGCTGACTGCAGCCTTTATCTGTGGCCCCCAGTTGATGACCGAGACCGTGCGGGACTCACTGCTGAACCACGGCATGGAAAAGAGCAAGATCCACTTCGAACTGTTCACCCCGGCCGGTGGAAAACCCCAGCCTCGTAAGGACAGGGACCCGGCGCACGTCGATCCCCAGTCAATCAGCGAAGTGACCGTCATTGCCGATGGCCGTTCCCTGACCTTCCCGCTGGTGCGCGATACCAAGAGCATTCTGGACGCCGGCAATGAGGAAGGCGCCGATCTGCCCTATTCGTGCAAGGCCGGCGTCTGCTCGACCTGCCGCGCCAAGGTGGTGGAAGGCGAAGTGGAGATGGACCAGAACTTTGCTCTGGAGGACTACGAGGTGGAAGCCGGTTACGTGCTTTCCTGCCAGTGCTACCCGATCAGCGACAAGGTGGTTCTGGACTACGACGAAATGTAGTTTCCGCCGCGACAACAAGACCCGAGCAAGGCAAGCCCCGCAGCAGCGGGGCTTGCCTTCGCGTTTCAGAAACGAATGGAGTTTCCCATGTCAGTCCTGAAAAGTTTCATTGCCGGCCAGTGGGTCGGTGAAAAGCCCGCCAAGGCCCTGCCCAGCGCCATCAATGGCGAGATCGTCGCTCACACCCACGACGACACCCTCGATTTCAAGAACGCTGTTGAGTATGGCCGCAAGGTTGGCGGTAAAAACCTGATGGCGATGGATTTCCAGGAGCGCGCCCTGGCCCTGAAGGCCATGGCCATGTATCTCCAGGAGCACAAGAAAGAGCTCTACGCCCTGTCGATGCATACCGGCTCCACCAAGGGCGATAACGGCATTGATATTGATGGCGGTTTCGGCACCCTGTTCTCCTACGCCAGTATGGGCCGGCGCGAGCTGCCTTCCGGTAACGTGGTTCACGAAGGCCCGGTGACGCCGCTGGGCAAGAACAACCACTTCGCAGGCACTCATATCCTGGTGCCCCGTGGCGGCGTAGCGGTTCACATTGATGCCTACAACTTCCCGGTTTGGGGCATGCTGGAGAAGTTCGCACCCACATTCCTGGCGGGCATGCCGTCCATCGTGAAGCCGGCCACTTCTACCTGCTACGTGACCGAACTGGCAGTTCGCCTGATGCAGGAATCCGGCGCACTTCCTGAAGGCAGCCTGCAGCTGATCATCGGCAGCACCGGCGACCTGTTTGACCACCTCGAAGAACAGGACGTGGTGACCTTTACCGGTTCCGCCGCAACCGCCCGCAAGCTCAAGAACCATCCGAACATCATCAACCGTTCGATTCCGTTCAACGCCGAAGCCGATTCCCTGAACAGTGCCATTCTGGCGCCGGACGTCACGCCGGAGCACGAAGAATTCGACATCTTCGTGAAGGAAATACGCCGCGAGATGACCGCCAAGGCCGGGCAGAAATGTACTGCCATCCGTCGTATCCTGGTGCAAAAAGATCAGGTAGACGCGGTCTGCGAAAAGCTGAAAGAGCAGCTCTCCAAGGTCTCCGTGGGCGATCCTGCAGTGGAAGGCGTTCGCATGGGCGCCCTGGCTTCGGTCGACCAGCTGGAAGATGTCAAAGCCAATATCCAGGAACTGCTCAAGACCTCGGAACTGGTTGTCGGTGGCGAAGGCAACTTCAAGGCCACCGGCGATGGCACCGAGAAAGGCGCGTTCATTGAACCGCACCTGCTGCTGTGCCGGAACCCGGAAAACGGCTGTGGCGCCCACGACATTGAGGCGTTCGGTCCGGTTGCCACGGTCATCCCTTACGACACCGTTGAAGACGCCGTGGAGCTGTGCTCGAAAGGCCGTGGTTCCCTGGTCACGACCCTGACCACCCGGGACCCTGCCATTGCCGGCAGAATTGCACCACTTCTGGCTGCTTTCCATGGCCGTCTGCACCTGCTGGATGCCGAAGCCGCGAAGGAATCCACCGGTCACGGTTCGCCCCTGCCCATGCTCAAGCATGGTGGCCCCGGGCGCGCCGGTGGTGGTGAAGAACTGGGCGGTATCCGTGCGGTTCACCATTACCTGCAGCGCACCGCGATCCAGGGCTCTCCGAGCATGCTGGCCGCGGTTACCCGCGAGTACGTACGGGGTGCTGATCTGATCGAAACCGATGTGCATCCGTTCCGTCGCCACTTCGAAGACCTGCAGATCAACGAGTCCCTGCTGACGCATCGACGCACCGTCACCGAAGCCGACATCGTCAACTTTGGTTGCCTGTCTGGTGATCACTTCTATATGCACTTCGATGAAATCGCGGCGCGGGACTCCCAGTTCGGCAAGCGCATTGCTCACGGCTACTTCGTGCTTTCCGCTGCCGCCGGCCTGTTTGTCTATCCGGGTGAAGGTCCGGTGCTGGCGAACTACGGTCTGGACACCCTGCGTTTCATTGAGCCGGTTGCCCCGGGTGACACCATCCGGGCGCGCCTGACCTGCAAGCGCAAGATCGATCAGGGTCGGACATCTCCAGACGGACACCCGCAGGGCGTTGTGGTCTGGGATGTTCAGGTTCACAACCAGAACGATGAAATGGTTGCGAGCTACGACATCCTGACACTGGTTGCCAAGAAGCCCGAGTAACACCGGGCTTCCCTGCTTTCTCCCTGTCTTGGACCCCAGGGAGAAAGCGTCAGGCAAATAAAAGGGGGACAGGTCGCAAGACCTGTCCCCCTTTTATTGGTGCAAGGAAAAACCTGGGCGCTTACATACCCAGGTAGGCTTCCCGCACTTTCTCATTGCTGAGAAGCTCACGGCCGGTGCCTTCAATCACCACCTTGCCGGTCTCCAGCACATAGCCGCGATCGGCCAACGCCAGCGCCTGGGAGGCATTCTGCTCCACCAGGAAGATGGTAATGCCCTCTTCCTTGAGCTCCTTGACGATGTTGAAGATCTCTTCGATGATCAACGGCGCCAGACCCATGCTGGGCTCGTCCAGAAGCAGCAGCCTCGGCTTGGCCATCAGGGCACGCCCCATGGCCAGCATCTGCTGCTGACCACCGGAGAGCTCACCGGCCAGGTTATGCCGCTTCTGACGCAGGATCGGGAACTTGGTGTACATCCGCTCCAGATCGTCCATCACCTCGGGGGTTTTGCCCCGGGTGTAGGCGCCCAGCAGCAGGTTGTCGTGCACACTCAGGTCCTTGAACACCTGTCGGCCCTCGGGCACCTGGACAATGCCATTGGCCACCCGCTGATCGGCGCTGATCTTCGACAGATCCTTGCCTTCGAAGGAAATGGCCCCACGGTCGGTCGGCTGCAGACCGGAGATGGTCATCAGCAGCGTGGATTTGCCGGCGCCGTTGGCGCCGACAAGTGACACGATCTCGCCGCTGTTGATATGGATATCCACATCATGCAGAACTTCAATCTGGCCGTAGGAGGTAACCAGCCCCTTGATGGACAGCATTTCCTGTTTGGCATGGGGCGCCGTCACCCGGTCCGCATGCTTCAGGCCCAGCCCACCGAATTTCTCCGGGGTGTAGCTGACAATCTGGTGCCGCAATTCCCGGAACTCTTCCCGGACGCGCTCACCGAACAGCGGATCGTTTTCCACGTCCCGCGCTTCAATGATCTGCTGCCAGTCTTCTTCGGTCAGCAGTTTCCGGGCCCGCGGAATCACTACGCCCTCTTCCTTTCGGATATGTTTGCGCAGGGCTTCTGTGAAACGCGCCAGGGCGTGACTGAATTCCTCGCGACCTTCCGGCCAGCTTTGTTCGCACTCAGCCAGCAAACGGCGCAACTCCACCAGCTTTTCGTGACCGATGACATAGCCCTTGGCCAGCTTTTCCAGCAGCGGCGCTGTCTCGGGAGACTTTTCACTCAGCCGCTTGTAGAGCTCAATGTCCGTGGGCGTGCTATGGACCCGCTGGGAGAAGTGCTGAATGTAATCAAAAATGGTCTTCAACAGCCGCTCATCCGGCCGCTGATCGTTGAGGTTCATATCACTCAGCAGCTGATCCAGCAGATCCAGAATCCGCCACAGCGCCTGGTGCTCATGAACAATAATCCGTACGGCCTGCTCACTGCGTGACTGGGCAGGCGCCATTTCAGTATTTTGCTCGCTCATGTGAAATGTCTCCTTGCTCAGCCACCCAGATAGGCGGCGATAACATCCGGGTTCTGGCGAATTTCCTCAGGGGTTCCTTCAGCCAGAACACGGCCGTAGTTCAGCACCAGCAACCGGTCGGATATACCCATAACCAGTTTCATGTCGTGCTCAACCAGCATCACGGTGATGCCCTGATCCGCAATTTTCCGGATCAGCTCTTCCAGGGCCGCCGTTTCCACAGCGTTCAGCCCCGCCGCCGGCTCGTCCAGAAGGATGACCTTGGGATCGGCAGCCAGTGCACGGGCGATTTCCAGGCGTTTGAGCGCACCATAGGACATCGCCGAGGCTTCCGTATCCAGGTATTCGCCACAGCCGACATACTCCATCAGCTCCGCCGCTCGCTTGCGGGCTGCGGCCTCGTTGCGGCGCAGGGACGGCAGACGGAACAGCGTGGTGAACAGACTGCTTTTGAGCTGCAGGTGGCGGCCGAGCATGACGTTTTCGATGGCGGTCATGTTCATGCAGATCTGCATCTGCTGGAAGGTCCTGCACATGCCCCGTTCGGCCAGCTGATTCGGTTCCAGCTTCGCTGTGCTCTCGCCGTTCAGCCGGATTTCTCCCTTCGTCGGAATGTAGAGCCCGGTAATCAGATTGAACAGCGTGGTCTTGCCAGCCCCGTTGGGACCAATCACAGAATAGACCTGGCCGGCTTCCACGGCGAAACTGACGCCCTCCACCGCATGCACACCACCAAAGGCCTTATCCAGCCCTTTAACTTCAACCAGCGCTGTCATGCCTCACCTCCCGCTTTCTTGCCGAACCTTCTGGACACAACCGCTACCAGAGTGGGGAGCAGACCCTTGGGCATGAAAATCATGGTCAGCATCAGGATCAACCCGAACATCACAGTCTCCAGCTCCTGAAAATCGGCCAGAACCTGTGGCAACAGCTTCAGCACCACCGCGCCAAGAATCACGCCGAAGGTGGAGCCCATGCCGCCCAGTACGACCATGGTGATAAACAGGATGGAGAATTCAAAGCTTGCCACCGCGGGCGTGATAAAGCCCTGGAAATGGGCGTAAAGACCGCCCATGACACTGGCGTAGATGGCAGAAATCACGAACACCAGGCTTTTGTATTTTGCCGTATCCACTCCCACAACACTGGCAGCCACCTCCGAGCCTTTCACGGAGCGCAGCGCGCGGCCAATCGGTGACTCAATCAGGTTCTGGGCAAACCAGACCGCCAGCAGCAGGACCACGCTGGCCAGGATATACCAGGCCTGAACGCCAGAGATCTCGAGCCCGAACAACGAATAACTGCCAAATGTGCTGAGCTCCCAGCCGAACAGATCAAGAGGGGGGACCGGCATGCCATCGGGGCCACCGGTAATGGCCCGCTCGTTATTCAGGATGATGGCAATAATGAAGCCAACCGCGAGGGTCGCCATTGACAGATAATGCCCTTTCAGCCGGAGAATCGGGCGACCCACCACCCAGGCAATAATACCCACCGTAATGGCTCCGACGACCAGTGCCGGCAACGAAGACCAGCCGTAAGTGCCGGTTGCGATGCCTGTGAAGTAGGCGCCCAGGCCGAAGAACCCGGCGTGCCCCAGACTGATCTGGCCGGCATAACCCACCAGCAGATTCAGACCAACGACGGTAGCGGCAATAATGGCCATCTGGACAACCAGTTCATAATGGAACGGGTTGCTCAGAAAAAACGGAATAATAATCAGGATTAACGCGAGGATTACCATGCCACGCAGGCGCGACTGCATAAAACGGTTCAACATCAGACACGCTCCACGACTTTGGCACCAAACAACCCGCGGGGCATGAAGAAAAGCACCAGCAGGATCATGGAGAAGGCCACTGCATCCTTGTAATCGGATGAGATGTAACCGGCCGCCATTGCCTCAACAATGCCCAGGGCCAGACCGCCGACAACCGCACCCACGCCGCTGCCAAGACCACCGATCGCAGCCGCGACAAAGCCTTTGAGGCCCAGGATGATGCCGATGTCGTAGGAGGTAAACGTGATGGGCGCCACCACAATACCGGCCACAGACCCCAACAGCGCAGACACCATAAACGCCAGCATCAGAACCATCTGGGTGCGAATACCGACCAGGCGCGCTGCTTCCTTGTTCATGGAAGTGGCCAGAATGGCCTTCCCAATCAATGTCTTGGTGAAGAACAGAACCAGGCCAACCACCATAATCGCGCCAATGCCCAGAACCCAGAGGCTCTGGCTGTTCAGCACGGCGCCAAACACTTCAATCGGCTCACTGGTGCTGAAATTCTGCATGACATGGTATTCCTTGCCCCAGACAAGCTGGGCTATACCACGGATAAAGATCGAGGCACCGATAGTGATGATAATCAGGGTAACCACATCGGCCTGTTTGGCTGGGGCAATTGCCAGCCGCTGGAGAGCAATCCCCAGAATACCGGCCAGGATAATGGCGAGTACGACAGCCAGTATCATGGGCACACCCATGGCCGTCAGGGAAACTGTTGCCATACCGCCGACCATCAGGAATTCGCCCTGGGCAAAGTTGATGACGTGGCTGGCGTTATAGATCAGGGTAAAGCCGAGTGCTATCAGGGCATAGGTTGCGCCGATAGTAATCCCGGTGAACAGGTACTGTAAGAATTCTGCGAGCATAGCGGCGGTTCCGGTCGAACATCGGCTGGCGACTTACCCTGGAAAGGGCACATCGCCAGCCGCGAGACAGGTTAAAGGGGTATCAGTCAATCAGTTTCCAATCGCCGTTCTGGACTTCCAGAATGCGGAAGGATTCCGGGTCAAGGCCGTTGTGGTCTTCAGGCGACATGTTGAAGACACCGGTTACGCCGACATAGCCATCAATGTTTTCCAGTGCGTTACGAACGGCTTCCGGATCTGTAGAGCCAGCTTCTTCCATGGCGCGGACTGCCAGCATCAGGCCGTCGTAGGCGTAGGCACCGAAGGTGGACACCTTGGAGTCGTAGCGAGCCTCATAGGCAGACTTGTAGTTCTGAACCACTTCTTTCTGGGGATCGTCTTCCGGCAGGGAATCCGGAACCAGCAGGGGTGACGCCGGCAGACGCAGACCTTCCGCCGCAGAGCCGGCCAGCTCAAGGAAGCTGTCGGAGGCTACACCGTGGGACTGATAGAACGGAAGCTCTATACCCAACTGGTCATAGTTGCGGGTAACAATGGCCGGCCCCTGACCGAAACCGAAGTTGAGAACCGCTTCAACACCCTTTGTGTTACGGATATTGGTCAGCTGGGCAGTCATGTCTGTATCAGATCCGCTGTAGGTTTCATCAGCGACCACTTCCATGCCCATCTCCTCGGCTACTTCCAGAGTCTGGGTACGGCCGGAGCTGCCGAAACCACCGGTGCCGGAAATCAGGCCAAACTTGGTGATACCGCGGTCTTTCATATCCGCCAGAATACGCTCTGCCGCCATGCGGTCAGACTGAGGCGTCTTGAACACCCACTTCTTCACCGGCGTAGTGATGACAACCGCGCCTGCGAGCGAGATAAAGGGGACTTCGGCCTGCTGAATCAGCGGTACCGCTGCCATGGTGGCACCGGTGGTGCTGCCGCCGACAATGATGTCGACCTGGTCGGAACGGATCAGACGGCTGGCGAAGTTACGGGCAGACGAGGCGTTGCCGACGTCATCGTAATGAACCAGCTCCAGAGGCCGGCCAAGGACACCGCCTTCTTCATTGATTTTCTCGACGTACATCTCGAGCGTTTTCAGCTCGGGATCGCCAAGGAAGGATGCCGGTCCTGTAACCGACAGGAACGAGCCGATTTTGATGGGTTCGGCTGCCTGGGCGCTCATCATCATGAGACCGGCAGCAGCGACTGCAGCGCATTTTCCTGCGCGACGCATCATTGTCTTGAACATTGTTTTTGTTCTCCCGAGTTGTGCAGGGCTTGAATGAGTTTTTGTTTCTTCGCTCCCGGTATGATTCGATACCATTGACGAATATCAAACGAAGTTATTGTATCATAACTTCCATGTCAACTGATTTCAGGGCGTCCTGCCGGGACTCCCTTAGTAAAGCCGAAGGGGACGGCGCGCGCCAGTAGAGTAATCAGGGAGACAAACCTTTACCTGACACGTAAGACCGGCATAATACGTGCAACGTGTTTCATTGATTCTTATTTGCGAACCTAGGCCATGACTGCAAAAAGCCAACTAGAACTGCTTGTCACAAACTTCCAGAAGAAACGGCCACTTCGCGCCGGCTCTCTCATCATTACCATCTATGGCGATGCCATCGTGCCCCGTGGCGGGAATGTCTGGTTGGGCAGCCTGATGAAGCTGGTGGAACCCATGGGTATCAGCCAGCGGCTGGTTCGCACCTCCGTGTACCGTCTGGCTCAGGAATCCTGGCTGCAAACCGAAAAGGTTGGTCGCTGCAGTTATTACAGCCTCACAGGCCCCGGGCTGCGCCGATTCGAACAGGCCTTTCAGCATGTCTACAACCTGGACACCGAGGAATGGACTGGCAGCTGGTGCCTGGTCTATCTGAACCAGCTTAATCCGGACCTTCGCCAGAAAGTCCGGGAAGAGTTGAAGTGGCTCAGCTTTGGCAGCATGGCGCCGGGCCTGATGGAGCACCCCCGGTTCACCCGCAACGAACTGATTCCGATGCTGCAGGAATGGGGCGCCCTGGAAGACACGATCGTCATGCAGACCCTGCCAATGGAGCAGAAAAGCCCCAAGGCTCTCCGCCTGCAGGTGCGGGAGAGCTGGAATCTGGATGAACTGGGTGGTCGCTACCGGCGCTTCCTGGCCCAGTTCCGACCACTGTGGCGGGAACTGCAGTCTGAGGATACGCTCAGCCCGGAGGAGTGCCTGACCCTCCGGGTCCTGCTGATACACGAATACCGGAAAATTCTTCTGAGGGATCCTCTGCTGCCGGATGAACTGCTACCCGGTGACTGGGAAGGCCGGAGCGCCAAGCAGTTGTGCCGAAACCTGTACCGGCAAATCTACGGGCGGGCGGAGCAATGGCTGGATGAGACCCTGGAGAACGCCTCCGGCCCCCTTCCGGGACCGGGCGAGAAGTTTTACAAACGATTCGGGGGATTGCGGGATACGGCCATCCAGACGGACCCAGTCACGGAACCCGAAACTCTGTAGTTTTCTGTTCTTTCGAGGAGCCTCCTCAACTGACAGCGGCGACTTCACCCCGGCGCTGCTGTGCCCGCCTTGCCAGGTGCAGTACAACCACACCCAGCGCCATCACGACCAGCGTCAGCCAGAGGCCATTGGTGTAGTTACCCTCCACATCCGCCAGATAGCCGACCACAGCGGGCGCCACCATCTGGGCGATGCCATAGCTGAAGGTCAGCCGGCTCATGGGGCGGGACGGGTTCTCAGGGAATACCCGCCCGACCATCGCCAGCATCATGCTGACGATGCCAATAAAGCTGGCGCCGTAAATGACCGAACTGAGCATCACACTGGCCATACTGGTATTGACGATCAACATCAGAATACTGACCGAGTTAAGCGTGTAGGCCAGATACAATGCCAGCCACTGTCCCCACCGGCGCGAGAACACATCCCACAGCCAGCAGGCCGGCGTGGCGGCAAGACCGGCAACCAGCCAGACCAGCCAGCCCTGGCCACTGAGTTGCGGCATGGATTCGGCAATGGCCACCAGGAAGGTGGCCGTTACCACGTATCCCACGCCGGCGCAGAAGTAGGCGAGCTGCAACAGGCGAATGAATCGGCTCCGCTCACCCCCGGTACTGGGCACGCCGGTTCTGGGCAAGGCGCAGGCGCGATAGTCCGGCATCCAGCGCCAGGCCGGCACCAGCAACAGCAAAGCCACCAGCCCGTAAATGACCCATTGCTGATCCCAGGAAAAGGCATCCTTGATCAGCTCGGCCACCACCGCTGTGAGCACAATTCCGAGCCCGATGCCGGAAAAGAAAACACCCAGCTCGGATTTCTGATTGTTCTTGATCAGCCAGCTCATCAGCAGGCCGGCACCCAGCAGCATGCCCGCAGAAGTGCTCAGCCCGGAAATAAAACGCAGGATAAACCACAGCCACACATTGGTGGTGTAACCCATGAGAACCGTTGAAACCACTGCCACGACCAGCCCCGCCTGGTAGAGTCTCACTTTCAGATCAAGGTCACTGAGACGGGTGATGATGAGCGCGCCGGTCAGATAGCCGGCGTAGTTCACCGTAGCCAGCATGCCCACCACAGATTCGCTCAGCCCCAGGGCGGCAACCATTTCGGGAATCATCGGCGTATACGAGAACCGGGCAATACCCACCATGACGACAACTGAAATGACGCTGGCCACCAGCACTTTTATGGTTTCTATCGGTTTCACGGGATTTCCTTACGTCGTTTTTTCTTTGGAGCGGCCCGGAATCAGGCTCGGCCCAGGAACTTCCGTTCCTCCACATTGATCCGGATACGGTCACCGGTCGAGATATGCTCGGGCACCTGCACTACCAGACCGGTGGTCAACCTGGCTGGCTTGGTCCTGGCGGTCGCGGACCCGCCCTTGACGGAAGGATCTGTTTCTTCGATCAAAAGCTCAACGGTGGGTGGCAAGTCCAGAGCCACGGGGGCATCTTTCAGCAGAATGATCATCACGCCCTGGGTATCCTCGCTGATGAATAGCAGCTCATCGGCTATGGCCTCCCGGTTGAGACTGTATTGCGTGTAGTCTTCGGTATCCATGAACACGTATTCGTCACCGTCGGCGTAGGAAAACACAGACTCACGACGGGTAAGATCCGCCAGATTGAGCATGTCGGAGTCCTTGAAGGTCTCATCCAGCTTCTGGCCAGTCACCACATCGTACATCCTCATCCGGTACAGACTTCCCCCGGCGCGCCCCTGAGGGACGGAACGCTCGATATCCTTTACGAAATAAACGCGGCCGTCATATTCCACCGCGGAATTTTTCTTGATTTCACTTGCTCTTGGCATCTCAGATACTTCCAGATTGTTAGGAACAAAACTTTCTGACCGCTGATATACCATGAACGCGGCCGACATGCGATACGCTGTTTTGGCAGTGTCCCTCGCCCTGGCTTATGATCGGGATACTCTTTAGGCAATTCGGTGGCCCCATGAACATTCGAACCCTGGAAACCTTTATCTGGATTGCCAGGCTCGGCAGTTTCCGGGCGGCAGCGAACCGGGTCTACGCGTCGCAACCCTCGGTTTCTGCACGCATTGCCGGCCTGGAGGACCAACTGGGTGTCCAGCTGTTCGATCGGTCGGCCCGAAAGATAACCCTCACCGCCAAGGGCCGGGAATTTCTCATCTACGCCGAAAAAATGCTAAGCCTGCACGGGGAAATGATGCAGGCCGTGGCCAAGACCTCATCCATCCAGGGAACCATTCGCCTGGCCGTTTCGGAAACCATCGCCCACACCTGGCTCCCGCAACTGATCGAACGGGTGAGTGAAGCCTACCCCGCTATCAATCTTGAGCTTGATGTCGACATCTCCGTCAATCTTGCCGAGAAATTGGCCAATCATGAAATTGATATCGCGTTCCTGATGGGCAACGTCAGGCAGCCGGGCATCATTAACCGGAACCTCTGCCGTTACTCCCTGATCTGGGTAGCCAGCCCCAAACTGGATATTCCGGCCGGGCCGATGTCACTGCAGGAATTGTCCACCTGGCCCATTGTGACCTACCCAAGGAAGAGTGAGCCGTACATGGCCATCCGTTCCCTGGTCGACCCGATGAACCATTCCACACGGATTCATTCCAGTTCGTCTTTGTCCACGATCATCCGCATGACGGTCGATGGCCTGGGGGTCAGTGCACTGCCCCGGCAAATCCTGCAGCGGGAACTCAGTGCCGGCACCCTGCGACGCTTCGAGGTGGCTGCGAAGGTGCCGGATCTGGCATTCAGTGCCGCCTACAGGACCGGGCCCGGCGGAAATGTGGTCCAGGCGATCGCGGAACTGGCGCTGGCCATTGCCGATGCCAGGGCGCCCGACCTCAAAAACGCCCCTGCAGGACCCGACAACGCCCACTGATCAGGTTTTTCGATCAGAACTGATCTCAACTTTCGAATTGTATTAATCGCTCCCTCTGCCTTAAATGTAAAAATCATCTATTTTCGAGGCAGCACCATGGCAGCGTTCCACAACTTGAATGCGCTCTCTACACCGAAAGCGGTGCGCGAGGCAGCCCGCCAAGGCCTACTCTCCGGCCCGACCTCCGGCCTTGCCAGCGGTTATGTCCAGGTTAACCTGGTGATCCTGCCTGAAGCCGAGGCCGCAGGTTTCCTGCGCTTTTGCCAGGCAAACCCCAAACCTTGCCCGCTGCTGGCTGTCAGCGAGCCCGGCGCACGCAACTGCGCAGCCATGGCCACCGATCTTGACATTGCACGGGATGTTCCGGCCTACCGCATCTACCGCAACGGCGTTGCCACTGAAACGGTTGCCGATGTTACCGATGAATGGCGGGATGATCTGGTGACCTTCGCGCTCGGCTGTTCCTTCACCTTCGAGCACGCCCTGATCCAGGCGGGCCTGCGTATCCGGCATATTGATCAGGACCGGAATGTTCCGATGTACCAGACTTCCGTACCGCTGACACCCGCCGGTGGTTTTCAGGGCAACCTGGTGGTCTCCATGCGGCCGTTCCTGGCCGCTGACGCCATCCGCGCCATCCAGATCACCACACGCTATCCCCAGGTGCACGGTGCGCCCGTGCATCTGGGAAATCCGGGCCTCATCGGAATCCGGGAGCTCCACGCCCCCGACTACGGCGACTCCGTCTCCGTTGCGGATGAAGAGATCCCGGTGTTCTGGGCCTGCGGCGTGACGCCCCAGCAGGTTCTGATTGATTCGGGTGTTTCATTTGCTATCACCCACAGCCCGGGCCACATGCTGGTAACGGACATTCCCGACAGCACGCTGGCCCTGTTTTAAACAAACCCAGCACGACCAACGAAAACTGAGGAAACAACCATGATGACAAGAAAACCCCTCGCTGTTGCCACTGTCGTTGCCCTTTCCATGGCGGGTGCCAGCACCCAGGCCCAGGACCTCGACAACACCAGCCTTTCCTATGTCGGAAGCTGGAGCAGCCTGTCGCTGTACCAGAATTTTGAAAAGCCCTTCTGGGCCGAGCATATCCCCGAAGCCTCCGATGGTCAGATTACAACGGATGTCACCACGTTTGACCAGATGGGCCTGGGCGGCGGCGAAGTCTATCGCCTGATGGCCCGGGACGTGATTGAAGTGACGTCCACCGTCGCCGACTACGCCGTGGCAGACGCTCCGGAGCTCGAGGGTCTGGATATGCCCATGATCGCGCCGGATGTGGAGACGGCCCGCAAGGTGGCTGAAGCTTACCGGCCGGTGCTCGCGGATGCTTTCGCTGAACGCTTCGACGGCGCCCAGCTCCTGGCAGTCGTGCCCTATCCGTCACAAATGGTGTTCTGCAATACGCCGATCGAAGGCCTTTCAGACCTTAAGGGCAAGAAGATCCGAGCCAGCGGCCGGACCACCGCCGAATTCCTCCAGGCCATCGGCGCCGAAGGCATCACCCTGAACTTCAGCGAGGTGCCGGGCGCCCTGCAGAGGGGCGTTATTGACTGCGCGGTCACCGGCTCGCTCTCCGGCTACAGCTCCGGCTGGCATGAAGTGTCCACCCATCTCTACCCCCTGCCGGTCGGCGGCTGGGACCACGTGGTCACTGCCATGAACGGCAAGAAATGGGACTCACTCTCCGAAACCACCCAGCAATGGCTGATGAACGAGATTGAAACCAATTACGAAACCCCGGTCTGGGAGGCTGCGGTGGAAGAAACCAAGGAGGGTATTGCATGCCTCACCGGCGTTGGCACCTGCTCCCGCGGCGAGCCCGGCGACATGGAGCTGGTAAAGGCGACAGACGCAGACTTTGCCAACGCGTCCAAAGCCCTCGAAGAAACCGTCCTGCCCAGCTGGGCCGGCCGGGTTGACCAGGAATGGGTCGACCGGTGGAACGAGACCGTGGGTGACGTAACCGGCCTGAAAGCCTCCAAGTAACCGCAGTATCCGTCATTGTCGGCCGGGCAGCAGCATCGCCCGGCCGCCCTGGAGAACACTATGTTGCAACAGGCCAACTCCATTCTCGACCGTCTGCTGGACGCGGCCCAGACCGGCTCGCTCTGGCTGGCCCGGGCCGGCGGCGGACTGATCCTGCTGACCGTGGTCATTGTCACTATCGAAGTAATAACCCGGCAGCTTATGGGCCGCTCTGCGGTGCACGCGACCGAAATCACCGGCTACATCATGGCGGTCAGCGCCAGTTGGTCCTTTGCCTATACGCTTCTTTGCAAAGCCCACATTCGCATTGATGCCCTGTATCTGAACTTCCCGACACGTATCCGGGCCGCCCTCGACTTATTGGCCCTGGTGGCCATGGCGCTGTTCTGTGTGCTGGTCGTCGGAGCGGTGTTTGATGTTGCCTATGCCTCATTCGATGACGGCGCAACCGCCAACACCCCACTCGGCACCCCCCTGTGGATACCACAGACGCTTTGGCTGGCAGGCCTTACCTGGTTCAGTTTCGTCGTCTGTCTGCTAACCCTGCGAGTGATCTTCGCCATGTTGCAGGGCGATGCCGAGGGCGTCCAGGCCCTGGCCGGAAGCCCCACGCTGGATGAGCAAATCGAGCACGAAAACCGGGAAACACAGTCATGATTCTGACCGCACTGATCATTCTTCTGGCCCTGCTGGTACTGAGCGTACCGGTCGCTGCCACCCTGATCGTCCTGGCACTGATGCTGGACGAGTTCTTTTCGCCCTTCCCCCTGTTCCGGGCCATGGGTGATGTACTGTGGACCGCCTCAGACAGTTTTCTGCTGATTGCCATTCCGCTGTTCATTCTTCTCGGTGAAATACTGGTCAGAACCGGCATCGCCAAGGGCACTTACCGCTCCCTGGAAAGCTGGCTGTCCTGGCTGCCGGGCGGGCTGCTGCACGCCAACATTGGCACCGCCACCCTGTTTTCGGCCACTTCGGGATCAAGTGTGGCCACGGCGGCCACCATAGGCACCGTCGCCATCCCCCAGGGCAAGGAGATGAAATACGATCAGAGATTGTTCACCGGCTCAATTGCCGCCGGTGGCACCCTCGGCATCATGATTCCGCCGTCCATCAATCTGATTGTGTACGGCTTCCTGACTGAGACCTCCATTCCGCAGCTGTTTGCAGCCGGTCTGCTGCCGGGACTGTTATTGGCCCTCATGTTCATCGTCGGCACTGCGCTCATCTGTATCTGGAAACCGTCTCTGGGAGGTCCGAGCTCCAGCCACAGCTGGCGTGAACGGATCTCCGGGCTTCGGAATCTGATACCGGTCCTGTCGCTGTTCGCTATTGTAGTGGGGTCCATTTACACCGGCCTGGCGACACCAACCGAGGCGGCCTCGCTTGGTGTTCTGGGCGCCCTGGCCATCGCCCTGTCCATGGGCAAGCTCTCCATGGACGTGATTATCCAGGCCCTGGACGGCACCATGAAAACCACCGGCATGATCATGCTGATCATCATGGCGTCCTATTTCCTGAATTTTGTACTTGCCTCAGCCGGTGTTACCCGGGAACTCTCCAGCTTTCTGGAGTCGGCCGGCCTGGGCCCCTATTCCACGTTGATGCTGGCGATCCTGATCTACATCGTGCTCGGTTTCTTTATCGAAACGCTGTCCCTGATGGTTATCACCATTCCCATTGTTGCACCCATTATCATAGCTCTGGGCTTCGATCCGGTCTGGTTCGGCATTCTGCTGATTCTGCTGATCGAGATGGCGTTGATCACGCCACCGGTCGGGCTGAACCTGTACGTTGTCCAGGGCGTTCGCAAGGGAGGCCCGTTCAGTGACGTGATGGTAGGGGCCATGCCCTATGTCGCCCTGATGTTGCTGATGGCGGTCATCCTGATTCTGTTCCCGTCCGTGGCGCTGTTCCTGCCCGGATTGATGAACTGAGTCCCTCACAATCCAAGTTAACCGGAGCCAACCATGACTACTTTCGAAATTGCCGACACCGGAGACACCCTGGAGATCGACATCCGGGAGCTCATTATCGCGGGCTGGGCGGGGCGAGAGCAGGCCGGCATTGACGAACACATCGAGGAACTGAAGGCCATTGGCGTCACACCGCCGTCCAGCACGCCGCTGTTCTACCGGGTTGCCGCAAACCAGCTCACCACCGCCCCCGAAATCCAGGTACTTGGTGAGCAATCCAGTGGGGAAGCAGAGGTGGTGTTGATTGGCACCACCGAAGGCACCCTGGTGGCGATCGGATCGGACCATACCGACCGCGAGGCCGAAGCCTGGTCGGTGGCCCACTCCAAGCAGGTGTGCGCCAAACCGGTGAGCCGCCAAGCCTGGTGGCTGGAGGATGTCATCGGCCACTGGGACAAGCTCCAGATATCCTCTTACGCCACCATTGACGGCGAAGAAGTGCATTATCAGGAGGGGCCGGTGACCGGCCTGCTGCATCCGGCGGAACTGCTGCGCAGGTTTGGCCGGGAAAAACCGGAACTGGCCGTGGGGGAGGCCATGCTCTGCGGCACCCTTCCGGTGACCGGCGGGGTTCGCCCCGCCCAACGGTTCCGAATGGTGCTGACCGATCCGGTAACCCAGCGGAGCCTGCAACACCAGTATGACATCCGGACGCTGCCGGTGGTCTCATGAAAACACTGACCGGCTCCCTCGAACCCACTCTCCAGGCCCTCCTCAGTGGCATGTCCGACGGGCTCTGGCGCTCCACCGACCTGCTCGATGCCTGCTTCTCCAGCATCGAAAGCCGGGACAACCCCGCTGCCCGCGTGTACACCAAACGCTTCGACCGGACCGCCCGAGCCGAGGCCGCCGCCGCCGACCGGCTGAAAGCGGGAGGCGTTCCGGCCGGCGATCTGTCGGGGTTGCCGATTGCCCTCAAGGCCTTGTTTGACGTGGCAGGTGAAATCACCCATGCCGGCTCCCAGGGCTGGCAAGCTCCGGCAACGGGTGATGCGCTGATTGTCTCCCGCTTGCGCCGGGCCGGGGCGGTCATTACCGGCCACACCAACATGACTGAATTCGCCTATTCAGGGGTCGGCCTGAACCCCCACTATGGCACGCCCGAGAACCCTCTGGCTCCGGGGCGTATTCCCGGCGGCTCGTCTTCCGGTGCTGCGGTGGCGGTGGCCCTGGGTATGGCCGCCGGTGCCATTGGCACCGACACCGGTGGATCGGTGCGCATACCGGCCGCCTTCTGCGGCCTCACAGGCTTCAAACCCAGCCAGTCCAGGGTGCCCCGTGACGGCACCTACCCCCTGTCTGACAGCCTCGATTCCATCGGGCCGATCGCCCCGACAGTGGACTGCTGCGCCCGCCTGGACTCCGTATTGTCCGACCGCCCTTACCGGCCACTGAGATCCGTGTCGCTGAACGGGCTTCGCTTTGTCGTGCCGACGGACTACATGCTGGAGAACCTGGACGACACCGTTGCAAAGGCCTTTACCCGCAGCCTGAACGCCTTGCGCGATGAGGGGGCAACCATCATCGAGGCGCCCGCTCCCGCGCTTGCGGCGATACCCGAACTGATGGAGGGCGGCGGCTTCACCGCTGCTGAGAGCTACTTCGTTCACCGTCAGTCACTGGCGGAACACGGCGATCTGTACGACCCGCGTGTTAGCAGCCGGATTCAACGGGGAGCGAACATCAGCGCTGCCGATTACCTGGAACTCTGTCGCCGCAGGCAAGCCCGGCAGCAACAGGCAGACCAATGGCTTCAGGACTACGATGGCCTTCTGGCGCCCACCGTACCCGTGGTGCCACCGAGATTCGAGGAGCTGACCGCTGATGACGATTACGCCCGCCTGAACCTGCTGATTCTGCGCAACCCCACCGTGGCCAACATGCTGGACCTGTGCGCCATCAGCCTGCCGAACTACGGCCCGGACGAACTTCCCAGCGGTTTGATGCTGGTCGGCCGCAACGGCACGGACGACACCCTGTTGCGCCTGGCGCGCGCTATCGAAGGCGTTCTGCAGTTGCCATGCTGACGGTTCATCTGACCAGGCTCATTGTCACCGTCATTGAGGTGATTGGCATTTCTACGGCCACCTGCCGGAGGCTTCTACCAACAATAACTGGAATTCCGACCGATGACTGACAACACCCATGCTCCTGAGTCCCGGATTACCGATTCACGCTCTGGCGGTGAAAATGCCCGCCGAATCCTGAAGCGGGACCCGAACCCCCACATGTTCCGGCCGGTGACTTTCCGCTCGGTAACCGCCCGAAACCGGATCATGCTCTCGCCCATGTGCCAGTATTCCGGCCAGGATGGCCTGTCTAATGACTGGCATTTCGTACATCTTGGCGCCCGGGCCGTTGGTGGTGCCGGTTGGGTGTTCACCGAAGCGGTCCACACCGAGCCGCGCGGTCGTATCACACCCCACTGCCTGGGGCTCTGGAACGACGATCAGCGTGACCGTCTGGCTCGCATTGCCAGTTTTGTTGAGGCCCAGGGCGCGGTCCCCGGCATTCAGCTTGGCCACGCCGGCCGGAAAGCCTCCGTCGGCAGGCCGTGGGAGGGCTCCCGCCCCCTTGGCGTGGACGAGGGTGGCTGGGATGACCAGGTGGCCCCCTCGGCCCTGGCCTACGCCGATGGCTGGCGTACTCCGGCTGCCATGTCCCCCGAGCAGATTGAAGACTCCCTGCAGGCCCTGAGATCCGCCGTGCGCCGGGCCCGGGAAGCTGGATTCAAGGCGCTGGAACTGCACGGGGCCCACGGTTATCTGATCCACCAGTTCCTCTCATCACTCAGCAACCAGCGCACGGACGCCTACGGCGGCAGTTTCGAAAACCGCATTCGCTTCCTGCAGGAATCCATCCAGGTGGTCCGGGAAGTCTGGCCTGCCGAGCTGCCCCTGTTCGTCCGGCTCTCCTGCACCGACTGGGTAGACGGCGGCTGGACCCTGGACGATTCGGTACGGCTGGCCACCCTGTTGCGATTCCAGGGCGATGTGGACCTGATAGACTGTTCCTCAGGCGGCAATGACCCGAGGCAGCAGATCCCGATTCATCCCGGGTACCAGATTCCGCTGTCCCAGGAAGTACGCAGCCGGGCCGGGATCGCGACCGGCGCCGTTGGCCTGATCCACAGCCCCGACCTGGCCGAATCAGTTATCGCCAATGGTCAGGCGGACCTGGTGGTTCTCGGTCGTGCGCTGCTGTCCGACCCGGCCTGGCCGTTACGGGCTGCCGCCGCACTGAAAGCGGAGAATGTTGAATGGCCCAAGCAGTATGAGCGATCAAATATCTTCTGAGCCGACTACAACGCCTCGGCGAGAGGCAACGAGGTAATTATGACAATCTTGAAGCTGAACGCCGACATGGGCGAAAGCTTCGGCCCCTGGGTCATGGGGCTGGATCATGAAGTGATGCCCCATGTCGATCTGGCAAATATAGCCTGCGGTTTCCACGCCTCGGATCCGGACGTGATGCGAAAAACCGTGCGCCTGGCCAAGACCCATGGTGTTGGTATTGGAGCTCACCCGGCCTATCCCGACCTGGTCGGCTTTGGCCGACGCTCAATGGCCTGCTCGGCAGATGAAATCGAAAACCTGGTGCTGTACCAGTTGGGGGCGCTCGAGAGCATCTGCCGGGCGGAGGGCACCCGACTGTGCTATGTCAAACCCCACGGCGCCCTATACAACGATATGGCCCGGGATCCGGAGCGCTTTGCCGCCGTTGCGCGGGCTATCCGCTCGTTTGATCCTGCTCTGCCACTGATGACCCTGGCAACGCGGAATACCTCCAGCCTCCGTGAGCAGGCCGAACAGCACGGTATTACCCTGTGGTTTGAAGCATTTGCCGACCGGGCCTACGACAGCGAAGGCCGGCTGGTGTCCCGATCCGAGCCAGGCGCCGTGCACCATGAGCCCGAAACCATCATTGAACAGGCGCGGCTGATTGCTACCGGCCAGCCACTGACTGCCAGCGATGGCAGCCAACTGGTATTGCAGGCCGATACCCTGTGCGTCCATGGCGACAATGAGGAATCCATTGCTGCCGTCCGGCGTATCCGGGAGATGCTGAACACCCTGGAGAATGCCTCGTGACACATAGGGGATTGCCAAGTCTGGAGTCCGCCGGCATCGATGGCTGGATGGTGCGACTGTTCGACACCATCGAGGAAAACAATCTCCTGTGGCTGACAGCCCTGACCCACGACTGCGAGGTGGCATTCGGCGAGGCCCTGGTCGATCTGGTGCCCTCCTACACCACACTTCTGGTGATCTTTGACCCGCTTCGGATCAGTTCCTGGGAAGCCAGGGAGAAACTGTCGGAGGTGCTTGCCAACCTGGTTGCGGACGACGCCGGTGGCGAGGGTGAACTGCACGAGATTGCCACCTGGTACGATCCCAGCGTGGGCCCTGACCTGGCGCGTGTGGCCGAGCTATCAGACATGACGGTAGACGCCGTCATCGACACTCACAGCTACCAGGAATACCGGGTATTTGCACTGGGATTTTCCCCCGGCTTTGCCTTCATGGGGCTGCTGGACGAGAGCCTTACCTGCCCCCGCCTGGACACACCGCGCCAGAAAGTACCCGCGGGCAGTGTTGCGGTCGCCGGTCAGCAGACGGCAGCGTATCCGGCGGTCACCCCCGGTGGCTGGAATCTGATCGGGCGCACAGCTGCCAAGCTGTTTGACCGGGAGCGTGACGGCTTCAGCCTGCTGAAAGTGGGTGATCGCGTACGGTTTGTCGCCGTGGACCGGCAGACCTTTGAAGACGAAGGCGGCGACCCCACCCCTGCGGAACCGGCCAGAGAGGAGGCACGTTCATGAGCTCCGTCGAAATCACCGGTTTTCGGGTAACCCGGGCGGGGCCCCTGGCGCTGCTGCAGGATGCCGGGCGCTTCGGGGTTCGACACCTCGGTGTCACCCAGGGTGGCCCCGCAGACCTGCACGCCTGGGCGTGGGCCAACAGGCTGGCCGGTAACGAATGGGGCACACCGGCACTGGAAGTCACCTTCGGCAGTATCGAGTTACGGGCGGAGTGCGACCTGACCATTGCTGTCGCCGGTGCAGACCTTTCCGCGAGGCACAATGATCAGCCTCTGCCACTGTGGCGCAACCTCAGAGTCCGCAAGGGCGACCGGATCCAATTTGGCATGCCGGTCAGCGGCCTGCGCGCCTATCTGGCAGTTACAGGTGGGTTCTCAGCCAAACCGGTTCTGGGCAGTGTCGCCTGTGTGGTTCGGGAGCAACTTGGCGGGTTTGATGGCCAGGGCCGGCGACTGGCGGAAGGCGATCAATTGACCGTCGCAGAATCAGACCATGCCCAAACGGAGCCTGTCGAAACACCGGAGCATGAGCGACCGGATTACGCCGCTCCCGCGATCCTGGACCTGCTGCCGGGTGCCCAGATTGCCGACTTCACCGGGCGCAGTCTTTACGATGCCTTCAACACCGAATGGCGGGTCGACGATCGTGCCGACCGGATGGGCGTGCGCCTTCTCGGCCCGCCTTTACATTGCCGGATCGAGTCCATGATCTCTGAAGGAATCTCTCTCGGTGCAGTACAGGTTCCTCCGGACGGCCAGCCCATCGCTCTGCTCAATGACCGGCAAACCATCGGCGGCTACCCAAGACTGGGCAATCTCACCCCACTGGCCGCCTCACGGCTGGCCCAATGTCAGCCCGGGCAAAACGTCTGGCTCAGGCCGATCGGTGCGGAGCGGGCACTGCGAAAACACCGGCAATTGCTCTCGGCGTCATTGGCCGCCAGCAACTAGGCCCCGGCGGAAAGCCGCCGCTCAACCCATCGGTGGTAAAGGCTTGCCAGGAGGGGACGGATCAGGGGAAGGCCGATCAACCAGGCCAGCGGCTTGAGCACCGGCACCCGGGACATCAACAGAATGTAGGCATCCATTTCGCGATGAATCCTGCCCTGGCTGTCTTTCACGTGCAGTTCTCTCAGGGCCTTGTCAGGGTCGATGCCCTGCTGGCGCAGTTCGTCGTCACGACCGGTAATATCCAGCCACTCCACAGAGTCACCCGTTCGGCCGGACAGCTTTTCGTACCAGCGGCGGTCCTTGATACAGGCCGGACATGACCCGTCGTAAAATACCACCAGCTTTTCCCTGGAGCGTTTCATAACAGCCTCCGTCAGGTGGCAGCACTCAGAGCCCGAACATCCGCCAGGAAACGATCTACCTGTGCATCGGTCGTGGCCCAGGAACACATCAGCCGGGCACTGCCACCAATAAAGTTATAAAACCGCCAGCCCCGGGCCCGCAACGCTGCCTGCATCGGTTCGGGCATTTCCACAAATACGCCGTTAACCTGTCTTGGATAACGTAACGTGATACCCGGCAAGCCGTCCAGCCCCTGTGCCAGACGCTCGGCGCAGGCATTGGCGTGGCGGGCATTGGCGAGCCAGACATCATCCTCCAGCAAGCCGCACCAGGGCGCGGAGATGTACCGCATCTTGGAAGCCAACTGGCCGGCCTGCTTGCAGCGCCATTCAAAGTCCTCGGCCAGAGACCGGTTGAAGAACACCACGGCCTCTCCCAGCGCCAGGCCATTCTTGGTGCCTGAAAAGCACAGAACATCCACCCCCGCCTTCCAGGTTATCTCCGATGGATGGACTCCCAGGGCCGCCACCGCATTGGCAAAACGGGCGCCGTCCATGTGAATGTTCAGTTTGTGCCGGTCCGCCACCGTGCGAATTGCCCGGAGCTCTTCCGGGGTGTAAACAGTGCCCACCTCGGTGGCCTGGGTCAGGCTCAAAGCCTTGGGCTTCGGGTAATGGATGTCGGTACGCTTGGTGACCAGGTGTTCAATACTCTCCGGCGTCAGCTTGCCGTTTTCACCTTGGCCCAACAGCAGCTTTGCGCCATTGGACGCGTATTCCGGCCCGCCGCATTCATCGGTTTCAATGTGCGCGAGCTCATGGCAGATCACGCTATGGAACGACTGCCCGATCGACGCCAGCGCCAGGGAATTGGCCGCAGTACCGTTGAACACGAAGTAAACATCACAGTCAGTATCGAACAGACCCCGCAAGCCATCCGCCGCCCGCTGGGTCCAGCTGTCCTCGCCATAAGCCGGCTCATCGGCGCGGTTTGCGGCTTCCATCGCGGCCCAGGCCTGAGGACACACACCACTGTAATTGTCACTGGCAAACTGTTCGGGCTGGGACACAACGCGCTCCTGAATGCTGAGAGTAAGCCTTCAACGTTATACCAAGCGCCTGTCCGTGCCAATGTGGAGTCTCGGAACGCTATAAACCCGGTGATCCAGGCTTTACTTACCAATGGCCCTCAGGAACAGCGTTTCTTGAACTCGGAAGGCGTATGCCCGAATCGCTGTTTGAATGCGGTCGAAAAGTAGCTTGAACTGCAGAAACCGAACCTGTACGCCGCTTCGGTCAGATTCAGCTTGCCCCGATGAGCCCGAATGTATTCTGCGCACATCTCCAGGCGCTGGGCTTTCACGAACTCGGACAGCGTTGTTGAGCGAGCAGAAAAAACCCGGTAGAGGCTGCGCACTGAAACGCCAATGGCAGTGGCGACCATGTCGGCATTCAGACCCGGCTGACCAATATTTGCTTTCACAAACTCAGAGGCATCCCGGAATACCCTGTCCCGTGGATCAGCACCACTGATGCTCTTGAGCACCGATGGCTTAATCAGGGTTGCAAGAGAATCGAGTATGGCGGCACCTTCATCAAGTTCGAGATTCTGATGAAGAGACGCTTCCTTTACCAGCCGGCTGGCAAAACTGGCTATGTGGGAATCGGCGGGGATTTTTACACCCAGCTCGATTTTGCTCAGGCTCAGCACCCGCTCGATGATGTCGCGCGGAAGAATAAGCGAAATCTGCCGGGCTTCCCGAGGGTAAGAAAAACGGAAGGGTAGCGCGGAATCCATCAGCACGATGTCCCCCTGCTCCATGGAGGATCTATTACCTGCCTGCTCAACGAAAGACGCACCTGCCGTCTGGAAGACACAGAAAAAATCGGGGACCCCACTTTTCCGTATCTCTTTTGGCGTCCGATAGAGATCTGCCCCCTGAATCTCCACTTTCGACATATTCAGGCCGGAGCCACCAACCTTTTCAATGACACCGGAGAATTCACCGCCCAAAGGATCTGCAGCAAAAGGGCCGCATATCGCGTTGATATTATTGATCCAGCTTTCAAACTGACCGCCAGAATTGGAACACGGAAGCATTGTTGTGACCTCTTATATTTGTATCACAATGCGGCTCAAAATGAGCAAATACTGAACAAATGTCAAGGAAATGCTCTTCGTCACTGGCGCAACCAGTGAACGTTCTGGCACGGGAGAGAAAGTACACAGGGCTAAAGTCGACGAACATAGGCTGTGGCGATTTTACCGATACGGCAAGCCCTGCATGGCGAACCCGCATGACAGTGGTACCGGCTTTCAGACCAACAAGAACAAGGTGTCAGAATGTTTAAGAACCAGCGACTGAACAACCCCGCTTTATGGGTTTTAACCTCCCAGCTGATCATCCCGTCCGCACTGGCGGCGCCCCTGTCCAGCGGCCCGGACTACGAACTGAACGGCGACCTTGAAATAGCAGCGGGCGTGTTCAGCAGCGACAAGAACTACCTGTATGACACTGATCGCGGCGGCGCCTTCTGGCAGGAGGGTTATATCAAGTTCGGCGTATCAGGCCATTATAACCTCACGCAGGCGGCAACCACCTATGGCGCCGTCAATGTGCTTTCCTCGGGAACCTGGGGCGACGGCGATGCCGGCGGCTTTACTTCCGGTGATGAGCGACGGACCGATCTTGAGGATGCCTACATCGGCTTCCGTTCCGGCAATCTTCTCCCCGCGCTCGGCACTGATGGACTGGACATATCCGTCGGCCGACAGAATTTCGCCATTGGTGACGGCTTTCTGATCAACGGTGACTCTCTCAATCTTGGCAACAGTCTCAACGGCGGCGGGCTCGACTTCGATCGCGGTGGCGCCTACTGGCTGGCCGCACGGAAGGCGTTTGACCAGACAGCCATTGCGCGCATTGGTGGCGACTCCGGCCTGCGTTCTGACGTGTTCTGGCTGCAATCAGACAACAACGCCCAGGCCGATACCGAACTGGCAGGGATAAACCTCGAATACGTTGCTCCCTATGGCACCTTCGGCCTTATGCATATCAAGGGGCTGGATGTTGCCGACAACTACGCGCAGGCGCTGGGTCTCACCAACCGGGATGGCCAGAAAACCACAAGCCTTCGCTACCAGGGTAACGCCGGCACAGAGCAGCTTTTTCTTTCTGGCGAAATTGTGACCCAGGATCAGGGCGATGCCAGCCAGCCGGATGCCGAGGCATGGTACCTGGAAGCCGGATGGAGCTTTTCGGAAGTGACATGGGCACCGGAAGTGAGCGCCCGCTTCTCTCAGTTTGACGAGGGCTTCGACCCGCTCTTCTTTGGATTTAACCGCGGTTACGGCACCTGGTTCCAGGGCGAAGTCGCAGCCAACTATGCCGGCCCCTTCAACACTGACACCGACGTACTCCACTTGGGTGTGAAAGCTTATCCGACCTCTAAACTGGCCGTAGGTGCGTTGTTCTTTGATTTCAGCGATACCAATCAGGGCACCGGCACGCTGGACAGCCAGGAAATTGATCTTTATGCAGAGTGGGCAGTGCGCGAAAACCTGTTCATCAGCCCGGTGATTGGTTTCTACAAACCTGAAAACAGTGTCGCCAATGGCGGACACCAGTTTGAGGACGATGACCTGAACACCTATGCCCAGATTATTGCCGTCATCGGTTTCTGATTGGAGAGCATACGCATGCAAAAATATCAAAACGTTGTGAATGGTGAACTCGCGGAACCGGTTGAAAGTCAAAAGATTTTCAACCCAGCCAACGGCGACTTGCTGGGGCTGGCTCCGATCAGCACCGAAGATGAAGTGGAACAGGCAGTCAGCGCCGCCAGAGACGCTCAGCCTGCCTGGGCACGTCGCAGCGACAAGGAACGCGCAGAGATAACCGCCCGTATCGCCAAGGTCCTGGAAGAAAACTCGGAATACCTTGCGAACCTGATCACCCGGGAACAGGGCAAACCCCTGTCCGGGCCGGGTTCAAGATTCGAGATGCAGGCCTGCGTCGGATGGACACAGGTACCCGCCAGCCTGGAACTGGCTCCGGAGGTCGTCTACGAAGACGACGAACGAAAGGACACGCTGCACCGCGTTCCCCTGGGTGTCGTGGCCGCGATAGCGCCCTGGAACTGGCCGCTGATGATTGCCATCTGGCAGATCATACCGGCGATTCGAATGGGCAATACCGTGGTTCTCAAACCCTCGGAGTACACCCCCATAGCAACACTTGAGATGGTGAGGCTGATCAATCAGCTGCTGCCGGCCGGCGTTCTCAACACCATAACCGGAGACGGGCGCATTGGCAGCAAGCTGACCAGCCACCCGGACATCGACAAAATCATGTTTACCGGCAGCGAGGCCACGGGCCGGCGGATTATTGAGGCCTCGGCTCACAACCTGGCGCCGATCACTCTGGAACTGGGCGGTAATGATGCCGCCATTGTCTTGCCCGGGACAAACGCCGGTGCCATCGCCGAGGGCCTGTTCTGGGGTGCTTTCCTCAACATGGGCCAGACCTGTGCCTGCATCAAGCGGCTCTATGTTCACGAGGATGACTACGAAGCGGTCATGTCCTCGCTCGGCAACATTGCCAGCCAGATGACCATTGGCGACGGAACCGACGAGAACGTTCTGATCGGCCCCCTGCAGAACAAAATGCAATACGACAAAGTCCGCGAGCTGGTGGCCGATGCCCGGGCAAACCAGTGCGACGTGAGAGAGTTCGGCGATACACCGGAGAAGGGATACTTTTTGCCGGTGACTCTGGTTGGCGACATCAACGACGGCCAGCGACTCGTTGACGAAGAACAGTTTGGCCCCGCTCTGCCGATCGTGCGCTATCGTGATATCGAGGAGGCCGTCGCGTCTGCCAACCGCCTCCCGGCGGCGCTGGGCGCTTCCGTCTGGGCTGATGACCCGGCCATCGCCGTGGAGACCGCCAGCCAACTGGAGGCTGGAACTATCTGGATCAACCAGCACGGCGCTATCCACCCCATGGTTCCTTTCGGCGGCAACAAGGCCTCCGGTTATGGCTGTGAGTTCGGTCTCGAGGGGCTCAAAGCCGTTACCCAGGCCCGAGTGATCAGCCTGAAAAAATAGAATCGACACAAAACAACAAACGAGGACCCAAACTATGCATTCATCCAAGAAACTGGCCTGTGGCCTGATGCTGGCCTCCGGGCTGATCAGCGCCTCAGCTTTTGCAGTGTTACCTGAGGAATCGGTAGGCAACACCGTGTTATCGGCCCCGGGTGACCATCGCAGCTATATGGTTGATTTCGAGTTCAACAACATGGTTTCGACCCGGGTAGTGGTGGTCGATCCCGACTCGAAAACCTACCTCGGAATGATCCCAACCGGACACGCAGCCCCTGCGGCTCTGTCGCACGATCGTAAAACCGTATACACCGCGGACATTTTTTTCAGTCGCTACACCCGGGGCGACCGGACCGATGTCCTGACAGCCTGGGACAGCACCACCCTGTCCCCGAAATGGGAAGTCAAAATCCCGACCAAGCGTGCCTTTACCCTCACAGAGCGTTTTGCTCTCAGCACAAGCGCGGATGACAAGTTCGTCTACGTCTACAATTTCACACCATCCACCTCGGTGACCGTTGTCGACACGGAAAAGCAGGAAGTTGTGAATGAACTCGCCATCCAGGGATGCATTCTCAACTACCCGGTGGGCGATCGACGGTTTGCGTCACTGTGCGGTGACGGTTCGCTTCAGCTGATTACCCTGAACGATGCCGGCAAGGAAGTTAAACGCACATCCACGGAGTTTTTCGACCCCGATCTGGAACGGCTGGTTGAGCGGGCAACAAACGTGGGCTCAACCTATTACTTTGTCACCACAGACGGCGAGGTACTCTCGGCAGATCTCTCGGGGAAGAAACCCGAAATACTGCCGCGCTGGTCCCTGACCACAGAAGAACAGAGAACCGAGGGCTGGGCCCCCGGCGGCTGGCAGCTTATTGCTACAGCGCCGGCCCTGAACCGCATGTATGTCCTGATGCACCCGGATCACAAACCCCACAAGTGGGAAGACCCCAGTACCATTATCTGGGAGTTTGACCTTAAAACCGGCGAAAAGATGAGAACCCTGGAGTCCCCCAACCTGATCTGGAGTCTCAGCGCGACATCCGATAAGGAGCCACTGCTGCTTGGAACCAACATCGAAGGTGGGCTCGAGATTTTTGATCTGGGCGCCGGGCAGCACACCGGAACCATGCCAGGGGTAACCAAAACACCGACACTGGTTATTAACCACTGAGGGGTAACCCGATGATCGATCCCATTATCAGCACGGCAGCAGCACTGGCCCTGAGCGTGATACTCGCCAGCGCTGCCAGTCACAAGCTCAGAAAACCGAACTGGTTCCGGCGCCAGGTGGAGGAGTATCGACTGGCTCCCTCCTTCCTGACACCCGTCATCGCGCTCGCGTTGCCAGTGACAGAGCTGCTGACCGCGGTTGGCCTGCTCTGGACGACCAGCAGACCATACGCAGCCTCGGTCGCCCTGGCATTGATCGCCGCGTATGCCTTGGCCATCGGCATTAACCTGATGCGCGGCCGCCATGATATGGACTGCGGATGTTCCGGCCCGGCGATGCGCCAACCGCTCCATCCCATGCTGTTGCTACGCAATTTCTTTCTCGGGGTTCTTGCGCTTGGCGCGCTCTTCCCGATGGTCGAGAGGACCGTATCCCTGCACGACAACTTCGTCATGATTGCCGCCGGCACCGTCGCGGTTCTGCTCTATGCCGCAGCAGATCTCTGGCTGGCCAACAGACCCCTTTTGCTCAAATTGTCAGGAGACAAATAAGATGCAAGCACTGATTGTTTCAAACGTATTACTCTGGCTTCTTCTGATCGCCACTGCGGTGGTTATTCTGGGACTTATCCGTCAGATCGGAGTCCTGCATTCACGCATTGCACCAGCAGGCGCGCTGATGATGGACAAGGGTGTGGAGGTGGGCCAGCCTGCTCCTCAGGTGACAGCGGCAGATCGCTCTGGAAAGCCGGTGAATATCGGTTATGCCGGCGAGCGCTCGACACTGCTGTTCTTCCTCTCACCCACCTGCCCTATCTGCAAGTCGCTGATTCCCGCCATCAAAGCGATTGACCGTTCAAGCGATAATCTTGATGTTATTTATGTCAGCGACGGAGACCCTGCCGCTCAGGAGAAGCTGATTGCAGATGCAGGACTGGAAAACAGCCGCTACATCGTCAGCCCGGAGGTTGGCATGACTTTCCAGATCGGCAAGCTGCCTTATGCCGCACTGATTGATGCCAGTGGCACCTTGAAAGCCAAGGGTCTGGTCAACTCCCGGGAACACCTCGACAGCCTCTTTGAAACCGAATTGATGGGGTCATCAACGCTTCAGCAGTATCTGAAGACCCAATCCGAATCTCCGCGCATTCATACGCCGTCCTGATCAGGGAGAATAATAAAATGAAATTTCTAGATCGCTTTTTTGAACGTTCATCACGCCATGTTGCCAACACCACCGGCAGACGCCACTTCATCGCAAAATTTGGCTCACTCCTGGCAATCGGTACGGCAGCCCCGGTGTTACTGCCCATCGACAGAACCAGTAAGGCACTGGCATCGGAGGCACCCAAGGCCGGCGACCCGGGCGACCCAACAAGCTGTGATTACTGGCGCTATTGTTCTGTAGACGGTTTCCTTTGCAGCTGCTGCGGCGGCTCGGTAACCAGCTGCCCTCCGGGTACTGAAACCTCCCAGGTTACCTGGGTGGGCACCTGCCGCAATCCGGCCGATGGTATTGATTACATCATTTCTTACAATGACTGCTGTGGTAAACACAGCTGCGGCCAATGCGCCTGTACGCGAAATGACAGTGAAGAACCGATGTACCGCCCGTTCAACAACAATGACATAAACTGGTGCCTGGGCGCAGAAAGCAATGTGTATAACTGCACCGTCGCAGTCATTCGGGGTATCGCAACCTGAGAGGCAGTGTGATGAAACCATCCATCCTGGCCATGTCGTTAACCCTGCTCCTTGCCTCTCCGTTTGGAGAGGCAAGGGTGATTCCTGACACTACTCAGAGGCCCGCTCCCGGTAACGAGAGCGAGCAGACACCCTTGAGCCAGGCAGGTTACTCGTCTTCGGTTAACTACCGACTGCAATGCCTGGGGTGTCATCTGACCAACGGGGAAGGATCTCCACGCAACGGAATTCCCCAGATGACAGGCTTTGTCGGCAACTTCCTGAAGGTGGAAGGCGGCAGGGCTTTTCTGGTTCAGGTTCCAGGCTCTTCGCAGTCAGCGCTGAGCAACCAGCAACTGGCGGATCTGCTGAACTGGATGCTGCGTGACGACGGGATTGCTGGTGGGAGCTCGCCTGAGGATTTCAGGCTCTATACTGGCAAAGAAGTTGAGGCATACAGGGATGTCAAGATCAAGGATCTGCCGGGGCACAGGAGGGACTTGATTGATCAGATGAAAGCACTGGGTATCCAGATACCGCAGGCGGCAATGCCCTAGTGCCGAGTTTCAGATTGGGCCCTCTCTCGGAGCGGGCCCATGCCTTTCAAACCGTCGCAGTCTGCGACCAGGTCTTTGCTTAGCCGTTCAACCCCAAATGCTCTGAATCCTGCTCAATGCAACGATCCAGCAGCGCCAGGTAGTCTGCCTTGGCCTTGAGTTTGGTTTCGCGGTGCGCGCGCATGTTCAGGGTCTTGAAGTGGAGCGCAAGCTCGGTGGCCCGTTCAATCAGTTTGTCCTGGGCAACCACTTCATCCAGGAACCCCGCCTCCACTGCACCTTCCGGGTTGTAGATTTCAGCGTTCACAACCGAGCGGTAGAAGTGAGCGGGTGCCAGTCGGTGCCGGGCAATTTCAATACCGGCATGATGCATGGTCATGCCGATAGCAACCTCATTCAGACCCAATTTGAACGGGCCTTCGATACCGATACGATGGTCCACTGACAGCAGAATGAAAGCGCCCTTGGCAATGGCGTGTCCGCTACAGGCGCCGATAATCGGCAATGGAAATGCGGCCAGCCGCCGGGTAAAGCTGGAACCGGTTTTTACCAGTGTGGCAGCCTCTTTCGGACCTTTCTGCATCTCTTTCAAATCGTAACCGGCAGAAAAAATACCGGGCTGGCCGGTCAGAATCACAACCGCCTTGTCTTCCTCGGCGCGATCCAGTGCCGCATTCAGCTCTTCGAAAACCTGAGTGCTCAGAACATTGGCCTTGCCATTACTGATGGCGATTGTCGCAATGCCGTCTTTCAACTCATAACCTACCAGTTCAGCCACCTGTACTACCTCTCTGCCGCATATTAAAGTGAGCGTTTGATTACTTACAAAGACATGATTGTGGGTTAGGCGCGCCAGAGATTCAATATCCATTGGTCATGTCGCCAAAACCTGGCCGAAATTTGAGATAGTCAAGTACACGGTAAGGTCGCAATGCGAACATTGGAAGCAACCAATTAACGCTTCTTCCCGCATTACTTCGAAACCTATATGAGGGAAAGCACACTTTTTCAGTATACAGCTATTTCACATTCCCCCTGAAACCAAGCATAAACGGGTTGCAGTAGCCATCTGGGCAAACGGCATCCTGACTCTCGTCCAGATCGCGGAAAGGACTTTGCCGGCAGCTTGGCGCTGATTGCCGATGCTATACATAACTTCTGGGACATGGCATCGCTGATTATCGCGTTCGCGGCCCGTAAGATTGCGCGTCGCCCGGCTGAATAAAAGCTGACCTTCGGCTACGGGCGAATAAAGGTAGGTGTTGCGCTGTTAAATACACCACCTTGATCATGATAGGGCCCTACCTGATATACGAGGGTGTCATGCGGTTCCCAGATCCGCTGGAACTCAAGGGGTGTTGGGTAGTCTGACTTACATTGTTGCACTGATAGTGGACGCGTTGAGCGCGCTGCTGACCTACTCAATGCAGAAGGGCAGCGTTAATATTCATGCGTTGTTTTACACAACTTGTCTGATGCGTTTGCGTCAATAGCAGTGTTATAGGCGGAGCTCTTATCTTGCTCTACGACATGCGCTGGGTTGATTCCGCAATCACCATTGGCATGGCCAGCTATATTCTCTACCTGGGCCTGACAGAAATTGGCGGGACCATCAGAACACTCATGCTGGGGAGTCCCGAGGATATCGGCACAGATTCCGTCATTGGGGCAGTATCAGACTTAGAAGGAGTTATCGACTTCACCCCGTACATTTTTGGCAGGTGGGTGAGCATGATGCCTCGCTCGACGCCCGTGTGGTTGTCGAGATGAGTGCGTGGAATGAACTTGAGAAAATCAAGGACAGGATAAAACAGGCTCTGGTGAAAGAATTCAACATAACTCATTCAACACTGGAATTTGAACACCCTGACTACAAGCACGAGGGAGCTCATACCTATGGGCATGGTTAACAGACGCGCTACGTAACATACCTTATCATGCAGAATCCAAACGAATGGCGAATCACAAAGGCACGAGGACTTCATGCAAGACATGATTGAGCGCCATCAAGTTTGCCTACCTCATCGCTGTTGTTCTCGGCCTTTTAGAGGGCCGGAAACCTCCCCAAGCAATATGATGCCAGAATATCTGCCTGGGACAATACCCAGGCTCTTGCTTTATAACAACATTACCCAGACACCAATGCATCATCAGACCTCGCCAGAATCTCGAAAGCAATATGGCGAGGTCTAACTTTCTTTACGCTTCGGAAAAACTCCTGCATTTCCAGAGATAGTAACCTACCGGTATCACCAACAGCGCCAAAATCACAGCAGATATCATCCCACCGACCATTGGTGCAGCTATGCGCCCCATGACTTCGGAGCCGGTACCAGTGCCAACCATGATAGGCACCAAACCTCCGATAATAGCAGCAGCAGTCATCATTATAGGCCGCACGCGCAATCCGGCACCATGAAGCACGGCATGGCGCAACGTCTCGCGTCTTGGAGTCGCCCCCTTCTCCTTACAGGTTTGCAACATTTCCTCGTAAGACTGGTTCAGATACACCAGCATGATCACACCAATCTCCACGGCAACGCCGGCCAGCGCAATGAAGCCTACACCGACCGCAACCGAAAAGTTATAGCCCAGCAGATACATCAGCCAGATTGCGCCAATCATGGCAAACGGCAGCGTACCCATGATGATGCCCACTTCCGCAAAACGGCGGAAGTTCAGGAACAGCAGAATGACGATAATCGCCAGCGTCAGCGGCACCACGTAGGTGAGCTTTTCCTTGGCACGCAGCATGTACTCATACTGGCCAGACCAGGTAACCGAATAGCCCGCAGGCAGGTCAAGTTCCTTGTTCACGGTGGCCATGGCCTGCTCCACATAAGTGCCGACATCGACCCCTTCAATATCCACGAAGGTCCAGCCATTGAGGCGGGCGTTTTCACTTTTGATGGCGGGAGGACCGTCTTCAACCCGAATATCGGCGACGTCGGCCAGCGCAATCCGTTGCCCCGTTGACGTAACGATTGGCAACTGCTCGAGCTTCTCTGGGGAATCCCGGTAGTCCTGGGGATAGCGCAGATTGACCGGGTAGCGCTCAAGCCCTTCGATCGTCCGTGATACATTAATACCGCCGATCGCCGAAGCAACAATCTGCTGAACATCCGCTATGTTCAGTCCGTAGCGGGCTGCTCGCTCGCGATCGATATCCGCCTTGATGTATCGACCACCGGCAACCCGCTCTGAATAAACAGAGGCGGTGCCGGGAATATCAACGATGATTTCCTCAAGCCGTTTGCCAATGTCCTGGATAATGGCAAGATCCGGACCTGCCACTTTGATACCGACTGGCGTTTTAATACCCGTCGCCAGCATATCGATGCGGGTTATGATGGGCATGACCCAGGCATTAGTTACCCCCGGGAAACGGATCAGGGTATTGAGCTCCTGCTTGAGCTTTTCCGTCGTCATCCCTTCCCGCCATTCATCCCTGGGCTTTAACTGGATAAATGTCTCGATCATCGTCAACGGTGCTGGATCGGTCGCGGTATCCGCCCGCCCGACTTTGCCGAATACCGTTTTTACTTCCGGTACCGTGGCAATCAGTTTGTCGGTTTGCTGCAGCAGCTGCCGGGCCTTGCCAATTGAAATACCCGGGTAGGTGGTTGGCATGTACATCAGGTCGCCCTCATCCAGCGGAGGAATGAATTCACTCCCGATTTTGGTGGCCGGCCACAGGCCCACAACCAGTGCAAGCAGTGCGGCCATAACCGTACTTTTCGGGAATCGAAGGACGAGCTTCAGCGCCGGCATATAGGCACCGACCAGCAGACGATTCACGGGATTCTTGTGTTCCGGCAGCACTTTGCCGCGAATGAAATAGCCCATGAGCACAGGAACCAGCGTCACCGCCAGGGCCGCACTGGCTGCCATGGCGTAGGTCTTCGTGAAAGCCAGCGGTGCAAACATCCGGCCTTCCTGCGCTTCCAGCGCAAATACCGGCACAAAACTGACGGTGATGATCAGGAGCGAAAAAAACAGGGCTGGCCCGACCTCGGAGGCCGATCTGGCCACGACCTCCCATCGGTTCTCAGGGGTTAACGGGGTCCGCTCCATATGTTTGTGCATGTTCTCGATCATGACGATGGCGCCATCGATCATCGCCCCGATCGCAATCGCAATCCCCCCGAGGGACATAATATTGGCGTTGATTCCCTGCCAGTACATGACAATAAAGGCCGCCAGAATGCCAACCGGCAGGCTGAGAATCGCCACCAACGACGAGCGAACGTGGAACAAAAAGATGATGCACACCAGGCCCACCACCAGAAACTCTTCAAGCAGCTTGAACCCGAGATTATTCACCGCCCGCTCAATCAGACCGGAGCGATCATAAACCGTTACCACCTCGACACCTTCCGGCAAACTGGATTTCAGTTCCTCCAGTTTCGCCTTCACGCCATTGATGGTTGCCTGGGCGTTTTCACCGAAGCGCATCACTACTATGCCACCGACGGTCTCGCCTTCGCCATTCAGCTCAGCCACCCCGCGCCGCATCTGCGGCCCAATCTCAACAGTGGCCACGTCTTTCAGGAGCACGGGGGTGCCGTTGTCATCGAGCCCCAACGGAATCGACAGCAGGTCCTCACGGGACTGGATGTAGCCGGACGTGCGCACCATGTATTCCGCCTCGGCCATCTCGATGACCGAGGCGCCCACTTCCTGATTGCCCCTCTTGATGGCGTTCTGGACATGAGCCAGGGGAATTCCCAACGCCCTGAGCTTTTCCGGGCTGACCTTGACCTGATACTGCTTCACCATGCCACCAAGCGCGGCCACTTCGGACACGCCTGGCACTGTTTGCAGTTCGTATTTCAGAAACCAGTCCTGCAGGCTGCGCAGCTGGCTCAGATCGTTGTTCCCGGTGCGATCCACCAGAGCGTAGAGGTAAACCCAGCCAACCCCGGTTGCGTCCGGCCCCAGTTGCGGGCGGGCCGAGTCTGGAAGGCTCGGGGCCACCTGGGACAGGTACTCCAGCACCCGGGAGCGAGCCCAGTACATGTCGGTGTCTTCATCGAAGATCACATAAACGTAGGAGTCCCCAAAGAAGGAGTAACCCCGGACCGTCTTGGCACCCGGCACCGACAGCATGGCGGTGGTCAGTGGATAGGTCACCTGGTCTTCCACCACTTGTGGTGCCTGGCCCGGAAAGCTGGTTTTGATAATGACCTGCACATCCGAAAGATCCGGCAGCGCATCTACCGGCGTCTTGCTCAGCGAGTAGAGGCCAAGCCCTGTAATAAGCAAGGTGGCCAGCAATACCAGAAATCGATTACGAACAGACCAGTGAATGATGGCAGCGATCATGATTCGCCTCCGCCATGATTCATGGAACTATGGTCCATCGCCTCAGGTTCGCTTTTGGGCTCCGCTTTCTCCGGATCCATGACGTGCCCCGAATGATCCATCTGTGAATCCATGGCGTTGCTGCCTGATGCCGACATTCGCTGGAAATCCGAAGTCTTGCTGGACTCGGAGTCGATCAGGAACTGCGCAGACGTCACCACAGTTTCCCCAGGCTCAATCCCCCCCAGTATTTCTGCGTACCTATCGCCAATCCGCCCCACAGTGACGTTAACGGACTTGAAGGCACCCTGTTCCAGCGCCACCACCAGACGGTCGCTTTGTCCAGTGCGGATGATCGATTCACGTGGCACCAACAGGCGTCTTTGCCCACGATCCCCCTGGACCTCCAGGCGAGCAAACATGCCGGGCAGCAAAGCTCCGTCGGAATTGTCAAACCGCATCCGGACCCGGGCCGTCCGGGTTTCCGGATTAACCTCGGGATACACATAGTCCACTTTTCCGTGCCACTGGCGCCCGGGCATGTAATCCAGGGTCATCATCACCCGGCTATCGCCTTCCACGGCCGAGAGCTGGCTTTCAAATACCTCGCCAATCACCCAGACTTCATCCAGTGCAGCAATCGACAAAACCCGGTCTCCGGGTTTTATGAACATGCCCTCGCGAACGTTCAGATTGTCGACAACGCCCGAGCTTGGGGCGTATACGGTCATCGTTCTCTGTATGTTTCTTGTCTGGCGCAGCTGCCGTATCAGGCTAGCCGGCACATTCAGAGCAGCCAACCGTTCCTCAGCGGCATTGATCAGTCGCTGATTCCCCCGGTTCAGTGCCAGGAGCAACTCCTCCTGAGCATTGACCAATGTGGGTGAATAGAGGGTATACAGAGGCTTGCCTTTTTCGACTGGTTCCCCCTCAGCTTTCACGTAGAGCGCTTCGATCCAGCCCTCTACTCTGGGATGCACGTGGGCCATCTCATCTTCGTTATATTGGACGTAGCCCACAGTAGTGATGGTGTTCGGCAAGCGTCCCTGGATGACGGGCTCGGTGCGAACTCCCAGGTTGTTGACCACGGCAGGCGAAATACGAACGGTACCGGCCGGGTCGTCAGCTGACCCGGCATCCTCAAACACTGGAATCAGGTCCATCCCCATAGGTGATTTCCCGGGTTTGTCGCTTTTAAAATTAGGGTCCATGGGCGCCACCCAGTAGAGCGGCTCCTTTTCCTCGTTACCGACCCCATCTACGGTTGGATCTGAAACCATTCCCGGTGCCAGCCAATAGGCGGCACCGACGCCAGCGATCCCGCCGAGCACTATAAAGCCCAATGGACGAATGAAATTAGCCATGATGATCAATCCTGCAAATCGGTCATTGAAAAGGAGGGAATGTTTGAGGCTTCCGTGGTCAAATAACGGAAACTTGCCAGAGTTTTGGCCCGCTCGGCCATCATCTGGATCAATTCGACCTCGGCATTGAGTTCGGAGATCCTTGCGCGTACCGCCTCAGCAAAATCACCGTCGTCATTGTTATAGGCGGTCAGCGAGGCATCGGCCTGCTCTTCCATCTGCGGAAGAAGAGTTTGCTGATACAAGTCAATCCGATCATCCAATCGCTCAATGCGGGCCAACGCCGAGCGCGCCTTCGCCTGGAGCGATCGGATTCTCAGAACCCGATCCGTTTTTTCGGCTTCCAGTCTGGCTGCAGACGCGTTGAGCCGTCGGTCTTGCCGGTTTCCTGTGAATATGGGCAGGTCAAAACCGATACCAATAGAAAACAGGTCTGCCCTGTCCTGGCCGTTCGGAGCTCGGTCACGGTAACCATATTGTGCGAAGACCGACCACTCTGGTTTGTAGGCTTCCCTGGCAAGGTCTACGTCAATGTCCTGTACATCAATCAGTTGATCTGTGGCGCGAACCGACGGGTGACGGATGACAGACTCCACACTGGTCTCCGGCCAGCTGTTGGAAACATCTGCCAATAACAGAGGAGGAATGTTTTCGGCGACCGAGAGCTGGGCCCGCCTGGAACCGATCCATTCCCCTAGAGCTTCTCTGCTGGAAGCCAACTGAGTATGCAAAGCGGTCAGCCGATCTTCAAGCCGAGTCAATTCCAGCGAAGCACGAATAACATCTTGTTGTCTGGAGCCCATTGTCGCGGAGGTATATCCAGCTTCCGCAACATCCGCCAATTGCTCGAACAGCCCCCGGTTCTGTTCAATGAGGCGGATGCTTTCCTGGGCTTTCCAAAGATCGAGCCATAGGTGGGTCGCCGTTTCGGTGACCTGCGCACGACGATTCTGTCGGAGGTAAGGCTGTACACCGGCCAGTTCTTCTTTCTTTGCGCTAGCCAAGCGGCGGCTGTCTCCACGAGGAATTCGCTGTGTAATGCCAATCGTGCCCTGGGTCATGGGCTCTTGCCCGGTATCAAAAGTATCCAGAGGCAGATTTGCCGCGCCGATCATTACCCGGGGATCGGGAAGCGCGCCCTCAGCAACAGACTCTTCCATCAGCGCATCTTGTTTGTAAGAGCTCTGGCCCAGCCAGGGATCGTTTTCAGTTGCTGTTTCGATGACACTCTGGAGCTCCAGCCTTGGCTGAGCCCACCCGGAAATGCTGCTAAACAGCAACACACCCAAAATGGCTTGCTTAGTGAAAAGGGGGCGGATGAACAACGTAGGATCTCCGTAGAAGGCATGTAAGAGCGCCTATATTAGATTTAAAAACTGAAACGAAGCTGAAATTAAGGGCGCATGGATATTATTTTGACCTGACTCAATTATCTTATCACGAACAGAACTTCCCACATATTGAATAGGCTTTCTTTTTTTCAGCCAGGTTTCAGGAACTGATGATTTAACGAAGCCATCGACCACTCTCTCAATGCCAGCACTTGACGGTAGTATGCTGAAACCAAGACATGAAAGAATCCATAATGAAATGGAAAAAGATCACGTGAATAAAAACATTCTGCATGATACAAAACTGCAGCGACGCCATGAAGAAATGACACGCCTGGGAGCGTCATAAGCTGGAATGAAGGCACGCGGACAGATGTCTGGCAGAAAAGGACGAGCCCATCATCGCGCTCTAGAGAAAAATCAAACAAAATCTGGCGTCTGGAAAATGCAATCCAAAACACCGCTGGCGCGACCAGCCACAAAAATCATGACTGGCCATATAATTCATTTACCGGGATCCTGGCGCAAAATTGATCACTTAAACATGAACATAAAATAATCAGTATATATATATTTCATTTGCACCCTGACTAGAATTTTCTTGGTTAGCCAATATTAATAGCCGAGATTTCCCTTTATTTTTTACATATGAAAAATCAACGATAAAAGAGCTCAATTCATATATGGGAAACACTGTAAAACCTGAATCCAAACCACCATTATCCCAGCGAGCTCTGATTAATTTATCCGCCCCTGAAGCGGGAGCTAACCCAGAAAAACCTGACCTTCTTTGCCTGATATAGGTCAAGACAGTTCCATTATTTACAATTACTTTCCTGGGAATAGACAGATACTCCTCATTAACGGAAAAAGCGTAATCAGGTGATGTAGTGATTTCCCGCTCCTCCAAGCGTTTAATTAATCTTGGCGAGGAAACTTTGCCCAAGTCTAGCTGTGGCCAAGGCTTACGGCTGGGGCTCCGCAGTTCAAGATTTTCTTCACCCACTACTATAGAGGTTGTATTATCAACAGGGAAAACAGAGAAAATCATTTTCTCAGCATTAGACAAAACAATTGAGTCACCACGAACATCGCCGCCCTCCGCAAAAGCAAATGCTGGTTTCCCAATGTCGCCTTGCAACAACTCATATCTTTGGGTGTAAAGCTGATTGTTGATAAAGCGTAACGCAATATTCTCGGTTTTTTTGGTTTCTTCCCGCAACTCCTGCTCAGAGACTTCAAAAAGTTGAGAGTAAAGCTTCGTGTATTGCCCTTTGCCTGAGATATCTCGGTCTTGCCCCCACACCACAGCAATCTCCGGATTCGAATCTGAGTCTGACTGACCAACCGATAAGAAGATTGCTTTCGAATTTTTGAGGCTGGACGCGAGTGCATCAACTCTTTTTATCCTGTTGCCATCGAAGACGCCCAGCACCAATGAGGAATCCGACAGAAAAACCAGTTGATCCTCCTCGCGGTCCGACCATGAGAGCGCCTCAACCATTTTCGGATTGAAATCCTCTGGCAGAGGAAGAACGCTGCGAGAACTAACCTCCTCTCGCAATGCAACTTCACTTTGATCGTTCTCGTCAATCAGTACAGAAAGCAAGTACTTTTGAGAATCGGTGGACTTAATAGACACTGCAATTCTATCGCTGATTTGAAGTACCTCGAGAATCAGCCCTTCCTCGGAAGATCCTGAACCACCAAACTTAACATCGAAGCCCTTGATATTCAGACGCCCCAACAGGGCAAGGAATTCTTTGTCTGCACTCAAACCATCAATATTTGATACCACCCTGATGCTCTTCTTTCCCGTCCATTCTGACAGCGAGTCCAAGGGTAGGTCGTAGACTTGAGCTTGAGCACCTGACACTGCAAAAAAAACAAGGAAGATCAGGAAAAATGGCTTCATAACATGCCCCTCAAAAAAATTGAGGCCCCGTCCCCGGCGCCTCAATTCTAGTTCCTCCAATCGCAATAAGTATCCTGGGATCAGTAATTCCAGTTCAATTCAAGCATTGCGACATAAGCTGCATCGTCTGCACCAGTTGCGTCCTCAACGCCTTTACCTGGCAGGAAACTGGAGAGTACCAGCCTTGGAGCAAAGTACTGGTTGGCCTGGTATTTGATCGCGACATCAAGCTCGGTTCCGGCATAGCTGTCCACGGATCCACTTGCAGTACTGAGCGTTTCAAGCCCCCCCGTTTGCTGGAACCACATCGGGAAAATCTGCGCCTGATATGACAGCTTAGGCGAGATCGACGCTAAATTTCCCGAACTGCCAACAGAGAGCATAACCTGGCCTGGGTTGTTACCGGTGCCGGCATTGGAAATACCGCCATATCCGGCGCCACCAGGGCCAGCCTGGTCAAGGGCGATACCGAAAAGACCCGATGCGATCGCCTGGTTGGAGTTCGGCTGCCATCCCAAGAACTGGCCGTCAATACCAATCAGGGGCGAGTATCTACCAATGTCGGTGATGCCCAGCCAGCCCTCTACATCATTATCGGTAGGGTCGTCGTCCCCGCTGGCTACTCGCAGTGCTATGAAGGGGTTGAAGGACTCATTAAGCGGGTACTCAAGGCTCGCGTAGCCGGCAAAAGCACTGATGTCGTCACCATTGTCGAAACTCCCGGTCACACCGAGCGCTTCGGCCCGAACCTTCATAGCGCCAACATTTCCGATGTATTCGACACCGTAATAGGTTGCTTTCGCACCTTTCTGCTGGTTGTCGCTATAAGTCAGGATGGGCGAAATACGACTACCTTTCCCCAGATCGATATCAAATTTCGAAGCAAACACATCCCAGTCCAACTCACCGTTGGCGGGATTGGCCCCAGGGGCCTGTATGTCCGAAATGAGCCCATCTGTAATCGGCATCCAGAAAACATCGTAGCTACCGAACGAAGTCTTGCCGGTAGCGCCGAACAAGGGATGGTCGTCGCCGTATAGAAGCCCGCCGGAAGCCAGATCCAGATTCTTGAAGGTCCAGCCGCCTTGAAGGGTAAATGCCGGATCGAAGGTATAGGTGAAGAAAGCCTGCTCCAGGCCAAATCTCTCGCCTCGGTATGCGCGATCGACAGAATTGGCGTCGAGGGCAAAGTCGTTCTCAAGAAGTATTTTGCCTGTCCAGTTATCACCGGTCGCCACTACGCCAAGCCTGACCTCAGCCCTGACATGCTCATCTCCAACCTGAACACCGCCCGCAGAAGTTCCCGTGGCACCATCATCGACGCTGCTGTCCAGATCGAAATTAGAAAAATAGGTTGGTTGAAATTTGCCTTGGGTAAGAATATCCAACTTGATTCCTGAAGCCGTAGGAACTTCCACCGCTAATGCTGCAGGCACTCCGTTCGCAGCTATCAGCACCCCCAAAACTCCCTGACCGATTCGCTTTCGTATTATTTTCATTGATCCTCCACCATCTCTGAAACGAGATTTTATTTGTTGCAGCCCAATAACCTTAGGCAGTTCCGATCTATACCAGAGAAACCTGAAACGAACCTGAAAACTCCATTACAACTGGGGAAGGCTCTGAACAAGTCTCCTTAGAAAAACCACTCCACCTCCACCAGGGCCAGCGGATCCAGTTTCCCGTATTCACTGTCATCGCCTCCTCCGAACCACTGGGCTCCGGCTGTAAAATAGATCTCCTGGCTCAGTGGCAGTATCCATGTGGATCTCGGATAAAGTACCCAGCTGGCATCATCGGCATTCAGGATGGTCACCACCCGGTACTGCCAGAACGGATTGATATCCTGCCATACCAGAAGTCCGGCATAATGGCGCCCGGCATACAGGGGTTGTGCAGCCACAAGGTTGGCCAGAGCTGTCGTTCCAGGCGATAACGGCTGGCCATTATAGAAATATTCAACGGCCAGGTTGAGCCCGTTGCGAAATGCCCAGTTCAGGTCGGCCACCCCCTGCCAGTATCTATCTCCGCTATCTGTCTCACTCCAGACAAGTTCTGCACGCCAGCCGGTGCCGGCCGCGGAGCCACTGCCGCTGACACCCGCTTTAGTGACGTCGGCGAATTCGCCCATCATCACGCCGGCATCGACTCCAGCAAAAAAACGCTTGGCCCGTGCGGCCGTACTGGCATTCTGGTCCCTGTGTTGCGGCGCATGAACGACGCTGATCCGGCCCGTTGCACCCCAGGATCTGTCCCATAACAGCGCATCCACACCAATGCGCTCATCTGGCTCGAGTTGGAGTGGGCTGACAGGATTAAGAATGTCCATGGGGTTCCAGATCAGCGCCGTGGACCAATTCACCTGTTGGCGGCCAAACCGGAAATCACCGACCGGGGAGCGCCACTGAATCGTGCCCCGGTACAGTTGATGACGCGCCAGGGCATCCCCCGATTCATGCACGTTCCCCTGCAGATCCCAGTAGCGCGGATCGGCAGCATCCCTGAGCAGGGCAAACTCGGGGCTGTCCAGGAAACTGCCAGTCACCAGTTCCAGGTCGTAGGCCGCATCCACAACCCAGTCCTGGTATCGGTAACGGGGCTCAATACGCAGGCGAGTAAGGTTCGAGAAGTAGCGATTGTCGTCAATCAATGAGCGCGACCCAACGCTCAGATTCTTGAGCGATCCCGAATGGCTGAAGTCCGCCTCCGCGCCTGACGCCAGCATTAGCCAGGCCATCGCGACCAGCATCAGTGGAGATCGCCTAACCATGCCGGATCGCCTCCACCGGATCCAGTCGCGAGGCCCGCCAGGCCGGATACAGTGCCACCAGCACCGAGCACAGGAACAACAACAGGCTGGGTAGCCAGACGTGATCGAAGATCATCACCGGATGGATGCGATCGGTAATACCGGGGATGGCTTCCAGTGCACCACTGATCGAGGACAGATCGATGCCGGCATTGCCAAGCCAGACGACAAGCAGTCCGCCAACCACCGTTCCAGCCACCATTCCCAGTATTGCGAGAAAGAACGCCTCGAACAGAATCGTCAGCAGCAGCTGACCACCCCGGGTGCCCAGCGCCAGCATAACGCCCAGTTCCGGGGTGCGCTCCATCACTGACATCACCATGGTGTTCATGACACCGATGGCCACCACGACGAAGACCACCGCCAGAATGAGATAGAAATCCACCTGGCTCATTTCCACCATCTGCACCACCACCGGGAGCAAGGTCTCCCAGTCCTGGGCCACCAGTCCATCGTTGGTCAATTGCGGCGACTGGTTCAGGGTTCGCGCCAGGCCGGTACTCTCTGCGCGGTCTGACAGCCTAAGCACGATCCGCGAGACTTCATCTTCCAGCAGGCCACCCAGGCGGCGGGCGGCGTTGATATCGGTGAAGACATACTCGGTGTCGAACAGGTCACTGCCAGTGCGATAGATACCGCGAATGGCCTGGGCACTGGAGGCAAGATCCCCCCCAGCCTGCTGGACCGTAATGACCAGCTTGTCCCCCAATCGGGCACCCAGCTCCTCGGCCAGTTTCTGGCCAATCACGATTCCCGTCTCCCCGGATTGAACGTAGGTGCCCTGCTCCATGTAGCCGGCGAGTTTGGTAACCGCCCGCTCCTGTTCAGGAGCAATACCCACCAGTTCTACCGGCAGACTCTTCCCGGGGTTGGCCACCATGGCACGCAGCAATACCCGGGGTGCGGCCGCCTCAACCTCAGGACGCTCCTGCAACTGCCGCTGAAGTGCCCGACTGTCGGCAATACGTAAATCTGGCGACAGATCCACGTCGTGACCCTTTGCCATCACCTGCACGTGCCCGCTGAGCTGCTGGGTCGAGTTCTGGATCATCTGCTCGAAGAAACCATCGGCGAAGGCGTACAGGAATAGATAGGCCGCCAGCCCGAATGCAGTGGCCGAGGCGGTAATCATCGACCGTCGCG
>Ga0208014_1000060_pt1 | contig 79014 bp, 70 predicted proteins | sample 25_taG_FD_184099 | JGI IMG/M metagenome (GOLD analysis project Ga0208014, IMG submission 184099) | Marine viral communities from Cariaco Basin, Caribbean Sea - 25_WHOI_OMZ (SPAdes) (version 2) | ecosystem: Environmental > Aquatic > Marine > Oceanic | place: Caribbean Sea: Cariaco Basin...
CTACCGTCAGTGTCGGCGTGGTGGCGTCGATGCTGCCAGTATCGGTCGCCGTAGCTTCATTGCCAGCCGGATCGGTAATACTGGCGTCAGCGGTGTAGTCGCCGTCAGCCAGTGGTGTCGTGACGTCAACGCTCCAGTTGCCATCGCCATCTACTATCGCATCAAGCTCTTGGCTATCACCATTGGCATCGGTGACGATCACTGTAACCGTACCGCCAACTTCATTTGAAGTGCCGGTGATGGTGGGCGTGGTGTCATTACCGTCCGGTGCGTCTACCGTCAGTGTCGGCGTGGTGGCGTCGATGCTGCCAGTATCGGTCGCCGTAGCTTCATTGCCGACCGGATCAGTAATGCTGGCGTCAGCGGTATAGTCGCCGTCAGCCAGTGGTGTTGTGACGTCAACGCTCCAGTTGCCATCGCCATCTACTATCGCATCAAGCTCTTGGCTATCACCATTGGCATCGGTGACGATCACTGTGACCGTACCGCCAACTTCATTTGAAGTGCCGGTGATGGTGGGCGTGGTGTCATTACCGTCTGGTGCGTCTACCGTCAGCGTCGGCGTGGTGGTGTCGATAGTACCGGTGTCGGTGTCGCTATCGCTGTTGCCCGCCGGATCGGTGGCCGTCGCAGTCACGCTGATGTCGGTGTCGCCATCAGTAAGGTCGGTGATGGTCACGGTCAGGCCGTTGTCCAGCATCTCTTGGGTAACGGCGCCGTTGAACAGCTCGTTCCCTTTGCCATCTACCACCACCAGGGTGTCGCCCACTTCGGTGCTACCGCCCAGAGTCACGGTGGCATTCACGCCGTCAGCGATCTCGTCGGCGCTGTAGATATCGCCAGAGGCATCTTCTAGTACAACGCTAACTTCTGGAGCCTCTAAATCTGCGTCGGCATCGGCATCCGCATCGGCGTCCGCATCCGCATCAGCGTCTGCATCCGCATCCGCATCGGCATCGGCATCGGCATCGGCATCGGCATCGGCATCAGCATCTGCGTCGGCATCAGCATCGGCATCGGCATCGGCATCCGCGTCGGCATCCGCGTCGGCATCCGCATCTGCATCTGCGTCTGCGTCTGCGTCTGCGTCTGCGTCTGCATCTGCGTCGGCATCGGCATCAGCATCAGCATCGGCGTCAGCATCGGCATCGGCGTCAGCATCAGCGTCCGCATCTGCATCTGCATCTGCATCTGCATCTGCATCGGCATCAGCGTCCGCATCTGCATCGGCATCTGCATCTGCATCTGCATCTGCATCTGCATCGGCGTCTGCGTCTGCGTCTGCGTCTGCATCTGCGTCTGCGTCTGCGTCTGCGTCGGTATCATCAAGCTCGACGAACTCGGCCCTTTCAAGGCCGCTTCCTTCAGTGCTAAAACTAAGTGGGTCGGTTTCTTCGGCGATACGGGCAAGGCGTACAAAGCTGCTACCGCCACCACCACCGCCGGCAGCACCACCGGCTGCAGTGGCATCTAACAGTTCGAGCAGGTCACCATCTTCATCATCCAGAGCGGCGAGTAGCGCGTCTAAATCATCATCTGAAGCACTGGCATCGGTGGCAACAATCGCGTCAAGATCAAGCTCTGGAGTGACAGCAACTTCTTGGCCGCCTTCAATAACGTTAACGCCTGTTCCGTCGGCAAAGTCTAGATCTACACGACCATCTGCAGACGTGATAATCGTTTCACCTTCCCGAAGAACATCGCCAATACGAAGCTCACGCAGGTTGCCATCTTCATCACGTGCCCAAGCCTGACCTGAAATCGCGATAACTGTTGCCATGTGCTGTATCCCACCCGCCGTTTCATTAAAGGATTTGCCGTCTTTGTAAAAATCAATGAAAGTAAACATTTATTAACGGCATTTTGCGGCAAGACTAGCCTTGATGACGGCGAATTCATATTGTACCGGTGGACAGTACTAGCACAGTGATAGGAGGGGCTGACGGATATACTGAAAACGGCGCTGATTTTTTAATACCGTTTTCACTACTATTCACCACTAAATGGTGCGTTCCAGTTTGGCTTTTTGCTCATCAACCAGCCCTATGGATTCATAGGCTTTTATAAGCCCGGACATCATATTGAGTGCGCTTGAATCATTATTGAGGCGGCAACGTTGGCAGAATTCGTGCGCACGCGCAGCTAGCGCAACGCAGTTCGCAGCCCTAGTTAGTGAGGTAAATCCAGACCAGCTTTGCTGACTATCAAGGTTTCTCCACTCACTGCTAAGTAACTCCAGCACTTCCGCATTTAGCTTTGCTGATAGCGGCCAGTAAGACCCCAGCGTGTCATACACCCAACCATGCCAGTCCAGCAGAAGCATATGATTGCCTACGGTTGCCATGCGTGCGCTACTTGCATTTTGCACCGTCAAGCATTTGGGGAGCCTTTCTATTTCAATGATCATAAGCGGCCATAGCTGCATGAAACGCTCAACTTGAAAAGCCTGTTTGTCTTCTTGTGTTAGATAGGCAAAGTGCGACGCCTCAATATTTCTCATGCGCTCAGGTAGTGAGGCAAACGTTGCAGTGTATTGGGTGCTGATCTTTTCTGGTAAAGGGACGTGCCGCAGGCTTTGACGCAGCTCATTCATCCAAGGCTTACGCTCTTCAGAGTTCTTCCAATGAGGTGGATTACCGCCTACTTCCAGCAATAAGTATGAGCACCAAGGCAAACGCCCACTGGCACGTAAAACAGGCACGGTAGGGATGCTTCCATAACAATACCCACCTACTTCACTCAGTAGCGAAATTTCATGAAGTGCTTCGTTCTCTCTTGCTGAGACATAGCACTTCAGCAACCTATAGCGCGGGGAGTCATTGCTATCGACGTCAGCAACTAATACGTGTGCGATGGCTCGTCCAGAAAGCAGGCGACACTGCAAAATCTCAGGGTCGCGGTGGCAGTAATTAGACTCAGTCAACCATGGCAATAGCCACTGCTGAAGGGCTGCTTGCTCAAAACGTTGTACAAAATTTGTGGTTGAAAAGAGAGAGACCTGCTGGGAGCGAGGCAAAAGCAGCATATTAATCTGCTGAAAATACTTGATGATGCTCAAGAAGTTGACTAGCCCATTAACACTAGCTGCCATGAGTTGGCGCATTCCCAGCAGCAATATGAACAGTGTCAACAGTGGACGCATCGTGCCATTGAGATAATCCAGGACAATAATGAAGAATCCCAACGCAAAGCTGATATTGATAACGGTCAGCACATTGCCCTGCAATATATTCTGAATTTTCTGCACCCGTTCAAAGCGGTAGTAAAAGCCAACGATCAGTACTAGCCCCAATACGCAGGCAACTGCTAACAGAGCTAGTAGAGGGTGTAGAAGAGCGATCAAAAAACAGAAAAGCAGTGCAATCACCGTCGATGATAAGGCACCTATCACAATGCTTAATACGCGCTGGCCAAGTAATCGGTGGTTGGCAACTAACCGTGTTTTATTCAACTCCGCCAGAATGAGAACTGAAAGATAAGCAATGGCTTTTTTGACTAGCCATTGAAAGATGGCATAGGTGCAAAAGCAGAGGACGGTCAATACGATTAATATCGCTATTCTATTAGCATGGTCATCCCCCCCGGGGACCCAACCATCAATACGGCTATGCCCGGTAATCAACACTTGAAGCAGTTGCCAGGGTAGCACTAGGCTTGCCAACAGCAAGACCTGACTTACGATTTGGATTAGTAAGATAGCCAGCACGCGCCAACGAAACGGCCATAGCACCCCACGAACTAACGCAGCCATTAGATCGACAACTTGATCCCCTTTAATCCTGTCTCTCTTACTATTAGTGGCCTGGCTACTCATCAATCAACCATGGTTTCAATAAGCTGCATGAATGTACGTAATTCGTCCGGCTGATCGGCTGTCGGCATATATGTGGAAACGGCATGGTGCACGGCGGACAAAACGGCTCTATTGTGTCGCAGATTATGCTGTTCTGCCTCTGCCCAACCATACACTGGCCATTGCTCTTGATGGGATAGTCTTGCCCCAGCCTCATTTAGCGAAGAGAAAAGTAACGGTAGAAATGCACTGCCATGATACTTACTCACTGCCACTATTTGGCTGCCATCGTGATAACGCATCTCTCGCAGCGCTTCTGGGATGGCACTATCGCCTTGGGGATCAAGTAAATAAAACAGTCGTTGCCAAAAGGTTGCTGCGCCGTAACTATCTTGCATCACCACGTCCAGCGCTTCGACATTAGCAGGCAAGGGGTGCCCTACCGGTGCCCCACCTCTCAATAGTGATTCCGACCAACGAGCCAATCCTTCATGCACCCAACCTTGCTTAAACATCATGTGTGCATTTTGATACAGATGAAACAACTCATGTGCAGGTGTTAAGTTTTTGGCAGCATTGACTTGCCCACCTAGCGCCATACGAATATGGCAATCGGTCACAGCAGGACTGCGAACCACTTCATCATAGGCTTGCCCACCACGTGTTTGATCAGCACGTAACATCACCATTATAAAGTTAGCATGCTGATAGCGTGGCATAAGTAAAGGTGGCGTGAGCCCTAGCACTTCACGATAGAGCACATCGGCAGCTTCAAGCTGCATATTCAAGTCATCAAGCCTTGTGCCACCCAGCAGCGCTCTCTGCTCAGCGGCTTCAACAAAGAAGCGAACACTCTCCAAACCCTCAACATGGCTCGACTCACTCTCCAGCACACTAAGAGGCCTGTCACGCTGCAGATAATAGCACTGGCCTGCTTCTGGATGCGGCTGGGCAACCACTGGCGTTAGCTTGCTGACCATGGCACAAAGCATCAGCAAAGCAATCCACCCACGCCATGAATGTAGCTGGGTAGCTTTTTTTACTGTATCGCCAGCAGCTGCCATCTGCATTTCAGCTGTCCGTGCTTTATCGGTGCAAAGTAGCAAACCGCTGCTCTCTCTACATTTTTCGCATTAATACTTTGCGATACGCCGCTCACATTCAGGCACATCAATTAGAACCGTTATGAAAAGCGCTCAGCAACGGGGGCTAACTTTAATATTAACTGCAGGCGATCACGGACAGATAGCTTCTTAAATATCGCGCTTAGATGAGCTTTTACCGTGCGCTCAGTAATGTCTAGCTGGCGGGCGACTTCTTTGTTGGTTGCTCCCCGAGCAACAGCTAGCGCCACGCCCCGCTCGCGCTCCGTGAGTAGGCTCAAATATTCACTGTGCTGCTGGCTTTCACCGCTCTGACGATTTTTCAGAGCCATAAATGTACCGCCCATCACTTTCGCAAGCAGCTCTTGGCCTACCCACACACCTTGATTGGCAACCACCAGGGCCACTTGATTAAGTACATCAGGTGCCGCCAGTGTATGCACGTATCCGCGCGCGCCAAGATCAAGTGCCTTTAATGCCTCTCGATCATTAGGTGCATAGCTGAGCAGCACAACAATCGCCTTTCTTGCGGTTAGCGTCGGGATCAACCCATCCCAGTTTTCGATCATGGTTGTTAGCCATACCACGTCACCTGACTGCACCTGATCCAATACTGTATTTGGCGTGGTAGCTGCGCTCTCAGGAAAAGCACTTTCCCAACGTGCCTTGAGGTTACCATCCTTTGTTACAAACCAATGTTTCATTAGCGCTCCCCCATGGAATCTCGCCATGCCCTCAAAACAGGTTTTAGTAAGAACTGCATAACCGTTCTTTTGCCTGTCACAATATCTACCTGTGCCGTCATCCCTGGGATAACTTGAAGCTGATCGGAAATACTTTCATCTTGCAAGCTACGAACACGGACTAAATAGAATGTATTGCCTTCATCATCGGTAATTGTGTCTGCGCTGATGTGATCAAGCTCAGCCTGCAAGCCACCATAAATGGCATAGTCATAGGCAGTGAGCTTAATCGTCGCAGGCTGACCGGGATGGAGAAACGCAATATCTTGGGGCGCAATGCGCGCTTCAACTAACAGCTGGTCATCGCTGGGCACGATATCCACCACTTCCTGACCTGGCTGCAGCACTCCGCCAATCGTATTAACGTAAAGGCGCTGAATCACCCCATCGACAGGTGAGCGTATTTCGGTAAGTCGTACCCTGTCCTGCAGCCCCGTACCTGACTGCTGAAGCGCATTTAAGTCTCCTAACGTCTGAGCAAGCTCATTTCGCCACTCACTCCTGCGTTCAGCACCTAACTCTAGTAGCTGCCCTTCGGCTTCTTCCACGCCAGCTTCCAGGCGGGAAACAGCGGCAGCAGCTTGGTTACGCTCACCTGTAGCGCGTGATACTTCACGCTGCAAGCGTAATACCTCAACTTCTGAAACAGCACCAGAGGCAAGTAACGGGCGTGTTAAGTTAAGCTCTTGCCCAGCCATATTTGCTTCGCGCTGGGCAGTATCACGACGAGCTTGCGCCTCCCGAAGCTCTTCCTGGCGCTGCCGAATGCGATCGTTGAGCACATTTTCCTGCTCACGCAACTCCTCGCGGCGACTTTCGTATACTTCGCGTTCCTGCATTACGATATCGGGCACTTCTTGACGCAACTCTTCAGAAGGATCAAACGTAGTTCCCGTAGCTAACGCCCGCAGCCGCTCTGCACGGGCTTCAAGCGCAAAACGCTGAGCACGATTCTCGCGAAAGTCAGAAACGAATCGCGTTGGATCGACCTGCATTAACACGTCGCCAGCGCTGACCATCTGCCCCTCTCGCACCATGATTTGTTCTATCGCGCCACCGTCAAATGACTGAATGCGCTGTAACTGGCTAGCCGGGATGACGCGCCCTGCACCACGAGTCACTTCGTCGATAGCGGCAAACGATGCCCACACTATCAGCGCAATGATGGCCACTAAAACAGTGTAGAGAAACAGCCGAGCACGAATGGGTTCTTGCTGCATACGCGCCCAGTCGGTGTCGCTTGCCCAATCACGATTAAGATGTGCGGCAGTGATTCGCCGAGCAAAGAGTCGATCCATAAAAGGGCGAAACGGCTTCTTCCCTTTCTCAGAGAAACGACCAATCGCTTCAAAGCCTTTTTGCTCCCCCGTGAAGGTGGTTTTTTTCGCCATTATGACGCCCTCCCGATCTGGCCTTTGCGCAATGCCTCCACTACGGTATCGCGAGGACCATCCGCCACTACTTTTCCAGCATCCATCACAATGATGCGATCAACGAGGGATAACAGCGATGTTCGGTGAGTAACCACCAGGATGGTTTTCCCTGGAGCAACATTGGTTAAATTAGCTTTAAATGCTTCCTCACTGGCGTTATCCATTGAGCTGGTTGGCTCATCAAGCAGCAGTATTGGTGGGTCTTGCACCACGGCTCTGGCGATAGCCACCGCTTGTTTTTGCCCACCTGAAAGCGCCTGACCGCGCTCCCCCACCTCAAGGTCAACGCCTCTAGGGTGGCTATTAACCAGTGAATCAAGGCCAGCAATTTCGATTGCCCGGAGCAACGCCTCGTCATCAACACGGTCGTTTCCACCTCCCGCGACAATATTATCCCGCAGCGTCCCAGCAAACAGGCTGACGTCCTGGGGCACATAGCCAATATGACGACGCAGCTGAAGAGGGTCTAGCTGACGAATATCCACGCCATCTACCAATACCGCACCAGACGTAGGCCGATAAAAACCAAGCACAAGCTTGTTCAGCGATGACTTTCCGCAACCAATACGGCCGAGTAACGCCACCTTTTCACCGGCTTTGATGGAAAGCGAGACATCGCGCAGTGCCTCTCTTTCCTCGTCGGGGTAGCGCAAGGTAACCTTCTCTAAGCGAATGCTGCCGGTAAAACTGGGCTTCTCTACGTAGGCTTTACCTTCATGGCGCTCCACATTCTTGGCCATTACATCATTTAACGACTCCAGGGCCGTTGAGGACTGGTGATATTGAGCCAGCAGAGCAGCCGCCTGGCTAACAGGCGCCATTGCGCGAGAAGAAAGCATGTAAGCGGCAATTAAACCGCCTTGGGTCAAGTTACCTTCAATAATTTGATAGACACCGATGATAATGACGCATACGGCTACGCTATGCTGAGCCCACTGAGCAACGCTTGAGACTGATGAACTCACCATTTTGAGCTGAGCACCGGTTCTCGATAAAAAGGCAGATGCTTTTTCCCAATGGCGTTGAATGCGGCTTTCCGCTCGCAATGCCTTGACGTTTTCTAGTTGGGAAACAGACTCCACCAATAAGGCGTTGCGCTGAGCGCCCACCTCCCAGGTCGTTTGTGACAGCTCATGTAGCTTCCCTTGTGCAGCAAGGGCATATAAAAGTACGAAAACGATACCAACGAGCACTGGCAACACCAGCCAGGGATTGATCAATGCAATGATGGCCGCAAAAAGTATGACAAAGGGCAAATCTACTATGCCCAGGATGGTTGCAGAGCCAATAAACGCCCGTATCGACTCAAACGATTGAAGCGTTGAGGTAAAAGAACCTGTTGATACTGGCCGCTCCTCTAAACGCAACCCTAACGTTTTCGCCATAATAGACGATGAAAGCTTTACGTCTGCCCGGCTGGCCGCCAAATCAACAAAGCTACTGCGCATTAAACGTAACGCTAAGTCAAAGCACAGCACGATAAAAATACCAATTGCCAGCACCCAAAGCGTTTCAGTGGCTTGATTGGGTACCACACGGTCATAAACGTTCAACACAAACAGTGGCATCGCCAGTGCGAACAAGTTGATCGCTACTGAACCTAAAACAATGTCACGATAAAGACGACGGTTTTCACGAATAACGCCCCAAAACCAGTGCTGATCACGACGCTTTTTAACACTAGGTTCGGAGGTATTATCAACTCTAAACTTGGGCCGTATATAGATGGCTTCTCCGCTGTAACCGGCGTGAAGCTCCTCTAACGATATTTCCGTGTCGGCTTCTGACAGCTCAGGAAAAATCACTTTTGCTTTTTGCTGTTTGAGATCCAGCCCCAGTAACACGCAAGCACGGCCTGGCTCGAGTAGTAAAATTGCTGGAAACAGCGCAGGATTTAGCCCCGAGAGTTTACTTTTCACAATATGTGCAGTAAGCCCGGCTCGTGAGGCTGCCCGCCCGAAGACAGAAGGAATTAATCTCCCCTGCTCTAAAGGCAGGCCCGCTTTTAAGGCCTCTGATGACACTTCGTGCTGATAATATGAAGCAACTGTCTTTAAACACTCCAGTAACTCATCGTGTTCTTCCTGATCACTACTGCGGTCAGTCCGAGATACTTCCAGCTTACGTTGTGTCACTGAAACCTCATCATCCTAATGAATTCATTGGAAAAATCATTCGCTGAACCTTGACCAGCAGGCTTGCCCAACTTGCGGCGGCCCAAAGACCGCCACTCATCAGTTATTAAATACCACTGGTAAAATCTTCTAGCGTAAAGCCACGCGGCCCATTAACTGCGCACGCCATTTCTACACGCGACGCAGAGTCTTCGTAGCCAAGCTCATCAAGGCTAGGAATATCATCACGGGCTACTTGTAAGGTTTGCATCAGTTGCCCCATCGCCGCCAGCGTTCGCGCTTGCGCCAGCGTTAAGTCAAATTGCGCGTTTGCATAGGCGCGGCTTGCTTCAAAATACTCATTCTCACTATCCAGAACGTCTAAGAGCGTGCGCTGACCAATATCAAACTGCTGCTGATAAGCACCACGCACGCGGTCAATTGACTGCCGGTGTTCGTTCAAGTAATCCAGCTGTTCGTTGAGACGCTGCGTGTCGTTATAAGCGATTTGTGTCGTTTGTCTAACATTGGTGCATGCTGTTTCGCGTAAGCTATTGGCTTCTTCAATGCGTGTGGTTGCCGCATTGAAGGCCGCATAGTCAGAACCACCGCGATAAAGGTTCATGCTCGCGACGAGCTGAATACTGTGTTCATCACGACGGCCATCAATGGCATCATCTTGGTTGTTAGTGCCGGTGCGTCCTTGAATATCTAGGCGAGGCATAAAGGCAGCACGGGCACCCTCTCGCTCGGCGCGCTGTACAGCAATATTTTCAATCGCCGCGTGGAATTCAGGGTTACCCTGAAATGCTAGCTCAATGGCTTGGCTTACGTCCGCGGGCAGTTCTGTCGCTAGCGACGGTGCGGGCGCCATATTTTGTGCTGGCAATTCACCAACAATCCGCTGGAAGCGTGCCGTCACATCATGAAGATTTGACGCTTCCGACATCAGATTTGACTCGGCTAAGGCTAAACGGCCACTAATCTGCTCAAGGTCAGCACCTCGCCCGGCACCTGACAGCGCTCGCTCTTCGATCTGTGCAAATACACGCTGGTGTTCACGATAGTTATCCTGCGCTAAGCGCACCAGTTCACGGTAGCGCAAAACATCGAGATAACTACGGAAAGCCTCAAGCGCCACTTCTTCACTGGCACCCAAAAGTTCGAAATAGGCGACCAGCCGCGCACGATCCAAGCGCTCAACCTCGCTGCGCGTTGCAAAGCCATCAAAAACCATCTGGGTTAACGTCAATTCAGCAAAATCACTATCGTAGCTACCGCGCCCATCATTTTGCTGATCTTGCCTACCGATACCCGCGCTAACATCAATCGAGGGCAAATAGCCGCCTTGCGCAACCCGGATATCGCTTCCTGAGGCACTAAAATTGGCCCAGGATGCATTTACCTGAGGATTGGTCACGATCGCCTGCTGAATAGTGCTCGACAGGTCAGTAGTACCTGGCGCGTAAAGCGTCGTTGGTAACGACTGAGCCAAAGCAGAGAGAGGAAGACAAGCCAGAGTGGTAACCGTCAACGGTCGAATAGCGCGCTGCAAAAACAAAGTTTTTAGTGTCGTTTTAATACCGTCTTTCATCGCCATAGATCCCTAATGAATATTTACGCTGCTGAAGAAATGGCTGCTAAACGCCACCCACCCTGGGGCACCCTTGACTCTCTTGCTTCGCCCTCTGATCAACACCTCATACTAATGAGTATTGATACGACTCAGTGACATGAATTAGCGCATTTACTTAGCTTAATTTCATAGCATCAGCTATTAAGCCGATACCACGAACCCAAGAGTCACAAAATTTTACAATACAAATCCTAAAAAAACATTAACTATGATTTTTTTTAACTTGATTTTACATTTTGGATTCTAAAGCTAGGTTTTTGAGGATTGCAGCTGCTGTAGCGCTAACCCTAAAAGGATCAACAACAACCCAATCAGCGTGGACGCCAATAATGGCTCATTAACAACCAGATAGAGCAGCAACAACGAAATAGGCGGCGAAAGAAATATCAGATTAGATACCTTGGCCGTCCGCGAAACCTTGCGAACCGCCATCTGCCAAAGGATAAAAGCGACCCCCATTTCGAAAAGCCCCACATAGACGCCCGCACCTAAGGCTTGCCAGCCATGCCAACTAAACCCTGGACCCACCATTAATAGCAGCGTTAAAACAGGTAATCCGACACTAAAGTTCTGCCATTGCGCGACTAAAGGCGCCCTTTCATCCCGCGCGTTGAGCAACCAGTAGAGCGCCCATAACAGCGTCGACACAAGCGCAAACACAACCCCAAGAGGGTCTGCAAAATCAACATTGAAAACATTACCGCGGGTTGCAATCACCCAAACACCCGCGTAGGCAATAAGCCCCGCGACCATATCCACACGCGTGAGCCGTTGCCCAAGGATCGGTACCGCCAGAAGCGCCATTGCCAGCGCCCAAGTATAGTTGAGCGCCATGGCCTCTTGCCCAGGCAGCCTGTCGTATGCGGCAAACAGCACTAGATAGTAGGCAACAGGATTCATCAGCCCAGCCCATGCAGCGGTTCGCCAACCATGGCGAAGGGCTTCTGCTAAATGCCCCTGCTTCACGACCAACACCAACATGAACGCCCAAGATACAAGGGCCGCGAGCCACATCAACTCTAACGGGCTCATCCAGGCAAGAGCGATCTTAAAAGCCGTAGCAACGGTCGACCATAGCGCTACTGCTCCAAGACCATACAGTATGGCTTGACGATCCTGGTTCATCGGTCGATATGCCCCAAATCCCGAGCGGGCTCGATCTTATCCCGTACGCGCTGCTTTAGAGCCTTAATATCTGGAAAGCCACCATCGCGTTTTCTTTCCCATAGCAGCGCTTCGTCGCACCATATCTCAAAGGTGCCACCATGAGAGGGAGACAAGGCAACCTCTGCAAGACTTTCGCCAAAGGTTGAAAGCAGCTCTTGGGCATACCAAGCACTGCGCAGCAACCACTGACACTGCGTGCAGTAACGTATTTGAATGCGTGACATACGAAGGTTCCTAAACGTTTTAGAGTAGCATCCCTGTTTTTCATTCTGTCACCTTACATTAGCAACTGCCAAGGGAACGCAATGCTTTAGACACATCTATTGCTATCAATACTGACTTCTATCAGTACTGACTGGTATCAGTAACGACCTCTATCTGGACAGCGCTGTCTATCTGGATAGCACTGTCGATTGCAATGCTTCGCAACGCTCGCCATGATGATAGGTAATTAGCGGTGATTAGCTGGGTTTTTGCTATTCTACCTTTATTAAGCAGTATGAAATGCCGCTTAGCTCCGCGTTGATGGACAGCGCATAGCTTCGCAAGAACGAGAGCAGCAACAGGAACCCATTGATGAAACGACCCCCCTTGATCAGCCCTGAGTTACTTGAACGTCTTGTTGACGCTTCCGAGGATGGCATCGTCGTTGCCGAGCAAGAAGGCGACGAAAATATCCTTATCTACGTCAATCAAGGCTTCGAACGCCTCACTGGCTACAGTGCAGATGAAATTCTTTATCGCGACTGCCGTTTTTTACAAAATGAAGACCGTGACCAAGATGCACTGGTCTCTATCCGGGAAGCGCTGAAAGAGGGTCGCCCTTCTCGTGAAGTGCTGCGCAATTATCGCAAAGACGGCACTATGTTCTGGAACGAACTGTCTATTACCCCCGTTTATGACGAAGCTGATAAATTGATGTACTACATCGGCGTACAAAAAGATGTGACTGAACGCGTCGAAGCACAGCAAGCATTGGCAGCCCTTCAAAAGCGCCAAGAACTGGCAGAGTAAAATAAAATAGCCTCAGGGACTTGAACTTCAACCTAAGTGACGGTATATAGCGGCTAAGCGCATAAAAGCGCCAGGCGCTTCTTGCTTCAACTGTTGATTGAAAAAAGAAGCCGTTGTGATGCCGGTGCGCCGGCTTGGGTTGGAGGGCATACTATGAGCCGTGACCCCTTAAATCGTGAATCTTATGCCAGTGATGCAATCGATGCCGATGAGTTCGATAACTTAGACGCTGTTAACGATGACCACTACGGCAAAAGCAAACCCAGCAAAGCAGATACGCTTCGTGCCCGACGCCAAGTCGAAGCATGGCTTGAGGAGCGCCGTTTGCAGCGTGCTATTGAAGATGATTGGGATGAAGAGGAATAACCTGATCGTCCAACCGCTTTCATTGATTGGCAGCTTAGTTACGACATCTAGTTACTCACTGTAATGGTTGCACCCCAAGCCTTTACTAAGCTGCTGATCAACGCATATACAAGACTTATCTTCTACGCGTCTGGCCTTTACCTGCGCTGAGCACTATCATCTTAGCCCTATGCCAGCACTCAGCTGCGACTCTTTTCTCCAACAACCTAACGGATTTCCATGGCGCAATACGTATTCACCATGAACCGGGTTGGCAAAGTTGTGCCACCCAAAAAGCAAATTCTCAAGGATATTTCGCTATCGTTTTTCCCTGGCGCCAAAATTGGCGTACTCGGCTTAAACGGTTCCGGTAAATCCACACTGCTACGCATTATGGCCGGTGTCGATAAAGAGTTTGAAGGTGAAGCTCGTCCGATGCCTGGTATTAATGTGGGCTACCTGCCTCAGGAGCCACAGCTTGATGACGAAAAGAATGTTCGCGAAACGGTAGAAGAGGCGTTAGGCGCCATTAAAGAAGCCCAGGAAAAACTGGATGCGGTGTATGCCGCCTATGCCGAACCTGATGCGGATTTTGATGCCCTAGCAAGCGAACAGGCACGCCTTGAAAATATTATTGAAGCTGCCGACGCGCATAACCTTGAGCGTAAGCTGGAAGTCGCTGCTGAAGCGCTGCGCCTGCCGCCTTGGGATGCCAAAGTGGGCCACCTTTCTGGTGGCGAACGCCGCCGCGTAGCACTGTGCCGCCTGCTGCTTTCAAGCCCCGACATGCTCTTGCTCGACGAGCCTACCAACCACTTAGACGCTGAATCCGTGGCCTGGCTAGAGCGCTTCTTGCACGACTATAACGGCACTGTCGTGGCCATTACTCACGACCGTTACTTCCTGGACAACGTTGCCGGATGGATTCTAGAACTTGACCGCGGCCAGGGCATTCCTTTTGAAGGCAACTACTCCCAGTGGCTGGAGCAGAAAGAGCAGCGCCTAAACCAGGAAGCCAAACAGGAAGTATCACGCCAGAAAGCTATCAAGCAAGAGCTTGAGTGGGTTCGCAGCAACACAAAAGGACGCCAAGCGAAGAGCAAAGCGCGCCTTAATCGCTTTGAAGAGATGCAGTCTGGCGACTTCCAAAAGCGTAATGAAACAAATGAGATCTATATTCCGCCTGGCCCGCGCCTGGGTGATAAGGTCATCGAGTTTCATAACGTGACCAAGCGGTTTGATGACAAACTGCTCTACCAAGACCTCTCCTTTACCATCCCACAAGGGGCGATTGTCGGGATTGTAGGTGGTAACGGTGCCGGTAAATCGACACTGTTCAAGCTAGTCACCGGCCAAGAACAGCCAGATGCTGGCGAAGTAGTGATTGGTGAGACTGTCGATATTGCCTACGTAGAGCAGTTGCGCGACGCGCTAGACGACAAACAAACGGTTTGGGAAGCCGTCTCTGATGGGCAAGATATTCTAAACATTAACGGCTACGAAGTTTCTTCACGCGCCTACGTTGGCCGCTTTAACTTTAAGGGCAACGATCAGCAGAAGCGTCTAGATGAGCTTTCTGGTGGTGAGCGCGGTCGCCTTCAGCTTGCCCAAACGCTGAAACAAGGCGCAAACGTACTGCTGTTAGACGAACCTTCAAACGATCTGGATATCGAGACCCTACGCGCCCTGGAAGAAGCGCTGCTGGCCTTCCCAGGCTGCGCGATGGTGATCTCTCACGATCGCTGGTTCCTAGACCGTATCGCCACGCACATTCTGGCCTTTGAAGGCGATTCAGAAGTCGTCTTCTTCGATGGTAACTACACCGAATATGAAGAAGACCACAAGAAGCGCGTGGGTAACGACACACCGAAGCGAATGAAGTATAAGCGCATCGACGCCTAACGATTTGTTGCCATACCGCTGATACGTAAAAAGCCCCTTGTACGCTAAAAACGCACAGGGGGCTTTTGCTTTTGTTGGGCTATAAAATAAATAGAACCCGCTATCAGCCTGCTGGCCAGGTAAACTGCCGACCTCCCAATAAATGCATATGGATGTGGTAAACCGTCTGTCCCCCCATTTCATTACAATTCATCACTACACGATAACCATCTTCCGCGAAGCCCTGCTGTTTGGCCAGCTGTGCGGCAGTGTGCTGCAAACGCCCAACCAGGGCTAAGTCCTCAGGGACAATATCGTTTAGCGTAGCAATATGCTTCTTAGGAATAATCAGCTGATGCGTTGGTGCTTGAGGACTAATGTCGTTAAACGCTAATACATGCTCGTCTTCAAACACAATATCTGCGGGAATTTCGCGGTTTATTATTTTGCAAAACAGGCAATCCATACAGCCTCCTTCATATTTGTAAGTGGCGAAAACGTACTAACTAGCAAAAACGGTCTAACGAAAACGGCGCTGAGAAAGCAGATGGCGGACCAGCGGCGCTAAAATCAGCTCCATCGCTAACGACATTCGCGCCCCAGGCACGACTAACGTGTGCGGGCGTGTCATAAATGAATCTTTGATCATCGCCAATAGCCAAGGAAAATCCACCGTTGAGGGATCTCTAAAGCGAATCACCACAAACGATTCTGCATCGGTCGGAATATCCTGAACCTCAAAGGGGTTCGACGTATCGACAGTGGGCACACGCTGGAAATTAATATGGGTACGGGAAAACTGCGGCTGAATGTAGCGCACGTAATCATCCATGCGCCCTAATATGGTATCGATGACGGCTTCCTGGGAATAGCCGCGCAGCTTGGTATCACGATCAATTTTTTGAATCCATTCAAGATTCATGGTCGGCGCAACACCAACTAACAAATCTACGTGGCGAGCAATATCATACTCTTGCGTCACCAAGCCGCCATGCAGCCCTTCGTAAAAGAGCAGATCAGTACCACAAGGCAGTGACTGCCACTCGGTGAACGTACCTACCCGATAACCTGCCTCAATTTTTTGCTTATCTTCTGCATGAATGTAGTGACGGAACGTACCCGTTCCATGCTCACCGTACTCAACAAACAGTCCTTCAAGCCGATCAAGCAGATTAGCTTCTACTGCGAAGTGAGAAAGCTCATCTTTGCGCTCCGGCTCGTCACGAAAAATCCGCTGGAGATCATCGCGGGTGTAGCGATGGAAGGCATCACCATCCACCATGGCGGCGTGCACATCTTCACGCAGGAACATGCGCTCAAAGCTGCGGCGCACGGTGGTAGTACCCGCGCCTGAAGAACCCGTGATGGCAATGATTGGATATTCTCGGGACATTAAGCACCTCTCTCCTGAGCAGTCACGCGAGCAATTGCCTGCGCAACGTCATCAGGCACGTTGACAGGCCGCCCAGAAGAAAGGTCTAAAAGAAGCTGGTTAACCCGAGCCGTTGCCACTACCTTATCGGTTGTTGCCTGGCAAATGCGCTGATAGACCGTCAACGCTTTGCCTTGCGGTTCAGGGATAGCGGTCTCAATTACCAAAGCATCCGGCCAGCGTGCCTCGCTCTGGTACTGAACCGCTAGGTCAGCAACAACGCTCGGGTAGCCTTTTATATCCCACTCCGGAAAACCTAGCGCAGCGAACGCATGCACGCGAGCTTCATGCAGCAGCGATACTAAAGCGTCATGCCCCAGGTGACGACCGTAATTCATATCCGTTATGCGCACCGTTAAAGGATGCCGATGAATAATCGCTGCCGTGGGGAAATCTAGCGTGACACGCTCCATGCCTAGCTCCTTGTCAGTGGTGGTTTAGCTCCGGCGAGACCATCGCTGATCGCTATTTTTCTCGGGCGATAGCACGGAATGCGATGTCACGGCGGAACTCAGCACCCTCCCAGTGAATCGCTTCAACCCCCTGGTATGCCTGCTGTTGAGCAGCCGATACTGTGTTGCCTAATGCAGTGACACATAGCACTCGTCCGCCTGCGGTTACGATACTGCCATCAGCAGCCTGAGCGGTGCCAGCATGGAATACTTTGCACTGCGCTTGAGCTGCCTGCTCCAAGCCATGAATAACATCGCCCTTGCGGTAACTGCCGGGATAGCCACCTGCCGCTATCACAACACCCACGGCTGCGCGAGCGTCCCACTCACACTGCTTATCGGCAAGCTCACCCTTAGCGCCAGCCAAGCAAAGCGCGGCCAAATCTGACGTTAACCGCATCATGATTGGCTGAGTTTCGGGGTCACCAAAACGGCAGTTATATTCGATTACTTTTGGATTGCCTTCAGCATCAATCATTAGGCCTGCATATAAAAAGCCGGTATATGCATTTCCCTCTTCCGCCATGCCCCGCACGGTGGGAAGTATAACCTGCTCCATGATGCGTTCGTCGATTTCTGGGGTTACCACCGGTGCCGGAGAATAAGCTCCCATACCGCCGGTATTGGGACCAGTATCGCCGTCATAAGCACGCTTGTGGTCTTGGCTAGTGGCCATCGGCACCACATTCTCACCATCAACCATGACAATAAAGCTGGCTTCTTCGCCTTCCAGAAACTCTTCGATAACGACACGCGCACCCGCGTCGCCAAATGCATTCGCCTCTAACATATCGCGAATAGCCGCTTCAGCCTCAGCTTCACTCATTGCGACAATGACACCCTTGCCCGCCGCCAAACCATCAGCTTTGATGACGATAGGCGCGCCCATCTCAGCTAAGTAAGCCAAGGCTGGCTCTACTGCTGTAAAGGTTTGATACGCGGCTGAAGGGATCTGATGACGCGCCAGAAAGTCTTTGGTGAATGACTTAGAACCTTCCAACTGTGCGGCGCGCTGTGAAGGCCCAAAAATTGTCAGGCCAGCCGCTTGAAAGCGATCAACGACCCCTTCAACTAACGGCGCTTCTGGCCCTACCACTGTTAGCGCAACCTGCTCGCGCTGGGCAAACGCCACCAACGCGTCTAAATCTGTTGCTTCAATAGCTACATTGGTCAATTTTGGCTCAGTGGCAGTACCTGCATTGCCTGGCGCTACGAACACCTGCTCGACGTCACTAGACTGCGCTAGTTTCCACGCCAATGCATGCTCGCGACCACCGCCACCTATCATTAAAACGTTCATCATCATCCTTCTCAAACGGGAGTGCCTAGCCGAGATTAGCTGAAAGCGTAACTAAGTTAATCGGCATATTATGCCACAACGACTCAACCAGCGGCGTCAGGAGCTTTTATCCGGCGTATCGTCATCGCCTGTTTGATTAGGCTGATTAAGTGTTTTTTGCCAAAAGCGCATATTCTCTTCTGCCAGCTCGCGCATGAACTCCATAGGCGAATGGCGCATCGCTTGTTGCCACTGGCTTTGCATGCGCTTTTGCTGCTCCAGCATGAGTTGTGTGCCCTGCTCTAAATAACGTGCTAGCGGTAAAGGCGATGACATATCGTACACACGGATCAGTTGAGCCAGCAGGTCATTTGAGAAAACTTCGGCTTCACTATCAGCCTGCTCTTGCTCGATAATGATCGACAGCAAAATGGTCCGCGTCAGATCTTCACCGCTTTTTGCATCCTCAACGCGGAAGGGTTCTTCTTCAATAATCAAACGCCGCAGATCCTCAAGCGTCACGTAACGACTTTGTTGAGTATCGTACAACCTGCGGTTGGCATATTTGCGAATTACGCGCACAGCGCATCTCCTTAAAGGCGGTAGAGGCTTTGTCGCCGTTGCTGCTATTGTGCCTGCAACATGCGCCTATGCAAGCCAGCTTAACGGATAGTACCGTTAGGCGTGTCTTCCTTATGACCAATAGACGACAATCATGAATCTTATTCTGCTTGATCCGAGCGAAGTGAAGGGAGCTTATGCTTACCTTACCGACACACGACGTATCACCCATTTACGCGAGGTGCACCGCGCTTGTGAAGGGGACTACTACACCGTCGGCCTACAGGGCGGCAAGATGGGGAAAGCACAGCTAACTGAACTACACGAGACCCAGGCAACCTTTACACTGGAAAATCTTAATGAGCTCCCCCCTCCACCCTTGCCAGTACATTTAGTATTGGCGCTTCCTCGCCCCAGAATGCTGGCACGTACCTTAGAGCATGTCACGGCTCTTGGTGTAAAAAAAATTACCCTGCTTCACAGTAAACGGGTGGAAAAAAGCTACTGGCAGTCTCCCGAACTCCGCACAGAAAAAATTCATCACCACTTAGTACTTGGCCTGGAACAAGCGCGAGACACACAGCTGCCTAATGTGGCGCTGTGCAAAGGCTTTCGGCCCTTTTTGGAAGAGCAGCTGCCCGAACTACTCAAAGATCGACGCGGGCTGGTGGCACACCCTGGCATGCCCAATGCTTGCCCACGCAATATTGACGGTAATGTGCTGCTGTTCGTTGGGCCGGAAGGTGGTTTTATACCGTGGGAAGTTGAAAAACTACTTGAGGCAGGCTGCGAGGGCATGCACCTAGGCCCTCGCATTTTACGGGTAGAAACCGCCGTTACCGCTCTATTGTCGCGACTTTTTTAAGCACCGCTTAAGCCAGCAAGTTGGGTGACTCGAGCGTTATGCTTACAACAGCGTATCTAGGACTGTTCATCGGCTGGATCGTGGGGAACATAAGCTGCATTTTCCCCACATTCAGGGTCTTGGAGAAAGGTACTGCGCACATCTAATAATCCTAAGTGGCTAATTGTGCGACGCCCCAAGAGCAGCGGATAAATCATCTCTTCTCGATCTCGCAGACTAAACTGCTCTTCGTACACCTTATTGCCCATGCAAACATCCATGAGCACCACGGGACGCTCATCACGACCACCTGCGCCACGAACCGCTAGCTCTCGGTAGAGGGGGCGCTCAATCTGATCGCTAAACGTTTCACCGTTTTCCTGATCCTCGAGCTTCAGACGGAAGCGAACCCACTCCTCACCGTCTTTCTCAAACATCTCAATATCACGCGCGTCTAATGAAGAGGTCAGCGCACCGCTATCTAGCTTCGCTTTTACAGCGATACCCCACGGCTCAATAGATGCATTTTCAACCCAGCCAAATACCTTATCATCTGCCTGGCTAGCAGTGCTCACTGACAATGCACTGACCATTACACCGGTAGCCAGCACACCTAAAAAAGTTTTCCTCATTACCTTTCGTCCTTCCTTAGTGAGAAGTTTACCTAGCATGAGACATTTAACTCGCTAAAGAGACTCATCGAAACGCAACATTAACGCAGCCGTTCTAACAGTGCCTGAGTGGCAAAGCCATCGGGTGTGAGCCCTTGGTCACGCTGAAAGGCACGTAGTCCCTCGCGCGTATTAGGCCCCATGATGCCGTCTGCAGTACCCACTGAATATCCAGCATTATTTAGGCGTTGCTGTAGAGTACGCACATCATCGCGTGTCAACGGCGCTTGCTCTCTGGGCCAAGACTGGGCAATGCCGTCGCGCCCAGCAATAGCATCCGCCAAGGTAGACACGGCTAACGCATAACTAGTTGCGTTGTTATAGCGCAAAATTGCCCGAAAATTAGGCCCTACCAAAAAGGCAGGGCCGTTTGCTCCTGCTGGCACAATAACCGCAGCGCTATCGAACGCGGGCAGCTCACCCGTCAATGAGCGAACGCCTTGTGCCGCCCACTCAGCACTGCTACGACGTTGGGTTTGTGAATAGTCGAAGGAGTCAGGCAAACTTATTTCAACACCCCAGGGTTGGCCGGCTTGCCAGCCTGCCCTGGCAAGATAGTTAGCAGTAGAAGCCATAACATCAGGAATACTGCCCCATATGTCTCGACGACCATCGTTGTCGCCATCCACTGCGTATGCTTCAAAACTGCTGGGTATAAACTGGGTATGCCCCATGGCACCCGCCCAGGAGCCTTTCATTTGCTCGGCGGCAATATCACCTTGATCGATAATACGTAACGCAGCTAATAGTTCACTGCGGGCGAAATCACGCCGACGGCCGTCGTAAGCAAGTGTTGCCAGTGACTCAAGCGTCGAGAAATCACCAAAATTGCTACCGTAGTTACTTTCGATACCCCAAATAGCCACGATGATTTCCGCAGGAACTCCATAACGCTGCTGCATTTGCTGAGCGGTAGCGCGGTGAGCCGCAAGCTTCGCTAGACCATTATTAATTCGTGTACTGGAAACCGCTGTGTCCAAGTATTGCCAAATGGGACGCACAAACTCTGGCTGATATTGATCAAGCTCAATAACCCGTTCACGATAACGAAGCCCATCAAAGGCAGAGGCAAGGGTAGCCTCACTGATGCCCTGCTGAGCAGCATAGCGGCGAAAATCAGCCAACCATTGATTAAAGTTGGCATAGCTCACTTGCTCTGCCGCTTGTGCATCTACTTCGCTCATCAATTGCTGATTAGCAACGGCATTCGTACTTAATGCCCCACTGCCTGCTGCGAGTGCGAACGCTAAATACAAGGCGGGGCGAAGACTCAGTGGACCTTTAACTTTCAAAGACATAACAATAATCTCGTGGCAATCCTTGGCGTGCTCCGATAATGGCTTAGAAACAGCCTAGATGCTAGCCCTAGCGACACTACCTAGCCTATCTTTCGGGCGCCATCGTCTATTTTTTTGAAAGAAACGTTACTCATCTGTTTCTTGAAATTCTGCTGTAGTCACTAGCCAACTCTGCCACTCGGCTGGCTCTACGCAAGGTGTATCAAACTTAGCAGGCGCTACCCGCCAGGGTTGGTGCCGCTCCACACCTAATGGCAACGACGCTAGCTCAGGCAGCCAATAGGCTACGTAAAGCCCGTCTGGGTCATAGTGCCCTGCTTGCTTCAGCACATTAAAGTAGCGGTTTTGGCGCGGATCACGGCCAATACCGGCAATGTAACGCCAGTTGCCCCAGTTACTCGCCACATCGTAATCAATCAGGCAGTGCTCAAACCATAACGCACCAAGGCGCCAATCGACGTTTAGATCTTTCACTAAGAAACTGGCAACATTTTGACGCGCCCGGTTAGATATCCACCCGGTAGCCTTCAGTTCTAGCATGGCAGCATCTACAAACGACACGCCGGTTGTCGAATTGCGCCACGCATCAAATGCACTGCTAACGGGCGGCAACTCCTTATCACCAAATAATGCGGCACCTTCCAGCTGAGCCGCTCGGTGGAAGTAATCTCGCCACATTAATTCGAAAATAATCCAATAACTTGATTCGCAGCTCCCGTGAATAGCTTCCCATTTGTTTACTTCTTGACACACTTGGCGTGCAGATAAGCAGCCCCGCGCCAGCCAAGGGGAAAAACGTGTAGAAAAATTAGCGCCTAGCAAACCATTACGGGTTTTCTTATAAGACTCCGCGCCGTTTTGCCGCCAGAGATAGTGCTGAAAACGATCACGTGCCGCCGCCTCCCCACCAACAAACACAAAGCCCTGGCGCTTATCGGGCTGCCAACCAGCACTCTCTTTGCATACTACGTTAAGGGGAGGAAACCCTCTGGGGGCAGGTTCTGGCCAGGGCGGCAGTGTCACTGGCGCTGACAGGGGCGCTATAAACGTACAATGCTTTTCAACACGTCGCCTAAATGCCGAAAAGCTGGGCGGCAACTCGCTCAAAGTGAAGGGAAGATCGCTTTCATCAATTAAATAACCGCTATCAAAACAACATAGCTGACAGGCCGACGGAAGCTGGCCAGCGACTCGCGCAATCTGCTGGGACTCTTCATGTCCGGAATGCGCTGCCACACGCACTTGTCTTGCCCCGAGCATGGCAGCCGTGTCTAGCACGATACTGGCAGGATCACCGACGCGGACTAGCAAATCACTGCCGCGCTGCAGCAGTTCACCTCGTAGCTCCATCAGACTTTGCCATAAAAAGCGTAGTCGAGCAGGTCCTAGCCTGGGAAAAGCATCGCCCGCCACCGCACGTTCAAGCCATCGCTGGTCTAGCACGTAGAGACAAAGCAACTGCTGCGGAGGGGAATCAAAATGCAACAAGGGGTTATCAGCTATCCGCAAATTATCCTGAAGCCATACAATATCAGTCGTGCTGCTCATGCATTTGCCTCTTTAATGCGTGCTTCTTAAATGCGTTGGCCTGCTTGGCTTCGCGACGGCAACGTTCACTGCAATGGCGCACTTCATCCCAGCAACGCGCCCACTTTTTCCGCCAAGCAAAAGGACGCTGACATTGAACACACTCTTTTTGCGGTAAATCACGCTTACGTTGCATAGACGCCACCTTGCTGCCAAACACTTACGCGCCATGCGCCAAAAACATAGACACAACAACTTATACAGTATAACTATTGTACATAATATAGCGTACATATTTTGAGATAAAAACTCTATCGACTGGCCTAACCAAGCCTGCCCTCCATGCTTCATCACTCAAGATCACTCAAGATGCTGAAAATAAAAAAGCCATCCGCGAGGATGGCTTTTCGAGCAGACGTGTCAGCATGGGGAAAGTTAGCAAATTGCCGTCAGTCAGGGTCTGTGGCGCGGGGATGCCGCTTGGCGTTTTCATGGGTTTCTAGGCCACTTTTAAGCTCATGAGTAAGCGGGTCATAATTGGGCCTCAGTTCATCCTTAACAGTACCGCTCCAAAGGCGCGAACCAACAAAGTAACCTGCCCTGCCAATCACATGGGCAGCAATCGGTGCCGTTATTAAAATAAACACAATAATCGCGAACGAGCGCGCAACCACCCCAACTTCGGCAAAGTGCATGGCCGAAGCAAGCATGATTAAAATAACCCCAAGCGCTGCAGCCTTAGTGGTGGCATGCATACGGGTCAGCAGATCTGGCAGCCGTAACAAGCCGATGGCCGCAAGCAACATAAAGCTTGCCCCCGTTATCAACAGTGCGCCTTTGATAAATTCAATCATCTCGCGGCCCTCCACGTTCCAGATAGCGTGCAAACCCAATCGCGGCTAAAAAGCCCATCAGGGCGATCACAATTGCCGCATCTAGAAAACTCGCCACTCCCGATTGAATCGCATAAACACCCACTAGCCCCACCACCGTAGTGGAAAACAACTCAAGCGCAACAACACGATCAGGTAAGCTAGGACCACGAACGACACGAACGAAGGCCAGTACAAGCGCTAGCCCCATAATTATCTGGCTTATCAGAATAACGGTATCCATTAACGAAATAGCTCCAATGCACGGTGCTCCATCTCTTTTAAGTTATTCCGAAGCTCTTCTTCATTATCCAGAAACATCGCGTGAATATAGAGCACCTTGCGATCGTCAGAGACATCCAGGCTCAACGTGCCAGGCGTCAGCGAAATCAGGTTAGCGACGATCGTAATTTCCATTTCCGTGCGTGCAGCAAGAGGTAGCGCAATAACGCCAGGTTTCATGTGCCAGGGTGGGGTCACTATATCGAAGGCGACGCGCAGGTTTGCCCGCACCAGCTCCTTAATAAAAAAACCAATAAAGCCAATGATTCGTGGCACACGAGCGGGGTAACCTTTTAACGCGTCGACTTGAGGCTCAATCAATAGCAACGCAATATAGCCAAAGATCATCCCAACGAGCAGATTAAGTCCGGAAAAATCGCCACTTAATAGCACCCAGGCTAGCCCGAGCAGAAGGTTCCAAATTGCTCCTGTCATGGGTCATCCTCCGCACGCTCAAGCAGCGCATCTTCAGCACTAGCAGAGACGCCCAGCACAGCTTCAATGTAACCTGATGGGGACATTAGCTGATCACCGATAATCATCATCACCTGCATGATGGCTTCTGCGAAAACACCGATTAAAAACGACATCATGGCCAACACAGCAACTGGGGTGTACATCATCCACAGACTTGGTTTTAGCAATCGGCCATCATCTCCACTGGTGGTTTGCGCAGCGGGCACTTTGTTTTCTTCTGGCAGCGCTTTCCAAAACACGTCATTCCAAATTTTCACCATGGAATAAAGTGTCATGAGCCCCACTGCCAGCGCAAAACCTGTTACTACATACGCCTCCGCCTCCAGGCCAGCACGAACTAGCACAAACTTGGCAAAGAATCCCGATAGCGGTGGAATGCCCGCCAGTGAAAACGCTGAGATAAAAAATGCTACGGCTAACCAAGGACGCTCTCGGTAAAGCCCGCCCATCTTTTTAAGCTGATAAGTACCTTGCAAGCGATGGGTAATACCGCTAATCAGGAACAAGTTCGTTTTAACAACAATGTTATGCACGATAGCAAACACACCGCCTGCAATCGCCAGTGGTGTATACAGCGCCAAACCAAGGATCATGTAGCCAATCTGACTCACAATGTGAAAGGAGAGGATTCGCCGGAACTCATACTGAGCAGCGGCGCCAAGCACGCCAGTCACCATCGTCAACACAGCGCCCCAAAGCATAATGTCCTGCAGGTACCCCATTGTTTGGTCAAAAATAACAGTGAACACACGGAACAACGCATACACTCCCACCTTTGTCAGCAGACCAGCAAACAACGCTGATACTGCAACTGGCGGCGTATGATAAGAAGCAGGCAGCCAGAAAAAGAGCGGAAAAGCAGCCGCTTTAATACCAAAAGCGACCATAAACATCACGGCAAGCACCTCGACCATTCCGCTGTGCTCGGCCTCATCCATACGCAGCGCAATATCGGCCATGTTGAGCGTGCCTACCGTGCCATACAGTAGCCCCACAGCCGTCAAAAAGATCACCGAAGCCAATAGGTTCAGCGTAACGTACTTTATTGCGCCCTCCATCTGCGCCCTTTCACCGCCCAGAATCAACAGCGCAAATGACGCTACCAGCATGACCTCAAACCAGACATATAGGTTGAAGATATCGCCAGTTAAAAAGGCTCCTGCCACCCCTGCTAGCAACAAATGCATTAGTGGGTAATAGCCAAATTTTTCGTGTCCCCTCCCTGTGGTGGCCAGCGAATAAATCCCCATTGCCAAACCAATAATGCCCGTCATTAAAATCATAACGGCACTCAACATATCGGCAATCAGGGTAATCCCAAACGGAGCGGGCCAGCTCCCCATTTGCATAGAGATATAGCCATCGGCTAACACAGCGGCAAACAGCCATACACTTACCAGTAGAAGCGCGACATTACCGGCTACCGCAATGAAGCGTTGAACGGGCCGAGAGCGCCAAAAAATCAGTGAAAGTGCGCCAGAAAGCAGTGGCAGCAGGACGGGCAGTGCAACTTCAGGCCTCACGTGTCGGTATCCTTCATTTTGTCCAAATCATCTGCTTTGACAATTTCATAGGCACGGCGAATTAATACGACAGCAAATGCGAGCACCCCAAATGCAATAACAATCGCCGTTAATACAACAGCTTGAGGCAGCGGATCCGCTACTTCGCCTAACGGTTGCTGCATCCCTTCGGGGATCAATGGTGGGGCGCCTCGCGTCATGCCTGCGGTGGTGAAAATTAGCAAGTTAGCAGCATTCGACAGCAACAGCAGACCAATCACCAATTTCACAATAGAGCGACGTAACATCATAAAGATTGCGGCAGCGTAGAGTAGCCCAATTGCTAGTGCCATTAGCGGTTCCATACGGAGCCTCCTGATGCATTAGGGTTCATCCTTATCCACCTCCATCAGCGCCATTACCATACCCATCACCGAGCCAAGAACGGCAAAGTACACCCCCACATCGAAAATGAGCGGTGTAGATGCTTTAAAGTCGATCACGGGGATAGTCCACCACTGAGCGGTTAAAAATGGTTGGCCCATAAACCAAGCAGGTACGATTGAAATCATCCCCAGCAATAGCCCAGCCCCAATTAAGTCACGGGGATCAACCATCCGCAGCACCTCTTTGGTGGCACTGACGCCAAAAGCAAACAGATAGAGAGTGAAAGCCCCCGCGGCGACTAGCCCAGCAATAAACCCACCCCCAGGTTCATCGTGCCCACGCAGCAATAGGAAAATTGAAAACATCAGTTGTAGCGGCATCAAAAACCGCGCCGCAGTGTTGAGTATAATGGTGCCGGATTTAACCATCGTACGGCTCCTTAACACTGTCCTTCTCGCCGTTTACGCCCGCTGCTGGCTTGCTTTCATTTGCGACGTGGCGCAGTTTAAGCATGGCGATAACCCCTATAGCAGCAAGTGCCAGCACAAACATTTCACCTAGCGTATCGAGTGCCCGATAGTCCACCAAAATGACGTTAACGATGTTGCGACCATAAGCCAGGGGAGCGCTATTCTCTATCATGTACATTGAGATAGGCTCAAACTGATTAATACTCCAAGCAGTCATAATCAGTAGAAAAATCAATATTCCCATCATGGCGGCCACTGCACCGTCTCGAATACGCTCCAAGGTTGTGGAAAGGTTTGAAAAACGCGGCAAGCGGAAGAGCACTAAAACCAATAAGATAACGGTCATGGTCTCAACCAACAGTTGGGTAATGCCTAAGTCCGGCGCACTAAAGAGAATAAAAATCAGCGCAATCGAGAACCCCATAATGCCAACCGACACCACAGCACCAAGGCGTGAACGAGAGATAGTGGCAAACAAAGCCCCCATCACCATAGTGCCTGCGACAATGACCTCATGGAAGCGTACGTCAAGCGCCAGCACCAGTTGAGGCGCATGGCGCACAAGTATTGAGTTACCAATCAAAGCAATCAGTACGACTAACATGACGAGAATGTAATTGCGCATATAACCGTTTTGCAGCAGGCGTGTTTGCCATTCCGAAAAACGCACAATGCCATTCATAAAGCCTTCATAGCCCGCTTCGGGGCCATGCCGCATTAGCGGTGCCAACATCGCAAGCTTACACCGCACACTATCCCAGCGCTTAAACAGTAAAAAGCCTAGCCCCAGACTGGCAATCGACATGATCAACGCCATATTGACGCCGTACCAAAGCGATAATGACACTTGCAACGGCTCTCCGACCACCGCTGTCGCCGCTGAGGTAAGCAGCGAATCGGCACCCAACAAGGCGGGTGCCAGCCCTAATAGCAGCGAACCAAGTGCTAGTAAGCAAGGCCCGACCAGCATACTCAAAGGCGCTTCACGGGGTGTTTTAGGCGTTTCAATTTGCCGCCCATAAAAGGGGCGGAAGGCAATAATGGCAGCCACTGCAATCGTCAAAATAGCCGCCAGGAAAGCAAACAATGCTAACAACACATCAAAACGCTCCGCACCCAGCACTGCCTCTAGCATTAGCTCTTTACCAATGAAGCCAAATAGCGGCGGTACGCCTGCCAACGACAGCGCCGCAACAAAGGCAATCACCGCCGTGATTGGCATGGCTGACTTCAAGCCGCCCATTGCAGTGACATCTTTGGTGCCTGTCTCATGGTCCAAAATACCAGCGACCATAAACAGCGCCCCTTTGTACATCGAGTGGGCTAGCAAGAACGTCACAAATGCCGTCATGGCGTACTCAGAACCAATGCCTAGCAACATGGTTAGCGTGCCCAGCGCCATAATGGTGGAATAAGCCAGTAGCTTTTTAATATTGGTGTGATGGATCGCTAAAAAGGCGCCTGTCAGCATGGTAATCGCGCCGACGATCGACAGTATTCCGACCCATAGCGCTGTGCCACCCAGTTCAGGGTGTAAGCGCGCTAGTAAATAAATACCCGCTTTCACCATGGTGGCCGAGTGGAGGTAGGCCGACACCGGCGTTGGCGCCGCCATGGCATTGGGTAGCCAAAAATGAAAAGGAAACTGGGCTGATTTTGTGAACGCCCCCAACAGCAAGCAAATAAGCATAGGGGTATAAAGCGAATGTTCACGTAGCTCGCTTTCCATTTGGCCAATTTCATAAAATGACCAGCTTCCGCTTGCCTGCCCTAACAGCACCAGACCTGCCATCAGCGCCAAACCACCAGCAACCGTTACAAACAGCCCCTGGCGTGCGGATTTTCTTGCCTCAATATCGGTGTGGTTAAAGCCAATCAGCAAATAAGAAGTGATGCTGGTTAATTCCCAGAACACGAACAGCGTAAGCAATCCATCTGCGAGCACTAGCCCCAACATAGAAGCCATAAACGCAACAAGCGCTAAATGAAAGCGTGCAATATCCGTATGGCCTTTGAGATAACCACCGGCATAAATCAATACCAAAGTGCCGATAACGGTAATCAGCAGCCCGAATAATAGTGATAGCCCATCAAGCAGAAAGCTCAAGCTGATGCCTAGTGATGGCACCCAAGACCACTCCAGCAGGAGTGGTCCTTCACTCATTACAGCGGCTGCCTGACTGAACAGCCAAGCAGCCATCAAGGCAGGAAACAGCGCCAATACCAGGCTCGTCCGTTCTCCAAACCAGCGGTTGAGCAAAGGCAACGACGCTGCCAGCACAAAGCCCATTAACACAGCGAATTGCATCCGGTGGTTTCTCCCTATAAGAACGTGTCAGTTAACCCCAAGGCAGTAGCAAGACCAAACGACCCTAAGCGCTGAATAAATATGATTTTTAATGTACAGACCTTATACCAGGGTTGATAAAATTTCTAGAAATCTAGAACCCATAAAAAAGCCGCCTTAGTTAAGCACCTTGGCGGCTTGTGACAAAAACACTATTGAGAAGCGGACAACCATCCCGCCAGCTCGTTATTAACTACCGCTAGCAAAGCATCGATATGGTCGTCTCGATCATTCAGGCAAGGAATATAACTAAACGTCTCCCCTCCCGCCTCCATAAAGCTATCGTGAATCTCTTCTTTAATCTCTTCCAGCGTTTCAACACAATCAGCCGAGAAAGCAGGCGACATAATCGCAATATGCTTATGCCCTTGCTTGGCAAGCTCAGCCACATGATCGACGGTTTGCGGGCCTACCCACTTTTCTGGACCAAATTGAGACTGGAAGGCGGTGTCGACTTCCTCTTGGCTCAAGCCTAGTTTTTCACGCATCAAGCGAGTGGTTTTCTGACATTGGCAGTGGTAAGGGTCACCTTCTAATAGGTAACGTTCGGGGACACCGTGGTAGCTGACGACCAGTTTCGTCGGACGCGTTTCAAAGCCGTCATAAGCTTCCTGAACAGAATTCGCTAGCGCCTGAACATAGGCCGGGTGCTCAAAATACGCGGGCACCGTACGAATATAAGGCTGCCACTTCATTTTCATCAATGCGCGAAACGCCTGATCATTTGCCGTGGCAGTTGTAGGCGAGCCGTACTGAGGGTAAAGCGGAAAAAAAACAATCCGCTCGCAGCCCTTCTCTTGCATGCGTTTAAGAACACTTTCCGTCGACGGATTGCCGTAGCGCATACAGAAATCTACTTCGACGCGATCGCCGTAGAGTGTTTTCAAACGTGCGGCCATTTTTTCAGTTTGAGCACGCGTCGTGGTTAACAACGGGCTCTCGTTCTTTGCGTTGTTCCAAATACTTTTATACGCGTTACCAGAAGAGAATGGACGCTTGGTCAAAATAATCAGTTGTAAAAGCGGCTGCCACTTCCAATTGGCGTAATCAACGACACGCTTATCGGACAAAAACTCGCTAAGGTAGCGTCGCATAGACCAATAGTCGGTTGCGTCCGGAGTGCCCAAGTTAGCCAACACCACGCCGACTTTTGCAGGCGGAACGGCAGGGTGATCACTGGGTGCATGAACCAAGCGCCCTTCACCCGGCTGATCTTTCACAACGCTATCGACCATGTCGCTAACTCCTCAGATACTTTAAATAGTTGGCAAAATCTTAACACTTTTCGGCAAAGTTGCGGCATAAAGTTATACTATCAACATCATTTGTATAACTACAGGCCAACTCATGTCGAAGCCTTTACTATTAGTCCTTGGTGATCAGCTTTCGCTTTCATTGGCAACCCTGCGCAATGCGCCAACCGATGCCGTCATCGCTCTTTGCGAGGTCGCTGAAGAAGCGCGTTATGTGCCTCACCATATACACAAAATCGGCTTATTCATGGCCGCCATGCGGCACTTTGCACAGGCACTGCGCGATAAAGGCTATAACGTTCACTACAGTCGCATTGATGATGCTGACAATAGCCAGTCACTTATCACGGAAGCTGAACGTATTGCCGCTCAATACGGCTGCCATGAAGTGCGTGTAGCAAGACCTGGTGAATGGCGACTTTGGAATGCTATGCAGCAGCGCCAAGCAGCCGCCCTCCCCTGGAAAGTGATTGAAGATGATCGCTTTTTCAGCTCGCCGGATGACTTTGCCAACTGGGCTAAAGGGCGTAAACAGCTTCGTCTGGAGTATTTCTATCGCGAGCAGCGCAAACGAACTGGGCTACTAATGGAGGGCGATACACCCGCTGGAGGAAAATGGAACTTTGACCACGACAACCGTGAGCCGATTCAAGCAACGCTCAGCTTTCCATCGCTGCCCACCCATCGCCAAGATGCGTTGACCCAGGAAGCGCTCAATGATGCCAAGCAGTATTTTAGCGAACACATGGGGTCTCTGGATAACTTCAACCTCCCCGTCACCCGCCGACAGGCACTGGTGGATTTAAATCACTTCCTTAATCATGGGTTGGCCGACTTTGGACGCTACCAAGATGCGATTAGCGATAAAGAACCGTTCCTTTTTCACTCCAGACTGTCGGCGGCACTCAATATCGGCCTACTAACACCTCACGAAATCTGTAACGCCGCTGAGCAGCGCTACCTAACAGGTCATGCGCCTATCAATGCAGTCGAAGGGTTCATTCGTCAAATACTCGGTTGGCGAGAGTATGTTCGGGGGCTTTACTGGACACAAATGCCAGCTTATAAGCGTGATAATCAGCTTGGCTTTAAGCGTGAATTACCGGCATTTTACTGGGATGGCAATACCGATATGCGCTGCTTACAGCGCGCTATCCAAATGACTATCGACAACAGCTACGCTCATCATATTCAGCGCTTGATGGTAACCGGCAACTTTGCCCTGCTGTGTGGTGTAAAGCCTGAAGCGCTTTGTGACTGGTATCTAGCGGTGTATGCCGATGCCTGCGAATGGGTAGAGCTGCCCAACACCTTAGGCATGGTACTGCACGCTGACGGCGGTTTAATGGGCTCCAAACCTTACTGCGCTTCAGGCAAATATATCGACAAAATGTCTGATCACTGCCAGCACTGCCGCTACTCTCCCAAACAGGTAACAGGCCCAAAGGCGTGTCCGTTTAATAGCCTTTACTGGCACTTTCTGGAAACCAACGCTGAACAGCTGAACCGCAATCCGCGTATGAAGCTGGTCTATGGCTCACTCTCTCGCATGAAAGACGACAAGCGTGACGCGATGCGTCAGCAGGCTGAACAGTTTCTTGCCTCGCTACCCACCAGTCCAAGTTACGGCCAGACTTGCCACACACAAGGCTATCTATCAAAGGATAACCAATGAGTCGTTTCTCTACGCTGCACGCAACGTCACCTGTCACGCTATATCATGATGGGCACTGCCCTTTTTGTCGCGTGGAAGTCGCGTGGCTTGCAAAGCATCGCCATCAAGAACGTGTCGCACTAGTGGATATTCAGAGTCGTGATTTCAATGCCGCCAATATAGGACGCAGGTTTGACGACATGATGGGGCTACTGCATGTCAAAGACAGCCAAGGAAATTGGTATATCGGGATGGATGCCAGCCGGGCCCTCTATGCAGTACTGGGCTACCGGTGGCTAGTATGGCTTTCTTGCTTACCAGGCCTGCGGGGAGCAATGGATGCAGGCTATCGTTTTTTTGCCCGTCGTCGTGTTCGGCTAGGGCTATGGTGGGAGAAACGTCACGCTAACAAATGAAGACGCCAAATAGTGTTAAAGCGCTAGCAATGCTAAAACACTAGCGGCATACGTGATGTTAACGGCGAGCTGTAATGGGCATCGCGTCCAATCACTTCATCCTGGGGCACATGCTGCACTAAGTAAGCACGGTGAATCCCTGCGCGCTTTAGCTCAAGATAAACATCATCTAGTGAGCGAAACAGCATTGGCTTGCCGCGCTGGGTCAACATATGTCGCTCGCCCTCTACATCTTCAAGCTCTAGTTGATAAAAGCGGCTGCCCGAATGCGTGATAACGCGTATTTCAAAGTTATCGTGACCCGCAACAAATTGCTTCAGTTCTTTAAGTTCCATGGTTCCCTCCTGTGATTGTTCATCATGGGGCACAGCATGACGACACCCCATGACAATTTTATTACCTTGGCACTAACTGCCTATGACGGCAACATCACAAAAGAGTTCCTGACCAAAACGTCAACTTATTCGTCGAATTATTGATACTCAGAAGGGTCGATTGCTTTACCTAACGAGTTGCGATCTATCCAGTTACCGCCTTTAGTTTCCTTGTAACGGAAAACTACTTTATCGCCTACCTTTACCGGCAGCTCTGAATCTTCAGTTTGGTAGCTATACTTTTCCCCTTCAACTACCAGGAAGTAACGGTAGAGGTCAGGCATTCCCAACCACTCTTTAAATGGCCCTTCTCGCTCTAGTGACTGCAGCTCCCCGCGGCCTTCCAGCTTAGGAAGACGCTTACGGTTACCACGTCTAAAACCACCTGCCATTTGCTACTCCTGTCTATCTGCTTGGTCGGGGAGGAGCATTATACGTTCTCCCCCCTAACGCTCAAGTTAATCGCCGAACGCTTCGCCATAGCTATCGGGCGCAAGGTCTTCGAAGCGTGTGTATTTACCAATAAAGGCCATATGTACCGTACCGATAGGCCCGTTACGCTGTTTACCAATAATCAGCTCGGCAATCCCTTGGTTGTCAGGATTGTCAGGGTTATACACCTCATCTCGGTAAACAAACGCAATGACGTCAGCATCCTGCTCAATCGCGCCCGATTCCCGCAGATCCGACATGACAGGACGCTTATTGGGGCGCTGCTCCAACGAACGGTTAAGCTGCGAAAGTGCTACAACAGGACATTGAAACTCTTTTGCTAGTCCTTTCAGCGAGCGGGATATTTCCGATATCTCACCGGTACGGTTTTCAGAAAACCCCGGAATCTGCATTAACTGCAGATAGTCAATCATGATCAGCGCCATATTGCCGTGCTCCCGCACTACTCTGCGCAGGCGTGAGCGCATCTCATTAGGCGAAAGCGCCGCCGTATCATCGATAAATAGCTGCTTGTCTTTGAGCAGGTTGACCGCTGACGTCAGTCGCGGCCAATCTTCATCTTCCAACTGCCCCGAACGCACGCGGGTTTGATCAATCCTACCTAACGAAGAGAGCATACGCAGCATCAACGATTCAGCAGGCATTTCCATGGAGAACACCATCACCGGCTTATCGCTAGCAATAACCGCGTGCTCCACCAGGTTCATGGCAAACGTGGTTTTACCCATTGACGGGCGACCCGCGATAATCACCAAATCGGAGGGCTGCAAGCCTGAGGTCATTTCATCGAGGTCACGAAACCCCGAGGAGAGCCCTGTCATTTCACCCTTTAGATTGAACAGCTCATCAATGCGATCAACGGCTTTGGTTAGCAGCTCGCTCATGCCGATAGGACCGCCCGTTTTCGGCCGCTCCTCGGCAATCTGAAAGACTAATCGCTCAGCTTCATTCAGCAGCTCATCAGCAGGTCGCCCCTGGGGAGAAAATGCCCCGTCAGCAATTTGATTGGCCGCACGGATTAATTTACGCAGCGTTGCCCGCTCGCGCACGATATCCGCATAAGCACGGATATTGCTGGCCGAAGGCGTATTGCGAGCCAGCTCAGCTAAGAATGCCAAACCACCCACAGTATCCAATTGATCACGCGCTTCCAACGCCTCTGACAGTGTTATAACGTCCAGCGGCTGCCCGGATTCGGCCAAATGAATCATCACATTGAATACCAAGCGATGCTCATAGCGGTAAAAATCATCCGCCACCAACCGTTCCGAGACATTGTCCCAGGCCTGGTTATCCAACATTAGCCCACCGAGCACCGACTGCTCCGCCTCAAGAGAGTGCGGCGGCAGCTTTATCGCTGCCGTTTCCTGATCAGCAGAAGGCTGGTCCTGCATAGTGAGCTCCTTAATCATAAAGCGCAGCCAAAAACGATGACTATCTTAGCGAGACAATCTCAAACCCACCATAAGCAACTTATCTACGCCAAGCGACGTTCAAAAAAATTCGACCCACATCTCAAACGTTTTTGACCGCGCTTAGAACGACATAGATTAAAAAGACAAAGGGCGCGGGAAGACCCGCGCCCTTTGAGGCGTCAGCGTTGGCGAGAGTGCTTACTCTGCGACAACAACCACGCGAACAACAGCATCTACTTCTGCATGCAGGTGTAGAGCGATGTCGTATTCGCCAGTTTGGCGAATCGGGCCTTGTGGCATACGCACTTCGCTCTTGGCAACTTCGATGCCAGCAGAGGAAATAGCGTCGGCCAAGTCACGAGGACCGATAGAACCGAACAGTTTGCCTTCATCACCTGCTTTAGAAACCAACGACAATTCGATGTCGTTAAGCTGCTCAGCACGCGCTTCAGCTTCTGCTTTACGCTCAGCGGCTTGGGCTTCAAGCTCAGCACGCTGGGCTTTGAATGCTTCAACGTTATCTTTGGTTGCCGGCACGGCTAGGCCGTAAGGAACCAAATAGTTACGACCATAACCGGGCTTTACAGTGACTTTGTCACCCAGGCCGCCCAGCTTACCAATGTTGTCGAGCAGAATGACTTCCATCTCGTAAACCTCTTGTCAGTTGCTGCGGGCAAGGCGTGCGCGAACGTTCGCGAATGTATCAATCAGCCCCAACAGCAGCACAATGAGAATCGTGGGCCAGGTCGTGATCAGCAGCACATAAAATGCCACCAGCCACAGCCCGTTCATCCCCTTTATTCCAATAAACCCATGCACTAGCGCAATGCCAGCTACCAGCAGTGGAATCCAACCAAGCATTGCCAGAGCGTGCGCTCCCAACACCATACCTCCGACCCCAAGCACGACTAAAATAGCCAGCTCTTTGGGCGATAGGCGCAGTGCGTGAAACTCTTCGCGGAAGCCGCCTGGGTTATAAAGCCCAGCCTGCCAGCTTCGCGCCAACGCTAAACACGCAATAGCAGCCAACAGTACCACCAAGCCTGTTACACCACCGATCACCATAGCGGCAAGCGTAGGCGCATCAATACCTTGGTTAGCAAACTCTGTCAGCATGCGATCAATCTCGGTAGAGCTTGCTCGCAGTTGCTCCAGCATCAACTCTGTTCCACCTGGCGGTATAAAGATACCGAGTTGAACCATAACCGCTGCCGCCAATGCGCCAACGATTAACGCTTCACTCCAACGCATCCTCTCACGCAGGATAACCGCCATCAGCGTTACTAGCAGTACGCTAGCAAGTGGAATGACGTCACCTTGAGACCACCAGAAACCCGCAGGTAGTGCAGCTGCGATAATTACCGGAAGCGCAGGTGCAAAACCTTTGCGTAAGGTAACTAGCGCGGCGATGGCTGCCCCTAACCAGAACAGCCAAGGCACTAGCGTCGCTAACGCCGCCCCGCCAATAGCATAGGGCGTGCTCCGCATAAGCCATCTCGCCAGTGCCAGCATCACGTTAAACGCTTACTGATGGCTATCGGAGTAGGGCAGCAGTGCCAAGTAACGCGAACGCTTGATAGCAGTCGCCAACTGACGCTGATAGCGTGCTTTGGTGCCGGTAATACGGCTCGGAACGATCTTGCCGGTTTCGGTGATGTAAGCCTTCAGCGTATCGAGATCTTTGTAGTCGATCTGCTTGACGCCTTCAGCAGTGAAGCGGCAAAACTTACGGCGACGGAAAAAACGTGCCATGGACTAGCTCCTTAAAACGTGCGGTGAATGAAATTAGGCAGTTTCTTCTTCAGCTTCTTCAGCGCGCGGTTTGTCTTCGCGACGCGGACGCTTTTCTTCTGCCGGCTTCATCATCGGAGAAGCTTCGGTAATCGCTTCTTTACAGCGAACAACCAAGCTGCGGATGATGGCGTCGTTGAAACGGAAGATATTCTCGATTTCTTCGAGAGTCTCGCCGGTGCACTCAACGTTCATCAGCACGTAGTGGGCTTTGTGGATCTTGTTGATCGGGTAAGCCAGGTGACGACGGCCCCAATCTTCCAAGCGATGCACAGTGCCACCGTTTTCGGTAACAATGCTGGTGTAGCGCTCGACCATAGCCGGCACTTGCTCGCTCTGATCCGGGTGGACCATAAACACGATTTCATAATGACGCATGGAATCTCCTTGCGGTTTGACAGCTTCCGATGTGTATTGACACAGCTGCATCAATGACGACAGGGAAGCAAGGAGTTAACTGAAATGCCCGTTGTTCACCGCATGCGGTGTCATGTGGAGCATCAAGCAGAACTGTATTTCGTATTAACTGTTAACCAATACGAGCGCCCGCTCAAAGTTAAACGGGCGCAAGCATTCTAGTGGGCTAGTGCTGAACTTGCAAGCTGCCTCTGCCGAACAGCTTCAAACAAACAAATACCTGTCGCGACCGATACGTTCAGGCTGGACACCTGCCCTGCCATAGGCAGCTTTGCCAAGTTATCGCAGGCTTCCCTGGTTAACCGGCGCATTCCTTTCCCCTCAGCGCCCATTACTAACGCAGTCGGGCCAGTCATATCAATCTCAAACAGGCTAGCCTCGGCTTCACCAGCGGTACCGGTAATCCATACACCGGCATCTTTTAGCTTAGCCAATGTACGCGATAGGTTAGTAACCTGGTAAACAGGCACCACCTCGGCTGCGCCGCAAGCAACTTTGCGCACCGTCGCGTTCAGCGGCGCGGCTTTATCCTTAGCCACAATCACACCATGAGCGCCAGCGGCATCCGCACTGCGCAGGCACGCACCAAAGTTATGCACATCGGTAACACCATCCAGCACTAACAATAGCGGCGGTGCAGATGCTTGCCATGCACGTAGCTTCAACCACAACGACTCTTCACCTTCGGGAACTAGCGGCGGACAAAACGCTACGACTCCTTGGTGGGCTGCCCCCTGAGTAAGCTGATCCAACAAGTCGCGAGACTGCTCTTTAATCCGCGCACCACGCGCCTGAGCACTCGCAACCACTTCTTTCAAGCGGTTACCCGCTCCCTGCTGGACCCACAACTCACGGGGCGTTTCGCCCCGCTCTAGCAGACTTTCCAGGGCGTGAACGCCATACACTTGGTCCAGCCCATCCGGAGTACGAACAGTCGGACGCGGGCTACGTCGAGATGACGACGATTTCATGCTCACCTCTTATTCGGTGATGGTTTACGCGTACCATTACGCGTGCGTCTTGGCCCACGGCGCGCTGGCTGCTTATCAACTGATGCCGCTGCTTTGCTAGCTCCCCCTTCTACCCCAGCAGCACCTTCTCCAGCGCGGCGCTTACGCGGCTGGCGGCGTGGCCGTGGCTTCTCGTCAGCTAAGCCAAAGTCGATCTTACGATCATCCATATCTACCCGCGCGACCTGAACCGTCAGTCCGTCACCCAAGCGGTAGGTCGTGCCTGTGCGCTCACCTTTAAGACGGTGCTTCTCTGCTTCATAGTGATAGTAGTCAGAGGGTAGCGAGGTGACATGCACCAACCCTTCGACATAGAAGTCGTCCAGACGCACAAACAAGCCAAACTGAGTCACCGAAGCAATCGTGCCTTCGAACGTTTCGCCCAGCTTGTCGGACATAAACTCACACTTGAGCCAACTTTCAACATCACGGGTTGCTTCATCAGCCCGTCGTTCGGTCATTGAGCAGTGCTCACCCAGCTCAAGCATTTGCTCGAAGGTATAAGGACACCACTTGCTTGGCGGATCAACAGGCGCGCCCGCTACCCGAACAACGGTATTGGTTTGTCGTGGCCCACGAATAACCGAGCGAATGGCACGATGTACCAGCAAATCAGGATAACGGCGAATCGGTGAAGTAAAGTGCGCATAGGCCTGGTAAGCCAAGCCAAAATGGCCCTCATTCTGGGGCGAATAAACCGCCTGATTCATTGAGCGCAACATGACAGTTTGAATGATGTCAGCATCTGGACGATCAGCAATCGCCTCACGCAACGCTTGGTAGTCCTGAGGCGTCGGCATGTCACCGCCACCCACGGAAAGCCCTAGCTCACTCAAGAACAGACGTAATTTATCAAGGCGTTCCGGTGTCGGGCGCTCATGAATACGATAAAGAGCGGGCAAGTCATGCTTATCGAGGAACCGCGCGGTAGCCACATTGGCCGCCAGCATACACTCCTCAATTAGCTTATGAGCATCGTTGCGGGTGCGCGGGACAATTTTTTCAATCTTGCGCTCATCATTGAAGATAATCGCTGTTTCAGTGGTATCAAAATCAATCGCACCACGCTCTTCTCGGGCATTACGCAGCAGGCCATAAAGCTCGTGTAAATTTCGCAGCGGCTTCACTAGCGCCTTATGCTCATTGCGCAGCGCCTCCCCTTCAGCGCTCTCGTTATCGAGAATGGCCGCCACTTTGTTGTAAGTCAGGCGGGCATGGGAGTTCATTACCGCTTCGTAGAACGAGTAGCGGCTAATAGCCCCCGTCTTGGAGATATTCATCTCACAAACCATCACAAGACGATCAACATGGGGATTTAACGAACACAAACCATTTGAGAGTAACTCTGGCAGCATTGGCACAACCTGGCCGGGGAAGTACACCGAGTTACCCCGCGTGCGCGCTTCATCATCAAGCGCGGTTCCCGGGCGCACGTAGTGCGACACATCGGCAATAGCGACCAGCAGCTTCCAACTGCCCGACTTGGTTTTCCAGGCGCACACCGCATCATCAAAATCTTTGGCGGACTCGTCGTCGATAGTGACCAACGGAATCTCACGCAAATCGACGCGGTGTTGCTTATCTTCCTCTAATACTTCTGCTGAAATACCGCTGGTTTGATCAAGCACTTCTGGCGGAAACTCAGCGGGAATATCGTAGCTACGAATCGCGATATCTATTTCCATGCCAGGATCCATCCGCTCGCCCAGCACTTCGATAACTTCGCCGACCGGTTGAACACGTGTGGCCGGTTGCTGAACGATTTTTGCCGATATTACCTGCCCGTCTTTCGCACCAGCGCTTGCCGTATGAGGAATAATAACTTCCTGAGTAATTCGTGGATTTTCAGGAATCAGCACACCAAACTCAGGCGAGTTACTGCGGTATACACCCACAATTGTTTGGGTGTTGCGCGCAATCACATCGGCAATAGTCGCCTCATCACGGCCGCGGCGGTCGCGACCACTAACGCGCGCCAGCACATGATCGCCGTGAAAAACTCGGCGCATCTGGCGTGGCGGCAAGACTAAGTCTGGTTTTTTACCATCATCACGCAGCAGGAAGCCAAAGCCATCTCGGTGGCCCATCACCTTCCCTTTAATAAGATCAAGCTTGTCAATTAGCGCATAAGCGCCGCGACGATCGCGCAGCACCTGACCATCACGCTCCATGGCAGCCATACGACGGCGAATAGCTTCAAGATGATCTTCATCTTCAATGCCGAGCATGCGGCTCATATTTTCGTGGGTTATTGGCTTGCCGTACGCTTCCAGGGCAGCTAATAAATATTCGCGGCTGGGCGCAGGATTATCATACTTTTGCGCCTCGCGCTCGGCGTGCGGATCATCACTCAACGTCCAGTACTTCATGCGATCAACATCCTTGATTGCGTTTGCGGGAGGCAGACAGTTTGCGCAGGCGCAGTGCGCTGCGGGCGGGGGGATTCAGTCATTGATCGACTGAAAAACATCATGTTTGGTTTGGTCATAACTGCATTATAGCGCTGCCCGCTCAATCACCCAACCACCTAGCACGGCAATTGTACGATTTTAATGATAAAAAACAGTTGCCGGGTCTTGCATTTAAGCGTGGCCTCGGTATCATACGCGCCACTTGCCCAGATGGCGGAATTGGTAGACGCGCTAGCTTCAGGTGCTAGTGTCCGTATGGACGTGGAGGTTCAAGTCCTCTTCTGGGCACCATTTTATATCATGTTATCCCCTTTTGATGATGTAAAACGGTGTAGCAGCAAGCAGTACTATTTAGAAATAGTATTTTAGAAATAGTATTGAGAAAGCATTAGCAAAACGTTTGTATTCGCCCAGGTGGCGGAATTGGTAGACGCGCTAGCTTCAGGTGCTAGTGACCGTATGGTCGTGGAGGTTCAAGTCCTCTCCTGGGCACCATGCGAATACAAACAGCAGTAAGATCAGTAGCGAAGTATGATATGCCCAGGTGGCGGAATTGGTAGACGCGCTAGCTTCAGGTGCTAGTGACCGTATGGTCGTGGAGGTTCAAGTCCTCTCCTGGGCACCAACACTGTAATGTTATTGATTTACCCCTCTCCCTCCTTATTTGCACATATTCTCCCTCCGATTCTTAATTCTCACCTCTATTTAATCCTCACCTCTACATATCATGCCTCGATTTCCCTAGAGCGTTGGTGATTGTTGGGCTGAAGATAAACAAAGCGACTACTCTTCTCGACCGTCGTCATTTTAGGAAGAATAGCCGCTTAGATTACGAACGAAGTTGCACTATCAGGCGAAGATAAAGCCTTCCGCCAGATACTTACTGTGCATTTCGTCGGATGAGGCGAAGTAAGCCATTACATCGCCCTGACCAGCCTGCTCAGTGGCCAGCACCTCAGACCAGTACTCAAGCCCTTCTGCATCGGGCGCACGATCAAAGGCATTGTCATAAAGCACCATTAGGAAGTCATCAGCGTCTAGGTTGTCACCATGTTCGCTGACAAACTCTTCCGATGCTAAGAAGTAGTCAGCCACTTCAAACAGACTGCTACCTTCGTCACGAATACCGGACCAGTACTCCAACCCTTCGGCATCCGCCTCGCGGTCAAACGCCATCTGGTAAAGCGCCTCAATAGCCGAAATCTCGACGCTATCGATTGCTTCACCCAGCTCCACAGAAACAACTGCTGATGCTGCTGCGCCTTGGCTACCGGCAATTGAATACTCGAAAGTATCGATAGCCGCCTCACCTTCTGCCAAAGCAGTAAACGCAGAACCTTGGTCATAAGTGAAGTCGCCATTTTCTTGCACAATCACACTCGCACCGGAGTCCAGCGTCATCACCGTATTGAAAACAACATCCTGACCATCAATGGCAGTGATGACAATTGCATCATCCCCAGCTGCCTGATCAGCACCATTACCATTATCAGCAAACAGGTTGCCACGGGCCAACCAACCAAAATGACCCACTAGATCATCATTATTAGCCACTGACTCCGGCTCTGGCTCCGGCTCTGGCTCTGGCTCTGGCTCTGGCTCTGGCTCCGGTTCTGGCTCCGGCTCTGGCTCTGGCTCTGGCTCCGGCTCTGGTTCTGGCTCTGGCTCTGGCTCTGGCTCTGGCTCTGGCTCTGGCTCTGGCTCTGGCTCTGGCTCTGGAGAAGTCTCATCAAGGGTGATCGTGGTTCCATCCTCAGCTTGTGTAAATACAAAGCTATCTGGATCATCCAAGTCCGCAAACGTCAGCGTCGTATCATTTTCTCCGTCCTGATTAGAATCAATATCTAAAATCACCGACCCAAGACGAAAGCTCACATCTGACACATCAAAAAAGCTATCTTTAACAATTACTTCGTCATTCGACTCAAAGCCAACAATGACATCACCATTCAACCCTGCAGCACTACCTGTGACTGTGTTTGACTGTTCATTCAAGGTGACTTCTTCTGCAGCCGAAGTTGTAGTAACGTTGCCCCCAGCATCCGGAGCCAACGCACTAAGCACACCGCCGCCAGAGCCTCCCCCACCAATCAGAGAGAGATCAGATACAAAAAGACCTGAATCCAGAATGGAATCACCAGTATCAGCAATACCAATCTTGACGGTATTCTCGCCTTGCTGAAGGGGAGCACGAACCACAATCTCTCTGCTAAAGCCGTCCCACTCAATTGCATAAGGAGAACTAAATTGATTGCTATTATCAACAAATACGCCTGACTCAAGGTTATCTGAAATAACGCTTAAAGGCTTATCCGTAGCAGCAAACTCAGCGTAGTTAACGCCGTTGACATATAGAGCAGCAATATCTACAAAATCACTGTCTACATATTCAGGGAACTCTTCTGAGCCAAATACAAGGCTCGCGCGAAGTGTATCCACATCCGGGTCATTGACGTTTACCGTAAACTCAATGACTGACGCGTCGTTTGTGCTACCCGCTCCTGGAAATGCTTCAATTGCCGTTTCGGTTAGATCTGGGTCTCCCAATTCCCCGTGACTCACACTATACCCAGTCGTGGTATTCTCTGAGCTTGGGAACCCACCTGTCGACAACATAATACCCTGACCATATTGGTACGCTGGCAACTCAGAATCTTCTTCTGGCAGGATTTCAAAGTTATCAACCCAAAATGCAGCATTACTTGAGCCGGTATAGGTAACGTTAGTTGCTAGCCCCCCTCCCAGAACTTTGTTAACAGCATCAGCCGCAATATCTGAAGCTGTAGCTTCTTCCGCCTGAGTCATTAGATCGTGGAAACTTAGATAATAACTCGCCAACAGTTCATCATCCAGCGCGAAAAATTCATACTCTTCTTTTTTTACAGTCACTTACCTACCCCCTTCAGTACTGATCTATTAGCATGATTGCTCAGAACACACCGCATAAATATATGCTTAATCAAGAGTGAAGATGTATAGCCCAAACGGGCATTCAAATATTGGCAACAACCATGCCACTACCGCCATATCAATCCGTAAGAATAATTAGTCTAACTTAGGCAAAATATATAAAAATTCAGCCCACCAAGAAGTTCAGATTGAATATGGCTTACCAGCGAGCGCTTGTGTTATGCCGACGTAGCTATCCACGTCACGTAAAAACGCTTGTCGTAGTCGCTGGGGGGATTACCGGGGAACGATTGATAATGCATAGAAAGAAGCGCCGGGAAAGTAGCTATCTTTTATGATCGTTGTTTGTTTTAAGACGGGCATCCATGCAATAAAAACGGCCACTCTTCTCAAAACGAATCGCGAAGAAGAATAGCCGCTTAAGTTACTGTCAAAGTTGTACTATCCAGGCGAAGATAAAACCTTCCGCCAGCCCATCAGCATCCGTCTCGCTGTCAAATGCCACTAGCCAGGAAAAGTTAGACGAGATTGCCTTCGAGCTAAATATATGCTCTCGAAAACGCTTTGACTTTAAATGCTTTAATTAGACAAATTATTGGAAACGTCCAGGACGACGCGCTACTTCTTCTAGTGCCCAGCCTTGAGTACGCAATTGCCCTTCCAATACAGCTTCACGCTCAGCCGCTAAATCAGGGAAGAAATCCAGCCCTGTGCGCGACTCTATCTCATCGATAGTCACCAGATAATCGGCTAACGACTCATTACCACGAACGTCCTGCGGCATAATAAAGGCAAGCGCCAACGGCGCCTCTTCATTCGGCACAACAATGATCTTATAGAACGCTTCTGGCACTTCCACGAAACCAACCCGATTAAACGCATTGTCCATGTAGCGCTCAGGAAAAATAGGCCCAGTAATCACCTGCAAGCGATCAAAGCGCGGTGCAAAATGATCCATCACCGACTCTTCAAGACGCTGCCAAAGCTGGCGATTCAGATTAGGCCGCTGCGGCGTCATGTTACTCATCAAGAAGGTATCGACCTGAGCGTTGCGACCATGCACCGCGGCAATGGCATAGTTGGGTGCTAAGTGTCCACGATCATAGCCACTGCCGGAATAACTATCCGTGCCTATTGGCCATAATGTACGCCAGTCAGCTTTAAAATTAGGCCGTGGGCCAATACGAGTATCATCGGGCACCGCTTCGACTTGATAACTGACCCAAAGTGGGTTTACCCGCACATCAGACCATCCCGCTAAGAAGCCATCGTTTCTCAGCACACGGTGAAACGTTGTTAGCTGAAACCCATCCCAGGTAGGCACACCCATCCAGGTATAGTCATCCTGATGTTGACGCTCCTGAAACTCCCAAAGCCCCGTTCCTACGATGACAAAAAGCACAGCGATACCCAGGCGTTTTCCCTGACGACGCCAGCGCGAAAGCGATTTCCCCAACAGACTTACTCCCTACAATAATGATTCTGCATCCTGCTTTTTTATATCAGCTAATTTGCCGGTTACCAGCCCAGGGAAAACATCGTTTCTAGGTCGTGACGGGAGTGTACCTGCATCGCATTGAGTGTTTCGGTATCGCTAATACCCTCGACAGCATTTAGTCGTTCCGTGACCAGTTCAGCAAGGCTTTCAAAATCAGGGGTACGGGCTATCGCGACCAAATCATAGCGACCACACGTCGAATAGACTTCACTAATACCGTCTACATCAGCAAGGCGCTCAGCGACTGCTTTTACCTGGCCTTTCTCAGTATTGATTAAAATCACAGCGTTTTGCATAGCACCCCCAAAGTAGCGTTAACAATCTAATCAGCAACCAGAGGCGAGTATAACAGGCTGCTTGCCAAGGCCAAGCACCGCTCAGTGACGCGGTTAATTGTCGCGCTTTTCATAAGGTTATTCGCACTAATTTTGAGCATGCGCTAGCATGGCTTAGAGAACTCCGGTTTATTAGTTTTGTCGGAGTATTAGAGGTGGATCACCACCCAACAACATAAGCAAAAAAACGTCAAACCGTGACGCTAAGGAGACACCATGGCTAATCAGAGCCGTCGTAAGTTCATGCGTAATAGCGTAATGGGCCTAGCCGCCCTGCCATTGGGTGTAGGTATCCTGTCAAAGACTGCTTTTGCCCAGGAACTGCCGCGCCTTGATCCCTCCAACTCTACTGCCCAGGCGCTTAATTACGTTGCGGCAGCCAGTGACGCAAGCGACCATCCAGCCTACGAGGAAGGCGAGCTGTGTTCAAACTGCATGTTCTTTAATGCAGAAACTGAAGGCTGCCAACTATTCCCGCAAAATAGCGTTGAGCCGGGAGGCTGGTGCCAGTCCTGGACTGCCAAAGGCTAACGTTAGTCGCCGCCAGGGCTTGGTAAAATAGCCAAGCTTTACCACTACCCCGCGTTTACTGCGGGGTAGTTAGTTAGCCTTAACTCACCTCTTTGTTTTCCTCCTCAATCGGCCACTGGTAACGGCGCGTCACACGGCCCTCTTCCATTGAGATTAAATGCACCGGGAATCCCCATAGTTGCTGCAAGTGGCGAATCACCGGATACACGCTGCGGCCAAGGGGCCGACGACTATCTTGCACATGATGTAACGTCAGCGAACGATCCCCACGTATGGCCGCTTCGACAACTTGGATATTGGGCTCACGCACCGATAACGCATATTGAGTTGAAAGTGCTTCGCGCACTCGCCGATACCCCCGTTCATTATGAATTGCTGCGACTTCCAGTGTTTCCACCTGATCATCATCAACAATTAAGAACAGCTTGAGATCGCGCATCACCTTCGGGGATAAAAACTGCTGTATAAACGACTCATCCTTGAAGTTTCGCATTGCAAACTCAACGGTATCGCGCCACGGGCTACCCGCAATATCGGGAAACCACTCCCGATCTTCATCCGTTGGCGCATCACAAATCCGCTTAATATCCATAAAGATCGCAAACCCTAGCGCGTAGGGATTAAGACCGCTGTAGTGCGGGCTATCAAAACCTGGCTGATTGATAACCGCGGCATGGGATTGCAAAAACTCCAGCATCAAGCCTTCATCGACTTTCCCTTCATCGTATAAACGATTCATCAGCGTATAGTGCCAGAAACACGCCCATCCTTCGTTCATCACCTGGGTTTGCCGCTGGGGATAAAAGTACTGCGCCAGCTTACGAACGATACGCACAATTTCGCGCTGCCAGGGAGCTAGAAGTGGCGCATTTTTCTCAATAAAGTAGAGCAAGTTTTCCTGTGGCTCTGAGGGATAAATACCGCCACTATGCAGACCCAGTGGGTCTGCATCGCTGTGCAGGCTACCCGGCAGTGGAGAAGTGCCATTGGGCGCATCAGGGATCGTGCGCCACAACATATTGACCTGGGTTTGCAGGTAGGCTTCACGCTCTTCCTGACGTCTTACCTCTTCTTCAGCAGAAATAGGCGAGGGTCGCTTGTAACGGTCTACACCGTAGTTTTGTAGTGCATGACAGGCATCTAACAGTTGCTCCACGGCATGGACACCGTGGCGCTCTTCACACTGCGCAATATACTTGCGTGCAAATACTAGGTAATCAACGATGGAATCGGCATCGGTCCAGGCGCGGAACAGATAATTACCTTTAAAGAAAGAGTTATGTCCATAGCAGGCATGCGCAATGACCAATACCTGCATCATTAACGTGTTCTCTTCCATCAGATAGGCAATACATGGATTGGAGTTGATCACTAGTTCATAGGCAAGCCCCATCTGGCCGCGCTTGTAGGCTTGTTCAACGGCCAGAAACTGCTTACCAAACGACCAGTGGTGGTAACCTACCGGCATCCCTACGCTCGCGTAGGCATCCATCATCTGTTCAGTGGTAATCACTTCTATTTGATTGGGATAAGTATCTAGGCGGTACTCATCGGCGAGCCTGGCGAGTTCCTCGTCGAAGCGTTCCAACACACTAAAATTCCAGTCGGAACCGGTCGCTATTGGCTTACGGGCTACACTCATGGCGTACTCCTCGGTTCACGTTACTGCTCTTGACTCAACCGACGTTTAAACAGCTCACGGAAGACAGGGTAGATATCCCCAGCATCAACAATTTGGCGCATCGCAAACCGTTCGGGGAACTGCGCGGCGACCGCTTCATATTCATGCCACAGCGATTGATGCTCATGGGGAGTAATTTCCACATAAGCGTAGTACTGCAACTGCGGCATAAGCTGTTTAACCAGTAAGTCCCGGCAAATATTCGAGTCATCATCCCAGTTGTCGCCGTCCGATGCCTGGGCGACATAGAGATTCCACTGTCCGGCGGGGTAGCGTTTTTCGATGATTTTATTTACCAGGGTGAGTGCGCTGGAAACAATGGTGCCACCGGTCTCTCGAGAGTAGAAAAACTCCTCCTCGCTGACCTCTCGCGCAGCCGTGTGGTGGCGCACAAACACCAGCTCTACTTTTTCGTAATGCTTTTCCAAAAACAAATAGAGCAGTAAGAAAAAGCGTTTAGCGATATCTTTGTGGTTTTGCGTCATAGAACCAGAAACGTCCATGACACAGAACATCACCGCCTGGCTCGAAGGCTGAGGCTGCGCTGCCAACTGGTGGTAACGCAGATCATAAGTGTCAATAAATGGCACCGCCTCAATACGCTTTTCCAAACGCTCTATTTCTGCCTTTAGCTCAACTACTCTCGCTGGGTTGCGCAGTACCGGATCCTTGCGCTCTTCTGCTGCGAGCGCCTCTTGAGCCTCTTTCAACGCTCGCTTAATAGGGGCACGCATGGCTATACGGCGTGCGTAAGCTTCCCGCATTGATCGGGTAATGCTAATTCGCGACGGCACTCCGTCACGCGCAAGCCCCGCACGCACCATTTTTATCTCTTCGAGTGACTTCAGTGGCTTGCGCTGCAGATGGGGCAACTCAAGACCATCAAATACAAACTCCAAAAACTCCTCACGGCTTAGGGTAAATGCAAACTCGTCGTCACCCTCGCCTTGATTGGAAGCCCCGCCTTCGCCCGCCCCCTCGCCACCGCCCTGACCACCAGGGCGGCGAATTTTATCGCCTTCTAAAAACTCCTTGTTGCCAGGCGATACGATATTGCGCGCCCCCCCCGGGCCATGTTGAAACACCGGCTCAGAGATATCCTTGGTAGGAATGGATACCTTTTCCCCTCGCTCCATATCAGTAATGGAGCGGCGGTTAACCGCCTCCTCCACCGAGCGCTTGATATGTTTGCGATAACGTTCCAAAAAGCGCTGCCGATTGACCGCGCTTTTGTGCTTAGCGTTAGGCCTTCGATCAATAAAGTAGGTCATACGACCTCCCGATTATCCGCTACTGGGACTTGCGCACGCGTAGGTACCACTCGGAAAGCAGCCGAACCTGTTTCTCGGTATAGCCACGATCCACCATGCGCGCCACAAAGTCCTCGTGCTTCTTCTGATCCGACTTCGACGCCTTCGCATTAAACGAAATAACCGGTAATAGCTCTTCAGTGTTAGCAAACATCTTATGCTCGATAACGCCTTTGAGCTTTTCATAAGACTGCCAGCTGGGGTTCATACCATTGTTTTGCGCACGCGCCCGCAATACGAAATTAACCACTTCGTGACGGAAGTCTTTCGGGTTAGAGATGCCTGCTGGTTTCTCAATTTTTTCGAGCTCGTCATTGAGTGACTGGCGGTTCAACAATTCGCCCGTTTCGGGGTCGCGATACTCCTGATCTTGAATCCAGAAATCCGCGTAGGTCACGTAGCGATCAAAGATGTTCTGCCCATACTCGCTATAAGATTCCAGATACGCCGTTTGGATTTCCTTACCAATGAAATCGACATAGCGCGGTGCCAGAAACTCTTTGATAAAGCCGATATAGCGTTCAAATACCTCTGAAGGCAGTTGCTCCCGCTCTAGTGCTTGCTCCAGTACATACAGCAAATGCACAGGGTTCGCGGCGACTTCGGTGCCATCGAAGTTAAACACTTTAGAAAGTATCTTGAAGGCGAAACGGGTAGACAGCCCCTGCATGCCTTCATCCACACCCGCCGCATCACGATACTCTTGGATCGACTTCGCTCGAGGATCGGTGTCTTTCAGGTTTTCGCCGTCATAGACGCGCATCTTGGAGTAGATGCTGGAGTTTTCTGGCACTTTTAGCCGCGAAAGCACCGAGAACTGCGCCAGCATGCGCAACGTATCAGGCGCGCAAGGGGCGGCATTAAGCGAGGAGTCTTCGAGCAATTTTTGGTAAATCTTGATCTCTTCAGAGACCCGCAGACAGTAAGGCACTTTGACGATATAGACACGATCCAAAAATGCCTCGTTGTTGCGGTTATTGCGAAATGCCTGCCATTCCGATTCATTCGAGTGGGCTAAAATCACCCCGTCAAAAGGAATCGCCCCCATGCCTTCTGTAGGGTTGTAGTTACCTTCTTGAGTGGCGGTAAGTAATGGATGCAGCACCTTAATCGGTGCTTTAAACATCTCGACGAACTCCATAAGCCCTTGGTTAGCGCGGCAAAGCCCGCCAGAGAAGCTGTAGGCATCGGGATCATCTTGCGAGTAAAGCTCCAACTGACGAATATCGACTTTACCCACTAACGACGAGATATCCTGGTTATTTTCATCGCCAGGCTCGGTTTTGGAGATGGCTATTTGGTTTAACCGTGAGGGATAGAGGCGCACCACCCGGAACTGAGAAATATCGCCGCCCGCCTCTTTTAAGCGTTTCGCCGCCCATGGCGACATCACACTGCGCAGATAGCGTTGGGGAATGCCGTACTCTTGCTCCAGAAGCTCACCATCTTCTTCTGGTGAAAAAAGTCCTAGCGGTGATTCATACACCGGTGAGTCTTTAATGGCATAGAAGGGGATACGTTCCATCAACAGCTTCAAGCGTTCAGCCAGCGACGACTTACCGCCACCTACTGGTCCCAGTAAATAGAGGATTTGCTTACGCTCCTCTAATCCCTGCGCGGCATGACGGAAGTACGACACAATTTGCTCGATAGCTTCTTCCATACCATGGAATTCAGCAAAAGCAGGATAGCGGCGAATCACCTTGTTCGAGAAAATGCGTGATAGACGCGGGTCTTTCGCCGTGTCGATCACTTCAGGCTCGCCAATGGCTTCCAGCATACGCTCCGCGGCGCTGGCATAAACCTTTGGATCACGGCGACAAAGCGCCAGATACTCCTCTAGGCTCATATCCTCTTGCTGAACGCGGGCAAATCGGTCTTGAACGTGATCAAAGATGCTCATGGAACTCTCCTGTGGCCCATCCCCAGCAGCTACCGCCAAGCCCAAACATCAAGCGGTGCGCAATACGAGGTGTTGCTCTATCAGCGTAGTCAGCATTAGCAAAAAGTGATGACTAAACCTTCAACGCACAATGTTTAACAATTTGAGCACAGCAGGAGAGATTAAGTTGCGTTGAATAGGTGATGCTCTTAAAAACGCTGTTCAGAACGCACGGCGCCGCCTAAAAGGCGGCGCAATGGCGGGCAGCAACGCGTCTAGTAGACGCTGTTTAGCCAGTATTAACCCAGCACTTCTTTTACATCTGCCAACAGTTGATCCAGCAATTCAACGGTGGTATTCCAAGCGCATACAAAACGTGCGCCCCCCGCTCCAATAAAGGTATAGAAGGTCCAGCCTTTGGCTTTCAACGCCTCAATAACATGGGGCGGGAATTCAACGAAAACACTATTTGCCTGGGTCGGAAACATCAGTGAAACGCCAGGTAGTGCTTGCAGCCCTTCGGATAAATAACGTGCCATGGCATTGGCATGCTCAGCGTTGGTTAACCACGCGCCGCTTTCCAACAACCCTAGCCATGGGGCAGAAATGTAGCGCATTTTCGATGCCAGTTGACCTGCCTGTTTGCAGCGGTAGGAAAAATCCTCAGCCAAATCACGGTTGAAAAACAGAATCGCCTCACCAAACGCTAACCCGTTTTTGGTCCCTGAAAAGCACAACGCATCAACGCCTACCTGCCACGTTAGCTCAGCGGGGCTTGCATTGAGACCAGCGCAAGCATTGGCGAAACGAGCACCGTCCATATGTAAACGTAAATCGTGTTTGTCTGCCATGGCACGTATTGCCAGTAACTCTTCCCGAGAGTAGACCGTGCCAACTTCTGTCGCTTGGGTAAGCGACACTACTTTAGGCTTGGGATAGTGAATATCACTACGCTTAGTGACCAGCGCTTCTATACCCTGGGGGGTTAGCTTGCCGTTAGCCCCAGGCGAGGTCAGCAGCTTCGCGCCGTTAGAAAAGAACTCAGGGCCACCACACTCATCGGTTTCAATGTGGGCCAATTCATGACAAATAACGCTGTGGTAGCTGCGCCCCATTGCAGAAAGTGCCAGTGAGTTTGCTGCAGTACCGTTAAACACAAAAAAGACATCGCAATCGTAGTCAAACATTTCGCGAAAACGATCTGCGGCACGGGCAGTCCAACGGTCATTGCCGTAGGCCAAATCATCAGCTTGATTGGCTTCAAGCAGGTATTCCATAGCCTCTGGGCAGATACCCGAGGTGTTGTCACTGGCTAAAAATCGTGGGGTACACTCCGAGGTCATGACGATAGTCCTTTTATCTGACGATCTTACGGCGCAAGCTGGGTGCCACTCGCGCCTTAATTTGTTAACTGCGGTTAACAGCTATCTTGATCGACCAGTCTATCGCCATTGCAACGCTTACGTCACCCGCCTGACTCGCTTAGCTCTATCGCTACAGAGAAGCGGCAAGACGTGTGCCTTGATCGATGGCTCGTTTAGCGTCTAGCTCTGCAGCTTCATCGGCGCCGCCGATCACATGAAAGCATGCTCCCACCTGACTTAAGGGCGCGATAAGCTCGCGAACCGACTCCTGCCCGGCGCATACCACGACCGTGTCCACCGCCAGCACCTGCTCTTCGCCTTCGCGGCGAATGTGAAGACCGGCATCATCGATTTTCAAATACTCGCAGCCAGTCAGGGTTTTAACTCCCCGCTGTTTTAGTGATGCACGATGCACCCAACCCGAGGTTTTGCCCAGGTTCTTACCTGGCTTAGAGCTTTTGCGCTGAAGCATAATAATGTCACGGGGAGACGCTGGCGGCATTGGCGGCTTTAGACCACCACGATCGCCTACGGCAAGATCTACGCCCCACTCATCACACCAAGCGGCCACCTCCATTTCAGAATGCCCCTGGTCAGCGAGCAGTTCTGATACATCAAAACCAATACCACCAGCGCCAATCACGGCTACGCGCTGGCCCACACGTTCAGGATGCTCAATCGCTTCAGCGTAGCTAAGCACACTGGCATGGTCGGCCCCCGGTAGCGCAAGTTCACGGGGGGTAACGCCGGTGGCAATCACCACCTCGTCAAATTCAGCTAGTGTATCGAGGGTAGCCGCCGTATTTAGGCGAACATCTACCGCGTGTTTTTCTAACATCACCCGGAAGTAGCGCAACGTTTCGTTGAACTCCTCTTTACCGGGAATTTTACGGGCGTAATTAAACTGCCCACCCAACTCGCTACGTCGCTCAAACAGCACCACGTGATGCCCCCGACTAGCAGCGGCCACAGCGGTGGCAAGCCCCGCGGGACCGCCGCCGACAACCGCTACCTGCTTGGGTACTTGCGTGGGTTCGAGTGTCAGCTCGGTTTCATGGCACGCCCTTGGGTTAACCAAGCATGATGTGAGCTTGCCCATAAAGGTGTGGTCTAGGCAGGCTTGGTTACAGGCAATACAGGTATTAATTTCGTCTGAAAGGCCCGCCTCGGCTTTACGCACCCATTCAGGGTCAGCCAAAAACGGGCGTGCCATCGACACCATATCCGCGTGCCCTTCAGCCAACACTCGCTCCGCCACCTCGGGCATATTGATACGGTTGGTGGTAATCAGCGGGATGGATAGTGCTGCTTTAATACGCTTTGTAACTTCGGTAAACGCTGCCCGAGGCACGCTGGTTACAATGGTTGGTACTCGGGCTTCGTGCCAGCCAATACCTGTGTTGATCACATTCGCGCCTGCGGCTTCAATGGCTTGACCAAGCTGCACCACTTCTTCCCACGTACTGCCTTCTTCCACCAGATCAATCATCGATAGGCGAAAGATAATCAAAAAGCGCTCGCCCACTGCCGCGCGAATGCGTTTCACAATTTCGATTGGGAAGCGAATGCGTCGCTCAAAATCACCGCCCCACTCATCATCACGCTGATTGGTGCGACGACAAATAAACTGGTTGATCAAATAGCCTTCAGAGCCCATCACCTCAACACCGTCATAGCCCGCCTGCTGGGCAAGCTGCGCACAGCGCACATAGTCGTCTATCTGCTGCTCAACGTCGTCGCCTGAAAGTGCCCGAGGCATAAATGGGTTGATTGGCGCCTGCAGCGCAGAGGGCGCTACCAGCTCTGGCGAGTAGGCATAGCGCCCGGCATGGAGAATCTGCATACACAAATGCCCGCCCGCGTCATGCACAGCCTCTACCACCCCACGATGTTCCGCTAACTGGCTCTCATCGGTAAGTGCATTTGCCCCTTGGAATACAGCGCCTTCAGCATTAGGAGCAATACCGCCGGTTACAATCAGGCTAACCCCCGCGCGAGCCCGCTCAGCATAAAAGGCTGCTAGACGCTCAAAACCATTGGGAGCTTCTTCTAAATTGGTGTGCATTGAGCCCATCAACACACGATTAGGTAGCGTTAAGTGGCCAACGGTTAGTGGTTGGAACAGATGCGGGTAGGCGGGCGTATGGTTCATCACGGTACTCCTTTATATTTTTAACAACATTCAAACAAGCGTATGACATACACCGCCTCACGTACAGTCCTTTACTCCCTCAACCTGTCACCCTTTAGCCGACTTGCGAAACCATCAATCTTTATGGCAAAGCACTTGCTCCTCTTGCGAAAGCACGTCACATTACCAGGCTAACGATAAGGGAACGCGCTATGCCATTGATTTACTTTTTACCGCCACTAGCCACTGTGTTGATTTGGTCAGGAAACATGACGATTAACCAATTAACAGTGGGTACCATTGCGCCTAGCAGTATTGCTTTTCTACGCTGGCTGCTGGCGCTGGCGATAATGACACCGTTTGTGCTTCCTGCGGCATTACGTCATCGTGATGAAATACGCCGCCACTGGCCAAAACTGGCGTTGCTGGGGCTACTTGGCATGGGGCTGTGGCAAGGCTTGGCGTATATGGCGGCGGAAACAACAACTGCCACCAATATGGGTATTTTGGCTGCCATGGTGCCGCTTCTCACCGTACTCTTAAGCGCACTGATCTTGCGCGAGCCGCCCACATTAGGTGGTATTGCCGGGGGCGTTCTGGCATTCGTTGGCGTCACGGTACTGCTTGGGCGAGGCAACCCTTTGTCGCTGCTGCAACTGCAGGTAGCCACCGGTGACGCATTAATGGTGGTTGCTGCCACTTGCTACGCCCTCTATGGCGTAATGCTGAAGCGCTGGGCGATGAACCTCCCCCCTTGGGTTATGCTCTATGCCCAGGTCTGTTTTGCGGTTCTATTTCTACTCCCCCCCTATTTAATGGGCCCTATGACCCCCATAGATAGCCATAATATCGGGTTAATTCTTTACGCAGGCATTCCCGCCTCCATCATTACCACGTTCTTATGGATGCGCGCGGTACGCCAAATCGGCGCGAACCAGTCGAGTATTTTTATCAACTTAATGCCGCTATTTAGCGCCCTGATTGCCATGGCGTTTTTAGGCGAGCAAGTGGCCGGGTTCCACTTTATGGGTGGGCTACTGATTCTTGCCGGGGTCATTATGGCGCAAACGTTGACACGCCCCCTGGTGCGCCCTATTGCGGCGGATAAAACGAGTAACGCACAGCAATGATACAATAGGCCACCTTCATTCGACGGCCGGGAACCCCTGAACATGTCCTTAGAAGAACTGCACCTTAATCTTCGCAACCTCACCAGCGATGACTACAACCAGCTCAAAACGCTGATGGATGCGGTATATCACGACATCGGCGGTGCGTGGCCAAAGCACACTATTGACAAGCTCATTGAGGAATTCCCTGATGGCCAAATTGCCATTGAGGACGATGGTGCGCTGGTGGGCGTTGCGCTAACGGTTCAGGTCGATTACGACGAGTTTTCCAACCCCCACAAATATGACGATCTGATCGGCCATCGTGAAACTATCCTTAACGACCAAGATGGCGATGCCATGTACGGGCTGGATGTATTGATCCACCCCGACTACCGTGGCTATCGCTTAGGTCGGCGTTTATATGAAGCCCGCAAAGAGCTGTGCCGCTCACACAACCTGCGTGCCATTCTGGCAGGTGGACGCATTCCCGAGTACCACCAGTACGCTCAAGAACTGACCCCAGCAGAGTACATCGAAAAAGTCTCTCGCAAAGAGATCTACGACCCGATTTTGTCGTTCCAATTGGCTAACGACTTCCAAGTAAAACGCTTACTGCGTAAATATTTGCCGGAAGATGAGCAGTCCCGCGGCTATGCCACGCTGTTGGAGTGGAACAACATCCTGTTCGAGCCTGCTGAGAGCGTGCTAGATACCCGCCCGACTCAAGTACGAGTGGGCGCAGTACAGTGGCAAATGCGTGAGTTCGCTTCCGTGGAAGCAGCGCTGCAACAAATTGAGTACTTTGTTGACGCATTATCAGATTATCAAAGTGACTTTGCGGTATTTCCGGAGTTGTTCAATGCGCCACTGATGGGCCTACAAGACCGCTCGGCCCAGCAGGATCAAATGGGCGCGATTCGCTTTTTAGCGGGCTTCACCGAGCGTTTTAAAAGCGAGCTTTCGCGGATGGCGGTGTCGTATAACATCAACATCGTTGGTGGTTCGATGATTGAAGTCGGTGACGATGACCGGCTATACAACATTGCCTACTTATTCCACCGGGATGGCAAAATCGAAAAGCAGTCGAAGCTGCATATCACCCCCCAAGAGCGCCGCGACTGGGTGATCGAAGGTGGTGATAACCTGCAGGTCTTTGACACCGATGCAGGTCGCGTAGGCATTTTGATTTGCTACGACGTTGAGTTCCCGGAACTTGGCCGCCTGCTAGCCGATCAGGATATGGATATACTGTTTGTACCGTTCTGGACAGACACCAAAAACGGCTATCTGCGCGTACGCCACTGCGCCCAAGCAAGAGCCATTGAAAACGAGTGCTATGTAGTACTGTGTGGCAGCGTCGGCAACTTACCTTCGATCGAGAACCTGGATATCCAGTATGCTCAATCAGCCGTGTTCTCACCGTCAGACTTCGCTTTCCCCCACGATGCAGTGCTGGCGGAAACCACGCCTAACACCGAAATGATCTTCTTCTCGGACCTAGACCTGACGCGTCTTACCGTTGTGCGTGCCGAAGGCTCTGTCACCAACTTGAAAGATCGTCGCAAAGATTTATTTGACCTACGCTGGCGCGACTGGTCCTGGAAGTCTGGGGCTAATCTGGAAGAGTAAGAGGTGTGAGATAATAAAATAGCCAAGTGCACGGCCTCCCACAATATTATTGTGGGAGGCCTATTTATCGGTGGTTCGACCTCTGGGCAGATACCCATTGTAGGAGGCCGATTTATCGGGCGATGGCGGCGTAGCCGCCTTTGGCCAACATAAGCAGCAAAGCCTGAATCATCGCAAGCTGAAACTCTCTCTTACAACGTTGGCTCAATCAGGCCAGACAAGATGTGCAGGAACGCGCCCTTTGCTATCAAACATAACGCCTTCATCGCGCAATTTCTCATGCTGGCGGTCAGCACCGCCGTGGTCGGCTAGCGTTAGTGACGCAGCAATGACGCGATGCCAGGGTAGCTGATGCCCTTCTGGTAAGTGGCGCATCGCCGAACCAACCATGCGCGGCGTAGCGCCCTCCGTCATCGCCGCGATACGCCCATAGGTGGTTACCCGCCCAGCAGGAATCTGATCAACAATGGTATAAATTTGTTCGAGCAGTTCTGGGCGTGGCATTGTCGCCTCTTTTAAATCAACGTATTACTAGAGTGTTTCGACCAGTTGATCGATCGCTTGGAACGCTTCTTTTAGCGCAGTATCACGCTGAGCGTCACCCATATTCAAGCCTTCCGCAAAGACAACATCCACATCGCTAATGCCCATTAAACCGAGCATGGCTTTAAGGTGTGGCGTTTGGCTGTCTAATTCAGTCCCTGCGTACTGACCACCGCGAGCCGCTAAAATAATCGCACGCTTACCTTCAAGCAAACCCTGCGGACCATTTTCAGTGTAGCGGAAGGTTTCTCCAGCGCGCAGCACGCGGTCAAACCACGCCTTCAACTGGGATGGAATACCTAAATTATACAGCGGCACCGCCAGTACCAAGACATCACTCGCCCGTAGCTCTGCCAACAGTTCGTCAGAGTGAGCTGCTAATGCTTGCTGATCGGCGTTGCGCTCGTTGGCGGGTGTCTGCCATGCACCGAGCTCTTCGATCGCAAGGTGCGGTAACGCGTTAGCCACCACGTCACGCTGAGCAACCACTACATCATAAGCTTCCGTTTTGGTTTTAAAATGGTTGGCCAACGCATTGGACTGGCCGTTTTCACCTAGGATAGAAGAAGTTACAAGCAGTGCACGTGTGGTCATGGATAATTTCCTAACGTATTAGTGGGAACTCTGGTAACTATTTTACGGCGCTTTTCGATTAAAAAAAGCGCAACGTTTCCCCCGCCTCATTCGAAAAAATCGAATCAACGAACAACAAAAAGCCCCGTTCTGCAGTACTCGCAGTAACGGGGCTTTGGTCTATCGCGTCAAAAAATAGCGTTTATTTGCGCTTTGGCCACGCGCTAGGATCTACTTTATTCACCAATTTAGGGAATTTACTGGGATCAAACACAGGCTCTTGGCCAGCCTTCAACTGAGCGTCGTAATCACGGAACAGTGCAAAGGCAATCGGCGATAGCAGCAAAATAGCCACTAAGTTAATCACTGCCATCATACCCATGGAAAGATCGGCAAAATTCCAGATAGCACCTAAGCTAGCAACCGAGCCTACCATCACCATACCGAGTACCGCCAAGCGATAAATCAGCACCGCAATAGGCGCACGACGGCCTGCCAAGTACTCAATATTAGATTCACCGTATGAGTAGTTAGCGATCACCGAAGTGAATGCAAACAGCAAGATCGCCACGGCAATAAACATACCGCCCCAATCACCCACATGGCTAGAGAGCGCGATTTGGGTAAGCTGAATACCGTTGTTTTCTTCGCCAGCCAGCAGCTCAGGCCCAGCCATAATGATGATGGCCGCAGTGGCAGTACAAATGACCAAGGTGTCTAAAAACACGCCCAGCATTTGAATAAACCCTTGCGCAGCGGGGTGGTCTGGCTGAGTACTGGCGGTCGCGGCAGCATTGGGCGCTGACCCCATACCCGCCTCGTTAGAGAACAGACCACGCTGAATACCGTTCATAATAGCTTGAGAAATGGCATACCCCATTGCGCCACCGGCCGCCTGCTCTAAACCAAACGCACTCTTAATAATGGTCATAAAGGCAGCGGGCAAATCGCTGATATTGAGCGCCACCACCGTGAGTGCCAACAGCAAATACAACAGTGCCATTAGCGGCACCACTAGCTCAGCTACTTTAGCAATCGACTTCAAGCCGCCAAATATAATGGGCGCAACCACCGCCATCAGAACTAACCCCATGGCCCAGGTGGGAATGGCAAATGCCTGTTCCATGGCCTGGGCGATGGAGTTGGCCTGTACGCTGTTAAACGCCAACCCGAACGCGATAATTAAGCAGATCGAAAACAGTACCGCCAGCCAGCGAAGCCCCAGGCCACGTTCAATATAGCGAGCCGGACCACCACGGAAGGTGTTATCACCGTGATCAACTTTATAGGCCTGGGCTAGAGTGGACTCCACAAAACTGGTCGCCATACCCACCATGGCGGTCAGCCACATCCAAAAGATCGCGCCGGGACCACCAAAATAAATCGCTACCGCCACACCCGCTAGGTTACCGGTACCAACCCGTGCCGCCAGACTGGTAGAAAGTGCCTGAAAAGAAGAGATACCGCCGTTAGATTGACGCGAACTGCGCAGCAGTTTGAACATGTGTCCAAAGTAACGTACTTGGATACCGCGGGTCATAATGGTGAAGTAGAGGCCAGCACCGATCAGCAGGTAGATCAGCACACTGCCCCATAGCAGCCCGTTGCCGCGATCAACCATCGCCGTCAACAGAGGAGGAAGAGTAAAATCCATAGGTAATGCGCCTTTTGTATAACAGTGGAGGCGCCTCATTCTTCACGGCTGCACCAAAATGGCAAGAAAAATGGAAAAATTCCTACCAAACAGTCATTACAACTAAATTGGTCTCATTAGCCACGCTTAAACACCGAATATGATTTCATCCGGTTACGCCTCTAACGTATGCTGTCGCTTTTTTAGTACCAGCGACGAGGAAATAGATGTCACGCACGTTACTAAAAGGCATTGGGCTAGTCGTTGTAGTGGTCATGCTGGGTATCATGTGGCGCTGGCTTCAGCAGCAAGGCTTACTCACCGAAACCCACCTGGCCGAGCTAGCGTCCGCCATCAGTCAATGGAAGCAAGCTCCCTGGATGTTTGTCGCCGTGATAGCCGTTTATACTGGCTCGCTACTGGTCATGTTTCCGTTAAGCCTGCTAGTCGTCTTGACCGGCTTACTGTTTGGGCCGCTTTGGGGGTTGGCTTATGCCACGCTGGGTACGCTAAGTTCTTCGGTAGCCTCTTATTGGGTCGGCTATTGGATGGGGCGCGACGCACTAATGCGCTATGGCGGACGCCATTTGCGTGGACTTTCCGGCTACTTATCCAAGCGCGGCATTCGCACCATGGCAGTGATCAATCTGTTGCCCTTAGCCCCTTTCACGCTCACCAATATGCTAGCCGGTGCGTTTCATGTTAATTTTCGCGATTACATGATCGGATCGACCTTGGGAATTGTGCCAGGACTCGCGGCGGTAATACTGCTAGGAAGCCAATTGGGCGCCCTATTTACCGCGGCGTCTCATCAAGAATTGGTATGGGCAGTCATAGGCCTTGGCGCTGGCGTGGGACTGCTGTGGTTGCTAAAGCGTATAGCGACCTCACGATCTAGCAAAAATAACAACGACCTGGCCTGAAACAGCGGCTATTTCGCGTAATACTTGGCCAGTACCTCGGCATAGAAGTGCGCGACCGCTCCTGCAAACTCAGCGATATCATAGTCGCTAGCAAATCTTTTTGCCTGCTTGCCCAGGGTGTCTCTCAACGCGTTATCCTCGGCTAACGCCATTACCCGCTGCCCCCACTTTTGCCGGTTTTGCGGCGTTTTATAGCCATTAAAGCCATCACGCACTACGTCATCAATACCGCTAGAGCGTACCGCCACAACTGGCAGGCCAGCGGCCATGGCTTCTAAAATCACCATGCCTTGAGTTTCAGAAGTAGACGCAAACACAAAGATGTCGCCTAAGTGGTAATAGCGCGCCATCTTCTCCGGCGGCACAGCGCCCACCAAAGTTACCTGCTCCTGCAGCGCCAACGCCTCTATATGCTGTTGAACGGCTTGCCGATCAGGGCCATCACCAATTAACAATAAGCGCAACGACTGCCTGCCCAGTTTTTTCAATTCCGCCAATGCTTCCAGCATAAAACCAATATTTTTTTCTTGGCTAATTCTCGAGACACTCACTAATACCGTATCGGCTGGGTCGATGGAAAGCTGATGGCGCAGTTCTTCCAACGCATCACGATCCGTGTCGGCGAATTGCGCCGTATCAATGCCCGTAGGCTGTATTAGCGTCGGTGTTTTCACCCCAATCATGCGTAGATACTCTTCTGCCGAGTAGGTGGGCACGATGACGCCTTGGCAGCGGTTAGAGAAGTGCTTGATCAACGAATGCGAAATCAAATTACGAAACAGAGCTCCAGGCAGCGGCACAAAATGGGCGTAATGTTCTAACCGTGTGTGATAGGTATAAACAACCGGCACGCGTAGCCGCCGCCCCATCCATAGCCCCATCGAGCCCAACCAAAAAGGATGATGGACATGGATAATATCCGGTTTAAAGCGCTGCAGGCAGTGGCGAAAACGTGCACTAAACGGATTGGTCAAACGGAACTCACGCTTTTCACCAAAGGCCATCACAGTGGGTACACGCAAGATCGTCTCATCGTCTTGCCACGCCTCTCGATAACGCGGCACCAACAACTGCACCTGATGCTTTAACTCGCGAAGCCCTTGGCGAAGTCGCTCCACGGAAACCGACACACCGGAGACGAACGGGAAGTAGTTATTCGATATCATCGCCACCCGCAGGGGCTTCTCCAGATACGGTGTTGGATCAATATCAAAATCTGGGTAATAGTGGCGCTCTTCAAAAATCAGTCGGTACAAGCGCATCGCTAACAGTGACAACACTCCGACAATGAGCAGAAAGCGAGGGTAGCTGACGTAAAAAAACGCATACACCGTTGAGGCAACACTGCTGAGCATCCGCCACCAGCCTGGACTATCCACATTCAGCCGAACGGGCGTGATGGCGACGTTTTCGCCATTTACGTCGACCACTACATAGTGATGAAAACTGTCATTAGCATCCATCAAAATGCCACCTGCTCCCCCCGTGGTGACGTAATCCACTCCGTTCATCGTTTGGTGCGAATAAAGCGACAGGTTGGCCGAAAACACACTGTCCACCGCGTACTGCTCCGACAAGCGCATAATGCCTTCACTCAGCCGTGGATCATTGAGGTAATTATCGGCTTCAAATAAGGGCGCATCGCTAATCACGTTATGCAGTGGCAAGCCAATGAACAAAAACCGATGCTGCGCTTCAGAGGCAGCCAGCTCGCGCTCTAACCAATCTAGCTGCCATGCGGTAGACGACTTACCCGTACCATCCAAAAAGATAAAATGGCTGTTACCCGCAACGAAGGAATAAAAATGCGGACCAAAGTATTCATAGAAAAGATAACTGCCAAAATCACTGTCTTCATGGGCACCATAAGTCAGTACATACGGCACGCTTAACTGCTCTAAACTTTGGTAAATCGCCTTATAGCTCTCCTGCTGCCCCCCACTCACCGCGTTCCCCGCTGACACCATAAAATCAATATCGCTTTGGTTCAGCCTAGGAATGATTTCATCCTGAAACACATTCACTGAATTATTGATATTACCTACTACCGCAAAACGGTAGGAGTTTCGTCCCGCGAGTTGCTCACGGATATCCGCCACTTCCCTAGTGTGCAATGCCTCAAATTCAGGCTTAGCAACATAGAGCCATATTTGGTGAGTAATCAGCCCTGCCACCAGCGCGAGGTTGAGCACAAACAGCAGTCTTAGCCAGCGCTGGCGAGTCAAGCGAAAAGAGCGTCGAAGCATGTAGAGGCGCTTATTGAAAAGAAGTCGTTAGAAAAGAAAAAATCGGATATTTAATTCGCTTCACGGCCGTTTATCGTTGCTAACAGACGCCGCGAACCACCCTGCTCACGGTGTTCCCCCATCCATATTCCTTGCCAAGTACCCAGCGCCAAACGGCCATCACGTATGGCGAGCGTTAGCTGAGTACCCAATAAGCTGGAGGCTACATGAGCGGGCATATCGTCTGGGCCTTCAAGGGTATGGCGAAAATAGTTTAGGCCTTCAGGTACTAAGCGGCGAATAAAGGCATCCAGGTCGTGACGGACGTCAGGATCAGAGTTTTCATTTAATGTAAGCGAGGCAGAAGTATGCATTAACTGCAGGTGCAGTAGCCCTTGACTACACTCGGCCAAGCGCGGCAATGCCCTAGCGATCTCATCCGTAATTAGATGAAAGCCCCTGGGCATTGCCGGTAAGTGAATCTCTTGTTGATGCCACATAACCACTCCTTTGTTGTAGGTATTGTAAGGGCTTATTCAGTACAGAAATACCAAAACCTATTGCCATTTCCTGCCGGTTCAAGAGACACCTAAGGAAACCGTTCATGGCGCTTATTTCACCATACTGATAGATTTAACACTTATTATTCCATGCAGTCATTAGGAGCGTGCAATGCTCACTGCCGCACGAATACCAGGCAAGAAAGTGGGGGAAATCATTGGGCTTATGGCCCTCAGCAGCCTTGTACTAACCGGCTGTACCGGCATTCCTGACGGCACCGAGCCTGTCACAAACTTTGAACTTAACCGCTATTTAGGTCAGTGGTATGAAATCGCCCGCCTGGATCACTCCTTTGAGCGAAACTTAGACTGTGTAACGGCTAGCTACAGCCTACGTGACGATGGCGGTGTCCGTGTGATCAATCGTGGCTACAACCTCACAGAACAAACATGGAATGAAGCTGAAGGCCGCGCCTACTTTATTGACGATGAAAACATCGGGCGGTTAAAAGTCAGCTTTTTTGGCCCTTTTTATGGCGGCTATAACGTTTTAGAACTGGATGAAGACTATCAGTGGGCGCTGGTATCAGGCCCGAACCGCGATTACCTATGGATTCTCTCGCGGACGCCAGTGATGGAAAGCGCGCAGGAAGAGCGGCTACGCCAGCGCGCCGCCGAGCTTAATTTTCCCACGAATGAATTGATTGACGTTGTCCAAGATAATAGCTGTCCCGAACGCTAATCACAGAAGGAATTACTATGGCCCACCGCATTGCTGTCATCGCTGGCGACGGTATTGGCACCGAAGTCATGCCCGAAGGCATTCGCGCCCTGGAAGCTGCCGCACAGCGTTTTAACATTGACCTTGCATTCACAACGTTTGAATTTGGTAGCTGTGACTACTACCTAGCGCACGGCAAAATGCTGCCCGACGACTGGTTCGAGCAGCTCAAGGGCTTTGATGCGCTGTTTTACGGCGCCGTCGGCTGGCCCGACAAAGTTCCCGACCATATTTCACTCTGGGGCTCGCTGCTACAGTTTCGTCGCCAGTTTGACCAGTACATCAACTCACGCCCCTGCAAACTGATGCCGGGCATCAAAAGTCCATTAGCAGGCCGCGAGCCAGGCGATATCGACTTTTATGTCGTACGCGAAAACACCGAAGGCGAGTATTCAAGTGTCGGCGGCAAAATGTTCGAAGGCACCGAGCGTGAGATTGTTCTTCAAGAGACGGTGATGAGCCGCGTCGGCGTCGACCGAGTTTTGAAGTATGCGTTTGATCTTGCCCAAACCCGTCCGCGTAAAAAGCTCACCTCCGCCACCAAGTCCAACGGCATCTCAATCACCATGCCCTACTGGGATGAGCGGGTAGCCGAAATGGCCAAACAGTATCCCGACATTGCGGTGGACAAATTCCACATCGATATTCTGACCGCTAATTTTGTGCTGCACCCAGATTGGTTTGATGTGGTGGTCGGCAGTAACCTGTTTGGCGATATTCTTTCAGATCTTGGCCCCGCCTGCACAGGTACTATCGGTATTGCGCCCTCTGCTAATATCAACCCGGAAGGCACGTTCCCCAGCCTGTTTGAACCAGTTCACGGCAGCGCACCAGACATCGCTGGCAAAGGTATTGCTAACCCTATTGGCCAAATCTGGTCCGGTGCCATGATGCTAGAGCACCTGGGCTATAAAGAAGCCGCCGATACGATGGTGAAAGCCATTGAAGACGTGTTAAGCGAAGGCGATAGTCAAGTACTCACACGAGATATTGGCGGGCTAGGCAATACGCTCAGTCTAGGTCACGCGATTGCTGAACGTATTCGCGGCTAAGGCTAACTAAACAATGCCTCCCTGCAAAAACAGTGAGGCATTACCTTTCAAGCGTGCTGGCAAATGAGCGTTAGCTCACCAGCTTCGCAGTAATTTCCGCGACATGCTTACCTTGGAAATGGGCAATTTTTAGCTCGCGATCATCCGGCTGACGTGAACCATCGCCCCCAGCAAGCGTGGATGCGCCATAGGGTGTTCCGCCGCTCACTTTGGAAATATCAAACTGCTCTTCAATACCATAGCCAATTGGCACAATTACCATGCCGTGATGGGCTAACGTTGTCCAAGTGGAGGTAATGGTCATTTCATCACCGCCGCCGGTCCCGGTAGAGGTGAACACACTCGCCACCTTGCCACGCAGCGCGCCCTTGGCCCACAACCCACCGGTTTGGTCTAAGAAGGTACGCATCTGACCAGCCATATTGCCGAACCGTGTTGGCGTGCCAAAAATGATTGCGTCGTAATCAGCAAGCTCCTGTGGCGTCGCTTCTGGCGTCGTGAAGTCCTGCTTACCACCCGCATTTTTGAACGCTTCTGCTGGCATAGTCTCAGGCACACGTTTAACGGTCACTTCAACACCATCAACGCTTTTCGCCCCCTCTGCCACCGAGGCCGCTAGCGTATCGATGTGGCCATACATGGAATAATAAAGAACTAGTACCTTTGCCATTACCCACTCCTTGTCGTGTTTTCTGGTAGCGCTGTGTCTTGCCCATCTTGGTCTTATGAAAATCTATTAATACAATAGCTCAGCGTAGCGTAGAAAAAAGCGAATGTTTTCGATGCCCTCCTTCGATTTTATCGATTAGAACCTTTTCATATATATCAGTGGGTATGGATACTTTTCACGCTGAATTTTCATGTTCGCACCTGCGTTTTTCACGCTATCGACGTCCCCCCTTGTGGTTAAGCTTCAGCGTGTTAAAGGTACAACATTACAAAAAGCTGACGCTCCCTGCTCAAGGAAAACTTCATGCTTGGCCAATGGCTTGATTGGACTCTCGATGACAAACACTCTTCTCCGCGGTCAGGCCGCTTTGGCAGCGGTACCTACCAATTACATGCACCGGGGATTTTAGAGATAACCCCGGCGACCGTTCGTCCAGCGGCTCATGCTTGCGTGTTCTCTGCAGCGATACACGGTAACGAAACGGCCCCCGTGGAGCTGTTGGGTAACTGGCTATCTGCGATAGAAGCTGGCACGGTCACTCTTGGTGCTCCCGTGCTAGTGATCTTGGGCAATCTGCCTGCCTTGAAAGCCCAGCAGAGGTTTATCAGGACGAACCTCAACCGCTTATTCCAGCGCGAACTCGCCGAAACAGGCGATGAGCCTGATCGGGCTCGCGAGTTAATGTCAGCGGTAGACAGTTTTTATCATCGTCATCAGGCGCTGCCTAAACTGCACTATGATTTACACACGGCCATTCGCGGTAGCCTATATACTCGCTTTGTCGTAGAGCCATTCGCAGACACCGTGATCCACCCAGAGCAGTGGGAATGGCTCGCGGCGGCGGATATGCAAGCGGTGCTACACCAGCACCAGCACAGCTGGACGTTTTCTCACTATAGTAAGCACTACCATGCTGCCCAAGCCTTCACCTTCGAATTAGGCCGCGTTGCGCCCTTTGGAGAAAACGATATGGCGGCATTAGCACCAATGTTAACGCTTATTAGCGCGCTTAGCGCTGGGGAGCAGCCGCCTAAAAAGCCCGCTGCAACAATGAGATTTTTCCAAGTTCAGCATGAGCTAATGCGCCAGGCTGAAAACTTTCGTCTCTGTTTCGATGAAGATGTCCCCAATTTCAGTCGCTTTGAGCCGGGTACTTGTCTCGCCAAGGATAGCGTCGCAGGTGACTTTATTGTTGGGGACACGCCTTTACATGTGGTATTTCCCAATGCAAAGGTTGAGATTGGCGCACGAGCCGCACTGCTAGTTGCCCCTTCTCACGCCAGCTAGCGACCCAAGCACCACATTAACAAAACTTAACTTAACGCTTTAAAAACAATAACGTAGAGGCTTTTCAAGGCTTATCAATGTGTATTAAACAAACGTTTTTCTTATTAATCGCATAAGGAAAGCACGCAATACGCACAAGGCCTGATAGAATCGCCCCTTTTTTCGCGCTAGCCGCCTATCAAGCACATGTTTTAAACCTGTTGCTGTAGCGGCAACCCTGTACTGGAGCCACTGTTATGGCTGATACGCCTACTCCCCTTGAAGTGCGCAATATAAAAAAGCGCTTTGGCGATACAGAAGTTCTCAAAGGCCTCTCTCTCGAAGCCCAAAAGGGTGATGTCATCACTCTGATAGGTGCATCGGGGTCTGGCAAAAGTACCTTCTTGCGCTGTATGAACCTCTTGGAACAACCTGACGAAGGTGAACTGTTCGTTCATGGCGAGCAGATTCGCTTTAAAACGACCAAACATGGCCGCGAACCTGCCGATTGGAAACAAGTCGTGCAAATGCGTGCCAAGCTGTCGATGGTTTTCCAGAGCTTCAACCTATGGGCCCACATGACATTGCTTGAGAACATTATCGAAGCACCTATTCATGTCCTGGGAAAACCCAAAAAAGAAGCTATCGAACACGCACGAGCACTGCTTGAGCGCGTTGGGCTAAGCGCACGCGCTGATGCCTACCCAGCGCAAATGTCGGGTGGACAGCAACAGCGCGGAGCAATTGCCCGAGCGCTCGCGATGGATCCCGAAGTAATGCTGTTCGATGAGCCAACGTCGGCGCTTGACCCAGAACTGGTTGGCGACGTTTTGAAAGTAATGCACGGCTTAGCCGATGAAGGGCGTACCATGGTGGTGGTCACTCACGAGATGAGTTTTGCCCGCGATGTATCCAGCAAAGTAATTTACCTGCACCAAGGCTTGGTAGAAGAAGCGGGCGCGCCTGCTGATGTACTGGGCAATCCGCAATCACCGCGCTTAAAGCAATTTCTGGCCCCCAAATATTGATCAGCGAGGCACACCATGCTTGATTTGCAAGGTTATGGCCCCCGCCTGATCGAAGGGGCGGGCGTTACCATTCAATTAGCGGTTCTTTCGCTTATTCTGGCCATTTTACTTGGCTTGTTAACAGCGACTGCCAAAATGTCACGCAGTTGGCTCCTGCACCGCATTGCAACGGTATACACCACCGTTATTCGCGGCGTGCCCGATCTGGTACTGATGATGCTGCTGTTCTTTGGCGGTCAAATCGGTGTCAATGCCATTAGCGACATGCTGTACGACAGCTATGGAATTGATATTTATATTAATTTTAATGCATTCGCGGCGGGCGTTCTGACCATTGGGTTCATTTTTGGCGCTTACATGGGTGAAACCTTCCGCGGCGCTTTCATGGCGGTTGATAACGGCCAGATTGAAGCAGGAAAAGCGTACGGTATGAGCAGCGCTTTGGTATTTCGGCGTATTCGCTTTCCGCAAATGATGCGCCACGCACTCCCTGGCTTATCTAACAACTGGATGGTACTGCTTAAAACAACGGCACTGGTATCAGTAATCGGTTTGACAGATATGGTTCGCGTCGCTGCGGAGGCTTCCCGAGCCACCCATGAACCCTTTACTTTCTTACTTCCCGTCGCAGCGGCTTACTTGCTGATTGCTAGCGTATCCGAGTGGATCTTCGTGCGGCTACAAAAACGTTACGACATTGGCTTTGGGGGGCAATGAAATGCTGGATATTTCTGCGTGGTTCAACGACCTGCTAGCTGGCAACGTAATTTTCACCCCAGATACGTTAGGCTACTACTGGGAAGGGCTAGTCACGACAACCCAACTGGTATTCCTTTCTTTGGTAGCGGGCTTAATACTGGCAGTGCCACTTGCCGTTATGCGCAGCTCAAAGCATAAGTGGATTAGTTTACCCATCTATTTTTACACCTATGTCTTTCGTGGCACGCCACTGCTAATTCAGCTATACATCATCTACTATGGCGTGGTGTTTGTTGAGGGTATTCAGGAAACATTTTTGTGGCCAATCCTGCGGGAAGCTTTCTACCCCGCACTGATTGCCTTCACGCTTAATACGGCGGCCTATACGACTGAAATTTTCCGAGGGGCTATCAAAGCGACATCCAAAGGGGAAATTGAAGCTGCCAGGGCTTACGGCATGTCACAAAACCTGATGATGCGGCGTATTATTCTGCCCAGCGCTTTCCGACGTGCCCTGCCCGCCTATGGCAACGAAGTTATCTTTATGCTGCATGCCAGCGCCATTGCCAGCGTCGTCACGCTAATGGATCTGACAGGGGCTGCACGCTTCGTTTATGCCCGCTTCTACGCACCCTTTGATGCTTTCTTATTCGTAGCAGTGATCTATCTTTGCCTCACTTTTGCCATTTTGTACTTCTTCCGTTTCCTGGAGAAAAAGCTGTTGGCCCACTTAAGGCCGCAAAATAACTAGCATCACGAGAACCGTATCAAGAGCATTTAATAACAAAAGCATCGAGTGATAAAAACAGCCACGTTTGTTGCACCGTCAAACAAACGTTGGTTCATAGCAACGTTCCCTCTTTTCGTTCGCCCTAACCTAGGGTACGTTAAAGGGGATCACCTCTAGTGAACCTGCTTTCTACGGAGTATAAGAATGAAGAAATTACTAACAGTATCTGTGCTTGGTTTAGCCATTGCCGCGGCCTCTTCTGCCCAGGCGCGGGATTACGACCATGTACGTATTGGCGTCGACGTTCCCTATGAACCAATGGAATACCGCACAGCCGATGGTGAACTGACTGGTTTTGATATCGACCTGGGCAACGCCCTATGTGATCAGATGGGTGTGACCTGTGAGTGGGTCGAGCAAGAGTGGGATGGCATTGTTCCTGGCCTTCTATCGCGCAACTACGATGCCATTATGTCGTCGATGACCATCAATGAAGAGCGGCGCCAGACACTGCTCTTCTCCGACCCCTATATCACCATGCCCGGCGCTTGGTTCGCTCCAGCAGACAGCGACCTAGAAGAGGCTACAGTGGAAACCCTTGAGGGTTTATCCATTGGTGTACAGCGCGGCACCACCTATGACAACTTCGCCACCGATACCCTCGGCGACACCGCGACTATCAACCGCTACTCCACCGCCGATGATATGGTGCTGGATATGGACGCCGAGCGTCTGGACGCTGTCTTCCTGGAGTTTTCAGTAGGCAAATCTACCCTGCTTGAAAACGAAGATAGCGACTACAAAGTAGTCGGCGAGATGGTTACCGAGCCCAAGGAAGTTTTCGGCGAAGGTTTTGGTATCGCCTTCCGCCAGCGTGACGAAGCACTCGCTGAGAAATTCAACGAAGCCCTTGCTGAGTTGAAAGAAAACGGCACTTACGACGAAATTTTCGCTCGCTACTTTGGCGAAGAGTAAGCGCTAATAGCCTGTGTATGCCTCCCCATCTCGGGGAGGCTTATACCGCGAGAAGCTATCATGCACACTTAGCTTCTTTTCTTCTTCCAGCGCCCTTCTGGTTGCAATTGCCAGCTCTAGGCGCACTCCCCCTCCCAGGTACTAGCGGCGATATCATCTGCTTTTAGCTGAACGAATGGTTCGACGAATAGCCTTCCCCTCTTTGCCCCCGTGCCACCTAACGCCTCTAGCGTGATTGTGTAATGCACAATTTTGAACACAAAAGCTGAGATTTAATTGCTGCAAAGCGACTCGTTCCGCAACTGCCGAGGCCAACTTTTGTACCCGCTCTCACCTGACCAGTTCGATCCTGCCCTGCGCCCGCGCTACGGCTTCGGCATGGGCGAGCGCTCGGCTGGCGATATCGGGGCGACCCGCCTTTTGAGCCAGCCCAGCGCGCAGTCGGTGAAGCTCAGCCAAGTACCAGCGTTCGCCGCTCGCCCGGACAATCGCGAAAGCCTGACGCAAGGCATGCATTCCAGCGACTGGATCACCCATATTTCCCGCGACCTCTGCGGCAAGCCCGTGGCCAAAAGGTAGCGTGACCCTCACGCCCATCGAGTTGAAAGCCGAGAGCCCGCCTGCAATCCGCGAGGCCCCGGCGGTATCGCCAGACATTGCCTGCGCCCATCCCGCCAGCATCTCACCTGCGTCGCCCCAAACGGGTACCGCCTCACTCCGGCACAGGGCAACAAGCGCTTCAGCCCGCTCGCGGGTCAGTCCGATATCGCTACGGAGACGTGCGCAGACCGCCCCGCACCAGAGCATCTGGGCGCGCCCAAAGGCAGTGCCCAGTCGGTCGGCGCGCGCACTGCCAGCGGTAAAGTGCCGCTCAGCCTCTGCCGAGGTGCCAGTCAGTTCAGCGACACAGGCCGCGTACTGGCGACATACAACCTCTGGGTCCTCACCGAAGAGGACATTACCGTTCTGTTCGGCATGGCGAGGGGCGATTTCCAGCACGGCGGCGATTTCTGCGGCGCAAGCCGGTAAAGCGCCGGTGAAAAACCGAGTCTGCCCGACAGCGTTATGGGCTACCATCGCCATATGCGCTGGTGCATGCCCTGCGAGAGCCTGCAGCCCTAGCGCGAGATCTTCGGCGCGGGTCAGTTCAGCCCGCGTCAGGTGATCGTTCCAAAGCCCTGCGAGAACCGGGATCGTCGTAGCGGGATCGCCGACCTCGGCAGCGAGTTGCCCCGCGCGGCGGTAAACCTCCCGAAGCTCTTCCGCAGTAAAGCCATCCGCAACAATGAGCGCCGCGCCAAGCCCAAGCAGGGCATCGAGTTCAGTCGCGCGGTCGGCCTCAGGGTTCGTCGTACCAGCCCCGCTGCCTCGGGTCAGCAGGTCCCGTGCTCTGCGGAACTGCTCTGCTGCATCCATGGAGGCACCACGCGCCTGCGCACGCCACCCCGACAGCACACGATAGCGTGCGGCACGCGGCCAGTCGGCGCCGCGTTCAAAGTGATCGGCCAGTACGGGGGCAATCTCACCCGCTGCATTACCGTGGCTGGCCTCCAGCCGCAGACCGACCCTTCGGTGCGTGCCTTGCCTGTTCGCTGCCGGCAACCCATCGTAGAGCGCTTCGTGATGTAGCGCGTGCCGGAAGGTATAGCGCGTGGCCACCGAACCGTCGGGTCGATAGCTGAGGCCCGCACGGGTGATAAATCGTCGGTTTCGGGCGAGGAGTTCTAGCTGCCGCTCTGCCGCCTCCACCCCGTCGCGGTTGTCGGCCAGGTCAATCGCGGAAAAGTTCGATCCCGCGACACTGGCGGTTTCAAGCAAGCTGCGCTCCTCAGCCAGCAGGCGGCTAGTGCGTTCAGTCTCGATCAGGGTACGCACACTGGGGGCAATAGCTGCGACCAACGCTTCAGGAGAGCTGGAAAGCTGCCAGCCAGTCTCGTCGCGCCGCACAAGACCTTGCGCCTGCCAAAAGTCTGCCGCCGCATCAACGAGCATGGCATGACCCTCGGTTCGGTGAGCGAGAGTTTGTGCCAAATCAGGAGGAAAAGCGTTGCCCTGGAAGCGCTCTGCAAGGCATCCAGACACTGCCGCCTCATCGAGGCCACCAAGGGTGATCAATCTGCAGTCTGGCTGCCGACTTAGCTGACCCAGTGTTGCCGCAAGCGTTCCTGCGCGGTCTAGTTCATCATCGCGATAGCTACCCAGCACCAGTAATCGCGCCGGTGTGCGCTGTAGCCCCCAAGCCGCTAGCCAAGCTAGCGTACTGGGGTCTGCCCAGTGCAGATCCTCTAACACGAGAATACCAGGGCGGCCACGGGTCAGACGCTCCATCAGCGCGGAGAATTCCCGCAGCATTGAGTCGCGGCGAGTACGATCCAACGCTTCCGCCTTCGAGCGACGCCCAGGTTGTTGCTTGACCCAAGAGGGCGCGACGAGTGGCAGAAGTCGCGCCAGCGTCCGCCCCTCGGGCCCGGCCATAAGTTGCGTCAACACATCCATCAGCAGCCCGTAGGGCTCGCGTGCGCCAGGGTGCGCAATGGCCTGTCCCCAGGCGACCCACAGCGGTGTGCGCTGGGGTAAACCAGCCTCAAATGCTTCCAGAAGGCGTGTTTTACCAGCCCCTGCCTCGCCTGAAATAAACGCTAGCGCCCGTCGACCGCGCTTGGCGGCGTCGGCCCTTTCGCTTAGAGCTTCCAGCTCTTTATCCCGCCCAAGGCAGAGTACTGTCGATGCCGTTATAAGATCCTCAGACGCAGCGCCGATCAGCGAGATCGGACGCGTCAGCCGGTAGCCCCGGCGACCCACTGTCTCGATCAGCCCGGCGTCTTGGGCGCTGTCGTCCAGCATCCGGCGCAATTCGCGGATGCACTGTTTGGGGCCTGCCTCGTTGCCATGGCTATTGCCCCATATCATGCGCCGCAAATCAGCCGTGCTGACCAGTTCGCCTTGTTGCTCCACCAATGCCACCAAAACAGACAGCGTCTTGGGACGCAGGCGCATCTGTGCTTCACCGCACAGCAAAATGCCTTCGCTTAGGTTTACCTTGATATCTTTCGAAATCATGCCGTAGGGGGCCTCGGAACTGACTACCCCAGGCCGTAGCGCACGAATGGCGGCAGCCGTTAGGTAAAGGGCATAAGCGGATTAGTAAAGCGCAAATTATACCCACATTGCACCTTAATTGAACTTTACATTTGTTTGTTTGCAATCATAAATGGGCTATCTTCGCTTTCAAAGCAATCCAAGTAGCAAGTGCATAACAAACAAGGGACAGGCACATGACAGCAATCAGACTCCATCACAGAACGGCCCGCCAGTTTCGGCCCAGCCTCTCGGTCTGTGCTGTGGCTTTTGCCCTCGCGGCCCCGGTTACAGTGCAGGCTCAAGATCAGGCGCAGCAGCTCTGCGTGGCCGACCCGGCAGCGGTAACGGCCCGTGCAGCTGTCACGCTACCCGACACGCCGCTGCCTGAGACGCTGGCCGACGCCCTTGATGCGGCCGCGCTTGGGGCGCTGGACGGGGCCGCTGCGCCGGGGATTATTGCGGGCGTTGTCACACCCGAGGGCAGGTGGAGCGGTGCTTGGGGCGTTGCGGACCCCGAAACCGAGGCTGCGATGGAAGTCGGCATGCACACCCGGATCGGATCGATCACCAAGACCTTCACCGGTACCGCCCTGATGCAACTGGCCGAAGCTGGCAAGCTATCACTCGACGATACGATCGACCAGTATGTGTCCGGCATTCCCAATGGCGATATCATCACCCTACGCCATCTGGCCAGCATGACCAGCGGCCTGCTGAGCTATACTCAGGCGGAACCTTTCCTTGATCAGTTCTTCGCAGATCCTAACTTGCCTTATACGCCGCAGGAGCTGCTCGATTTTGCCCTCCCCGGTTCACCGATCTTTGCGCCGGGGGCGGAATTCAATTATTCAAACACCAATACCGTGCTGCTGGGCCTCGTGATTGAGCAGGTGACCGGACAAGATATCGACACTGTCTTTGCTTCGATGATCCTGGAACCACTGGGCCTGACAGAAACCATCGGTCCTGACGGTGCCGCCGTTATGCCAGCGCCTTATCCGCAGGGGTTTACCCTGCAAGGTGATGCTGCCACGCCGACAGCGCCCTCGAACGCGACGCATTGGAATCCGTCTTGGGGATGGACGGCAGGCGGAATGATTTCGACCCTCGATGACCTGCTGATTTATGGACGCTCCCTCGGCACAGGCAAAGGCCTGTTAAGCCCCGAGACACAGCAGGCGCGCCTGCGGTCCTTCCCCGAGCCGGCAGGCTACGGCATCGCCATGGGATGCGTCGACGGTTGGGTCGGCCACACGGGCGAACTGCCGGGTTACAACACGACGGTATTTTACGACACGACGACAGACACGACGGTAGTCGTCCAGGCTAACAGCGACATCCCTTCAGGCGATTGCGGGGATGAGGACGTGCTACCGAATAACCCCGAAGACCTTGCGTGCAGCTCGCCCGCTAGCCGCGTGTTTGAGGCGTTATCCGTCGCCCTCGGGCATCCGTTTGCTATGCCACCGACGGCTCCGGCAGAGTGAGCGCGTTAACATTGCAGCTCCATCCCAGCTGCTCCTCCCCCCTTCGCTTGGGCGCACTGGCACTGCTTTGCGCCTGTTACGCGGGCCCGGCCTTTTCACAGGGCTTGCCGAACGTCGATCGTATCCTCTCCGAGCAAACTGTCATTCTACAACGCTATGAACCGCCGCCACAGGTGGGCAGTGTCGCCATTGGCGTGCAGGACGAACGCGACAAGATCGACTTAGATCGCGCCAAAAACATCCGTTTTCGCTTGAACTCGGTGCACATTGATGGCGCACGGACTCTACCATTGCCGGCGTTGACGCCAATCTGGCAGGGCAAAATCGGCACCGAAATTACGCTAGCTGACCTTTACCGCATGGCAGATGCTGTTGATGCAGCCTATCTCGCTGCGGGCTATTTTTCCAAGACAGTGGTGCCGGTGCAGGATTTTTCTGACGGACAGATCCGGCTGCAGGTATTCGAAGGCTATGTCGATCGTATCGAGATCAACAGTAATATCCCCGGCATCGAGAACCGACTGTCCCCTTACTTGCAACGTATTCTCGACATGCACCCGATTCGGGTAATGGCGGCCGAGCGCGAACTATTGTTAATGAGTGATCTTGCCGGACTGTCGATTGAAGGCACGTTTGTGCGCCCTGAAGGCGCGACGGGCGGCGGAGTGCTGCGGCTGGAGATCGCACAGCATCGCAGCACAGGAATGATCGGGCTCGATAATCTGGGATCCGACGCCGTTGGCCCACTACAAATGGCCAGTATGGTGACCCTAAACGATGTGCTGCGCAGGTTCGAGACCACTAACCTAACCGGCGTCATCACACCTCAACACCCTGACCGGATGACACTGCTTCAAATGATGCAAAGCTATCCGATCAGCTCGAACGGGCTTAGCGCGGGCTATAGCGTTGTTTATCTGCGCCAACACCCCGACGGAGGAGCTGGTGCGCCAGACATCGATGTGACATCAGCCATAGGCACGGCGTTTATGTCCTATCCGTTTCTGCGGACGCTGGACCGCTCGCTCTGGGGGCAGGCTGAGCTGACGGTGCGTAACGATGACGTGGACGTTTTTGGCTCGGCCGCTGCCCGCAGCCGGATCCGCTGGGCGACGAACTCACTGCAGTATAGCCAGAGCTTTGAGGCATCCGAGATCAACCTCGAAGGAGCGTTAAATCTCGGCACGAACTCGGATATTGATCTGGGCGCGGTGCCGGATGACTTCCACTTTGTTACCGCCGAACTGGACTACACACAGGCTTTCAGCGAGACGACGTCAATGACATTGCTGGCTCGCGGCCAGTACTCTGGCAGGCCCCTGCCGGGCGCTGTCCAGTTCGGCATTGGCGGCGAGACTTATGGCAGAGCCTTCGATAGCGGCACCATCTCTGGCGACAAAGGCGCCGCGGCCTCGGCCCGGGTAAGCCACGAGGTCGATATCGGGCTGGCATTCCTGCCCACGCTTTCAACCTCGGCCTTCGTGGATTACGGCGCGGCTTGGTCCGACGACGTCCCCGGAAACATGTATCTTGGCTCCTATGGAGTGGGTCTGGGTGGAACGCTAGACGAACGGCTGAATTTCCAAGTTATCGGCGCGCTTCCTTGGATCCGTTCTGACACAGTGGACGACAAGGGAGGCAAACTAATTTTCCAACTGGCAATGCCGTTCTAATTCGCGAGGGGGTATCGCCTCACCTGTCGCGCCACTCATCCCACAGGAGATCCTGACATGACCACGCCGCAAGCTGCACGCCCCCTTCTGACCTCGGCCTTGAACGCTCTTAGCGCGGCCGCCGCATTGCTTGCATTCACTGCTCCGCTCCATGCAGAGACGCTGCCAGCCATCACCTTGCCGGACCCGACGATCTCTCCTGCGCGGGTCAACCTGTTGCCGGTGCCGCAAGCACGGATCGATGAGGCGGTCGCTTCGCTGGATGAGCTGGCACAGGATATGTTGGAGCGGACCGGAGTGCCGGGCCTCGCCGTTGCCGTGGTGCAGGGGGAAGAGACGCTGCTGATGCGCGGCTGGGGGCTACGAGCGGAGGGCGCAGAGGAACAGATTGATGCGGATACGGTCTTTCTGCTCGCTTCGTTGTCCAAATCTGTCGGAGCCACGGTGGTGGCCACGCAGGTTTCGCAAGGAACCGTCAGTTGGGATGATCCGGTGCGCAACCACTTACCGTGGTTCGACCTGGGCGATCCCTGGGTCAGCAATCATGTCACCATCGGGGATCTCTATGCGCACCGCTCGGGCCTACCGGACCACGCCGGTGATGATCTCGAGGATGTAGGCTATGACCGTCGCGCGGTACTAGAGCGGCTGGCGCAGCTTCCCATGGGGCAGTTTAGGGCCGACTACGCTTATACGAATTTCGGCCTGACCGCTGCCGCAGAGGCGGTAGCCACCGCAACTGGCAAGGACTGGTCAACGCTCTCGGAAGAGGCGCTCTATGGTCCGCTCGGCATGGAGGCAACCAGCTCGCGCCACTCGGATTACATGGCGCGCGATAATCGCGCCGCTAGCCATGTGCCGGATACCAACGGCTTCCGAGTGGCAGACCTGCGCCAGCCCGATGCGCAAAGTCCGGCGGGTGGGGTAAGTTCCAGTGTGCGAGACATGGCGAAATGGATGAAGCTGGTGCTCTCCAACGGACGCTTTGCAGGGCAGCAACTGATTGCGCCCGAAGCTCTCGTGCCCGCGCTTTCACCGCATGCCATCAGCAGCCGCCCCGGTGACGCGGCTGATCGGGCTGGTACCTATGGCTACGGATTTGGTGTCGGCGTGCGTCCCACCGGGCGCGTCGTGGTGAGCCATTCGGGTGCCTTCGCCTTTGGTGCGGCGACCTCCTATTCGATGCTGCCGGACCTTGGACTTGGGATCATCGTGCTGACCAATGCCACCCCCACGGGTCTCCCCGAGGCGCTGACGGCCAGCTTTCTTGATCTGGCAGAGTTTGGTGTGGAACAGCGCGACTGGCTGGCGGCCTACGGGCCACGCATCGCACCGCTCTCTGCCCCGGCCGGAGATCTGGTGGGTGTGACACCTCCCACTGATCCCACCGAGGCCCGGCCTGCCGACGCTTATGCGGGAAACTATGGCAATGCCTATTTCGGGGCGGCTGAGGTGCGTGAGACCGCTGACGGTTTGGTACTCGAAGTTGGCCCCGCGCCACAGCGCCTGCGGTTGACTCACTGGGACGGCGATCGCTTTGTCGCCTTCCCGGTGACAGAGAACCAACCAGAGGGCTCGGTTTCGCAGGTCGAATTCACCATGGGCGCGGATGGAAAAGCAGAAACGATGACCGTTGAGCATCTTAACGAGGCGGGCCTTGGAGAATTTCAGCGGCCATTTAGCTGAAACGCTCTGCCCCCCCCTAGTACTTAAACCAGTACTTAAACCAGTACTTAAACCAGTACTTAAACCGGTACTTAAACTAGCACCTAAACGTATACCGAACTTGCTCAGTCAAATCGAGTCTGTAATCCAGTAAGGAAACTCACAAGGAAGTCTAATGGCTGAACAAACCAGGCTCTTCGACGCTGAGTGTGGAATTCATGCCCTGAGCTAGGCCAGAATATAGTCTTTACAACGGCAGTAGGTATGACATGGACGGCACCCAAATTCTGGCGCTCGGCCTGG